>Ga0209808_1000469_pt1 | contig 19905 bp, 20 predicted proteins | sample GraSoiAngelo_157_FD_186171 | JGI IMG/M metagenome (GOLD analysis project Ga0209808, IMG submission 186171) | Grasslands soil microbial communities from the Angelo Coastal Reserve, California, USA - 14_1009_16_20cm (SPAdes) (version 2) | ecosystem: Environmental > Terrestrial > Soil > Grasslands ... | reverse complement strand
GACGGGAATCCCGGTCTTTTCCGCCAGTGTCCGAACTTCCGCGTAGGCCTCCGAGAGGATCACCCCGTGCCCGACCATGAGCAGCGGGCGCTCGGCTCCGGCGATGAGTCGCGCCGCTGCACGAACGCCGTCTTCGAGCGACCCCGGGCTTGCGCCCGGGGTCAGTGACTGACCCCGCGCGCCAGCGCGGGGATCCCGGTGGGGGGCTGCTCCCGAAGCCTGGGCCCCCCGCCATTCGATCTTCTGGTTCTGCACGTCCTTCGGAACGTCGATCAACACCGGCCCGGGCCGCCCGTCCACCGCGATCGCCATCGCTTCGGCCACGATGTCCGCCAGGTCGGTCACGTCCTCGACCAGATAATTCTGCTTCGTGATCGGGAGTGTGATACCGACGATGTCGGTTTCCTGGAACGCATCGCGACCGATCATGGGGCGGGATACCTGCCCCGTGATCGCCACGACCGGCGAGCTGTCCATGTACGCCGCCGCGAGCCCCGTCACGAGGTTCGTGGCTCCTGGTCCGGATGTGGCGACGCACACTCCCACGCGCCCGCTCGCCCGGGCGTAGCCGTCGGCCGCATGGGCCGCCGCCTGCTCGTGCCGCACCAGGATGTGCCGCAGCCGAGGGTGGTCCGGCAACGCGTGATAAAACGGCATGATGGCGCCGCCGGGATAGCCGAAAATCACTTCGACCCCGGCGTCGACGAGCGCGCGGCACAGGATCGCCGCCCCCGAGAGCATCTCGCTCATCGACTCACACTCCCCAGAAGTAGCTGGCATTGAGCGACTGGTCCTCCAGCTGATCCGCGTGGCTCACCTTGTTGAGGGCATGCACCAAGGCGCGGGCGCTCGCCTCGACGATGTCGGTCGAGGCCCCGTGCCCGGAGAGCGATTTCCCGTCGATCCGCGCCTGCACCAGCACCTGCCCCAGGCTGTCACGCCCCGGGGTGACCGACTGGACGGTGAGGTTCAAGACGTCCACCTGGCGCCCCACGACCTTCGCGATCGCCGCGAATGCGGCGGCGATCGGCCCGTTGCCGACCGCTGTCGCGCCCCGCTCCGCTCCATTCCAGGGACCCGCCAGCCGCACCTCGGCCGTCGCGGACACCGTGCCGCACGTCACCTGGAGATGCGCCAGCCGGTAGACCTCCGGCGCATCGTGGAACCGGCCATGCAGCAGCGCGAGCAGGTCCTCGTCCAGGATCTCGCGCTTCTTGTCCGCCAGCGTGGTGAACTCGTCGTACAGCTTCCGCAGCGTGGCGTCGTCCACCTCGTAGCCGAGCTCGCGGTACCGCCGTTCCAGCGCATGCCGGCCCGAGTGTTTGCCGAGGACCAGGCTCGAGCGCGCCACCCCCACCTCTTCCGGACGGATGATCTCGTACGTGAGGCCGTTCTGCAGGACTCCGTGCTGGTGGATTCCCGCTTCGTGGGCGAAGGCGTTGCGGCCGACGACGGCCTTGTTGGGCTGGGGGAACACGCCGATCACGTGTGACAGCAGCTGGCTCGTGCGGTACAGCTCCTGCGGGTTGACGCCGCAGTGAAACGCGACCGCGTGCGGCCGCACCCGCCCCGCCACGACGATCTCTTCCAGCGCCGCATTACCGGCGCGCTCACCGATGCCGTTCACGGTGCATTCGACCTGTCCGGCACCGGCTTCGATCGCCGCGAGCGAGTTGGCTACGGCGAGCCCGAGGTCGTCGTGGCAGTGCGCGCTGAACACGACGCGGTCGGCGCCGGGAACGCGCTCCCGCACCGCGCGGAACATGGCGCCGTACTCGACGGGCAACGCGTACCCGACCGTGTCCGGGAGATTGATCGTGGTCGCCCCGGCGGCAATGGCCGCCTCGACCACCCGGCAGAGGAATTCCAGATCCGTGCGGGTCGCGTCTTCGGCCGAGAACTCCACGTCGTCCGTATAGCGGCGGGCGCGCCGGACCGCTTCGCCGGCCCGCTCGAGACACTGGTCGCGACTGAGCCGCAGCTTGCACTGGAGGTGCAGGTCGGACGTGGCGATGAAGACGTGCACCCGAGGTCGCGCGGCCGGCCGCACCGCCTCACCAGCGAGGTCGATGTCCCGGTCGTGACAGCGCGCGAGCGCGGCGATCACGGGACGACGCACCGCCTCGGCAATCGCCAGCACACCCCGCCGGTCGCCCTCCGACGCGCTCGGGAACCCCGCTTCGATCACGTCCACACCCAGCGTATCCAGCTGGCGGGCGAGACGCAGCTTCTCCTCGGCCGTCATCGAATTGCCGGGCGCCTGCTCGCCGTCGCGCAAGGTGGTATCGAAGATGATGACGTCTCTCCCCATGGGTGGCTCCCGGGCTCCGTGTCTCGCGTGGATGGTGAAAAAAAAGCCGCGGACCTTCTTGGGTCCGCGGCGCTCACTGCGTCCTTCTTGTATCGCTAGCTGCTCATGTGCTTGTTTGGCGCGCGCCGCAGACCCTGTCCTGAGCTAATGCTCAGCAGGACCAGGACCAGAAGCAGGACCAGCGCGAGCTGCATCACGAGTCGATGTCACTCCAAATCGGAACGGTGCCGCTACGGTACGACAGGACCCGGACGATACGCCGGGGTCCCACGACCGTCAAGGCCGGGCGATTGCGGGGTGCTACCCATTCGGGTGGGCGGCTGGACGAGCTCAAGCGCGCGTAAGCTGGATCAGCGTGATCTCGGCGGGCGCGCCCAGGCGGAGCGGCGGCCCCCAATAGCCCGTGCCCCGGCTCACGTACAGCCACATCGCCTCCAGCCGGTGGAGTCCCGCGACGAATGGTTGGAACAGCCGCACCAGCAGGTTGAACGGGAAGTATTGCCCGCCGTGCGTGTGCCCCGAGAGCTGCAGGTCGTACCCGGCGGCGCGGGCCGCGAACGCGCTCTTCGGCTGATGCGCCAGCAGCACGCGGACGTCGCTCTCCGGCGCTCCCGCGACCGCCGCCGCCGGATCGGAGGTGTGCCCGGGAAGGCCGCCGCTCGAGAGGTCCGTGACCCCGGCGACGACGATCCGACCGGCCCCCCGGCGGATTACCTGGTGTCCGTTCACGAGGGCGCTGAAGCCGAGCCCCTCCAGCTCGCGCACCCACGCGGCCGCGTCCCAGTAGTACTCGTGGTTGCCCGTAACGAAGTACTTCCCGTGCGGCGCCCGCAGTCCGGCGAGCGGCGCCACCTCGTCGCGCAGCGCGGGGGGGAAGCCGTCGGCCACGTCCCCCGTCAGAGCGATCACATCGGGCTGGAGCCCGTTGGTCGTGTCCACCACGCGCTCGACGAAATCCCGTTTGAGCGTCGGGCCGACATGCAGGTCGGACAGCTGGGCGATGCGGAATCCCTCGAGATCGGAGGGAAGCCCCCTGATCGGGACATCCACCATGCGCACGATGGCAGGCCGGCGCGCCCGCCACAGACCGATCACCAGAACGGCGACGGCGCTCCCCACGACCGCCAGCTGAAAGGTGCCGACGCCGAGCCAGGCCCGCACATGCAGCGCGTCACCAGCCAGCGCGAATACGATCAAGAGCGACGACAGTCCCATCGCCGTGAAGCCGGCGACCTCGAGGCCTCGGTTCGCGGGCAGCCGCTCGGTCCGTCCGGCGAACAGCGCCACGAACGGTGCGACGATGAGCAACAGGATCCCCACCCAGCCGAGCAGGGGCCATCCGGGCGCCAGCGACGTTGGGGCGAGCAAGCGCTGCCCCACGTACACGTGCAGCAGCGTCCACAGGCTGGCGACCACGAGGATCGGGGTGATCATCGGGCCGCGCCGGCTCGCGGTCGGGTGCTTCGTCTCAGTCTCCATGACCGTGCTAACGCCGCCCATGCCGGAATAGTTGCACCCCGAGCCCCGTGATCGCGGCTGAAGCCGCGGCTCGGCGCGTACCGCTGAAGCGGCAGAGCGTCTGTCAGTTTACTGACACATGCCGAGTCGCGGGTTCACCCGCGCACTCAGGAGGGCGACGTTACCGCAGATCGGACATGCAGTGATGCATGGAGGGGGGGCGCTCAGTACCTCACACCCTTGCGGATCGCGAAGCCCCAGCGGCTTCCGGCGAAGCCCTTTCCGAAGCGGTATCCGACGGCAAAGTCCGCGACGTCACCTCGCACCGCGCGGGTCGGGCCGATGCGTAGCGACACGCCGACGTCGCCACCCAGGCGCGGCGGTTCGCCCGCGTACCACGCCCCGCCGTAGTCGAGAAACGGCGCCACACCCACTCCGAGGAGGCCCCACAGCTCGTCCGTGACGAGCACGCGATCTTCGAGCGCCAGCCATACCATGCGGGTGCCCGTGAACTGGTGGATGCCGAAGACGCGCGGCCCGTTCTGCGAGGTCCAGAGATCGAACTCGTTGCCGGGCTTCGCGCGGCGCAGTTGGGCAGCTTCGACGTGGAGAATCAGCGTCTGATCGCGGAGATTCTGGCTCGCAACCGTCAACGCGCCCGCCACGCGCGCCGAGTCGGGAGCCCCCGCGGTCAACACGCCGTTCGCCCCGGCCCGCAGCACCGCGAACCCACGCCGCCAGGGCGCCGCCAGCTGCACGCTGACCTCCGGCCCGACGCCCGCCTGGCCGGACGGATATCCCCACGCGCGGGGTGCCGCCCATACCCCGACGTGAAGTACCTGCGACATGTCCACGTCCTCGCGCCGGGCGTACGAGTTGAACCGCTCCAGCACTTGAAAGCGCACGTGGGCCAGGTCGATACCCACGCCCCCCGTGCCGAACAGGGAGCGCGGGAATGGCGTCGTGCCCAGGGAATCGAAGTTCTCGCGGCGCCACTGGCCGGCGAGCCACAGTCGCAGGTAGCCTTCCGTGGTCGTGCGCGGGGCGAACCCCGCGGCGATCCCCACGCGCAGCGCGCGCCGCGCCACCGTGTCCACGACGCTGTGCCCCAAGGGGTCACGCCGGAAGACGAGCACCCGTTCCGACGCCGCCTCGCCGTCGGTGAGGAGCGCGTGCCGCGCGGCCGTCTCGTAGAACGGCACGCCCACGAGCCAGGTGCCCCGGTTGCCATCCGACTTGTTGCTGTGCTTGGCCTGCAGCCAACCGCGGCGCGAGAAGAAGTGGGGGTTCACGTACCCGAGATCGAAGATGCGGCGGTCGGGCGTCTTGTTGTACACGGCGGTGAGGGACGTCGCGGTGCCAAGCAGGTTGTCTTCCACCAGGCCGACCATCCACGTGACGTCGCCGCCGGCCGACGAGTAGCCGATCTGCGGCTTGGTGCTCCAGCCGTCGGTGGTGGAGACGCGGAGCGCGAGGCGGCCCTCGAGTCGCGTGGTATCGATCCGTACACGACTGAAGACATACAGGTTGCGTAACGCCCGCTCGCTCTCGGCGACGCGCGCCGAGTCGTAGCGGTCCCCGGGATTGACGAGCAGCGTGCTGCGGATGACTCCGGCACGCGTGCGCGCGTGCAGCCGGTTCGCGAGCCGCGCGATGAAGCTGGGCGCATCGGCCTCGTGGAGGTCGAACACGTTGCGGTTCACGACGACGATCGTGTCGATCGTGGGAGGGACAGACTGGGCGGTCAGGCGGTCCGGCGGACAGGCGGTCAGCAACCCGAGCACGATGCCGACCCCCAGTCCGCCCGTCCCCCAGACCGCCGCCGTTCTATTTGACCAAGTCAATGCGCTGGTGCAGCGAGTAGGTCACGTGGCGGGCGGCGTCGTTCCACTCCGTAAAATACAGGGTCGCGTCCACGCGACCGGTGATCTGCCGCAGGCCGCGCGTCGCGAGCGTGAAGGTGCCGCGGACCGAGTCCGGCTTCAGAGGGCGGCACAAGCAGGTCACCGTCGCGTAGGCGGTGAGGCGCGCGGGCGGTGGGCCCAGCGTGTACGCGACGTTCGGCCGCAGGTCGCGCGCGCGCCCCAGGTCCAACGCGAGGGTGAGCGAGTACTCGTCTCCTTCGCCGACGGCGGGATTGAAATCGTATCGCGCCAGGCCCACGTCGCCGCCCCCGTGCGTCGTGTCGATCCTCATCCGAACGAGGGTGAGCGCGGAGTCCGCCTCCACCACGAGACGTCCGTGCCATTCCCAGCGGGCGGCGCTCTGGAGGCCCAACGTGTCGTCGGGGCGGGAGACGCCGTCGCAGGCGGACAGCAAGAACACCGTCAAGCAGAGGCGTTGCACGGAGACGTTGCACAGAAACGTCCCGCAAAGGCGGGAAAAGGGTGACGCCTTCACGCAGGTCCTCTCCTATGGTTCGCCATGACGCTGCGCGCTTATGCTCGTCGTTTGTGGATACACGAAGTCGCGGTGGAGGTCTCTGTCCAGGTAGCGCGTCTGAGCAAGAAGCTATCCGGACCTGGAGCCGCGCCACGTGCGGACCAGCTCGTTCGGGCGGCGCTCTCCGTCAGCTCAAACATAGCGGAGGCCTGTGGCCGGGGCAGCATCCCCGAGTTTCGCCGGTTCCTGCAGTACGCTAGGGGGTCGGCTCAGGAGACGCTGACGCAGCTGCGGGTGGCGGCGGCGCTCGACCCGGCTCATGCGCGTGCCATTCACGAAATCGAGGGTCGCGTTGCGCTGGTCATCAAGACGCTCGGCCGCCTGATCGCTCACCCGCCGCCAGATAGGTGACGACGCGGCGTCGTGCGACGTCGTTGTGCGACGTCTTTGTGCGACGTCTTTGTGCGACGTCTTTGTGCGACGTCTTTGTGCTACGCCTTTAGTATTGCCCCAAGTATCTATTCAACTCCCACTCACTCACCTGTCCGATGTACTCCTGCCACTCCTCGCGCTTGGCGTCGAGGTAGCGCTCGTAGATGTGGTCGCCCAGGGCCTCGCGGATCACCCCGTCCTTCTCCAAATAATCGAGCGCTTCGTGCAGATCGCGCGGCAGGTCGTCGATGCGGAAGCGACGGCGCTCCCGGTACGACATGCGGGCGATGTTCTTGTTCACGGGCTCGCCAGGGTCGATCCGCTCCTGGACGCCGTCCAGACCGGCGGCCAATTGGACGCCGAGCGCGAGGTACGGATTCGCCGACGGATCGGGCATCCGGTTTTCGCAGCGCGTGGCCTCGGCACGCTGGGCCGGCACCCGGATGAGGGGAGACACGTTCTGCGTGGACCAGGAGACGTTCACCGGCGCCTCGTACCCGGGCACGAGGCGCTTGTACGAGTTCACCAGCGGATTCGTCACCGCGCAGTAGCCGCGCGCGTGCCGCAGCAGCCCGCCGATGTACCAGCGGCCGACCTCGGAGAGCTGGATCGGCCCTCGCGGGTCGAAGAACGCGTTTTTCCCCTTGGCAAACAGGGACTGGTGCGTGTGCATCCCCGACCCGTTGCGCCCGTACAGCGGCTTGGGCATGAAGGTCGCGACGAGGCCGTGTCGCACCGCGATGGTGCGCACGACGAAGCGCAGGCTCGCGAGATGGTCGGCCATCGTGAGCGGGTCCGCGTATCCCAGGTCGATCTCGTGCTGGCCTCGGGCCACCTCGTGATGGGACGCCTCGGAGCTCAGCTTCATCTCCTCCAGGGCCGCCACGATGACGCGGCGCGCCTGCTCCCCACGGTCCACCGGGACGAGATCGAAGTAGCTACCGGCATCGAGTGTGCGGGTCGTGGGCTCGCCGCGCTCGCTCCGCTCGAAAATGAAGAACTCCACCTCGCACCCGACGCGCATGGTAAAGCCCAGCGTGGTGGCCCGCTCGATCTGCCGCTTCAAGGTCGTGCGCGGACATCCCTCGAACGGTCGCCCGTCCGGGTAGCGGATGTCGCAGATGAGCCGCGCCACGACCCCTCCCGCGCCGGCCGCGCCATCGGCTCCTTCCGAGCCGCCACTGTCCCAGGGAAACACGCGAAAGCTCGCGAGATCCGGCACGAGCAGGGCGTCGGCCTCCTCCACGCGCGCAAACCCCTCGAGCGCCGAGCCGTCGAACGTCACCTCGCCGGCCAACGCCTTCTCAAACTGGGACGCGGGCACCTCCACGGCCTTGTTGACGCCCAACAGGTCGGTGAACTGCAGCAGCAGGAACCGGACGCGGCGCTTCTTCAGCTCGTCGAGGATGTCGCGGGTGTCGGCGGCGGTGGCGGTCATGGGCACTAAGATAGAGGTCGGTAGAGGGCGGTAGAAGACGGCAGAGGGCGGTAAAGGGGAGATCCCTCTACCGCCCTCTACCATCTTCTACCGCCTTCGCTTACACGTCGTAATACAAGAAGAACTCGTACGGATGCGGGCGCAGCGCCACCGGATCGATCTCCTTGGCGCGTTTGTAGGCGAGCCACGTCTCGATCAGGTCGGGTGTGAAGACCCCGCCCTCGAGCAGGAAGGCCTGGTCCGCCTCGAGCGCCACGAGCGACTCGTTCAGCGAGCCCGGCGTGTTCTTTACATGCTTGCGCTCCTCGGGCTCGAGCTCATACAAGTCCACATCCATCGGCTTCGGCGGCTCGATCTTGTGCTTGACGCCGTCGAGGCCCGCCATCAACAGCGCCGCGAACGTGAGGTATGGGTTCGACGACGGATCGGGCGCCCGGAACTCGATGCGCTTCGCCTTCGGCGACTTGGAGTACACGGGGATGCGGCAGATCGCCGAGCGGTTGCGCTGCGAGTAAATCAAGTTGATCGGCGCCTCGTAGCCCGGCACCAGTCGCCGGTAGCTGTTGGTCGTCGGGGCGGCGAAGGCAAGGATCGCCGAGGCATGCTTGATCAGCCCGCCGATGTACCAGCGCGCCGCGTCCGAGATCAGCGCGTACCCGTTGGCGTCGAAGAACAGGTTCTTCCCGTCCTTCCACAGACTCATGTGCACGTGCATTCCCGAGCCGTTGTCTCCGAACAGCGGCTTCGGCATGAACGTCGCGGTGTAGCCGTTCTGCGCGCACACGTTCTTCACGATGTACTTATACATCATCAGCTGGTCCGCCATGCGGGTCAGGGTCGTGAACCGCATGTCGATTTCGGTCTGCCCCGCCGTGCCCACCTCGTGATGGTGCACCTCGACGTCGATGCCCGACGCCATCATCGCCAGCATGATCTTGGACCGCAGGTCTTGCAGCTTGTCCACCGGAGGCACGGGGAAGTATCCCTCCTTGTGCCGCGGCCGGTGCCCCGGGTTCGGGCCGCCCCCGTTCGTCCCCGAGTTCCAGATCCCCTCCTCGGAGTCGATGTGGTAGTAGCCCTCGTGCGCGTTCTGGTCGAAGCGCACCGAGTTGAAGATGTAGAACTCGGCTTCCGGGCCGTAATAGGAGGTCGTGGCGATCCCCGTCTTCACGAGGTGCTGCTCAGCTTTCTGCGCCACGTAGCGCGGGTCGCGCGAGTAGCGCTTGCCCGTCACCGGGTCTCCCACGTCGCAGGTCAGCGACAGGGTCGGGACGCCGAGGCACGGATCGACGAAGGCACTCGCGGGATCCGGGAACAGCAGCATGTCGCTCTCGTTGATGGCCTGGAACCCGCGAATCGAGGAGCCGTCAAACCCGATCCCCTCGGCAAACAGATCTTCGGTCAACTCCTTCAGCGGGATCGAAAAGTGTTGCCACGTGCCCGGCAGGTCGGTGAACTTCAGGTCCACCACCTGCACACCGGCTTCCTTCGCCTTCCGCACCACGTCGGCGGGTGACGCGCCCGCCGCCGGCTTCGCCCCGGGGGTGGCTGTGGTCGGCTCCAACGTCGCGGTCATAAGATCGGTCTCCTAAAACGGTCCGTGAGAGGGGCGTGCACAGACGATGCCACCAACCAAGCGGCCCCGACCGGGGGTCGCGGACGGCGGGCGCCCGATGAACCCAGGGAAAACGAGAACTGCCGGCATGCGGGAAGGTACAGGCGACGTTGCGAGGTGTCAACCGTTTCGTGTCATTGGTGCAACAGATGCCCCATCGGGCACTCTAGATGGGCGCGCGGCCTGCCAAGCTGCGAACGGAAATGTGCACAACATGCAGAGTTTTCCACGCAGTTAGCCGTCCAGGGCCGCCACGAAGTGCCACAGCTCGACGGCCGAAAATTCACCGAAACGCTCCTGGATCTCACGTTCCGAGACCTCGAGGAAGATCCAACTCGTGGTGCGACGGCGCTCCCCATTCACGAAGTGCACGCGCCCGCGCACGGCACCCACTTCGGCGTCGGGCTGCATCTCGACGAACACTTCCCACCGTTCGTCACCGCGCTTCAACTCGCCCATGTGCTTGGCGCGGTCCTGTCCCGGGAAAGGGGCGCTCATGGGGACTACACTATGCTGCCTCTCAGATTCCTGCCAGTTAGATTCTGGCCTCAATGAATTGTCACGCGTGCGGAGCGCCGCTCGCCGCCACTGCGAGGTTCTGTCACAAGTGCGGTGCCCAAGTGGGGGGCCCTCACACCGCCGGATGGCGGGCCGGCCTTCCCTGGGGAGTGGCCGGGGCGGCGTTGGGAGCACTACTCACCGTGGTTGCGTTCCGGCTCGGTGGCTCCTCGGGAGACGGGAGTCGGGAGGCGCGAGACGAAACCGCTCCCGCCTCCCGTCTCCCGCCTCCCGACATTTCGCAGATGTCCCCCGAGGAACGCGCCACCCGGCTCTACAACCGGGTCATGATGCTGCACACGCAGGGCAAGGCGGACAGCGCGGCGTTCTTCCTCCCCATGGCGCTCCAGGCGTACACGATGCTGCCGGCGCTGGACGTGGACGCCCGCTACCACATCGGCGTGCTCGACCTGACCGGCGGCAACGCGGCGGCGGCGCTGGCCCAAGCGGACACCATCCGCCGGACCGTCCCCACCCACCTCTTCGGGTACATGTTGCGGGCCCGCGGGCTCGAGCTCGAGCGGGACACGGCGGGGGCACGACGCGCCTACCGGGACTTCCTCAGACACGAGGCGGCGGAGCGGACGCGCCGGCGGCCCGAGTACGGCGATCACGCGGAGAATCTCGATGCGTTCCACGAACAGGCCGCAAAGGCGGCAGGGGCGGCACGGGCGGCACCGCGTGGCAACTGACACCAGCCGCACGATCCGCCTCGCGCACAGCCCGGACGCGGATGACGCGTTCATGTTTTGGGCGCTCGCCGCCGGGAGGATCGACACGGGCGACCGCCGCTACGTGCATGAGCTCGGCGACATCGAGTCGTTGAACCGGCGCGCCCTCGCCGGCGAGCTGGAAGTGACGGCCGTGTCGCTCCACGCGTACGCCTACCTCGCCGATCGCTACGCGCTGCTCGCTCACGGAGCGAGCGTCGGCGACGGCTATGGTCCGCGGATCGTGGCCCGCGGGCCGCGCCCCGCTGATCCGCAGGCGGCGCTCGGCGGTGAGAGCCTGCTCGTCGCCGTCCCGGGCGAGCTCACCACGGCGTTTCTGGCGCTCAAGCTGTACCAGCCGGCCGCGCGCCATGTCGTCGTGCCGTTCGATCAGATCGAGGAGTACGTAGCGGCGGGTCGCGCGGAGGCGGGGCTCCTCATCCACGAGGGGCAGCTCACCTACGCCGACCGCGGCCTGCATCTGTGGGTCGACCTGGGCGAATGGTGGCACGACGAGACGGGACTACCGCTGCCGCTCGGCGGCAACGTGGTGCGTCGCGACTTGGGAGAGGCGCTGATGCGGGACATCGCCCGGGATCTCAAAGCCAGCATCCAGTACGGCCTCGCCCATCGCGCCGAGGCCCTGGCGCACGCGACGACCTACGGCCGCGGCCTCGACGCGTCGCGCATCGATCGGTTCGTCGGGATGTACGTCAACACCTACACGGTGGACTACGGCCCGACCGGCCGACAAGCCGTGAGTGAGTTGCTCGCTCGCGCCCACGGGGCGGGCTTGCTGCCGGAGCGGGTCGACGTCACCTTCGTTGCAGGTTAGTGAAGGAGGACCGCCGTGGCCGATGTGACGGGTCCCATCCAGCTCCTCGTCGTGGACGACGAGGAGCCTATCCGGAACGCCCTCAAGAAATTCCTCATGCAACAGCAGTACGAAGTGTACGCCGCGGGCACCGGTGAGGAAGCCCTGCAGCAGCTCCGGCGCCACCGCATCGCGCTCATGCTGTGCGACATTCGGATGCCCGGCACCAGCGGCGTCGACCTGGTGCCCCAGGCCATCGAAATCGAGCCGGAGCTCGCCATCCTGATGCTCACCGCCGTGAACGACGCGACCAGTGCCGCGCTGTGCATGCAGCGGGGCGCCATGGACTACCTCACCAAGCCGATCGAGCTCGCCGACCTGGGGCGCGCGGTCCAGCGGGCCCTCAAGCGGCGCGAGATGCTCCTCGAGAATCGCCAGCTGAACCAATGGCTCAAGGAGGAGGTCAGCACCCGCGCGGCCGAGCTCCAGCGCGAGCGCATGAAGCTGGAGCGGCTTTCGATCGCCACGCTCGAGGCCCTCGTGAACGCCCTCGAGGCGAAAGACCCCTATATGCGGGGGCATTCGGCCCGCGTGGCCGACCTGTCCGCCACCATAGCCCACGAGCTCGGAATCCCGGAGGAGGAGGTCGAGCACGTGCGGGTCGCGGGCCGGCTGCACGATATCGGCAAGATCGGGACGCGCGAATCGGTTCTGAACAAGCAGGGGGCGCTCACCCCCGACGAGTTCGAGCACGTCAAGCAGCACGTCGTCATCGGGTCCCAGATCCTCGCGCCGCTCGCACACCTTGGCGACATCATCCCGGCAGTGCGGCATCACCACGAGCGGTGGGATGGGACGGGCTACCCTGACGGGCTGCGTGGCGAGGAGATCCCGATGGGCGGCCGCATCATCGGTGCCGCCGAGGTGTTCGACGCCCTCAGCACCTCGCGCGCCTACCAGGAGAAGATGACCCCGGAGAAGGCGGTGCAGCGGGCAGCCGACCTGGCAGGCACAGTGCTCGATCCCAAGGTCTACGAGGCACTGGCCTCAGTGGTCGCGCGGCGCCGCACGCTCGTGTTCCTCGACGAGAGCGGTACCGCGTCTACCTGACCGTTTCCGCTCGTGCTGATCGCCGTCACCGGTGCCACCGGGTTCGTGGGCCGGCACATTGCCGCGGTGCTGACGCGCCGCGGACATGCGGTCCGCGCGCTGGTGCGCCGCCCGATCCAGGCGCGGACCCTCGTGAGCCTCGGGGTCGAGCTCGTCCCCGGTGATCTGGCCGACGTCGCGGCGCTCACGACGCTCACGCGTGGCGCACACGCCGTCGTGCACCTGGTCGGCATCATCGTCGAGAAGGGCCCCGCCACCTTTCACGCCGTGCACGTGGATGGCACCCGCCGGGTGGTCGAGGCGGCGCGCCAGGCCGGCATCGAGCGGTTCGTCCACATGAGCGCGGTCGGCGCGCGGGATGAGCGTGGCGCGACCCCCTATCATCGAACGAAATGGCACGCCGAGCAGCTGGTCCGCGCCTCGGGGCTCTCGCACGCCGTCTTCCGACCATCGATCATCAGCGGCCCGGAGAGCGCGCCGATCCGCACCCTCGCGCGGCTGCACCGCTGGTCCCCCGTCGTGCCGGTGTTCGGCGACGGCCGCTTCCCCACGCAGCCCGTCTGGGTCGAGGACGTGGCCCTCGCGTTCGCGCTCTCGGTCGAACAGCCCACGCTCTCGGGCGCGTTCGAGCTGGGCGGGCCGCAGGTGCTGACCTACGAGGAGTTCTTGCTCGCGATCGGGCGGGCCGCCGGCCACCCCCGCCCCCTCGTCCACATGCCACTCGCACTCGCGCGGGCGGCCGCCGGCGCGTTCGATCTGCTCGGCGCCGCGGCACCGCTCACGAGCGATCAGCTGCAAATGCTGGTCGAAGGCAGCGCCACGCCGGACAACGCCATCGAGTCGGTGTTCGGCATTCGGCCGATCCCCTTCGAGCAAGGGCTGAACCGCTATCTCGCGCCGGGTCGACGATGACCTCCGTACGGTGCGCACTCGTGGCAGGAATGATCTCGCTCGGCTCCGCGCCCGCCTGGGCCCAGGGGGTCGAGCCGGACTCCGTGGTCTATGTGCTGTCCGCCGCCAGCCGGTTCGACGTGAAGACCGGCAAAGCGGGGCTGCTCGGCTTCGCAGGCCATACGCATGTTGTTCGCGCCCGCGGGTTTGTGGGACGGGTCGTCTACTACCCGGACACACCCGCGCAATCACGCGTGGAAATCGTCGTACCGGTCGACAGTCTCGCAGTGCTCACGTCGTCCGACACCGCCGAAACCCGCAAGGTCACCCACGCCATGCGGACCGAGGTCCTGCACGCGGATGTGTACCCCGAGATCAGCTTCGTCTCCACGGCCGTGAGCCCTACCGCTGACGGATTCCAGGTGCAGGGCCGGCTCACCCTCGCCGGACAGACCCGTGATGTGAGCTGTGACATCCGGGCCGGGATCGGCACCGACACGCTACGCGCGACCGGCGGTTTCTCGGTGAAACAGACCGACTTCGGCATCAGGCCGTATCGCGGCGGACCCGCCGGCACTGTTCGCGTCGCCGATCGCGTCACGTTCAGCTTCGAGGCGGTGGGGATTCGCTCACCCGGATCCTAGAAAAACCAAACCCGGGGCTGACAACTCCCCGGGTTGGCGGTCGGGCGAAGTGGCCGTCACACTTCGGCCGCGACCCTTGCGCGATTGCTCTACCTTGATACGGCCGGCTGGGCCGGATGTTTCACCCCCCGCCAGACCGAAATTCCGACTCCACCCGTTTGATGCCCGTCCCCCGGGAATGGTTGCACCCGCCCCTACCACCGCTTCACCCTCCCCAGGCGGGAGACGGTGATGCTCACGGTGCGCGTTCCTCGTCGCAACACGACCGTCGTATTGGATACTCCCCACGCCAGGCCGATCGGGTCGAAGACGACCACGGGGTTCGACACCTCGAGCGCCACGCCACGCCGCTGCGGGCCCGGCCAGCGATGCAGCGCGCCCCACGAGTCCTCCCCCCAGCGGTCGATCCGCAGCGAGTCGGCGGCGATCACCGCCCGGCTGCGGGTGCCCTGCATGACGGCCGCACTCCGGGCGACGGCGATCGCCGCGATCACCTCCTGGGCCGCCGTGTCGACCGCGATCCAGTCCCGAAAGCCGGCCAGGCGAGGCAGTGTGACGGCCGTCACCATGGCGAGAATCGCCAGCACGACCACGAGTTCGGCGAGGGTAATGCCCCGGCGCATGGGCGGGAATAGGGGGGAAGCGGCCGCCGGGTCGGCATCCGAACGATGCGGCGAAAAGCCAGAAAACGCGAAATCTGCGGCCTAACGCAAGGAGCGCGAAAACGCTATGTTCTGGGCCGGCCGCACGTTGCGATGAGGCATAGCCCCTGCCCTTGGGTGGATTTGCCAGCTAGCTAGCCTCACACTCGGAGACATGAGGGATGCCGGTTTCGCGTCTGAGGTTCGAATCGTTGCCGCACGCCATTTTCCTCCAGCGAGTGTCGGGTCCCGAGTCGGCCACCACGCTGGAAGCGCGCCTGGGACAAGGCGCGTTTCTCGCGCTACGGCTGGTGGACCTGCTCGCGCCGGACCGGGCTCCGATTTCGAAGGACGCCTTCCATTACCAGTGGGTGGCGACCGATCGGTTCTGCCGCGAGCTCCGGGCCGCGGCCACCGAGGGCGCGCACGTGCACGGGATCGCCGACAGCGCGTCGGACTCCTACAGCCTCGGGGACGTCCAGCTCATCTCGCCGGCGCTGTTTGCCTACGCCCACTTCCTCGAGGTCGAGCAGCGTCTCGAAGAAGCGCTCGACGTGCTCACGACGCTGTTGGTAGTCGTGGGGAGCCGGTTGTCGTCCACCGACGCGGTCGCGGCGCAGCTGCGATTCGCGCGCGTGCACCGCAAGCTCAACCGGTTCGACGAGGCGGACGCCGCCTACACCGAAGCCGGGGAGCTGGCGACGCTCGCGGGCGACCGCTATTCAGGGTTGCTCAGCCGGATCGGTCGGGCGAACACGATGCTCGGCCGCGGCAACCTCGCGGATGCCGAGCGCCGGCTCGCGGGGGTCCTCGCGGATGCCCGCACCGCCGGCGAGCGGGATGTCGAGGCCCGCGCAGAGCAGGGCATTGCCGCGGCGCTCTACTACATGGGGCAATCAGCCGAGGCGATCCCGCACGCGTGGCAGGCCTTCCAGCTGTATGAAGAGGACGATGCCCGCCTCCGCGCGCTGGGTGACGTGGGAACCATGCTCCTCAGCCTCGGCGACGCGACCGGAGCCGAACGCGCGCTGGCAGAGGTGTTCCGCCGCGGCCGCACGCAAGACTGTGTCAGTAACGCGGTGATCGAGTTGATGCATTGCGCGTCGTATCGGCGGGATCACGTTGGGTTCGCCCGCTGGCGGGAACGCTGCGAAGACCGGCTCGCAGACATGCCGCCCAACATCCGGACGGACTTCTATTTGAAACAGGGGATCGGACAGGCGCGATTCGGACGGTACCGCCGCGCTGCAGTGCTCATGAAGGAGGCCCTCGCGATCGCGGGCGCTGCTGGACTGCATGAATTCGAGTTCCGGATCGAGCGCATCCTGGGAGGGCTCCAGTACTGCCAGCAGGCGATTGCCCGGGAAACGCAGCTGGCGACGGAGCCCATGGTACAAACCGTCGAGCTACGCGAAGTGTCCGAGTCCCTCGCGCAGCTCGGCGGATAAGGCTGTCTTAGAAGTGCAGGCTACTTGCAGGTATTGCTGTTGTTGATGTCGCAGCCGTGGCTGGGGCCGGTGGCGTCGGCACACGCGACGGTGGAGAGAGCGAACGCAACGACGAGCAGGGTGAAGAGGGCGCGAATGCGGGACATGTGACCTCCGCTGGACCAGGGTGTGGAGTCAACGCAACAGGACAACCACAACCTGGGTGCGGAGGCGTCCAGATTTTAGGGCGTTTTTGCGGCATCGTAGGGCGATTTTGCGACATTTGATGGTTCTGGGGGATTCATGCTCGTACTAGCCGCCGTCCCCGACGTCCAATTCCATAAGCTCCGCCGGGCGGCGGGCTCCCGGTTCAGCGTCGCACAGGTTTCGACTTGGGACGATGTGCTGGCCGGCATCCGCGGCCGCCCCGTCGAACTGGCCGTCGTGGACCCGCTCTTGTCCGGCCACGCGCGATCGCAGGAGATCGAGCGGTTGCGCGTGCTCTTTCCCTCGCTCCCCTTGATGCTGTACACCACGCTCACGCCTCGCACCGCCGGCGTGCTCCTGGCACTGGGGCAGCGGGGCATCCAGCACGCGGTCTTCGCCAACTACGACGATCACCCGAGTCGGTTGCGGGAGGTGCTCGGGCAGGAGGAGGCGCGCTCCTCGTCACGGCAGCTCCTGGACCAGCTGGCCGACGCGCTCGCCCCGCTGCCCAGCGAGCTGCGCTGGGTGCTCGAAGAGGCCCTGCGCTCGCCGGGCGAAGTGCAGACGGTCGGCCAGGTCGCGGTGCGCGCTCGGGTGGACCGGCGCACCTGCGAGCGGTGGTTCACGCGCGTGGGGCTGCCGTCACCCCGGCACTTTCTCTCGGCGGCGCGGGTGCTGTACGCCCACCGCTTGCTGCAGGATCCCGGCTTCACGATCGAGGACGTGGCGAAGCGGTTGGGCTACGCGCAGACCAAGACGTTACAGCTGCACGCGCGGGCCTATCTCGGCCTCACGGCCGGCGAAATGCGCTTGTCCCTCGACTCGAGCGAGGCCTTGGCGCGAGTGGTCCAGTGCTTTCTGACGCCCCATCAGGCGCGGGCGTCCGCCTCATGAGCGCCGCGCCTCGCACGATTCTCGTCGTCGACGACGAGGCGCCGTTGCGGCGGGTGCTCGAGCGCTCGCTCGCGCGCCAGGGCCTTCGCGTGATCGGCGCAGGTAGCGCGGAGACGGCGTACGAGCTGCTGGCCACCGTGCAGCCCGACGCCCTGCTGCTGGACATCCACCTGCCGACGATGTCGGGGCTCGCCCTGTATCTCGCCATCGTGCACCGCTGGCCGGCATTCGAAGGCCGCATCGCGATCATGACGGGGGACGCCGAGGCGGACGAGGTGCGCACCTGGCTCGAGCGGCACGAGTGCGTCGTGATCCGGAAGCCGTTCAATCTGCGCGAACTCACGGATTGGCTGACGGGGGTGTTTCGGATCGACGAGGAGCGCGCCCGCGGAGGAGCCGGGGCGTGACCGGAGCGCCGCACGCCGAGCCGCTGCAAAACCTGCGGGAGTACCGCAACCTCGCCCCGTGGAACCTCCGGGATCTCGCCGCGCTCGTGGGAGCCGTGCTCGATGCGTCCGCGATCACCCCGATCAACGCCGCCGCACGGGCGCAGCCGAGTGAGCGCACGATCCGGTTCTACGTCACCAGGGGTCTCGTGAGCCCGCCCGAAGGTCGCGGCACCGCCGCCACGTATTCCTACCGACATTTCCTCCAGCTCCTGTGGATCAAGTTGCGGCAGATGGAGGGGACGACGCTGGCGACGATCATCAAGGAGATGCACGACCAGACCGGTGACGTGCTGGAACGCCGCGCGGCCCAGGCGCTGGGCGCCTCCCTGCCCGTACCGGACCGGCTGCCGCTCAAGAGCAAGGGCACGCCGCCGCGCGGCAAGTCGGGCCGGGCGTTGACGGCGTGGCTGGCGCGGGACGCCGCGCGGGACCCCGAGAGCCCGAGCTCCTGGCACCGCATCCCCGTGGGCCGGGGCGTGGAGCTGCATATCGAGACGGCTCACCCCCTGGCGCGCCTCGGCCCCGATGATGCGGCGGTCGCCGAGGCCGTGCGGCAGGCGCTCGCGAAACTGATGCCCGCGGCGCCCTAAAGAAGGTTGGTGGAGGACGGTGGAGGTCGTTGAGGTTGGTGGAGGAAAACCTTCACCGTCCTCCACCATCCTCCACCAACCTCCCCCAACCTCCACAACTTTGAGGTAGCGCGATGTTCTCCTGGATCCTGCTGGCGGCACTCATCGGCGCCCTTCTCTGGCTGATCGGCGCGTACAACGGGCTCATCTCTCTCAAGAACCAGACGCTCAACGCCTTCAAGCAGATCGACGTCCAGCTCAAGCGGCGCCACGATCTGATCCCCAACCTGGTGAACGCGGTCAAGGGAGCGATGGAGTTCGAGCGCTCGACGCTCGAAGCGGTGATCCAGGCCCGCAACCAGGCGGTGAAGGTCAACGCCACCGGTCCCGAAGGCATCAAGCAGATCAGCCAGGCGGAGAACGCCCTGTCGTCGGCGCTCCAGCGCCTCATGGTGGTCGTGGAGCAATACCCCCAGCTCAAGGCCACGGGCAACATCGGCCAGCTGCAGGAAGAGCTCACCTCGACGGAAAACAAGGTGGCGTTCGCCCGCCAGCTGTACAACGACACGGCCACCCAGTACAACACGAAGCAGCAGCAATTCCCGACGAGCATGGTCGCGGGGCTCGCGAAAGCACAGCCCGCCGATCTGTGGGAGCTCGAGGATCAGGCCGAGAAGGCCGTCCCGCAGGTCGATCTCTCGATGAAGCCGAAAGTGTGAGCGACGACACTTCGCTCAACCTCTTTCAACAACAGGAAGCCAATCGCCGGCGCACCGTCCTGCTGGTGATTGGCTTCGTCGCATTCTTCGCGTGGCTCGGGTTCGGCGGGGACTACATCTACTATCTGTCCACCCGCGACGCGCCGAGCACCGCGTACCACCATGTCTTCCCGTGGTTCGGGATCGCGCTCACGGTCATCGCTCTGCTCACGGCCTGGTATGCGTACGCGACGGGTCCCGAGAAGGTGCTCTGGTCCACCGGGGCTCGCGCCGTGGTCGACCCCACGGATCCGCAGGAGCAGCAGCTCGTCAACGTGGTCGAGGAGATGGCCATCGCGGCCGGCGTCCCGCGGCCCCGGATCTGGATCGTAGACGACCCCGATCCCAATGCATTCGCGACCGGCACCGATCCGTTGCACGCGCACATCGCGGTGACGCGGGGCCTGCTCCAGCTCTGCAACCGCGAGGAGCTCCAGGCAGTGGTCGGGCACGAGCTCGGGCACGTGAAAAACCTGGACGTGCGGTTGATGACTTTGCTCGCGGCCCTGGTGGGAGCCGTCGCCCTGATGCACGACGGCGCGACCCGCATACTGCGGGGAGGCTTTTATCTGGGCGGGGGAGGCGGGGGAGGCGGGG
>Ga0209808_1000468_pt1 | contig 19924 bp, 11 predicted proteins | sample GraSoiAngelo_157_FD_186171 | JGI IMG/M metagenome (GOLD analysis project Ga0209808, IMG submission 186171) | Grasslands soil microbial communities from the Angelo Coastal Reserve, California, USA - 14_1009_16_20cm (SPAdes) (version 2) | ecosystem: Environmental > Terrestrial > Soil > Grasslands ... | reverse complement strand
GGCGATCACCACCGAACCCGCAACAGGCCATAAATTGTGACCGGTATGCCTCGGCGGCCGCGTGCATCTCGGGCGTATCGATGGAAGCCGCTGCACGCATTGCACCGTAAAGACCATCGAAGCGGTTCGGAGAATTCTTCAGGGCGACTTTGTATTCGGCGAGGGCGTCGGCCGGGCGCTTGAGCTCAAGAAGCATGTCCGCCAGCATCTCGCGCGCGGGAATGCCGACCGATTCGCCGCCTTCTTTGTCCTGATGATCGGTGGCCGCGCGCAATTGTTCCAGAGCCTCGTCGGTGTTGCCTTTGGCGAAGGCCAGCCAAGCTGCGGCTTCGCGAAGATCGGTGGCCTTTTCGTTTGATGCGTCGTAGCCCTCTTTCCGCGAGCGCTTTTCGCGCTCGGCGACAAGCTCAGTCAGTTCGTTCACCGCGGATTCGGCTGCCGACACGTCGCCGCTGCGTGCGGCGCCAATGGCGCGCGCCCAATACGTAGTGTCCAGCCAAACTCGCCGGGTGCGCGGGAGCGGCAGGCTGGCAGCTTCTTTCCAGCGGTGCAGTTCGAGAGCCGTACGCGCAGCCAGAGAAGCGCGGCTGTCGGCTTTGTCTTCGTCGTTCGCACCGACAATGTGGTCCGTGAGCTCGATGACTTCGCGGGCTTTGGCTTCCTGGCCGCTCTGCAGATAGGAGTAGCTCAGGAAGTCCATGGCGTGCCTTTGGTAGTGCGCTTCCGCGAGATGCATTTCGGCGGCGTGCGCGCCGGAAGCGTTCGCGGCGATGTTGGAAGCGATGGAATCCTGCCACAGGCCGAGTCGCACGAAAATGTGCGACGGCATGTGCAGGGCATGGGACGAATCGGGCGCAATCGCGGCGTAACGTCGCGCGGCTTCCAGGCCTTGCGAGGCGAGCTCGGGGCGGTCGGCGGCATGAATCAAGTAATGCGCCACGCCGGGATGATCCGGAAACTTTTCGAGCAACGGATTGAGAATCGAGATGGCTTTGTTCAAGTTAGCCATCGTGTCGACGTCTTGTTCGGCGAGCGAAACCAGAGAAAGGGCGTAGAACGAGCCGATCTCGCTGTCTCCGGGATTCTCCGCATAAAATCTCTCCAGGGAAGACGAATAGGCCTTGGTGCGATCGGCGTGCGACATCTTTGATGTTTTCTGATAGAACGCCGCGGCCGCGGCAATAAAACCTTTTTCGCGCGGAGTGGTGGAGCGGATCTTCCTCGCCTTCTCGACGTCCTTGCGGCCTTCTTTCAGAGTCTTGTCGCCGGGAAAATCCCAAAGCTGGTGATACAGGGCCATGGCTTTGCCCCAATAAGCCATAGCGCATTTCGGTTCGCGCGTGGCGGCCTCGGTGAAGGTCTGCCGCGATTCCTTGTATTGGAAGGAGTGCAGCAACGCGAGGCCTTTTTCGATGGTGGGTTGCACGTCGCTCGAACACGTGGTAGGGAAATTGACTTTGCCGAGCTGGCCGGGCGGCGCGGCGGACAAGCTCGTTGCGCACAACAAAAAGAAAAATGCGAATAGCAAAATAGCAACAGCTTTGGAGGCTTTGTAAAGGTGAGCGTCGCGCATGGAGCGTCCTCCTTGGGACGGCGATGAGATTCTACTCCCATGCGCGCCTGGTTTGCGTGACGACCGGAAACACGGATGCCCGCGACGAGTTACGCTCGCGGGGCGAGCGCAGCACAACAAGATCCGGCGGCGGGACAGGCATTCCTATGGAGGGAGGTGCGAGACACAGAAAGCTGCGTCGAGCCGCCGCACTCCAAGACGCCGGCTGGTTAGGCGACCAGCAAAGCTTTGGGGTTCTTTTTAGCGATGGTGAGGAGCTTGAGGGCGGCCTGGCGGGGGGCGGCGCGTGCCCTGCCCCCAACTGCGCACGGCGTTGGCGCTGACGGTTCAAATAGGTGGCGAGGAGCGACTGGCTGGCGTTGAGCGCGCGGCGGATGCCGCGACAGGCAGGAAGGCCTGGCCCACCGGCGGGATTGCAACAGCTGCGCGCAAGAGGTTGGACGAGGGTGAGGGCAGAGGATAGAATGAGGGCGGAGCGGTACTTCGACGCAGGTGAGGGCGCGAAAGCCGTTTGAACCGTAACGAATCTCTGGGGTGCTGCGGATAGACAGCCTGTGAGCACGGCCTGTCCCGCTGGCGCGCCGCCGATTCCGAAGGAGTTTGCCGTTCGCCGTTTACCGTTCACCGCAGCAGAGAGCAAGTCGATCTTTCTGTAGGGAAGACCAAAAACTGGCGACTGTGCGCTTCGAGGATTGCGAAACGTTTGCCGTTGGGAGTTCACCGTTTGCCGGCAGAGAAAGCAATGCGCTTGCTTTCTTTTTTGTACGGAAACCGGAAGACCACCACGGAACGTTTTGCAGAGCTGGCGGGCGAGCGGGGCAGGAAAGCCTAACGGCTGGCTCGTGGCGCCCACCTACTACAGAGGTTCACGGCCTAGCTCCCCACGGCCAAGCGGTCCGCTCCGTTTTTGTTTTGCGTTCGATACACCTTGGAAAGGGGACTCGTGGCCTATCTGGCGATCGAGGTCCGGATCGAAGTGACGAGTGGCGAGAAAAGCCATCGCGTTGCGGTTCTTGCTCGCCACCAGCCACTCGGCACTACCTAATGCGCGTACTTTTTGTGGGAGACATTGTCGGAGCGCCGGGAAGGTTGATGCTTCACGATCGCCTCGCGGACGTCGTGTTGCAGCGGCAGATCGACCTGGTGATTGCCAACGGCGAGAACGCCGCGTCGGGATTTGGAATCACGCCGCGGCTGGCGCAAGAGCTTCTGAACCTCGGGGTCGACGTGCTGACCGGCGGCAACCATAGCTGGGACCGCAAAGAAATCCTGGAGTACCTGCCGCACGAGCCGCGGCTGCTGCGGCCGGCGAATTTTCCGGAAGGCAATCCGGGCGGCGGGTTGCATGTCGGCAAGGCGAAGAATGGCGCGAGGTACGCGGTGCTGAATTTGCAAGGGCGCGTGTTCATGACGCACATCGATGACCCGTTTCGCAAAGCGGACTGTGAGCTGGAAAAGATTCCCGCGGACGTGGGCTTCGTACTGGTGGACATGCACGCGGAAACCACCAGCGAAAAAGTGGCCATGGGCTGGTACCTGGATGGCCGCGTGACTGCGGTGGTCGGCACGCACACGCACGTGGCCACCGCCGATGAACACGTTTTGCCGCAGGGCACCGCCTACATCACCGACGTGGGCATGACCGGGCCGCATGGCGGCGTCATCGGAATGGACAAAGAAGGAATTGTGCGGAAGTTTCTAAATGGCCTGCCGGCGAAGTTTGATGTGGCTTCGGGCGACGTGCAGATGAATTGCGTGTTGGTGGAAACCGATGACAATGGACCGCGCAACGCCGCCGGTCGATTGCGCGCGCGCTCGATCGAGCGCCTGCGCTTCTGCATCGACTGACAGGGTCAGCTTCAGCAACGCGGAGATTCTTCTTCGCTAACCTGCAACCAGCTAGGCGGCGTCAGGGCGATCCGGCCGCGTGAGGCGCCGCACCCACCAGAGCAAGCACGCGCCAGCAAGCGCAACAGCGGCGCACCACAGCGAAGGCCAGAACATGTGAGCGACCCAGAAGTCGGTGAGCGGCACAAAGCTTGTCAGGTCGTCAAGGCCCATCAGGACGGGGACATATCCGTACTCGAGCTCTTGGTAGGAGGGAATCTGCGCAATCGAGCGCGCATACGGGTAATACCCAAGAAAAAGAGCGACGGACACGAGCAACAACGCGGGCGGAGCAAAGCAGAGCGGTGAAGCGAGGCGGTTCAGCAAGTGGCTCAGGGAGTTCGCGTTTCGTTTCCATCTCAGAACGATTACCAAGACGAGCCAGAGAGCCGTTAGAAGTCCAAGGACAGCGACAAAAACGGCAGAGATCAGAATGACCTGCGCAGAGCGCTTGGCGGCGGCTTTCAGCGAAGAGTGAGCCGGGCCCCCAACGCTGTAATCGAAACGAGGAAGCACGGCGAGAGCAGATTCGACCGCTGCGGCTTCGTCAGCGCGCGCTCCTCTGCGCAGGAGCGGCAGAAGGCGTGTGTAGGCATCCCGATGAAGCTGGTAGAAATCCATGCGCGGCGCGGCAAATACCTTTTCCATGGGGATGCGCCAGCGCCGCTCAGCAGCGAGGGATTGTCGAAGAATCGCTGCTGAGGCCGCGTATTTGGTCCAGGGCGGCTCCCAGTAGTGAACATTTGCGTCCGCTTCTAACAGATAGGGAAAACCGTTTTGCGGGTCCCAAGCCTTCAGGCGCTCGATCCAGGGATGAGGGTCGTAGTCAGGGTACAGATACGTGGGATGACTGACCTTGGCGGAGATCCAGGTAAGGTTCGGGTCAAGCGCGATCGCCTTTTCCGCGGCGTGCATGGCTCGCTCGTCGTCTTCTTTGGGACTGTGCAGGGCCACGAAGGCAAGCGCTCGGGCATATTTCTCTTTGTCGCCGGATTGCTCGATGCGGCGAAGAACCTTTTCGGGAAAGATCCGAGAACACCAGGCGGTGGTATCGTTCCCGGGAACGAGAAGGATCGCCAGGGCCTGGCGAAAAGCAGGCACGAGAAGGAGAGACAACGCGAGCGCAAGAGCGATCCACACGGGCCAACGGCGTGGAGCGAAGGCTCCGTTCTGCTCCCAAACCGGAAGGTGCGTGCCCTCGACGGACTGAAACACTTCGCGGCGAAGTTTTTCCCAATCCTTGAACTGGGCGATGCTGCGCTGCAGCGCCTCCTGCTCGTTGATGCCCTGGGCGAGCGCTTCTTCGTAGGCAGATTCCAATTGCTCGGCGAGCTCCTCGATGACTTCGTCGCGGCGCCCGTGGGTAAGCGGCAAGGTTCCCAGCTTCTCGCGAACGATCTTTTTCCAATCAGGCATGGCGCACCTCCACGATGCGATTGACGGCTCCAGAGAAAGCGCGCCAGCGCGAGCGCTGTTCGGCAAGGATTCTGCGGCCGGTAGGCGTCAGGCGGTAATAGCGCCGGCGCCGCCCGCCCGCGGGTTCCCATTCGCCTTTGACCCAGCCGCGCCGCTCGAGGCGATAAAGCAGTGGATACAGCGACGCCACGTGAAAGCGGAGCACGCCCTCGGAGCGCGCGGCGATGAGTTTGCCGATTTCGTAGCCGTGGCGGGTTTTCTCTTCGAGAAGCGCAAGGATGAGCAGCTCGGCGTTGCCTTTTTTGAGTTCTCTGTCCGGCATAATCGCCATATATGGCTGTACTATATATCTGCCCGGGACAGTCAATGGTTTGCAGCCTTTTCGTGCCCAAACACTTACTCCGCAACTCTCGGGCAACCGCAGGCACATCCGTAGTAATCTGAGAATTCATGCGGATCAGGATGGGTGGCAGACAAAGAGTTCTCGCCGCGATGTGCCTGCTCGCCTGCGCGTACACAGTCGCAGGGGCGCAAGAACAAGAAGAAGGCGAGCTTTCCGCCAAGCAGCGGATTCTGCCTGAGATTGGCCCAGGGTTACGCGCGGTCCGGCAAGGGGCGGACGGGCGGCTGTACGTGCTGGCTTCGCCGTCGCCGGGACTCGTTGTTGTGGACGCGAAGGGCAAGCAACTCCTGTCAATCAATGAACAGTCCCCTGCTGCGGGTGCGAGCAACAGCTTGATGGCCTTCGGGGACGACTGCGATGTAGACGCGGAGGGGAAAATTTATGTGGCGGACCGCGGCGCTAATCTCATCCGCGTTTTTTCTCCGGCCGGCAGCCTTCTCCGTTCTATTCCCGTAAAGAATCCCGTTTCCGTCGCGGCTATGCCGGAAGAGGAAGTGGCCGTGGCGACGCTCCGCGAACCGCACCTGGTGATAGTCTTCGACAAAAATGGAAAAGAGGTGCGGGAATTTGGCGACCCGGAGCCGATTTCCGAGCGCGAGGACTTGAATCGTTTTCTGAACATTGGACAACTGGGCGCCGATGCGCAGGGACACCTTTACTACGCGTTCGAGTATTTGCCGGAGCCGACCGTGCGACAGTACGACCGGCTGGGCTACGCGGGGCAGGACATTCAGTACACGGCGATTGACGCGCTGCCGACGGCCGTGGCCGTGCGCAAAGAAATCGAGCGGCAGGAGCAGAAAGGTAAAGAGCCCTCCTTCAAGCGCGTGCTAACGGGACTGGGAGTGGACCGTTCGAACGGAGAGATTTGGATGGCGCTGAATAACAACCTGCTGCACTTCGATAGCGCAGGGAACCGCCGCGCGACGTACAAGATTTATACTCCGCAAGGAGCGCGGCTCGAGGCCAACACCATTCTTGTCGAGAAAGATCGGTTGATTATCGGAAGCGACCCCTTAGGTCTGTACCTGTTCGATCGCCCCGACAAAAGAAATACGAAGTGAGTGGAGTTTTCCTCAGCCTGCGCACAGAGGTTTTGTGCAAGATTCTTTCTGAGCAAAAATTTCGCTCGACAACGCTGTGAAAAAAGGGGCGTTGGGGAGCAAGTGGTAGAATTCGCGCCTGTGGAAAAGTTGTGCACGCCGTGTGCAACACCCCCAAGACCTTCGCACACTTTTCGCTTGCCCTGCGCAACTCAATCGGCGACAATCCCGCGCGGTCTGAAACGGCGGTACGTGGGCCGGCAATCCTAACAGGTCGCGCACGGGTCGACAGGGGCATGAACGGGCCCGGCGCGGTCAGGAATCCCGAAGCCTGAAGAAAAACTGAAGAGCGAAACCGCTTTCCACAGGTTTTACACATCTGTGGAAATAGTGCAGAATTTTCTTTTGTCTCTAACCATGACCACCGCAATCCAAGTTGGGCGCGAACGCGAAACGGCAAATTCTTGGGACAAGTTCTTAGAGCACGTCAAATCCCGGGTAAGCATTAACACCTTCACCACCTGGTTCCAGCCCACCCGGCTGAACCGGACCGAGGGCGACACTCTCTATATCCAGATTCCCGGCGCGGTTTTCCGGCAGGTTCTCACCCGCACGTACGGGGACATCATCAAGGCGGTGTTCCTTGAACTCGGCACGCCCAACGTGAAGGTACAGTACGTCTGCAGCGAGGAAGAACCGGTACAGGCCGCGCCTGCGGCTGCCACGGCCAAGGCGGGGCAGGCGAAGCTGGATTTTGAGAGCAGCGACCATCAACTGAACCTGCGCTACACCTTCGATACTTTCGTGGTCGGCAAGTCGAATGAGTTCGCGCACGCTGCGTCGCGGGCCGTTGCCGAGCAGCCCTCGAAAGCGTACAACCCGCTGTTCTTGTACGGCGGCGTGGGCATGGGCAAGACGCACTTGATGCACGCCATCGGGCATACGATCAAGAAGCGCAACCCGGCCATGCGGCTGAGTTACGTGAGCGCCGAGAAATTCACCATTGAAGTGATCAACTCGTTGCGCTTTGACCGCATGATCAGCTTCCGAGAACGTTTTCACACGGTGGACGTGCTGCTGGTGGACGACATCCAATTCATCGCCGGAAAGGAGCGCACGCAGGAAGAATTTTTTCACACCTTCAACGCGCTCTATGAACAACAAAAGCAGATCGTTATTTCCTCCGACTGCCTGCCGAAGGACATCAATTCCATCGAAGAGCGGTTGCGCTCGCGGTTCGAATGGGGATTGATCGCCGACATCCAGCCGCCGGACCTGGAAACGAAGATCGCCATTCTCCAGAAGAAAGCGGAGAACGAGCGCTTCAGTTTGCCGGACGACGTGGCGGAATACATCGCGCGGGCGATTAAATCCAACGTGCGCGAACTGGAAGGCGCGCTGACGCGCTTGATGGCCTATGCGTCGCTGACCGGCGCAACGATTTCTCTGTCCACCGCGCAGCAGGTGTTGCGAAACATCATCGCTTCCCAGGAAAAGCGCGTCACTATCGACCTGATCCAGAAGCGCGTGAGCGAGCACTTCGATTTGCGCGAGCAGGATCTGAAAATGCGCAGCAACACGCGCGCGATCGCTTTCCCGCGCCAGGTGGCAATGTACATCGTGAAACAGCTCACCACGGCCTCCCTGCCGGAGATTGGTCGTCAATTCGGCGGCAAGCACCACACCACGGTACTGCACTCCATCAACAAAATCGAAGAGCTGCGACGCTCCGATAAGGATCTCAACCGGACCATCACGCGTTTGATGGACGCATTGCAGTAAGGCCCTCAATCCCAATCTTATGGAACGCGGCCCATTTGCTTGGGCCGCGTTTCCATTTTGATCTCCCCAAGGCAACAACCTACTTGTCCCATCAGGCTTCCTGCCAAACAATGCTGTGGAGAAGGATTGAAAAACGCGCGGAGAATTTGTTGATGGAAGTGGATGAATTTAGGAGCTACCTCGTCGGCGGGCTGAGGCGGCTTCCGTTTTCCACCGTTCTCACAAAAAAGCGCATCCGACGCCGCGTTTCAAGTGGGAGTCGGGAAAGGGCTTGTGGTAGTTTCCACAGATTCACAACCCTCATCACAGCAACAAGGGTCGTTCGTTTTGGTTTTTGAGAAAGGTTCTTGCAGCCTGTGAATATTTGCAAAAGCAGCTGATTTTGGGAGCCACCGGTGTCTGGGCAAGTCTGAAAAGCGGGCTATTCCACAGTTTAGTAATGGAGATGGGCTTTATACTTTCCGAAAAAGCGAGTACAGTACCTGCCTGAAGTCAGTCGGGCGGCAGCGGTAGAATCGAACGAAAACAGGGCGGCCGTCCCCGCCCGAGCCTGAGGGCCACAGGCAGGCCGAGGATAAACTCCATGACCGCACCTGGAACGGCACGCGAGGAACATCAAGCGATGGAATTCAGCGTTTCAAAGTCCGCGCTGTTGAACGAACTAAGCATGACGCAGGGAGTCGTGGAGCGCAAAACCACCATCCCCATCCTGTCGAACTTGCTGGTGGAGGCCCAGGGAAGCCAGCTCGCGATTACCGCGACGGATCTGGAACTCAGCATTCGCACTTCCTGCGAAGCCCAGGTCAAGAAGGAAGGCGCCGGGACGATTCCCGCGAAGAAGCTGCTCGAACTCGTGCGGCTGCTGCCCGAAGGCGAGATCAAGCTCAAGCTGCTCGAGAATCATTGGGTCGAGATCGTCAGCGACCGGAAGAAATATAAGCTGGTAGGAATGGCGAAGGAAAATTTTCCAGCGCTGCCGGCCATGCCGCACACTTTCGTAAAAATCCCGGCTGCTATTCTGGAGAGCCTGATCGCCAAGACGAAATTTGCGATTTCCATGGAGGAGTCGCGCTACACGCTGAACGGCGGACTGCTGATTTTGCGGCCGGACACGCTGGCCATGGTAGCCACCGACGGACACCGTCTGGCATTGGCGGAAACGGACCACAAACTCACCGGCATGAATGCGGAACTAAAGGTGCTAGTCCCGAAGAAGGCCATGGACGAAGTCGAGAAACTTTCCAGCGCTGCCGGCTCCGACGCCCAATTCGATTTTGCAAAGGATGAAAGCCATCTTTTTTTCCAGGTCAAGCATCGTTTGCTGATTTCGCGGATTCTGACCGGGCAATTCCCGAACTACGAAGCGGTTTTGCCGCGCGACAACAACAAGCACGTGGTCATCGAGAGAGGTGAATTGACCGATGCCGTGCGCCGCGTTTCGCAGCTTGCCGACCAGCGCTCGCACGCGGTGAAGTTCGCGATCTCCGGCGAAGGCGTCGAAATCTCCGCTTCGAGCCCGGAGTACGGTGAAGCGAAGGAAAGCATCGAGAAGGAATATAAGGGCGATCCCATCGCCATCGGGTTCAATTCCAGCTACATGCTGGATTTTCTCTCCGCCGCCGCCGATGGCCCCGTCAGCATCGAGCTGAAAGACGAGCAGTCCGCCGGGCAGATGCGGCCGCTCGCCGACGAATCCTATCGTTACCGCTACATCATCATGCCCATGCGCATTTGAGCCCGAAATCCATCGTAAAGGGTCTCGAAAAAGGCGCTTGCAAGCGCCTTTTTGCTTTTCGCCTGGTCGTGGCAGCATGATTATAAGTCAACGAAAATCAATCACTTATGCCCATTCGAGCGGCACTAGGGCCCTTGAGAAAAGGGTTCTGGAGGAGTATACTTCCCTGTTGTCGATTGGTAGCGGGGGATCTTCCAAAATCGACACGTCCGCCAGGCAAGAGTGACCCGGAAATAGGCTCTGCGCCAGGAGCTTTGCGGCCAGCTAGCCTGGAGCAACACGAGTCTTCGCCACGTCCCGCTGCGCGGGATGGGATGGAGCAGGAAACCCTACGAGTTCTGGATCGCCCAGCGAGCCGGAATCACAGGGTAAGGCGACGCACGGGAAATTCCGCAAACACGCCTTTCTTGCTTCACAGAAAAGTGGTTTTTCAATTCGCGGACCACAACTCCGGCTTGCTCGCGGTGCGTTTGCCGGAAGTTTTTTGATTCAGTCGTCGCGTAGGAGAAACGATGGGTGATAAAGAAAACGGCAGCGTCACACCACAAGGCGCAGGCCACAAGTACGACGCGAAGTCGATCAAGGTCCTCGGTGGCCTCGAGGCCGTGCGTCTGCGTCCTGCCATGTATATCGGCTCGACCGGAGAAATGGGCCTGCATCATCTCGTTTGGGAAGTGGTAGACAACTCCGTGGACGAAGCGCTGGCCGGTTTCGCCGACGAAATCAGCGTGACGGTGCACGCCGACGAGTCTGTCACCGTGGTGGACAACGGCCGCGGCATCCCCGTGGACATGCACCAGACGGAAAAGCGCCCGGCGGCGGAAGTCGTGATGACCGTGCTGCACGCGGGCGGAAAATTTGACAGCGAGACGTACAAAGTTTCCGGCGGCTTGCATGGCGTTGGTGTTTCCGTGGTGAACGCGCTTTCCGACTGGTTGGAGCTGGAGATTTCGCGCGACGGCGCGGTGTGGGAACAGAGCTACGAAAAAGGCAAGCCCACTTCGAAGCTGAAGCAGACCGGCAAGACCCGCAAGACGGGCACGAGAGTCACCTTTCATCCCGACCCCAGCATTTTCGAGAAGACCACTTACAGCTTCGACACGCTTTCGCAGCGCCTGCGCGAGCTGGCCTTCCTGAACAAGGGTTTGAAAATCACGCTGACCGACGAGCGCACGGAGAAGAACGCAGAATTCCGTTTTACGGGCGGCATTGCGGAATTTGTGAAGCACTTGAACCGCGGCAAATCCACGCTGCACGATTCTCCGATTTACATGGAAGGCAAGCGCGGCAACGTGGAGATCGAGATCGCGCTCCAGTACAACGACACCTACGGCGAAAATGTTTTCGCGTTCGCTAATACCATCAACACGGTAGACGGCGGCACGCACCTTTCCGGGTTCCGCTCCGCTCTGACGCGCTCCATCAACAATTTCGCCTCGCAAGCGGGCATGCTCAAAGAGCAGAAAGACGAAGTGACGATCACCGGCGATGACGTGCGCGAAGGCCTTGTCGCCGTGGTGAGCGTTCGACTGCCACAGCCGCAATTCGAGGGCCAGACCAAGGGCAAGCTGAATAGCGACATCAAGGGAGACGTCGAGCAACTCGTCAACGAAAAGCTCGGAGAATGGTTCGACAAACACTCGACCGTCGCGCGGCGCATCATCAGCAAATGCATTGACGCGGCGCGCGCGCGCGAAGCGGCACGCAAAGCCCGCGAACTGACGCGGCGCAAGTCCGCGATGGATTCGAGCGGGCTGCCCGGGAAACTGGCCGATTGCCAGGAGCGCGATCCGGCGCGCTGCGAATTGTTCGTGGTCGAGGGCGAATCGGCGGGCGGCTCGGCGAAGCAGGGGCGCGACCGCAAGTACCAGGCCATCCTGCCGCTCAAAGGCAAAATCCTCAACGTCGAAAAGGCGCGCTACGACAAGATGCTGGGCCACGAGGAAATTCGCGCCATCATCACCGCCCTCGGCACGGGCATCGGCAAAGACGATTTCGACGCCGGTAAGTTGCGCTATCACAAGATTATTCTTATGACCGATGCGGATGTGGACGGTTCGCACATCCGAACGCTGCTGCTGACGTTTTTCTTTCGCCACATGAAGGAACTGATCGACCGCGAGCACATTTTCATCGCACAGCCGCCGCTCTACCGCGTGAAGCGCGGGAAGAGCGAGAAGTACATCCGCGACGAGCGCGACTTCGCGCGCGAACTGATGAAGCGCGCCACCGAAGACCATGTCGTGAAGGGCAAGGAAGGCGTGACGCTAGAGGGCGCAGGGCTGACCTCTTTTTTGCTGAACGTACAGGAATATGACGCCGTTGCTGCAAAGCTCGGACGCCGCCTGCGCGATGCGGGGCTTGTGCAAGTGCTGGCGGAAAGCGGTCTGGACAAAAAAGCGGAATTCGAAGAGAAAAAATCGCTTGAAAACCTGTTGAAGGAAGTCGACAAAGCCAAGCTGAAGCTCGAAGGCAAAGTCGCTTTCGACGAGGAGCACAGCCTGTACGAAATTCAATTTGGCGCGCCGCACAATCAGAGAATCAACTGGGCGCTGGCTTCCACGCCCGAATACAAGCGGGTGCGCGCGCTGGCTAAGCAGGTCGAGGAGTTCAACAAGCCGCCTTTCATCATTTCGCGCAATGGGGACAAGACCACCAAGGAAAAAGCGCAGGACGTGTTGAATTACGTGATGGAAGACGCGAAGAAAGATTTCACCATCACGAGGTTCAAAGGCCTCGGCGAGATGAATCCCACGCAGCTCTGGGAAACCACCATGAATGCAGAGACGCGCACGCTGCTCAAGGTGAAGCTCGAGGACGCGGTCGCCGCGGAAGACATTTTCACGACGTTGATGGGCGAAAACGTCGAAGCGCGCCGCAAGTTCATCGAGGACAACGCCCTCGAAGTCGTGAACCTGGATATTTGATTTCGATGGCGCAAAGCTGATGGCCGAAATTGCTCCCCGATCCACGCGAGACGCTGTTCGCTGGGGCTTGTTGCTTTCAGCGGCGGCGGTTAGTGGATTTCGCTTGCCGCGGACTTACGGCGCTTTTCGGGACTGGCACGCGATTCGCTCTACGGATCGATCGGCTGCGGAGTTGTACCGGCTCAATTTCACGGCTAACGCCGTTGGAATTGTGATTATTCTGGTCTTGGCGTTGGGAGTGTTTTATCTGTTGCGGCCCCGAGCACCGAAGCAGCCATGATGTATCAGTTGGGTTGGAGCACGCTGCCGGGGCTGCGCGGATTGAGCGTCAGCGAGTTCCGCGCAACGCCGACGAATATGCCCGACAACGAGCGCGGCGTAGCGATGGAATTTGCGAGCGATGCGGACCGCGACAGGTTCTTACGCGAAATCGAAGCAGCGTTTGCCGCGCGGCGTTTTACGAATGCGGCCGACGCCTTCGACACGGTGAAGGCGTACGCGCTCGACCGCGCCGCGAAACGATAGGGTTTTCCTGCAGCGCCGCCCTTCAGGGCGGCGCTGCCAGGTTAAAGCCTGGTGACGCAGGCAGGCCCGGCGCTAAACGGCACCAAACGAAACACGAGGGCACATGCCAGACGAACAAAATCTGTCGGTGATGATTCCGGTGGACATCGAAGCCGAGATGAAGAAGTCCTATCTCGACTACTCGATGAGCGTAATCATCGGCCGCGCGCTGCCCGAAGTGCGCGACGGCCTGAAGCCCGTGCACCGGCGCATTCTCTACGGCATGTACGAGTTGGGGCTGTCTTCCACGCGCCCGTACCGCAAATGCGCGAAGATCGTCGGCGAAGTCCTCGGCAAGTATCACCCGCATGGCGACACGCCCGTCTACGACGCACTGGTGCGCATGGCGCAGGACTTCAACATGCGCTATCCGCTGGTGGACGGCCAGGGCAACTTCGGCTCCGTCGACGGCGACATGCCTGCGGCGATGCGCTACACCGAAGCGCGTCTGGCGCGCATCGCCGAGGAATTGCTGGCTGATATTGAAAAAGAAACCGTCGATTTCGCTCCCAACTTCGACGAAACGGAGAAAGAGCCGCTCGTTCTTCCCACGCGGATTCCGAATCTTCTCGTCAACGGCGCTAGCGGCATCGCCGTCGGCATGGCCACGAACATTCCTCCGCACAACCTGCGCGAAATCATTGACGCCACGGTGCTCATGATCGAGAAACCCGACACGACGCTCAAAGAAGTGATGAAGCTCGTACCGGGGCCGGACTTTCCGACCGGCGGCTATATCGCCGGCCACGAAGGCATCGAAGCGGCGTACAAAACCGGACGCGGCAGCTTCACCATGCGGGCGAAAGCGGCGGTCGAAGAAGTCGCCAAGGACCGCGAGAACATCGTCATCACGGAAATTCCCTACCAGGTGAACAAGGCCACGCTCATCAAGCGCATCGCCGAGCTGGCGCAGAGCAAAAAGCTCGACGGCGTCGCCGACGTGCGCGACGAAAGCGACCGCGAGGGCATGCGTATCGTCGTCGAGCTTAAGCGCGGCGAGGAGTCGCAGCTCATCCTCAACAACCTCTACAAGCACACGCAGATGCAGGAATCCTTCGGCATGATCCTGCTGGCCATCGCCGGGGGGCAGCCGAAAGAGATGGGGTTGCTCGAGTTCATCCGACTGTTCATCGAGCACCGCCGCGACGTGGTGCTGCGCCGCACGCGCTACGACCTGCGCAAAGCGCGCGAACGCGAGCACATTTTAGTGGGCTATCAAGTCGCGCTCGATCATCTGGACGACCTAATCCGCATCATCCGCGGATCGGGAAGCCGCGCCGACGCCAAGCAAAACCTGCTGAATTTCTTTTGCGAGCAAGACGTCACCATCACGGAAAACGGGAAGTCGCGCAAGGTTACCGGTGTCAAACTCGATGGCAGGAAGTACAAGCTCGGCGGCATCGAAGGTGAAACTGCGCGCACGATTACCGGCGGCCTCACGCCGGTTCAAGTGGACGCCATCCTTGAATTGCAATTGCATCGCCTGACGCAGCTCTCCGTCGACGAAATCCTCAAGGAATTGAAGACCATCCGCGAGCGCATCGTCGAGCTGGACGAAATTCTGTCCAGCGAGAAAAAGCTGAAGTCTGTCATTACCAGCGAGCTGAAGGAAGTGCAGAAGCAATACGGGGACGACCGGCGCACGCAAATCGTGGACAAAGTTGACGAGATCAAACTGGAAGACTTGATTGCCGACACGGACATGCTGATCACCGTCAGCCATGCCGGGTACGTCAAGCGCACTCCCGTGGAGATTTACCGGCACCAGTCGCGTGGCGGCAAGGGCCGCATCGGCGCGCGCACGAAGGAAGAAGATTTCGTCGAGCACCTCTTCATCGCCTCGGCGCATAGCTACATTCTTCTGTTCACGACCAAGGGCCGCGTGTATTGGCTCAAGGTCTACGAGATTCCCGAAGCCGCGGCGGCGACGCGCGGCAAAGCCATCTCCAGCCTGGTGCGCTTCCAGGAAGACGAAAAACTCAGCGCGATCGTGCAGGCTCGCAACCTCGAAGAAGAAGGCAAGTGCGTCTTTTTCGCCACGCGCAGCGGCACAGTGAAAAAATCCGCGTTGACAGAATTCTCGAATCCGCGGCCCAGCGGCATCATCGCGATCAACCTGGAGGCCAAAGACGAACTAATCGGCGCCAGACTCACCGACGCCAAGCAGATGATTTTCCTGGCGAGCCATGAAGGCCAGGCGATTCTATTCCGCGAAACCGAAGTGCGGCCGATGGGCCGCAACGCCGGCGGCGTGATCGGCATGGACCTGGCTAAGGACGATTATGTCGTCAGCATGGACGCCGTGCAGCCGGATTTCGCAGTCATTGCCAAGGAACACAAGAAAACTACGCAGGATCTCGAGGAGCTCGAGAACGAACAGATTAAGGATTCACTTACGTCGCTGATGCTCACCGTATCGGAAAAGGGCTACGGCAAGCGCACGCCGCTGGCCGAGTACCGCATTACTTCGCGCGGCGGCAAGGGCGTGGTCAACATGAAAACCACTGACCGCAACGGCTCGGTAGTGGCCGCGTTGCAGGTGACCGAAGAGTCCGATGTGATGATCATCACGCAGCACGGCAAGGTGATCCGAGTGCACGCGAAGGAGATTCGCGAAGCGGGCCGCTCGACGCAAGGCGTGCACCTGCTGCGGCTTGACGCAGATGATTCGGTCGCCGCCGCCGCCATCCTCCAGGAAGAGAACGAAGAAGAAAAAAAGTAATCGACCCGCCACACGCCAGATGCTTGAGTGTAGGGGCACGATATATCGTGCCCTTTCAAAGGTTTTGCTTCCAAAGACTAGCGCAACGAATGATAAAATCCTTCTTCCAATGAAAACTACGCGACGAGTATCTTCGTTCTTCTTTGTTTTGTCGGCGACGATTGCCTTATCGCTTTTAACCCACGCTGCTGGCAAACCCGGCGCACAGAAAAACTACTGGGTGTACGTGGGTACCTACACGACGAAGACGGCCAGCAAAGGCATCTACGTTTTTCGTTACGATGCCAACTCCGGAAAACTCACATCGATGGGTATGGGTGCGGAAACGCAAGACCCTTCCTGGGTTGCGATTCATCCCAACGGAAAGTTCTTGTACTCCGCGAATGAAGCCGGAAAGAAAAGTATGGTCAGCGCGTTTGCTTTGGATGCGAAATCAGGAAAGCTCACACTGCTGAACCAGGTGCTCGCGCTCGGTGAAGATCCCTGTTACCTCTCCTTCGACAAAACGGGTAAGTATGTCCTGGTGGCGAACTATACCTCCGGCAATGTCGTGGTCTTTCCCCTGGGCGCAGATGGCAAGCTCGGCGCCGCCACCTCGAAGGTGCGCGACGAGGGTACCCTCGGCCCCAACCAGGAGCGTCAGGAGGGTCCTCACGCCCACTGGATCGAACCGTCCACCGACAATCACTACGCTTACGTCTCCGATCTGGGCCGCGACAAAGTCCTGATTTACAAATTCGATCCGGCGAAAGGCACACTTGCTGTTCCCGATCGAAAGGGGCAAGATTCATGGTCTCTGGCTCTTCCACCCGGCTCAGGTCCCCGGCATCTCACATGGTCACACGATGGTAAGTTCATGTACGTTCTCGGCGAATTGCAGTCCACTGTAACGGTATTCGCGAGCGACGCACGCGGTAAGTTTCACCTGGCGCAAACCATCTCTTCATTGCCCCCCGGCTTCTCGGGAAGAAACGACGCGGCGGAAATTGCGATTCATCCGAATAGCAAATTCCTGTATGCGTCGAATCGTGGCCACGACTCCATCGCAGTGTTTCATATCGATCCGTCCACCGGCAAACTCGCCGCAACCGGCGATTTCTCCGTGGAGGGCAAAGAACCGCGCCATTTTGCCATCGATCCCTTCGGCAACTATCTGCTCGCGGAGGACCAGCTCTCCGACAAAATCGTGACCTTTCGTATCGACCAGAAAACCGGCGCGCTGACGCCGACCGGCGATTCCGTGGAAGTTCCTTCGCCCGTTTGTCTTGCTTTTCTTCCGCTCGATTAACTCGCGGTATCAGAAAATGCCTCGGGACGTCCAAGTGAGTTAGAATCTGCATTCTTTCCAATGAAACGCAGGAGACGCGTCATGAATCGTGTGTTCTGGTCTAAGCTTGCGCTGTTTGTCATTTTGGGGAGCACGTTCGCGCCGCACGCCTGGGCGGATGGCGCAACCGCTCCCGGGCGTGATCCCAAGCAGCCCGTGGACGACGCCTACACGGAGAAAATCCACAAGTACACCACGCAACCGTATTTCACGTCGCCGCTGGTGGACTATCTACCAGCCTCGAAAACCGTGCCGACACCGCGAGCCGTACTGGGCGACATCTCTGGCGCCCCCGGGATCCTGCCTTACGCCGAAGATGTGTACAAATACATGCGCCTGCTCGAGAAAGCCACGCCACGAGTGAAGGTCTTCTCTATCGGAATAACCGAGGAAGGCCGCGAGATGATCGCCGTGGCCGTGTCCTCCGAAGAAAACATAAGAAATCTCGAGGAGCATCGCGCGCGCTTGGCGAAACTCGCTGATCCCCGCACCATCAAGCTCGATGATGCGGAAGCCGACAAGCTCGTCGCGCAAGCCGTGCCCATCTACTACATTACCGGCACCATCCATTCTCCCGAAACCGGCGCGCCCACCGCCCTGATGGAGCTGGCTTACCGGCTCGCGGTGGATGAAAGCCCGTACATCAAGGAGATTCGCGACGGCACCATCACGCTGATTACGCCCGTGGTCGAAGTCGACGGCCGCGACCGCATGGTGGACATCTACAAATGGCACCTCGCGCATCCGAAGCAGTTTTTCCCTTGGCTGGTGTACTGGGGCAAGTACGTCGCGCATGACAACAACCGCGACGCCATGGGCGTCACGCTGAAGCTCACAGAAAATGTTTTGAAGACCTACGTCGGCTGGAAAGCGCAGGTGCTGCACGACCTGCACGAATCCGTGCCGTATCTCTACGACAACACCATCGGCGACGAGCCCTACAACGCCTGGATCGACCCGATCCTGGCCGATGAATGGCAAATCATCGGCTGGAACAATGTCTCCGCCATGACGAAATTTGGAATGCCCGGCGTTTTTGCGCATGGCGATTTCGACACCTGGTCGCCCGGCTATTTGATGTTTATCGCCGCCCTGCACAATGGCATCAGCCGCCTCTACGAAACGTTTGGGAACGGCGGTGCCGACACCGAAGAGCGCACGCTGCAGCCCGAAGACTATGCACGCACCTGGTACCGCCAGAATCCTCCACTTCCCAAAGCGCTCTGGTCGCAGCGCGACAATAATAATTACGAAGAGACCGGGCTGCTCACTTCGCTGCATTTCTTCAACGACAACAAGCGGCTGTTCCTGAAAAATTTCTATTTGAAAGCCAAGCGCTCCACGCTGAAGCCCACCGAAGAAGGCCCCGCCGCTTATGTTCTCTCGGCCGACGATCCGCGTCCCGGCCTGCAGGCCGAACTTCTGCAAGTTTTGCGAAGGCAAGCGGTAGAAATTTCGCGCGCCAGATCCGCTTTCACCGTGACGCTGCCCGCGAAAAAGTCCAAAGAATCCGCCAAAAGCAAAGACAAAAAGGAACAAGAAGAAAAAACGGAGCCGGCTGCGCCGACCACAAAGGAGTTCCCGGCGGGCAGCTACATCATTCGAATGGACCAGCCGTATTCCCGCATCGCCGACGCCTTGCTTGACTATCAATACTGGAGCCCGGACGATCCGCAGAAAACTCCCTACGACGATACGGGCTGGACCTTTGGCGAACTCTTTCACGCGCAGGTGACGCGCGTTACGGACACAAAAGTTCTGGATGTGCCCATGGACCGCGTCACGGAGATCCACGCCCCGGGTGGCGTGAAGGGCGACGGGGCCGTGTTCGCCGTCAACAACAACGCCGAGCCGGCGCTAGCGACACTGCGCTATAAGCTTCCTGATGCTGCTATCGAAGCGGTGGAAGAGTCCTTCGAAAGTTCGGGGCAAAAATTCAGGCGCGGCTCCTTCGTTATTCGAAACGTCAACCGTGCGGACCTCGACCGCACCGCGTCCGAACTCGGTGTGCAAGTAAGCACGCTCAATGCCGCGCCCGGCGTGAAAACCCATCCCCTTCGCGCCGCACGCATCGCCTTTGTGCATACATGGCTGAGCACGCAAACCGAAGGGTGGTGGCGCTTAGCCCTCGACAAGCTCGGGATTCCTTACGACTACCTGAGCACGCAAACGGTGGCAAAAATTCCGGACCTGAATGTCAAGTACGACGTGATTCTGTTTCCACCGGCAGGAGGTTGGGGAGGCTCCGTAAACGCCATCGTCAACGGCGTTCCGACGGCTTGGGGCAATGCGCTCCCGTGGAAGAACACGCCGGAAACGCCGAACCTCGCCGGCAAGAACGATTCGACCGACGATCTTCGCCCCGGCCTAGGCTGGGACGGCGTGGCGCGGTTGCAGGAATTCGTGCAGCGTGGCGGAGTGCTATTGACCGCCACGGACACTTCGTCGCTCGCACTTGCCTTGGGCTTCGTGGACGGCATCAGCACGCAAAGCGCAAACAAAATGAAAATCATTGGCTCGGTGGTGGGAACACGCCTCGTCGACG
>Ga0209808_1000462_pt1 | contig 20054 bp, 19 predicted proteins | sample GraSoiAngelo_157_FD_186171 | JGI IMG/M metagenome (GOLD analysis project Ga0209808, IMG submission 186171) | Grasslands soil microbial communities from the Angelo Coastal Reserve, California, USA - 14_1009_16_20cm (SPAdes) (version 2) | ecosystem: Environmental > Terrestrial > Soil > Grasslands ... | reverse complement strand
CGCCACCAGGGCGAGACCGCCGAAGGCGGCGAGCGCCCCACGTGACCCGTTGCGCCCCGGCTGCGTGCTCTCCTCGGCCATCCACCGCCCCGCCGGCGTGGGGAGCAACCGATGTGCCACCAGACGAGGCCCGCCCCGCCGTGGGCTACGCGGCGGGGCGGTCAAGACTTTGCCCCACGGCGGGCCGCGGGGCGGGATTCGTGACTGCCGCCCGCGGGCGGCCACCACGCACTATCTCATGATGTTGACCAGGTCGCCGAGCAGCGTGTTGCTCGCGGTGATGACGCGCGTGTTCGCCTGGAAGGTGCGCTTGACGACTCTGTCGTCATTTATCAACTTCACCAACGTCGCGAACGACGCGCAGGTGGCACGCACCACGGTCTACGAGTACTTCGAGACTCTGAAGGACACGCTCATCCTCCACGAGCTGCCCGCGTGGCGGAAGTCGAGGAAGCGGAAACCGCTCGGCGCATCGAAGTACTACTTCTTCGACGTCGGGGTGGTCGCCGCCCTGCAGGGGCGCGAGTTCCGGCCGGGCACCCCCGAGTTCGGGGAGGCCTTCGAGACGACCCTCTTCCACGAGCTGATGAGCTACCGCGACTACGTTTCGGGCGACCCGCTCGGCTACTGGCGGTCGACGTCCGGCTTCGAGGTCGACTTCGTGATCGGCGACCACACCGCGGTCGAGGCGAAGGCCAAGGAGAACGTCTCGCCCCAGGACCTGAGGTCACTCGTGGCCCTGGGGGAGGAAGGGAGGATGCGCTCGCTCGTCTGCGTCAGCCTCGAGCCACGGCGACGCCGGGCCGGCGAGATCACGATCCTTCCGTGGCGCGCCTTCCTGGACGCGCTGTGGGGTGGAGAGTTCGAGGCGTAGGAGTCATCCCCCCGCCAGCGCCCTCGTCACCGCCACCGCCCGCTCGCGGTTCATCTCCCCCAGGATCGCGCCGATCTGCTTCTCCTTCATGCAGCCGAAAATGCGCGCCGCGGTCGCGTCGTCCAGCCGGTCGATGATGGGCGCCGCCTCCTCCGGCCGCATGCTCTGGTAGATCTTCGTGACCGCCACGCCGCAGCCGGCGGTCTCGCCCGACGGCACAGCCCCGCCCCCGCCCTCGACCCGCCCCGCCGTCTCCGCCAGCGCCTGCTCGAGCGCCTTCACCGCCGCCTCGCGCGTCGCCAGCGCCTGCTCGCGGCGATCGAGCTCCTCGCCGCGCTGGCGCACGGCCTCGAGCAGCTCGCGGAAGCCGCGGCTCCTGGCGAAGAGGTCGGGCGCGACGGGGGCCTCGGCGACCGGCCGCTCGGCGCGCGCCACACTCGTCCACCACCAGGCGCCGAGGATGACCGCCTTCACGGCCAGGCCCGCGAGCACCCCCACCCGTACCCATCGCATGGCACCTACCTCCGTCCGCTCAGGCGCGGAACCAGCCGAAGTCCAGGTCGACACCCTGCACCTCTACTCCGTGGCGCGCCCGAGCGCGCGCTCCGAGCGCTCGAGCTGCGTCTCGACGCCGATGTCGACCTCGCCGAAGCGGCTCTCGATGACGCAGCCGCCGGCGGGCAGGCTCGGGTCCTCCACCAGCTCCAGGTCCTTCACGTCCTCGAGCGAGGCGCGCAGCGCGGCGAGCGAGCCGCGCAGGAACGCCATCAGGGGCGGCGGGACGCGGAGCACGATGCGCTCGCGGTCGACGGCGCGCTTGACGGCCGCGCGGATCATGCCGAGCCAGATCTCGGGCCGCTCCGCCAGCTCCTGCTGCACGACCTTGCGTACGACGCCGAGCGCCAGCTCGAGGAGCTCGCGCTCGTAGCGCTCCTTCAAGCGCGTGCGGAAGCCCGCCAGCTCGCGCAGCGAGCCGGCGAACGACGTGCCGACCGTCTCGAGCTCGGCGCGCGCCTCCGCCCGCCCGCGCTCGACCCCGGCCTGGAAGGCCCGCTCGATCTCCTCGGCCGAGGGACCGGGCGGCGATGCGGCGGCGGCCTCGGGGATCGCTGCCGCCGGGGGCGGCGGGCCGAAGGGCCCGAAGACCTTCGGCACGGCCTCGGCGAGCGGCGCGAAGCTAGACGACGACATCGCTCTCGCGCGCGCCGAGCGTGATCCGCTGCTCGGCATCGAGGCGGCGCGCCGCCGCCACGATGCGGGCCTGCGCCTGCTCGACGTCCTTCAGGCGGACCGGCCCCATCATACCCATGTCCTCCTGCAAAATCTCCACCGTGCGCTGCGCGAGGTTGCCGAACAGCTTCTCGCGCATGGCGGGGCTCGCGGTCTTGAGCGCCAGCATGAGGTCGTCGCGCGCGATCTCCTTGAGCAGCACCTGCATGCCGCGGTCGTCGAGGCGGAGCAGATCCTCGAAGCTGAGCATCAGCCCGCGGATGGCGTCGGCCACCTCGGGCGCGCGCGCCTCCAGGTGCGCGAAGATGCGCGCCTCGACCGTCTCGTCGGCGACGTTCAGGATGTCCGCGACCAGCTTGGCGCCGGGGAAGCCGGTGCGCGGTGCTGCCCGCGCGAGGCCCTGCACCTGCCCGGCGAGCACGTCGCCCACGTCGGCGAGGAGGTCCTCGGGGACGCTCTGCAGATCGGCGATACGTTCGGCGATCTCGGGCTGGAGATCCTCGGGGAGCGCGGCCAGGACCTCGGCGGCCTTGCGCGCACGGAGGTTCGCGAGCACGAGCGCTATCACCTGCGGGTGCTCGCGGCCGAGCACCTGGGCGAGCGCGCCGGGCGCCACCGGGTCGAGGCTCGCGGCCAGGAACTCGCCCCCGGCCTGGCCTGCCCTCCCCGCCGGACGCTCCTCGCGCGCTCCCGTGAGCGCCGCCGTGATCATCTGGCGCGCGAACTGCTCGCCGTCGATCAGGAGCCCCTCGCGCTCGGTGAGGCGCCGCGACGCCTCCTCGTGCACCGCCGCCGCCTGCGCGCGCGGAATCGAGCGCAGGCGCGCGATCGCGGCGGAGACCTGGCGCGCCTCGGGCTCGGAGAGGTGGCGGAAGACGGCGGCCGCGGCCTCGGGGCCGAGCGTGGTGAGCAGGATCGCGGCCTTCTCGACCCCGAGCACCCTCAGCCCTCGACCGCGCGCGCTCTCTCGCGCAGCCACTCTCGCACCAGCTGCGCCGCGCGCTCGGGGTTCTGCTGCGTGAGCGCCAGGTTCTCCTGCGTGAGCTGCGCGGTGGCGGCCTCGGGGAGCGCCGCGCGTCCCTCGCCGCCGCGCGCCGCGAGCCCGAGCACGAGCGGGCGCACCACGTAGAAGAGCCCGGCGGCCACCAGGCCGACGGCCAGGAGCCGCATGAGCAGCGCCGGAAGCCAGGTGCCGAGCGTGGCGAGCACGCCCTCGCCGCTGGCCCCCGGCTCCGTCTGGAAGGGCGCGCTCGTGAGCTCGATCCGATCGCCGCGTTGTTCGGAGAAGCCCACCGCGTTCTTCACCAGCTCCTTCAGGCGGTCGAGCTCCTCCGCGGGCCGTGGCGTGAACTTCCGCGCCGCGCCCGCGCCCGTATAGGTCCCGTCGATCAGCACCGCGACCGAGAGCTGCTTCACCACGCCCGCCGGTGCGACCGTGTGCGACACGACCTTGGAGACCTCGTAGCTCTGGCTCTCGTCGCGCCGCCCCTTCGGCTCCGTCGTCGCGGCAGGGTCGTTCGTCAGGTTCGACTGGACCCCTGGCGCGCCACCCCCGGTGCGAGCGCCGGTCGGCTGCTCGCGCGTCGTCCGCTGCGTGCGCAGCGCCGTGCGCTCGGGGTCGTAGGTCTCCTCGGTGCGCTCGACACGCGCCACCTCGAGGGTCGCGGCCACGCGCGCGATCGCCTTGTCGCGGCCGACGACGGCGGCGAGCATGCTCTCCACCCGCTCGGCGAGCTGGCGCTCGATCGACGCCTGCATCTCGAGCGCGGTGCTCGAGGCGCCGACCGTCTCGCCGCCGCGCCGGTCGGTGGTCAGCATGCGCCCGCTCTCGTCGACCACGGTGACGCCGTCGGCCGCGAGGCCCTCGACGCTCGCGGCCACCAGGTGCACGATGCCGTCGATCTGCGCCGCCGAAAGGGCGCGGCCCGGGGCGAGCTTCACCATCACGGAGGCCGACGGGCGCCGGTCCTCACCCACGAACAGCGAGCGCTCCGGGAGCGCCAGGTGGACGCGCGCCGACTCGACGCCGCCGAGCCGCGAGATGGTGCGCCCGAGCTCGCCCTGGAGGGCGCGCTGGTAGTTGAGCCGCTGGAGGAAGTCCGTCTGCCCGAGCGTCTGGCGGTCGAAGAGCTCGAAGCCGACGCCGCCGCCCTCGGGGAGGCCGCGGCTCGCGAGCGCGAGGCGGAGCTCGTACAGCCGCTCGGCGGGCACCAGGATGGCGCGGCCGCCGTCCTCGAGCCGGAAGGGCACCCTCTCGGCGCCCAGCGCCTCGACGATCGCGCTCGCGTCCTGCTCGGCCAGGTTCGTGAACAACGGGCGGTAGAACGGCTGCTCGACCCACCAGGCGAGCGCGAGCACGACGACCAGCGAGCCCACGCCAGAGGCGAGGACGAGCCGCCGTGCCGGCGGCTGCGCCCGGAAGAAGTCCACCAGCCGGGCCGAGAGCTCTCGGAGTCGCGCCGTCATCGCTTACACCTGCATTTTCTGCAGCGCGTTCACCCCGCCGTCGCCTCAGCTTCCATGCCCCGCACCGCGCTTCTCGAGCGCGCGGCCCACCCGGCGTGCGAGGTCGTCGTCCGTCGCGCGCAGCGCGGCCAGCGCCGCGGTGGCCCGCGCCGGCTCGCCGCGGGCGTGCGCGATGCGGACCAGCCCGGCCGCGGCGCGCATGCGCTCGGGCGCCGTGGCGCCCGCCGCGAGCGCACGGGCGTAGGTGTCCGCGGCCGTGTTCCACGCCCCCTCCGCCGCCGCGGCCGCCGCCGCGGTGAGGAGCACACTCGCCGGCGGGGCCGGCGCCGCCTGGAGGAGCGCGCTCGCCTGGGCGGCGCCACCGGGCGCACCGAGGAGCGCCGTCGCCACCTCGGCGCGGACGCCCAGGTCGTCGGCGGCCGTCGCCTCCGCCGCCGCGCGCTCGAGGTCGCCCGCGGCGAGCGCGACCCGCGCGCCGAGGCGATGCGTGCGTTCGGCGAGGTCCGGACGGAGCCCGCTCGCCTCCAGCCGGGCGAGGAGCTTCCGGGCACTCCCGAGGTCGCCGCTGGCGAACGCCTCCTCGGCGAGCGTCACTGCGACGGCCGGCTCACGTGGCCCGTCCGCACGCGCCCCCAGCACGCGGAACGCGGCGCGGTGGAGGCCCAGGCGGCCGAGCGCGTGCGCGACCGTGGCACGGCCCGCCGGCGCCGCGCTCTCCTCCACCTCGGTCGTGTACGCCGCGTAGACGGTCGCCACGCCGGCCGCATCGCCTTGCGCGTCGAGCGCCGCGAGCCAGCGCGCGAGGATCTCCGCACGGCGGCCCGCGGCCTGCGCCGCCCCCTCGGGACCGAGCGCCGCGGCGCGGGCGAGGAGCGCGAGCGCCTGCTCGAAGCGGCCCGCGCTGGCCGCGACCTCCGCCGCCTCGCCCAGGACGACGGCGCGGAGCGCGTGCGGCGCCGGCGTGGCGGCGAGGTCGGCGAGCGCCTGCACCGTCCGCTCGGGCGTGCGCTCCGCCTCGAGGAGGGCGAGACGCATCTTCGCCTCGACGGCGAGCGCCGGTGCGGGCCGCTGCGCGAGCGCCTGCTCGTACTCCGCGCGCGCGCCGGCGGCGTCCGCGGCCAGGCGCCCGGCGAGGAGGCGCAGCCGCGCCTCGTCGTCCGCCGCGCGCAGCATGTGCCCGGCATGCGCGAGCACGCGGCGTGCCCCGTCCACGTCGCCGGCGAGCGCCAGCGCCTCGGCGTAGTCGAGCGGGAAGCCGGGGAGCGTCCGCAGCTCCGGGCAGGTGCCGGCGACGCCGCGATACGCATCCGCGGCCGCCGCGGGCGTGTCGGCGGCCCGCGTCTCGGCAGCCGCCTCGAGCGCGGCGCGGCAGCGAACCTGGCCGCACGCGTGCGCGAGCACCGCCTCGACGATGCGCCGCGCCTCGCGCGGACGGCGCCGCAGGCGGAGCGCCGCCGCCTGCCCGAGGCGCGCGTCGTCGAGCAGCGGGCTCGCGGGGAAGCGGCGCACCAGCTCGCGGAAGGCGGCGCCCGCCTCGGGCGTGAAGCCGAGCGCGAGCTCGGCCTGGCCGAGCAGGAACCAGGCGCGCGCCGCGTCGGCGAAGTCCGGCGCCTCGCGCAGCGCGTGCTCGTAGGCCGTGGCGGCGCTTTCGTAGTCGCCGCCGCCCGCGGCGGCGCGCAGCAGGGTCAGGTCCGCGGCGAGGAAGAGCGCGGCCTCCGAGCGCGGCTCGCTGCGCGGCCCGGCGTCGGGCGCCCGGCCAGCGCGCACGCGCGCGAGCGCGTCGCGCCATGGGGCGGCGTCGGCGTCGCCGTAGAGCGGCTCCTTCAGCGCGGGCCAGACGAAGAGCACGGCGCCGCGCGGTGTGACCGACGACGCGGGGAGAGACGAGGCCTCGCAGCCCGGTCCCTCCGCCGCGTCGCGCGCGCGCGGGCCGTCCTCCTCCGCCCTGGCCGTCCACACCGCCGCCACCACGACCAGCGCCAGGGCACCACACCGTCCCGCACCACGTACCCGCCGCACGGACGGTGCGTCAGAGCAAAGCATGTGCCACGCGCGGCAATTGTTGCCGGGCGTGCGCGCGCTGCCGGGACGTGCGGCGGCCGGCGGGCGGGCTGACACTCCGAGCCAGAACTCTGACCGCGTCAGTTCAGCAGCGAGGCCGCCGCGCCGGGACCCGGCATGGTCACGATGCGCACGCGCGCCGCGGCCGCCTCGGCGCGACGCAGCGCGCCCTCGCGCGTCTCGTCGACGGCGATCACCACACCCCCGTGGCAGCCCCGGCCGCCGGGCGGACCGATGCGCTGTCCCGGCGTCGCGACCACCTCGAGGAGCGCGATGCCCTCGCCCGCCGCCGCCTCGGCCGCGCCGCGCACGCTGGTCACGGTGCCCGGGGCCGGGAGCAGGAAGCGGCGCGCGACGCCCTGGCACCAGCGCGCTCGGAGTGCGCCCGGCTCGGGCGTCTCGCCGAGCGCCAGGCGGATCTCCGCCGCGACCAGATCGACACCCGTCGCGAGGGGGACCTCGTGCGTGCCGACGTAGCCACCGGAGAGTCCGGTCCCGAGCTCGACGAGCACCGGCCCGCGCGGGCCGAGCACCACCTCGACGCTGAGCGTGCCGGCGCGCATGCCGAGCGCCGCCGCGGCGGCGGCCACGGTGCCCGCGATGCGCTCGGCCGCCGCCGGGTGCGCGGCGGACGGCAGCGTGCTGCCGCGCTCGACCACGAAGGGCGCGAAGCGCTCGAGCACTTCGTCGTCGCGGTCGGCGAGCGCGACCGTGGTCGCGCGTCCGTCGACGACGATCGCCTGGGCACGCACCCGCGCCCCCGCCACCTGCTCCTCGACCATGACGCTCCCGCCCGGCGACGCGGCGGCCGCCACCTCGACCGCCCAGCGCGGATCGACGTCCGGCAGGAGGCGCAGCGCGAGGGCGCCGTCCACGGGGCGAAGCGCCAGCGGTAGCTGGGTGCGTGCCGCGAGCGCCTCGAGCGCGGCCGGCCCCTCGACCGGAGCACACCATGGCACCGCGACCCCCCGGGCGCGGAGCCGCGCTCGGAGCGCCAGCCGGTCCGCCGCCAGCGCCGCGGTCGCGGGCGGAATGCCCGCGAGGCCGAGGGCCTCCGCCACCGCCGCCACCGTGCGCGCCACCTCGGCGCCGACGCCGATCACGCCGTCGATGCGTGTCCGCTGCGCGTAGGCGCGCGCCGCCTCCACGCTCGCCTCCGCGTCCGCGGTGGGTGCGAGCAGGCCCGCGTCGGCCTGACGGAAGCCGGGCGCGTCGGGCGCGCCGTCGGAGACCAGGACGCGAAGGCCCATGCGCCGCGCGGCGGCGATGATCGGCATCGCCTCGCGCGCCCCGGACACGACGAGCAGGGTCTTTGCCGGCGCGCGCTCGGTCTGCATGGCTAGGCGCGCTCGGCAGCCCCGCGGCGGGAGCCCGCCTCGTGCATGTATCGGGCGCGCGCGGCGCGGACTTGAGGCGCGGCGACTTGGGGCGCGGCCTGACGGCCGCGAGCCTGGCGTGCTAACCAGGGGGCGTCATGCGCTCCCGCGAGGCGACGATCGCGGCCGCGGCGCGGGCGGTGGGCTTCTCCCACGCCGGCACGGCGCCGCTCGCTCCGCTCCCGGTGGGCGCCTTCCTCGAGGCGTGGCTCGCGGCGGGCCGCGCCGGCGAGATGGGCTACCTGGCAAGACGCACGGCGGAGCGGATCGACCCGCGCGCGGCGCGTCCCTGGGCGCGCGCCGTCATCTCCCTCGCCTACCCCTACCGCCCGCCCCCTCCGCCGCCCGGCGACTGGCGCGCGACGCTCACCGGCCGGATCGCCGCCTACGCGCTCGGCGAGGACTACCACGCGCGCGTGGGCGCGCTCCTGGACGCGCTCGCCGCGCGCCTCGCCGCCGCCTTCCCCGGCGCGCGCTTCCAGGGCTACGTCGACACGGGCCCGGTGCTCGAGCGCGAGTGGGCGATGCGCGCCGGCCTCGGCTGGATCGGCAAGCACACGCTCCTCCTCGACCGCGCCGCCGGCTCGTACTTCTTCCTGGCCGAGCTGTTCACCGACCTCGAGCTGGCGGCGTCACCGCTGCCCGCCGATCACTGCGGCACCTGCGCCCGCTGCCACGCCGCCTGCCCGACCGGCGCGCTCGGCCCCGGCTACACGATGGACCCGCGCCGCTGCCTCTCGTACCTAACGATCGAGCACCGGAGCGCGATCCCGGCCGAGCTGCGCCCGCATCTCGGCAACTGGATCTTCGGCTGCGACCTCTGCCAGGAGGCGTGCCCGTGGAACGCCGACGTGCGCGACGCCGCCGGCGCCGAGGCGCTGGCGCCGCACCTGCCCTCGCTGCTCGCGCTCGACGAGGCGGGCTTTCGCGCGCGCTTCGGGAAGACGGCGGTGGCGCGCGCGAAGCGGCGCGGGCTGCTGCGCAACACAGCGGTGGCGCTCGGCAACAGCGGGAACCCCGACGCGCTGCCCGCCCTCGCCGCCGCGCTCGCCGATCCCGAGCCGCTGGTGCGCGGGCACGCGGCGTGGGCGCTCGGGCGCCTCGGCGGCGCGTCGGCGCGGCGCGCCCTGGAGGCGGCACGCGAGAGAGAGACGGACGGTGGCGCGGCGGCGGAAATCGGGGCGGCGCTCGCCCTGCCCTAACCCGCCGGCATCGGGCTGCCACGTTACGGGCCCGCCCGGACATGGTCGCGCGCTGCTCGACACTGGCACCGGTGAAACGGACACTTCTGCCCAGCGTGGCCGCGCTTCTCTCAAATTGCGGAGAGCTCGGGCTTTCGCGTCACTCGATGAGGCGGCGCTGGTCGCAGCGCAGCGGTCCCGGATGCGCCCCGCATACGTCGGCAACCGGCCCATCGACTCCAAGGTCGAAGCGCCCTATCGCTTCGTGCTGAAGGACGGCTCCCCTCCGCCGCGATAGGGTTCGCGGCGGACCACGGGGGGCCCATTGGCGCGCGCCCCTAGCCCCGCTCGCGCGCGATGACGGCGCGCTCCTCGGCGTTCATCTTGTCGCGGATGCGCGAGCCCTTGCCGAGCTGGCGCACGCTCGGGGGCCCGCCTTCCGAGAAGTACTCCTCGTAGGGTTGCGCCGCGATGTAGTGATCGGGCTTGCGGTCGCCGATCTCGACGCCGAGGAGCCGCTCGACCAGGTCGACGTCGTACATCCGGACGGCGTCGTAGTCGGTCAGGAGCGCGCACACCTCGACGCAGATGTAGCAGCCGATGCACTCCTGGAAGCGGTCCTGGACCGGCTGCTGGCCGCGGCCGGGCAGGCTCCCCGGCGCCAGGTACTCGATGCACGCGACCGGGCAGAACTCCGGACACTTGCCGCACGGCCAGCAGAGGTTCACGTCCATGAAGGCGACCTCGCGCGGCCGCTTCTTCTTCTCGCCGATCTCGTCGGGCGCGTCCGGGACGCGCTCCTCCTTCAGGCGGCGCTTGATGATGTCGATGGCGGACGGCATGGGCGTGGCTGGACGCGGGCCCGCTTCAGCCCACCAGCGGCTGCCCGACCGCCGGATCGACGCCGAGCGCGCCGAGGAGCCGATCCCGCACCATGGCCGCGGCGCGCTCGCGCGCCGCGGGGTCGTCGCCGACGTGCAGGCGGCCGCCCGCGATCATGTCGTGGCCGCCGGCCGAGCGGCTGCCGAGCACGCGCTGCAGGAGATCGCCGGCGTTCACCTCGCGGTCGGTGGTGCGGATCGAGCAGTGGAGGCAGCTCCCGAAGGTGCCGATCGCCGCCGCCCACTCCACCTGGTCCAGGCGGAGGAGGAAGTCCGCCACCTCGGCCACCATGTCGGGGTACTGCACCTCGCCGAGCATCGAGACGACGACCTTGTCGTAAAGCGCGGCGCGCTCGATCGCCTCGCGAAAGACGCGGAAGTACTCGCGCGGCACGCGCGCGTTCTCGATCTTCGCCAGCCGCCGCTTGTTGGTGTACGGATAGAGGAAGTGGCTCGCCTCGATGTCGGCGGCCGTCGCCTCGCGCCCCAGGTCCTGCGTCTCGGCGGAGATGCCGTAGAAGAGCGCGGTCGCGATCTTCGGCTCGGGCACGAGCTTCGACTCGCGCAGGTACTCGGTCACGATGGTCGAGGTTGCGCCGTACTGGTCGCGCAGGTCGAGGAACGGCACCCCGGGGTAGTCGTCGTACGCCGGGTGATGGTCGATCACCGCGACCGGCACGATGCCCTCGGGCAGCGAGTTGTTGATGCGGCCGGGCTGCGTGTCGACCAGCACGACCGCCGTGCTGCCGTTGAACGCCACCTCGCCCACCGGCACGAGCGTGATGTTCAGGTAGGTGAGCATGGCGCGGTTCTCGGCCCGCCCCACGATGCCGCCGAGGACGATCTGCGCCTCCTTCCTGGCGAACGCCGCGACCAGGTACTTGAGTGCGGCCGCGCTCGCGAGCGCGTCGGGATCGGGGTTGTCGTGCGGCAGGATGACGAGCGGCCCCGGGCGGTCGAGCACCCCGAGCAAGCTCGTCACGGCGCCGCGGCTGGCGGCGATAGCCATGCAGCGGTGAATGTTGTCATCCGGCGCGCCGGCTGTCCATCGCCCCTTCGGTGGATGCCCCTCGGATGGCGCGCCCCCGAACCGTCTGGTAGCTTGGCTCGATGGAGGTGGTGAAGCCGGAGCGGTTCTTCCACGAGCGCTTCGGCCTCTCCGACCGCGCGCTCGAGCGCGTCCTCGGCACGGCGCTCGGACGGCGCGCCGACTGGGCCGACCTCTACTTCGAGTTTCGCGTGAACCAGACCGCGTCGCTCGAGGAGGGCGCGGTCAAGAAGGCCACGCGCAACGTGAGCCAGGGCGTCGGCGTGCGCGTGGTCGCCGGCGCGCGCAGCGGCTACGCGCACTCCGACGAGGTCTCGCTCGAGCGTCTCGAGCTGGCGGCGCGGGCGGCCGCTACCATCGCCGAACAACGCGGTGCGGCGATCGCGCTGCCCGCCACCCGGGCCACCGCCGCGGCGCACGACCTCTACCCGGTAGCCCGGCCGCCCGTCGACACGCCGACCGCGGACCAGGTGGCGCTGCTCCAGCGGCTCGACGCGGTCGCGCGCGCCACCGACCCCTGCATCACGAACGTGTTCGCCGGCATCGCGATCGAGCACCGCGTCGTCCTGGTGGTCACCTCCGCGGGCGCGGTGGTGGGCGACGTGCGGCCGCTCGTGCATTTGAGCGTCACCTGCATCGCGGAGCGCGGCGGCCGGCGCGAGCAGGGCAGCTACGGGGGCGGCGGGCGCTACGCGTTCGACACCCTGCTCGACGGCCGCGCCGAGCGCTTCGCGCGCGAGGCGGCCCGGCAGGCGCTCACCAACCTCGCGGCCGCGGACGCGCCGGCGGGCACGATGACGGTCGTCCTCGGCCCGGGCTGGCCGGGCGTCCTCCTGCACGAGGCGATCGGCCACGGTCTCGAGGGCGACTTCAACCGCAAGCGCGTGTCCGCCTTCACCGACCGCGTCGGCACGCGCGTCGCCTCGGAGATGTGCACGGTGGTCGACGACGGCACCATCGCCGAACGCCGCGGCTCGCTCAACGTCGACGACGAGGGCACGCCCACGCAGCGCACGGTGCTGATCGAGCGCGGCATCCTGCGCGGCTATCTCCAGGATCGGCTCAACGCGGCGGCCATGCGCATGACGCCGACCGGCAACGGCCGGCGCGAGAGCTTCGCACACCTCCCCATGCCGCGCATGACCAACACCTTCATGCTGGCGGGCGAGGACGCGCCCGAGGACGTCATCCGCTCGGTCGACCGCGGGCTCTACGCGGTCTACTTCGGCGGCGGGCAGGTGGACATCACGAGCGGGAAGTTCGTCTTCTCGGCGAGCGAGGCGTACCTGATCGAGGGCGGCAAGGTGACGCGCCCGGTGCGCGGGGCGACGCTCATCGGCAACGGGCCCGACGTGCTGACGCGCATCACGCGCGTGGGCGCGGACCTGCGGCTCGACGAGGGCATCGGCACCTGTGGCAAGGACGGCCAGTCCGTGCCGGTCGGGGTCGGGCTCCCGACGGTGCGCATCGACGGCCTCACCGTGGGCGGCACGCAGGCGTGAGCGGGACCGACGGGAGCGCGCGCCCGCCCGCGGGCACGGACGTGCGGGAGCTGACGCACGACCTGGTGGCGCGCGCGCTCGCGGCCGGCGCGCGCGCCGCCGACGCGATGGCGGCCGAGGGCGACGGGCTCGCGGTCGGCGTCCGCCTGGGCGAGGTGGAGAAGTTGAAGCGCTCACGCCAGCGGCGCGCCGGGCTGCGCGTCTTCGTGGGCGACGCGACCGCGATCGTGTCGACCGCCGACTTCTCGCCCGAGGGGCTCGCCGCGCTCGCCCGCGATGCGGTCGCGCTCGCGCGCGCGACCGCTCCCGATCCGCACGCGGGCCTCCCGGACCCCGCGGAGCTCGCCGGCGAGCAGCCGGACCTCGACCTCCACGATCCCGCGGTCGAGCGGCTCGAGCCCGAGCAGGCGCTCGCCTGGGCGCGTGACGCCGAGTCCGCCGCGCTCGCCGCCGCGCCCGAGATCACCAACTCCGAGGGCGCCGAGTTCGCCGCCGACGCCGGGCTGGTCGCCTACGCGTCGAGCCTGGGCTTCGTCGGCGCCTACGCCGGCTCCTCCGTCAGCCTCGCGGTCGTGCCGGTCGCGACCCGCGACGGCGCCATGCAGCGCGACTCGTGGTACACGGCGCACCGCAAGCTCGCCGGGCTGGAGCCGCCCGCGGAGGTCGGCCGCGAGGCCGCGCGCCGCACGCTCCGCCGCCTCGGCGCGCGCCGCCCGCCCACCGGCGAGTGCCCGGTCGTCTTCGAGCCCGAGGCCGCGGCGAGCCTGCTCCGCCACCTGGCGGGAGCCATCGCCGGCTCGGCGCTCTACCGGCGGATGTCGTTCCTGCTCGACCGGCTGGGCGAGCAGGTCGCCTCGCAGGCCGTCACCGTGGTCGACGATCCGCTCCGGCCCGCCGGCCCGGCGTCGCGCCCGTTCGACGGCGAGGGCGTCCGGCAGACCCGTCGCACCATCGTCGAGCGCGGCGTGCTCGTGAGCTACCTCCTCGATTCGTACTCGGCGCGTCGCCTGGGGCTCAGGACCACGGGGCACGCGGTGCGCAGCGTGGGCGACGCGCCCGGCGTGGCACCCACGAACTTCGTCCTCGAGCCGGGCCCGCACCGCCCCGAGGCGATCATCGCCTCGGTGCGCTCGGGGCTCTACGTGACCGAGCTGATCGGCTTCGGGGTGAACCCGGTGACCGGCGACTACTCGCGCGGCGCGGCCGGGCTGTGGATCGAGAACGGCGAGCTCGCCCACCCGGTCGAGGAGCTCACCATCGCGGGGAACCTGCGCGACATGCTGCGCGACATCGAGATGGTGGGGAGCGACCTCCGCGTGCGCAACGCGATCGCGGCGCCGACGCTCAAGATCGCGCGCATGACGGTGGCCGGGGCGTAGCGCCCCCGCTCAACCCTCGGCCCCGGGCTCCTCCTCTTCCTCCTCGTCGTCGTCGTCCTCGAGGTCGTCGTCGTCGTCCTCGAAGTCCTCATCCTCGTCGAGATCCTCGTCCTCGAGGTCGTCGATGTCCTTGTCCTTGTCCTTGTCCTCGTCCTCTTCAGGCGCGTGGATGAGCCGCGCGAGCCGCTGTTGCATGCCGCACCCCCTGCTCGGAATCCTCGGGACCTGGGCGACTGCCTCACATCACATTTGCGCGGTTCTGTCCATGGCGCGACGCCCCTCGCCTTCCACCTCGAAGCCGAGCGCGTGGATCATGGCGAGCGCGTCCGCGTGGCGCTGGCCGGGCGTGGTGAGGTAGCCCTCCACGAAGATGGAGTTCGCGGCGAAGAGGGCGAGGCCCTGCGCCGCGCCGAGCGCGCGCTCGCGCCCGCCCGCGGCCCGGATCTCGGCGCGCGGGTTGGTGAGCCGGAAGAGCGCCAGCGCGCGCAGACAATCGGCCGCCGCCGGCGCGGGCCGCGCGCCGAGCGGGGTGCCCTCGATCGGGTGGAGGAAGTTGACCGGCAGCGAGGTGACCGCGAGCGCGCTGAGCTCGCCCGCCACGTCGATCAGGTCCTCGTGCGTCTCCCCCATGCCGATGATGACGCCGGAGCAGGCGCCGAGCCCGGCGCGCGTGCTGCCCCGCACCGTCGCCCTCCGGTCGTCGTAGGTGTGCGTGCTGCAGATCGCCGGGTAGAAGCGGCGGCTCGTGTTCAGGTTGTGGTTGACGAAGTCGACGCCCGCCTCGCCGAGCGTGCGCGCCTGCGCCTCCTCCATGATGCCGAGCGAGACGCACAGCTCGAGCTCGGGGAGCTCGGCCCGGATGGCGCGCGCGGCGCGCGCGAAGTGCGCGATGTCCGACGCGCTCGGCCCGCGCGCGCTCGTCACCATGCAATAGCGGCCCGCGCCGGTCGCGGCCGCGCGGCGAGCGCCGGCGACCAGGTCGGCGACGGGGAGGAGGCGGTAGCGCCGGATGTCGGCCGTCGACACCGCGGACTGCGAGCAGTAGCCGCAGTCCTCGGGGCAGAGTCCGCTGCGGGCGTTCTGCAGCACGCAGAGCTTGACGCGCCGTCCGAAATGCCGGCTGCGCGCCGCGAAGGCAGCCCACAGCACGGCGGGGAGATCCTCGTCCGGGCTCCCGAGCAGCGCGCGCGCGCCGTCGCGCGCGAGCGGCCGGTCGGCGAGCGCCTGCTCGGCGAGCCGCCGGTACGCTCCCGCGGCGGCCAGCGCCGCCGCCGTATCGTCGGGCCCGGTCATGCCTCCTCGTCGCGCGCTTCCCGACGGCCTCCTAGCTGGCCCGGCCCGCCCGCGCAACCGCCGTCCCTCCCCGGGTTGACAGGGCCGGCGCAAGGCCCGAGTATGCGTACGGGATACGCGAACTCCGACCCGGGAGCCGCCATGACCGCCACCGCCACCGCCGCCCTCGCCCCCACGGGGCACGAGCTCGAAGCACTGCTCGCGCCGCTCGGCGATCGGCACTACGGCCCCGAACGCTGCGCCGCGCTGGCCGACGTCATCGCCGAGATCGGCGCCTTGAAGCGCGCCCGCAACGCCGTCGTCCTGGCGCACAACTACCAGCGCCCGGAGATCTTCGCGGTGGCCGACTTCGTGGGCGACTCGCTCGAGCTCGCGCGCCAGGCGACCCGCGTGGAGGCCGACACGATCGTCTTCTGCGGCGTCCACTTCATGGCCGAGACGGCCAAGATCCTGAACCCCACGCGGCGCGTGCTCCTCCCCGACCTGCGCGCCGGCTGCTCGCTCGCCGACAGCGTGACGGCCGAGGACCTGGCCGCGCGCAAGGCCGAGCTGCGCGCCGCCTACCCCGACCTCGCGGTGGTCGGCTACGTCAACACCACCGCGGAGGTGAAGGCCGAGTGCGACGCGTGCTGCACCTCCTCCAACGCCGTCCGCATCGTCGAGGCGCTCCCGAGCGAGCACATCCTCTTCGTCCCCGACCAGAACCTCGCCGGCTACGTCCAGTCGCAGACCCGGAAGGCGATCATCGCCTGGGACGGCAACTGCTACGTCCACCACCAGATCACCCCGCAGCAGATCGCGGCGGTGCGGAAGGCGCTGCCGCACGTGCGCGTGCTGGCGCACCCCGAGTGTCGGGCCGACGTGCTGGCGCTCGCCGACGCCGTGCTCTCGACCAGCGGCATGGTGCGCTACGCGAAGGAGAGCGCCGAGCGCGAGTTCCTGATCGTGACCGAGTGCGGGCTCTCGGACCGCCTCCTGCTCGAGGTCCCCGAGAAGAAGTTCTACAAGAGCTGCAAGCTCTGCCAGTACATGAAGATGATCACCCTCGAGGGGACGCGCGATGCGCTGCGCGCGCTGGCCCCGGAGATCACCATCCCCGAGGACGTGCGGGTGCGGGCGGCGGCCGCGCTCGAACGCATGCTCGAGCTGGGCGGGTGAGCCCGGCCGGCGGCGAGGCGCCGGCGGTCGCGGTCGACGTGGCGGTGTTCACGGTCCTCGACCGCGCGCTGCAGGCGCTGCTCGTGCGCGTCCGGCGCGGCGTGTTCACCGGGCGCTGGGCGCTGCCGGGCGGCCGGGTGCAGGCCGACGAGACGCTCGAGGGCGCCGCGCGCCGTCTGCTGGCCGCCGAGACGGGCGTGCGCGGCATCTACCTCGAGCAGCTCTACACGTTCGGCCACCCGGAGCGCGATCCGCACGGCCGGGTCGTGTCGGTCGCCTACTTCGCGCTCATCCCGCACGGCGGCCGCTTTCAGGATCGGGCGCGCGCGCCGTTCCCGGACGCCGCCTGGTGCCGAGTGGCACGCCTGCCACCCCTCGCCTACGATCACCGCGCCGTGGTCCGCACCGCCCTCGCCCGCCTGCGGGCCAAGCTCGCGTACACCAACCTCGTCTACACGCTCCTCCCGCCCAGCTTCACGCTCGGCGAGCTGCAGGAGATGTACGAGGCCATCCTCGGGCGCGGGCTCGACCGGCGCAACTTCCGCAAGAAGATCCTCTCGCTCGGGCTGCTCGCGGGCGCCGGCGGCGTGCGCCGCGGGCCGCACCGGCCGGCCGCGCTCTACGCCTTCCGCCGGCGCCGTCCGATGATGATCGAGATCCTTGCATGAGGCTCCGCCTCGGCCACCGCCTGCTCGCCATGACCCTCCTCCTCGCGCCCGCCGTCCCCGCCCCGGCCGCCGCGCATCCGACCTACAGCGTCGACTACCTGGTGCGCGTCTCGCGCCGCGACCCGGGCCGCGCGCACGTCCGCTGGCTGCTCGCCGGCATCGACGAGATCCGCTCCCTCCGCCTCGTCTTCCGCGACGATCGCTTCGCGGACCTGTCCGGCACCGGCACGCTCGCCCGCGACGGTCGCACCGTCGTGTGGACGCCGGGGGGACCGTACGCGCATCTCGGCTACACGGTGGCGATCGACCACCGCCGTCCGCCCGGGGCGCGCTTCGACAGCCACGCCGCCCGGGACTGGATCGCGACCCGCGCCCTCTATCTCTTCCCCGAGATCAACGTGAGCTTTCGCGAGGGCACGCGCGAGGCCGCCTCGCGCGCCCGCCTCGTGTTCCGGCTACCGCGCGGCTGGCACAGCGCGGCCGCGCTCGCGCCGCTCGAGGAGAACGTGTTCGCGGTCGACGAGCCCGGGAAGCGCTTCGACCGGCCGCGCGGCTGGTTCCTCCTGGGCCGCATCGCGCGCCATCGCCGTCGCATCGGGGGCATGGAGGTGACGGTCGCGAGCGCGCCCGGCTCGGGGCTCGACGCGCGCCGCCTGCTCCGGCTCTACGGCCGCACCGTGCCGCTCCTCGCCGGGCTCCTCGGCACGCCGCCCGCCCGCCTGCTGGTGGCGAGCGCCCCCGATCCCATGTGGCACGGCGGCCTCTCCGGCGAAGGCTCGTTCTTCGTGAACGGCCGCATCCCGCTTCGCTCCGCGGACAAGACGAGCAGCTACCTGCACGAGCTCTTCCACGTGTGGCAGCCGTTCCGCCCCGGCCCCGATGGGCGCTGGGTCTCGGAGGGCCTCGCCGAGTACTACTCGCTCGCGCTCCAGCGCCGCGCCGGGCGGCTCTCGCAGGCGAGCTTCGCGCGCGGCGTCGCCCTCTTCGCACGCTACGGCCGCTGGGGCCTCGATCTCTCGCGCACGCGCGAGCCGGCCGCCCTCAACAACAGCGCTCCCTTCGTCATGTGCTGGATCGACCAGGAGATCCGCAGCGCGAGCGGCGGGCAGCGCTCGCTCGACGACGTCGTGCGCCTTCTCACGCACGAGGAGCGCACGCTCACGACAGGGGGCTTCCTGCGCGCCGTGAACCGCACGGCGGGGCGGAACCTGAGCGCCCCGTTCGCGCGCCACGTCTTCCGCGGCGAGCGCCCTGCCGTCCGTCTCCTGGCCCGAGCGGCCGCGGACCAACGGAGCTGACGGCTCAGGCCGCGGTCCGGCCCTCGCTCGGCGCCTCGCCGCGCTGCTGGCAGATACGCATGATGCGGATGCGCGAGAGACCGAAGCGGGCCGCGAGCGCGCGATGCGTCCAGCCCTCGCCACGCAGGCAGCGGATCTCCCCGTCGCGCTCCGCCTTCATGCGGCTCGCGAGGCCGCAGGACAGGATCGAGGCCTTCGAGATGCTGATGCCGAAGGACTGCGCCACCACGCGCAACGGGCGTCCCTCCCGGATCATCTGCACGATCTCGTACTCCGCCGGGGTCTCCCGGCGAGTGCGCATGCCGCGACCGCCCGGCGGCACCTCGGGCAACGCCAGCGCGGGCGCGTCGCGCAGCAGCCGGCCGCGCAGGCTCGCGGCGTGGAAGCCAAGGGCATCGCACACGTTCTCGAAGGAGAAGGGCCAGCGCGAGTCGCCAGCCTCGATCCACTCCCGCGCCTCCGCGGCGAGCTGACCGCGCTGGCGCCGGGGCCCGACCTCGCCTACCAGGCAGTGGACCGCGTCCTCGAGGACGGCGCGCATGAGCGCGCGCTCACCGGCGGCCGGACCCGCCTCGGCCACCCTTGCGTTCTCCGCCTGCTCCGCCACATCCACATCAAACATTTCGGTATTTCCTCCTTCCTCGTCTGGGTAGGCTGCTGGCCTTCCCTGGGCAAAAAGCCTCGCGGAATGACGTGAGATATTAGGCCAAAAGTAGGTAGGCCCTGTCAACTAGGCCAGATAGGACCAAGGTCCTGATTTTGTCATTTCATCACTCGGGAACGGGAGTTTTGACCCCTCGGATGGATGATGATCAGGGCCCCGAGACGTGAGGCCGTGCCTCCAGTGAACAATCACTCACCCGTCCCTGGGGCCGAAACGGCGACAGCCGGCGGTGCCTGGCGTAGAATCCGCCGCGCGATGGCGGACGACTCCGGAAAGCCGCAGCACCAGTCGCTCGCCGCCTGGCGATGGGTAGCCGCGCCGCTCGCCGGCGATCGCTCGCTGCGCGGCCTCGCCGCGCTCAAGCGACTCAAGCCCGAGCAGCGCGAGGCGCTCGAGCGGTGCCTGGAGGTGCGCGAGTATCGCCGGGGCGAACTCGTGCTCGCGGGCGTGGCGCGTCTCTCGATCGCCTCGCCGAACGGCCGCCGTGTGCTGCTCAACCTGCTGCCGTCGGGAGAGATCTTCGGCCACAGCGCGCTGGTCGAGGCCGGGCACCCGCGCGTCTTCGAGGCGGCGGCGTACACCAACCTGCGCGCCGGACGTGTCAGCGCCGACGATTTCCTCGAGGCGCTCGCCGGCGACCGCGCGCGCGAGGTCGGTGAGGTGATCTCCTTCGTCACCGAGCGCTGGATCACGCTCGTTGTCCGGCTGGCGCGCTTCCTCGCCCAGGATCTCCGCGCCCGCGTCGCCTCATCGTTGATCGAGGCCGCGCGCGGCTTCGGGGTGCAGGACGCGCGCGGCCACGTGCTCTCGCTGCGCATCACGCAGGACGCGCTCGCCGACCTCTCCGCCGGCAGCCTGCGCAAGGTGAACGCCGTGCTCCGGCGCTTCGAGGTCGAGGGTCTGATCGGGAAGGAGGAGGGCCGCATCGTGCTCCGGCAGCTGGGCGCGCTCGAGGAGCTGGCGCTCGCGAGCTAG
>Ga0209808_1000461_pt1 | contig 20059 bp, 18 predicted proteins | sample GraSoiAngelo_157_FD_186171 | JGI IMG/M metagenome (GOLD analysis project Ga0209808, IMG submission 186171) | Grasslands soil microbial communities from the Angelo Coastal Reserve, California, USA - 14_1009_16_20cm (SPAdes) (version 2) | ecosystem: Environmental > Terrestrial > Soil > Grasslands ... | reverse complement strand
TCACGATGCCGGTGCGCACATTGAATTCCCGCGGAGACAGCACCAGCAAGGGATGTACGTCCTTCATCTCCCGCCCGACCTGCGGACTGCAGTCGATCCAGATCATGTCACCGCGACTCGGACTCCAGGACAGGCGCCCAGCCATCAAAGTTCCTCGGCGCCTATGCGATGCGTAGCCATCACCTCGCCGCCGTGCTGAGCGGGATCAAACACAGCAAGCTTCTGCGCCAGCGTCAATTTCGGCCTTCCGGCCGGCTTGACTAGCACACCCTCTTCACCGACGTGCAGCTCTACGGGTTGGCCCACCACAAACCGTGCGGATCGGGCTACGGCCGCCGGGATGCGTACCGCCAGACTATTTCCCCACCGTTGAACCGTGAGGGTTGCCCTCTTTGCCATGGGTAGTTACCTCCTGCGCCAAGCATGTAGAAACAAGTATATACATTAGGTAGCTCCCGTCAAGAAAGCGGATTTCCCAGGTGTCGCGGGCGGCCGCCGGGTCGGCGTCTGATGCCCGTCCGCCAGTTCCGCCATCGCTCAGTTGGCGGCGGCCCGGGAGGACCTGAGTGTGCCTGTTCTCCTGGCGCACGCGAATGCAAGACGTTGCAAAGCGTCTCATCGCGTCGCGAAAGACGCTGGCCGGTACTGCCGACACCCGGATGGGATAGGCGCTATAAAGCTCGTAGCGACCCCCCGCTACCATTTGCAACGGGTCCATCCCGATGCACCGGATTGCAACGTCCATTGGCGTCCCTTCCTGATTGGCCGCCGGTAATCGAAATCGCCGCTGTTCCACATCCTCCCACAGGCGGCTCTTTGACCCTTTGCCGTCGACGGTGAGTGGCAGTTTCACGTGCCACGTCGTGACGGATGTTCCGCGAAGTGGACGTAGAACGCTGCACCGGCAACGCCGCCGCGAATACACTGCGCCAGATCTGAAAGGCCTGCTCGATCGCGGGCCTGTTCAGCGCAGCGGCGCCAACCCGGTCGAATGTTCGCCGATATTGCCGTCCCGATCGGCGTATACGATGTTCTCCGAAGGCACTCTCCAGTGCGGCATCGCACGTTCGAACTCCTGCCAGTTGTGTGCCCGGTCAAGCGTCAAGGAGCCTAGGTAACCAGCTGTTCCCGGTTCGGCGCCGATCCATCGCAGTGCGAGAGCCCGCTCGCCGTCGCCCACACTACGGGACCGTGATTCGTAAAGTGGAGGACAACCGGCACGTCAGGTGCGCCGCGTACGCGAATAGTTTCGTGCTCCTCGCGCATGGGCGCCCAGCCGTTCCTAGTCTTGTAGAGCTTGGGATCGCCCGGGTTCAGCGTCTCCAGATACAGATCCTCCTGATCTACTCCAAAGATGGTGAAACCCCAGCCAATGCGCTCATTGTGTCCCGCAGCGACACCTGGCAAACCTGGCTCTCCGGCACCAATGACGTTCCAGCCTGGCGCGTTCAAATGCACTATGTAGCGCAATGAGGGTTGAGCAATCACACGGTGAGGGTCATTCGCCAGCAAAGGCTTGCCGGTGGCCGTGAGGGCGCCTGAGACGGTCCAGTTGTTGCTTTCCTACTTCGTGACCGTTGACCCGCGACTGTCAGGTTTGCGGCGAGCAATTTGCGCGCTCATAGCTCATAAGGCCGGAATCGGCCTGTTCGGAGTGAACTGCGCCTGTTGACCCTTTCGGTCACAGAGCAACGAGAAAAGCTGTCATTGGCCCGTTGGCACGTGGCAGTAATCCAAGCCAGGGATCTATCTGTCCACGGGGGGAACGGCATCCATTATCATCGCAACCGCTTTCCGCAGCGCCAGACCGCCAGCACTGGCACCTTTATAGTGTCCAAGCCGGACGATGGCGAGTTGGTACGAGGGGATAATGAGGACAAACTGCCCGCCGGCGCCGTTCATGTAGAACGTTTCCTTCGGCGCAGGGAATGTGCCGTCGCCGTTCAGCCAGAACAGCCCGCCATAGATTGGACGCTTGTCTGCCTCCCACGCAGGCGCGAGCGTGCTCACGAACTTCACGTAACCCTCGGGCAGAATGCGTTCCCTGTTCCAAACGCCATCCTGCAGGTAGAGATTTGCGAGTCTCGCCCAGTCGCGGCCGGAGCCCTGCTCATAGCCTTGCAGCAGGAAATTCCCGTACGGGTCGGTGTCGAGCACCATCGTGCGCATGCCGATCTTGTCGAATAGCGCGCGCTGGGGGAACGAGTGGTAGTCCTCATTGCGCTTTTCCACGGCGAGGCGGATCAGGTAGTTCGTGAGGACCGGGTCGGTATTGTGGTAGCGTCCAATGGTATTTGGCGGCCACTGCAGCGGACGAGTGGCGGCGTATTTGAAGGAGTCAACGCTGCCTGTGTAGAGATAGAAGTGATCGGCATACGGACCCTTCTCGTCGTAGTCCGGATCCTGTGGCGCGCGGATCCTCAGGCCGCTCGACATGTGCAGGAGATCGGCTATGCGAATCTTCGCGCGCGAATCGCCCGGAGTCTGCCACTCAGGAATTGGCGCCGGCTGCCATAGCTCGTACGCGCCTTGTTTGATGAGGATGCCCATAAGCGTTGCGCTTATGCTCTTCCCCATCGACCAGCCCTCGAGCGGCGTCGTGCGTGTGATGTTCTCGCCGTAGCGCTCGGCGATGATCCGCCCTTTGTACGTGACGACGAACGCCGCGGTCATGCCCGCGGGGTCGAAGGCCGCATCTACCGCCTGCTGAATCTTGGCCTGGTTGACTTCCGGCGGCAGAGTCCCGGAGGGAAGTACGTCGCCCATCGGCCACGGCTGTGTCTTTGGATCCGGCAGCGCGCTCTTCACAATCGACGGCTTGAAGAACACATCGGTTTGGCCGATCGGCAGCGTCACGCACCCCTGACTGGCAACCTGCTTGGCTGTGCGAACCTTCCCATTGGGCATGGTGACCTGCACCGTGCGCTTCTCGCGGTCGATCTTCGGTGTGCCGAGCTTCGCGCGCTCCGCGTACGGAGCTGTGAAATAGCCGACGTTCTCGGCAGCGAACGCGGGATCCAGGCCGGTGATGAACACTGACGAGCACATGATTTTGGCGTATCCCGACGCGTAGTGCTCCATCGGATCGCCGGGAGGCGGCACGTAAGGCGTGTTCAATTCGAGCGACTTTGCGCGTTCGATGACTCTCTGCCGAGCGTCCGGCTGACTCTGCGCGACGGGATTGGTCAGAGGCAGTGCAGCTCCAAGAAGCACGACCCAGAACTTCGTCATCTCGCCTTCTCCTTCGTCATTTCAACCTGCTGCTTAGATTCAATCGATCATCCTGCCTGGCCCCGCAAGACGCGCTGGCCGATGACGCTGTGATCGCGGCGCTGATTAATGCGTAAGCCCAATGCGGCGGAGCAGGTCCTCAAAGCGTGGATCCGAGCGGAGCGGGTCGAATCTGGGGTCCATTTTAAGGTAGGTGAGAAGAGTGGAGCGCTCTTGATAAGCGTTCTCCAGTTGTTTCAATGCCTCATCGTTCCGGTGCAGACCGAGATAAACCAATGCAATCTGGTAAGAGGATACGTAGCTCTTCTTGGCGCGTTCCTCTAATTCGAGGAGTATTTTCAGCGCCTCACCGCGCCGACCAGCCAGACCATATGCGTGGCCGAGAGAAGCAATACCATTCGCCCCTCTCCCCGAGAGGTCGATGGCTTTCTGCAACTGGGTGACTGCTTCTTCATACACGCCCATCTGTTCATAACAGAGGCCAAGGCCCCAGTAAGGTACAGAGAATTTCGGGTCCAGGCGATTGATCTGTCGCAGTTCCTGAATGGCTTGGTCGTATTGCCGCCCAAAATAGGAGATGACTCCGCTATTGGCCTGAACCAACAGGGAAAGCGGGTCGAGCTCCTGGGCGCGCTTGAGTTCCGCGCGGGCCTCCTCAACGCGGCCTAGCGAAGCCAGGAATCTGCTGTAGGAGTGATGCGCTTCCGCATAATTTGGATCGAGTTCAAGCGCCCTTCTGAACTCTGCCTCGGCGCCCGGCCAGTTCCAATCGTAATAGGTTTCCACGTAAGCCATGGAAGCATGTGCCTCGGCCAGGGTTTGATCGAGCTGCAGCGCTTTCAGCGCGGCAGCTTTTGCTTTGGGAAAGGCCTCTGCCGGACGGGTTTCCGAGTAGAAGGGAAGATGGGCGTAGCAGTCGGCGAGTCCCGCGTAGGCCGGTGCGTATTGCGGATCCTTCTCCAGGGCCTGCCGGAAGTATTCAAAGGCCAATTTCAGGCCATCCTCGCTGCCCTCATCCCGCGCGTAGCGGCCCTTTAGATATAGCTCATACACCTCGTGATTTAGCGGGATCGCTTCATGCGGTGCCGGGATAGAGGATAGGTTCCCACGGATCTGCACGGCAATCGCGCGCGCCACATCAGCCTGCAATGCCAGCACGTCCCGGACGTCGCGATCATAGGTTTCGGCCCACACATGCCGGTCCGCCGGTGCCTCAATCAACTGTGCCGTAATCCGGACCCTGTCTCCGGAGCGCATGACCGCACCCTCTACCAGCGCATCCACGTGCAGCTCGCGTGCAATTTCGGGAATGGATTTCTTTGTGCCCTTGTATTGCGCAGTCGAAGTCCGGGAAATAACGCGCAGGGCGCCGAGTTTTCCGAGATTGGTCGTCAGAGCTTCGGTTAGCCCATCCGCAAGGTAGTCCTGCCCTGGATCCTGAGAGAGATTCGCAAGCGGCAGGACCGCAATCGACTGGACGTGAGCCCGGATGCTCCTGTCCCGCAGCCAGTGGCGTGCGAACATCCCGCCAACGACTAGCAAAATCCCCGCTGCCGCAGCCGGCCAGATGAGTCGTCTCGTTCCTCTCGCAGCCGTAGTTTGCGCGTCCCCTTCCAACCTCTGGCGGCCGTTGTCCCACCACGCGTCGAGTTCAGATTTGTAGGCGAAGATGGCCGCGCGAGATTTGTGCTGATGCCGGTGGACCGGCAGGCCCTCGCTCTCTTCCCAGCGGCGCACAGTGCGCTGATCCCGTTTGAAGTACGCCGCGATCTCTTTCCAGGAGTCCAGACGATCCGACGTGCGGGACCCGGAGCGCTCTTCCCGGCTGTGTGGTTCGGGACCGTCCACGAGCAATCTGAGAGACCTACCGAAAAATCGCTTGAATTTGCACGAAACTTTACCGCAGTGCACCGTCCCCCGGCAATTACGCTCGTCCCGACGCGGTCACGAGCGGGCATCAGCGGACAGCCCGCAACTGCCTGTTGCAGGCCCTTCCCGGCTCATCGTAGCTTTCTCCGCGGATGCTGGCCGAGGGGATCAGGCCCCTCGAGAATCAGTTCAGAGGAGGTCCCCATGAAGACTCGAAAGTACTATGTGGTTCTCGCAGTTGGTCTGGTCGTTTCGCTCGCTGTGGTATTGCCTGCCAGGGAAGCGTCCGCAAACGGCGATGGCAGTCAGTTTGTAGTGGCAAGCTCCATGCTTTCCGGCCTGGCTCCGGGCGCTGTCTTCCCGTTTATTGACACGACTCCACACACAATCTCCAGCGCGCATATCGCCATTACCGACGATACGGCGAATTGCTCTCCTGGCGCTTCTGCACCCTCTAATGTGAAAGTCCTGGTGGGGCAAGCGGGGGTGTCTCTGGTTCCAGTGATGAACGCTTCGACCAATACTGGTATTTCCACGACATCCGGACAGTGCGTCTTTCACGTGACCATACATGCCGGGCAGGATGGCGTGCCTAGCACCGTGACTGACATTGTTGTTTTGAACGCAGGCGCAACGCCTCTCAGTGGCGTCAATACGGTTACGGTGTCAGCGACAGTTCGGGTCGATTGAGTTCTCTTCCGACTGATGACGTTTCTCGCGCCTCTTAGAGGCGGTGGCCCATGTGGCTGAGATCGTCCGCTCGAGCGTCGCGGAGACGCGAAACGGGCTGCTGGGTGCGAGGTCCAGCCGGCTGGCGTCCGTCGTCAGGTTCCACACAATGGCGCGAACAAAGGAAAACGCAGCTCACCCGTCGCGTGCATTCGGTGCATCTCGGGTGTCGGCATCAGTCGGTCCGAGCTGTGCGCGAGCGGTGTTATCAATGTCTCATAGCGAAGCTAACGACGCGCCCTTTCGTGTCGAGGTGAAACCGGACAGGCACTGGTACTTTGTCGGTCTCGAGCACGGCATCCCCTGCTCTCACGGTTTCGTCGGCGAGCAAATCCGCTTGTTCTTTGCGCCGAGCGTTGCTTCTCGCAACGCAAACGCAGACGAGAAGCTAAGTTTATCCCATCGAGCAGAAACTACGCTGCGTGATGCGTTTGGGTGCAGACCGTTGCAAGGCGTTGCGCCACCGTACGGGCGCCTCGGGCAGTCTTCGCGTGCGACAATCGGGTCCAGGCGATTTCATCCGTTGCGAAGGGCGACATACCGATCCGATGGGAGCATGCTCCTGACTATGCGAGCGCCCTCAGCCTGTCCCTTGCCGATCCCTAAATGCCGCAGCGCGGTCGTTACCACACCGTCGGCAGCGCCAGCGGCGTTCACGATGGTCTATTCGGACGTTATCGGGTGTGAGCGCGTGTCCCTTACAACAGTGGTTGGGAATCTGGACGGAGGAATTCTTGCGGCGGCGGTCCGCGCTCGTGAATGGAATGACGGTGGTGCTATAAGTCGGAATCGCGCCCCCGCTACCACGTTTGAAGTTGTCGATTCCGATGAGATAGGTGACGTGCATGGTCGCTCCCGCCTTGCAAGGCGCTCCTCAGTAAGCGCAGGCGGAGGGGCGGAGGAACAGATTGAAGCCGTACATCCGGACTTTGATGAAGCGCTCTAGGCTCCGGTCGCCGAGCCGGATTCGCACTTCTTGCAGTCGGATGGGTGATTGCGCTACCGCCCTGCGCCGCGTCGCCGGCCGTTAGCACGCTCGCCCCCCTATTTCTGGCAGCGTCGGCTAATTCGCAATCTCACCGATGGCGCGACGCAACCAGGCGAGACCAGAGCGACGTTGCTTGGCTCGCAGCACTCTTGCGCCTGTCAGAGGGAACCGCGCGCCTGTCAGAGGGAGCCGCGCGCCTGTCAGAGGGAGCCGCGAGGCGGCGCTCTGCCGGAGGCGCCGGGGTCGCCAGTTCAATCACGGCGTGCATCGCTGCTGTACCGACATCCTTGCGAGCTGCCACGCCTGTGTCTGCAAAACGCTCACGCTCTGCGATGCTTACGCGCTTGATGACCGGGGAGTCGAAGTAGCTCCCGAGATAACCTGCCACCGCTTCCGCTGCGAGCTCGCTCGAGAAGAAGCCGACGCGCAGCGCGTGCATCACGCGGTCCTGCTCTAGACCTGTAATCGAGTACAGCCTGTATTCTGCAAATATGGGGAGGTTCGGCACCTGCTCGGCATCGATCGGCTCTTGGCGAAGCATGAGTTGAATGGCGAACCAGCAAGAGGCCTCGCCGTCCGCGAGCTCGAGGGGTGTGAGCGCACGCACCGTTTGAGTACGGTCCATCAAGGGAGCGCCTGCCCGCGCGTCCGCGGACTGCGGAGTGCCCGGCGGCGGGCTCGGGCCGATCTTTGCCACACGGCTTTGCAGTGCTTCCGAATCCGCATCCTCTGCGGCTGCGACGGGTAGCTTCCCCGGGGTATCAGCCGCCGGAGGGGGAGCAGCAATTACGGCGTGATGCTCTGGGCGCACGGAGTCGACTGCGGGGAAGTCCGCAATAATGACTCGTTTAGGCTCGGTTCGAGCAGAAGCATCGAGGTTACGCAAGTCCGGTTCCGGTCGCGCAGGCGCGGGCTTGGAAACGTCGAGAAGCTTCTGGTCGAGCCAAAACTCCGTGCTGCTCGTGCTAGCCGGTGGCAGCGGTGCTGCCGTCGCGGCACCAATTTGCCGCTCGCTCCTTGTGGTGAGCACCTCCACTTGATCGGTTACGGCATTCGGGTCCGATTCGATTTCCGCGACAACTGCGCTCTTCGGCGCCCCCTCAATGTGCGACACGCCGTGCGAGACCTCGACGGACAGCTGCGCGGTCTTCGCGAGCGGCGGTGCTGGATTGACACGTTCGCGCGGCTCGGTCGGAACTTGAGTGGGTGCGACCGATGGTAGTTCCCGCCGTTCAGCAAGAGATGTATTGGCGACGCGTTGAGAAGTCTGAGACGGTCGCGCCTTCTGCAACGGAGGAGTCGCGCCAGACCGTGCGCTCACTTTCGTGCTTGGCGCCGCCGCGGAGGATGGCGGCATGTGCGCTTTTGCGGAGCCGCGCGAGGCGCTCAGCTTGGGTGGCTTGCGCTCGCCTTTGGACGCTGTATAAAGCGGCAACGTCGGCTCGGGCGCCGACGGCGGCGGCCAAGCTGCGGCAAGCCCCGGCAACAGCTCGTCGATGTCCCACCGAAAATGCTCTGCTGATTCCACCGCGGCGTGTCGGGCTGGCGGCGGGGCGGCCCGCCGTGCTGCAGCGTGGGCGGGCTGTCGCGCTGCCGGCGGGGCGGCCTGTCGCGCAGCGGGCGGGGTGGGCTTCCGCCGCTCTTGAGCGACAGGTGCCTTTGCGTCCGCGACTGCGCTCGGCGGTTTCGCCGGCCCCGCAGCGCGCGCTGCACGCGCGATCGCGGCCTTGTCGTCGTCTTGTGCGGTTTCCTTGATAGCGGCGGGGTAGTGCTCACGCACCATTGAGAGGAGCGCGTCGGCTTCCAGCTCGGATTCGATGATACCCAGGCGGAGCTGAAACTGCGGCGGCCCGTCGTGAGTTCGCTCGAGTTGGTATACATGCAGTCGATCGATCGGCAGCAGTCCTTTTGGCGGCGAGCCGATCGTGGTCGACGACGTCCTCAGGTTGATGACGAAGGGACCCGCGCCCGCAGCTCGCGCCGGTTCCCTCGAAGGAGCCAATAAGTCCTCGATGCTGAGATGCCAGATGTCGTCGGACGCCTGGTCTTTGACTACGCGAGCCACGCCTTCTTCATTCCCCAGTCATGCGCCGGAACGGTCCGAATATCCTGTCGCACCTAGCGCTCGGGAACGACGGCCCGCATCTCTCTATCGACGACAACTATGTCGCAGATTTCGCGATAGGTAGTCGAGGGCACGGATTATGTAAGGTGATCGGCTAAGGGTCGCAGCGAGTCCGATAACGCGGCTTACGCCACCGGCCCGCTGCGTAGGCATCCTAGGCGGGTTCGGGCGAGGGGCGAGTTTCGCTCGCCTGCTCCGGACGAATTCACCAACTGCATGAGGGAAGTTGGCTTAGATGCTGATGTTAAAGACCTCCGTCCGTTCTATATCCCGTCGGCGATCTGTGAGCATCAGCTCAACTGGGAAAAGCATATCGTGATCGAGGCGTGCATTAATCGCAGCGGGAACACGGCGCCGCCCAAGGTCATTCAGGCATGCACAAAGTCGTTGGACCGCAAAATTCTCCAGGGCAACGAGCGCTTTTTTCTGTTTGCTAATCGTGCCGCCGCGTATTTTGCCCAGGGCGATAAGCAGCATACACTCGACGATTACAATGAAGCCGTTAAATCGGCTCCCCGTAACGCCGACCTCTACTACAACCGTGGGGTATTCTACACAGCGCAATCTGATGACGACGCGGCCATGCGGGACTTCGACACAGCCATAGGTATCAACTCTAAACTCGTCCGAAAACTGCTGCGTTGTGGAGCGAACGAGGCTACGTGTCCCTGCGTCAGCACGACTACGAAAGTGCCATAAGAGACGAGACCCAGGCGATCCAACTTGATCCAAGGCTGCCTCGGGCCTGTTTCCTCCGTGGCGCAGCCTTCAGAGGGCTTGGCGACTCGCGCGAAGCTGTCAGCGATCTACAGACTGCAGTGCGCCTCGATCCTTCGCTGGACCGTTACGTGAAGAGCAAGGGCAAGACCGCTTTCCTTGCGCTGCCGCCTTTATGAACGTCCTGTCTATTCCGTGGTAACGGCGCTCTCACGGGCTCGCCGCTACGCGAAGACTCTCGGGGCTCCCAGCCTCGCTCGCCCAGATCGACGGCGTGCGGCGGGCGCGCGGAGCTCATCGATGCCCGCGGTCGACCGGTGCAGTCCGATGATCAGCCTGCGGGCCGCTGCTGATATGAACCGTCGTGGAAAGCGAAAAGCCATGCTCACCGCGATCGTGGAACACGGCTTCGGCGTACAGCGCCGCGTAGGCGTCGTCCGGCGTGCGCGCCTCGCATTCGTAGAGACCGCCCGAGCGGCTGCATCGGCGAGAGGTCCAGCGTGCCTGACGAAAATCGCGCGTCGCGCTCAGCGCGCTCCACGCCAACACGCGTGCAGGCGTCCGATCGGTGCGCACGGTGAGCTCAAGCCGCCCGTTGCGCTGCGTGAAAGCTCCGGACACTTCTGGCAGCGCTTTGCCCTCCTCCGCATAGCGGTTCAGTGCGGCGAGGCTACCGATGAGGCGGTCGACATCCCGCAGGCCGTGCGTCTGATTGGGGAGATAAAGAACCCGCTTCGGTTCCGGCAGCCCATTCCAATAGACGTTCAGCGCATCGAGTGGCCAGTACGGATCGTTGGTTGCGAGCAGAATGAGCTTCGGCTGCAGCAGCCGGTCGCGGTAGCTGTACGGGTCGACCATCGCCGCCAGCTCCCGCCCCGTCGGCGAATCGATGCGCTCGGGGAGCCGAATCTCCTCATAATCCTTGATCTCCTCAGACAGCCCGCCGAACGTGTGCCGCTGCAGCTCGATCTGCGCCCTCATGTTGAGCATGTCGATGACCATCGGAGCTACGCCCGCCACGCGGGGATCGACGGCCGCGGTGAGCCACGATGTCCAGCCGCGCTTGGATGCGCCGGTCACCGTGAACCTCGCGATCGCGAGTCCCCACTGCTCCCGGGCGAGCCGCTGGACGGCATCCATCGCGCGTGAAGCACTCTTCACCATCGGCAGCAGCAACGGCCAGTCCGGTTCGCCGGTCTGGAGATATTGATCGAATGTATACGCAATGAGCGCGTCCTCCCGGCGCCCGCCGAACAACGGCTCGAAAGGTACCTGCCGGACGATCACCACGGGTGCGTGCAGCGCGTTTGCGAGACGCACGAACTCCTCGGCCACCCGCGGCAGAGAGTGCGTGGCGGTGCCGTCGTACTCGGGCTCCCAGGAGCCTCCGTCGATGAACAGCAGTGCCTGGGTCGCCGGCATCGCGAGGCGACGCGGCCTCAGCATGAAGAGCTGGTGCTTCCAGGGGATGCCGCGCCACGTCTGCGACGTGAGGATCGCTTCGAGATACTCTGCGCCACCCAGCCTGCCGTGGCGTACGATATGGAAGGCGTAACTCGCATCGGGTTGCGCGACGTAGCGCTCGAGCTCATCACCCGCATGCACGTGAGCCATGAACGCGCAGCAGATGACGCAAGTGCTCCAGAACAGGCACCCCCAACCGCGAGAGCGGTGAAAGCCAGGCGCATGTTCAGTTCGCATGTGCAAGCCCCGTCGCAACGGTGAAGTAGCCGGGCCCGACGCGCATATGATGTGTGATCGAGATCGGCAGAGCGGAAAACACTACCGTTGAGATCATCGCATGGGCGAGGCCGAGCACGAGCACGTTGGGTACGCGGCGATACAACGTGCAGCAAACCAAGCCACCGAGGAACGTGACGGTGACCAGCAGGGGATTCGGCAAATGGAACAGTGCGAATGCGCCCGCGGCAGCGAGCGCGGCGCCTCGCACGCTCCCGAAAGTATCCAGTGATCTGCGATAGAGCAGGCACAGCAATCCGTACTGCTGAGCCGTGCCCCAGGCTACGTGCCAGGGCAGCGACAGCAGCGAGCCGACAGGCCCGAAATGCCAAGTGCCGAGCGCCGCGCCGATCGCGAGCGGTACGGCTGCCCCGACGGCCACGGGCAAGCAGGCCTGGCGAGCCGCGGGCCGCCAATTGTCGAGCCGCAGCCCGACGGAGCGCGCGGATTCATGGCGGCGCAGATGGCTCCCATAACACAGTGCGAAGTACAGGAACGTCACCACCAGATCATCGCCCGGGAAGCGCTTGTGCCAGACCCAGATGTACGAGAGCACGAGCGCAAGCATCGCAAGGATCTCGGCCAGCGCGGCAGCGCGTGACGGGCCGCCTGTCCCCGCAACGGATCGATAAGTCCCAAAAGATGCTTCGGTCATTGGCGTTAGCGCTGAAGCCGCAGCTTGCAAGCGGGCAGTGGCGCCGCCCGATCGGTGCCACCGCCGCACCTCGGCAAATAGTACCCAGCGTTTGCCGGGCCCAAAATAAGGTCTCTCCCGGGCGATGCAGAACTCCGTTACTCGGGCGCATACCGTGCTCCCCCCATGGCTCCCCCCATGATCTCTGTAGACCCAAGGCGAGCCTCCGGGGAACCTCGGCTTGCGTGCCATTTGCAGACCGGGTTTGCAGTCGATTTCCAGCGCTCAGGGGCGCATCTTCCCGACGCGCTCGGGTCACATTCGAGCGTGCTTCTCACACTCGCAAAAAAACCGAGGGGGTTGAAGTTTCCGAACTGAGGGTTGATCGGGTCGTCGTGCTGAGCGCGGGGTCAACTTTTGGCCCATTTCATCTTCGACCTCGTATCAGGCACACGTCTGGTAGATCAATAGGTAGCACTCCCCCGCTACCATTCCGGGGAAAAGGCATGGATCGCGCCTGCACGCGGCGAATGACGACCGTCAGCAACCGAGAATAGGCGGAATCGTGACTTCCGGGCCGGGCTGGGCTGGGCTGGGCTGGGCTGGGCTGGCTGGGCTTGCATTTATACCATAGTCGAATAATTATTCGACTATGTCTTCAGGCGATTTCCGCCTCAGTTACACGGACTGTCGGGCGCTGCTTCGCCAACGATTGGCCGAAGACGCCCCTGGGCGGATCCAGTTGCTCTCCGGTCCGCGCCAAGTGGGCAAGACCACACTCCTTTTGGAGCTCGCAAAAGAGCGCGCGAATTCCGCGATCTATGTCGCCGGGGACGGCCCCGAAGCGGCCCTACCGGGCTTTTGGGAGCGCCTGTGGAGCCGGGCGGAGCGGGTTGCGTTGACGGGGCGCGCAATCGTTCTGCTCGATGAAGCGCACTTGTTGTACGACTGGGCCGCGCGCCTCAAGGGCGAGTGGGACCGGTTGCGGCGACGAAAGATTCGGATACATGTCGTCGCAACCGGTTCCTCCGCGCTGCGATTGAGCTCGGGCTCGCGCGAGAGCCTGGCAGGTCGGTTCGAGAAGATCACCCTGACGCATTGGACCGCGGCGTCCCTCGCAGCTACATTCGGCATGACGGCCGAGAGAGCTGCGGACGTGATTGTCAGCCACGGCTCGTATCCGGGCGCAATACCCTACCTGAACGATTCAGCCCGCTGGTCCGCCTACATCCGCGATGCGATTGCCGAGCCGGCCATTGGCCGCGACATTCTTGCCCTTGCACCGGTGAGGAAACCTGCCTTACTGCGCCAAGTGTTCGGCGTGTGCACAGTATCGCCTGCTCAGATTGTTTCGCTGCAAAAGATCCAAGGACAACTTCAGGATTCCGGTGCGCTTGAAACGATTGCGCACTACCTGGATCTTCTCGAGGAAGCCTACCTCGTCGCGCCGCTCAATAAATACGCGGCACGCTCCTCGCGGCGCAGGTCCGCTCCTCCAAAGCTCGTCACTTTGAGCAATGCGTTGCTCGCCGCTGTCGATCCGCAGGGCATTCCGAGCTCGGCCCACGATCCCACCCGATTTAGTGTCTGGGTCGAAAATGCCTGCCTCGCGCATGCGTGGATTTGCGGACAACGAGTCTCGTACTGGCGGGAAGAACCCTATGAAGTCGACGGCGTACTTGAGGGAACCTGGGGCTCGTGGGCGATCGAGATCAAGACCGGTAGCGTTAAGACCGCCGACCTGCGCGGACTGTTCGAATTCAACCGACGCCACACGAGCTATCGGCCTTTGCTGATCTGCGACTCCGCAGCATTACCCCTTGCGGAGCGAGTGGGTGTAGAGGCGGTGACATGGCGCAATTTCCTCGTCCACGGTCTACCGCGGGCAGTAGATGCGCCCGAAGGCGCGGCGTCATCGCGTTAAATAGGCTGCATTTGCGGTCTGTCGCCATCCGGAAATGCAGCGGCGCGTTCGCGACCACACTGTCGACAAAGCCAGCGGCTCTCGCGTGCGGCTATCTGTACGTTGCCTGGGGTGAGCGGGCGCCCGTGGCCACAGTGGCTCGGAATCTCGGTGGAGGGAACCGTGCGGCGGCGGTCCGCGCTCGTGAATGGAATGACCGTCGTGCTATTAGTCGCAATCGCACCCCCGCTACCAACCGATTCAATGAATCCTGCGTTACTTGACGGCCTGATTGCTGCGGAACAGATTCTCCGAGCCGCCCGCGGAGCCGATGAGGAACGACCGTCGAGACGCAACCCGCACGGTACGTGCGCGACGGGCAGCCGGCCGGCAAGGGGTCCGCGCTCACGCGCAGACCCCTTTCTGCGATCTCGGAAACCGACGTTCCGCTCAGCGGCTCGTGACCGGCAGGCTCCCAGCAAGCGCTGTCGCGGCGTGGCTGCATTTCGGGTGCCCCCAGCCACTCGCGCTGACTCCCTCCTGTTGGCCAGCCTGAGGGGTGATGTCGTACACGATGTTATCCGGGCGTGCTGGATCTCCACTCACTCCCGCGGGTACGTGATCCAAACCCAAGTCATTCCGGGTTCGCCACGCGATGTTGTGATCCGCGCAGGAGCTGTCGCCACTCACGCCGATGGCGCCGACCAGGACGTGGGCGCTGTTGTATAAAGCGAGTCCGCCCCCGAAGACATTCACACCACCGATACGATGAGCCACCATGGGGTCACTGTCGGTGCCAAAGTTCGTTGCCGGACCAAGATAAGCCACCGCGGTGTTCACAGGATTGCTGTGCTGCAAGCCGTAGAGGCTGCCGCCCGGCTGGACTGCCGAGTACAAGTTGGCCGTGGATAGTGCGAGGCCCGGCAGGCTGAATGCATTGGCGGTATTCGCCTTCTGAGCCGAGATGACGCGGCTCCCGGGCCATTGCTGCCCGCGATCTGAACCGGTGAAGGCCACTGCGCATACCAGTCCATCGCGATTCACGGCCGTGGCCCACATGTCGAGATTGAAGCCCCCATTGGCCTGATTGCGCGCGAGCGTCAGAGCATTCTTCAGGGCACCGTGGCTGGGCAGTCCGGCACACTGTTCTGTATCTTGAGCAAAGGCCGCCCCCGCGCCCCAAGTCGTGGCTGCCGCACCGAAAAGAATCGCAATCACGCGAGTTCTCGAGATTGTCATAGGCTTCCCCCAGTTTGATTAATGTTATGCAAACGTAAAAGTCGACCATTCCGGACACGGCAAGCCTGCCGAACGCTCCCGCGCGTGTCGAGTGTCCCTCCCAGCTCGAAGTGTCCGTTCGGGTCGGGTTTTCTGACTTCTTTTGGTCTAACGCGTTCATTGAACCGAAACGCGGAAAGGCACTCCCTCGAATGCAACTGCGCCGACAGTCTGTCAGCCGCCGGTGCGAGCGGTCGCCGAGCGTTTCTTTAAATTCCCCCCGCGGCCACTGTGCTGAGTATGCGAGCAGAACGAGAGGTGTGCCCGCTTGCAGTCGGCATCCGCGTGCGCAGCCCGCGCCGCCTCAAGTGGGCGCACTAGATGCCTCAATGCTGCGGCTGTCAATGCGGGGAAACCTCCATGTCTGTTGGAGAAGCGAGTGCCGCAATGCAAAACGACCAACACGCCGAAACGGTCGCAACATTGAATTCTCCGCAGACCCAGCCCGCGCAGTTCCGTGTGACGCCGTGGCGATTGGTGGAAAGCTGCTACAAAACAACGGGATCGAGCTGTGTGTGCCGGACAGATGCTGTGATTCAGGGGACTCGCCTTCGGCACCTTTCTCTATCGGCTGGAATAGCGGGGCGCGGACTTCAGCTCTGCTGTGCTGGATATTTCGGACAAGGGTGCACGCCGCGAGAACGCACTTGCCGCTAATGCGAGTTGGCTGACCGCGGCCCGACCGGATTCGACAAGAGCTCCTTGCACTATGCAGCAGAGTTACCTACGCCACCGGCCTTCGCGGGTAGCGCCAGGCGGCGGTACGCTCAGCCCTGCATCGGCGGCATGGCCAGCGGGTGCCGCATCCGTCACGATCTCTAGTGCTTCAACGCCAGAATTGCCACCAAGGCTGCTCCGCAGTTATCAACGACGCGGCCATCAGCTTTCTAGCACGATTGTTCAGGTACCCGCCGCGCATCAGGGCTGCGATCACGTACCATTCGCGTGAGCCACCACAAAACCCCGGGTCCGCCAGGTCGCGACGCCACTCGGCTTCACCTTCCTCAATCGAAGCGACAGCGGCGGCTCGGTCCTCTTGACCATCCTTCGAGAGGCACCGTTTCCGGTGCAGCCTCTCGTAAATGTCGTCAGCTGTCTTACAGTCCCACAACACCGAATTCAGTTTGTTGGGAATTTCCACCATAACCATTACGCACCGTTGACGCAGCGCAGCTCACACTGGCACAGCAGGCGAATTGTTACGGAGCCATTGGCGGTTCTGGTGGATAGACCAGTTTGGCATCGCTCACGATTGCTGGAAGCCGGCACCTGCAAGGTAACGATGGCGACAGTCGGAGATGACGGAGAAGGCGCGTGGCATTCCGAGGCGCTGCAGGATGGAGGGAGGTCCGCTTCCTACGATCGTTCCCGGGCAAGTATAAGAGGCTATAATTGATCGTCACGAAGCGAGCACCAAGGGAGAACCGCCCCCATGATGCGTCTCGCCGCTATTCGGACTGCTGTACTCGTGATGGTAGCCCTCAGCGCCTGCAACAAGGCCCCTCCTCTCGATAACGTCTGCAGCTACGGGCCGTTGCCAGCCACTTCCGAAGTTGCGGCGGGGCAAGGCGGCCTCGTGACGCAGGCGGCCACGGATGCCTACTTTTACGCATTCGACGGAGCCGGAAAACAGGTGGGAAGTGCGCACGTCAACGCACTCTTGCCGCTCAAGCCCGGCGAATACCAGCTGAAGGTGAACAACTCGGTCCATATGGGCGCGGTCGAGTCAGCAACGCTCACCAAGTGTCCGACGGGCGGCGTCCTAGTCAACGGATCAACTGATGACTACTACCACGTGTTCGATGATGCCGGCAAGGAACTGGCATCGGCGCACATCGGCGCGGCCCTGTCCTTATTTCAAGGCAGCTACCAGATCCGCCTCAACAATTCCAGCAGCGCCGCCCAAGTGCAATCCGGTACAACCGCCAACCTGACAACCGGCACAGTCAACGTCGACGCTTCCACCGACGAATATTATTATGTCTTCGATTCGGCGGGCAGTCAGCTCGCCAGCAGCCATCTGGGCAAACCGCTCGGGCTGTTTGCCGGCATGTACACCGTAAAGCTAAACAATAGTGAATCGAAGGCCGAGGTGGGCGCGGAAACGTCCAACATCCCGGCAGGCACGCTGGTGCTTGAAGGTTCGACTGATGAATACTATTACGTCTTCAACGCCGCCGGCACACAGCTTGCCTCCTCCCACCTCGGACGGCCACTGGCTCTATTCCCCGGCTCGTACAACGTTAAGCTCAACAACTCGACAGCCACCACGAGCGTTGCCACCAGTCCGATTACCATCGGGTCCGGCTCGATCACGCTGCAAGGCTCGACCGATGAGTACTACTACGTTTTCGATCACGCAGGGACGCAGCTCGCATCCGCTCACCTGGGTCGGCCCCTCTCGTTTTTGCCTGGCGATTACACCGCGAAACTCAACCACGTCTCCATTCCGGTCCGCGTGGAAGCCGGCCGCGCGAATGAAAACCAGACTGGGAGCCTGACTGTGAAATCGTCCGGTTCCGGGTACTATTCAGTGTTCGACTCGGCTGGAACACAACTCGCTTCCAAGGAACTCAACCAACCGGTCTCTCTGCCGGCAGGAGAGTATTTGGTTAAGGCGGGATCCAATACACGGACCGTGGCGGTCACCGCAGGCCAGTCGTCGGTGGTCAATTTGTGATCGGATTTACCGCCGCTTTGGTCCCTTGAGCCGCCGGCAAAATGTGGGCGCTCGGATCCAAAATGCTTGATGCGTGAATGGGCGTCGGACGCCGAAAGGGCGAGCGCTGATGCCGGCGCGCCTTGAGGCGGGCTAGCACCAGGCGGATGTTGTATTCCTGTGGCCTTCCCACATTCCCACAGACGGGCCCCGCTACCACGCAGCAAAAACAATAACTGTGCGGTCAGTCAGGCGACCTTCAACAGAAAGTCCACGTGGATGGCGTCATAAGGGAAGATGACGGCCCCATCCGCCGTCTTCTCCAGCACCCCCGCCCGCAGCAGAACATGGACGTCGCTGTGAACCGCGCGCACATCACGGCCAGCCCGCCGCGCAATCTCGCGAATCGCCAGCGATCCGCCGCCGGCCATCACCTTGAGGAGTGCCCAGCGCTTCGGCGTCAGCGTCTTCCACAGCAGCTCCTCGGACGCGAACGAGATCCGTGCGCCCTGCTTCTTACCGCGGAACGCAGCGGCGGTCCGCCGCTGCGCATCACCAAGCGAAGACACGCCGATCGTGACGGTACTCACTTTCCTCTCCTGCGCTTTTTCACTTCCGCCCAAAAATCCGCCTGCAGCGAATCCACATCGGTGAACCGGTAGGGTACCTCGCGCTCGCCGACATGCTTGTGGTCTCCCTTGCCCGCCTCATTGCCGAAGCGCAGCACACAACGCTGATTGGCGATGTAGGCGAGGCGGTACTTGTAAGGATGCGTGCTCGAACGCGCCGGCCGCGGCACCCTCCAGATCACGATCTCCACGAAGGCGCGGCGACTGAGAACTAAGCGCTCGCGCATCAGCAGCTCGGCCTTTACGTTGCTTACGATAGCAACACTGGTCGGGTGTTGTCAATGAAAGCAACAGCCTAAGGCGGCTCATGGAAGTGGCCGGCCACCTCAATCCAAGGGGCAATACAGGTCCATGCCGGAGGCGGCCTTAAGCTTCTCGAGCGCCGCCTCACGCTCGGCGCCGTGAAGGGCGCAGAAGCGCTCGATCTCCTGCGCCCCTGCTCGTCTCTTGCGGCATTCTCGGCCGCCTGCCGCTCTTTGGGTGTGGTGCAGCCGCCGAGCGCGAGCGATCAGACTCTGCACGATGCCGACGTGCCGGGCGCCGAGCTCGGTCCACCGCAGCACGTGCAGCAAGCGCTCGAGCAGATCGGCGCCCTGTACGCGATCGAAGAGGACATCTGCGCGCTGAAGCTCGCCGGCGATGCCAAGCGGCGAGGTGATCCGTTAGGGCCACTGCAGAGACGGGCGGTGTGTGGTCGCGGCCGCAGACACTTGCGCGTTCGATACGCGACTCGACGCGCAAGACATGTTAACAGCGTCACTCGATCGCGATCGTCTCCGCGCCCCAGTCCCGAAGATGGCACGACTCGGGAAATGTGTGTATGCCCGGAACTTCCCCGGCGCGCAATGCCTGCTGCAGTCCCTCCCAGTATTCGACGCTCATGAGATCCGCATGCGCGGCGCGAAACGCACGACGCAGCGTGGGGTTGCGGACCCGCAGACCCGCCTCGATCTCCTCGGGCAGAAAGATCACGCCCGGCTCGAAGAACCAGGACGGCACATCCTCCTCGCCGTCACAGCGATCGCGGTTGGTCCGAACCTTCACGTCGGTCAGGGTCTCCACCGCGTCGTAGTCGTACAGGTAGATCTTGAGATAACGGCTCACGCCGTAGTTGCGGATGTCGAAGTCCTTGTTGAAGACGTTCGCCGCTGCGTTGTTGCGGATGCAGAATCCCAGGTTGATCATGGCGCGCACCGCCTTTTCCTCGGGTGCGGTTTCGAGGAACACGTTGAGGGGGGTGAGCTTGCGCTGCGCGATGAGGTACTTGAACACCAGCGCCCTGCCCTGCTCGCGCACGCTGTTGCTCGACGCATGCAGCAGCTCGGTCGCCAGCGCCGGCTCGAACCAGGAGCGCTCGAGCTTGAGATTGTAGTAGACGATGTTATCGAGCATGCTACCGGTGCGATTGATCTCGTGCACTCGCTTGTACTTGGCCAGCACGACGTCCAGTCCCTCGAAGCTGTCCCATTTGTAGGCGCTCGTCGGCCGGTCGCGAATCACCTTCAGAACGTAATCGAGTCGCGGTGAGGTGAAGGCGATGGTGACCGTGCCGAGACT
>Ga0209808_1000460_pt1 | contig 20070 bp, 13 predicted proteins | sample GraSoiAngelo_157_FD_186171 | JGI IMG/M metagenome (GOLD analysis project Ga0209808, IMG submission 186171) | Grasslands soil microbial communities from the Angelo Coastal Reserve, California, USA - 14_1009_16_20cm (SPAdes) (version 2) | ecosystem: Environmental > Terrestrial > Soil > Grasslands ... | reverse complement strand
TCCTGCCGAAATCGGCTGATCGTACCGACTTCCCGCTCCGATATTCTGAACTTTGCCATCGATCGAGAGCCGTAGAAGTTCCCTTTCTCCAAACCCGGGCGATCTTTGCACAACTAAACGACCGCTGCCGGTGCTGCTTGGCTGTGCCGCCTGACTGCTCCAGCAAATTGCGATGGCAAACGCAAGAATCGCAAGGACGCGAACGAACCCAGATTTTAAGTTCATGGGACGAAGTTTAGTCGAAAGCCAACGTTAGCAAACGTTAAACTTTCCAGCCGCCTTGCCACGCGGCATCAACATTAGATACGAATCCACTATTTGTGAGAAGCGGGGCTGTCGTTTGGGAAGTGGTCTGCCCAGTACATAGCCTGCACCGTGTGCAGCAAAAAGCCGAACCGATAATCTGCAAAATTAAAGTGCAGCTCTCGCCACGATACACCCGCCAATGCCGGAAGCGGCTCACGAGCGCAGTTATGACTCGAAAAGAAGAAACGACTCAGCGACCGCGACGAAAACGAGCGAGCAGTCCGAGGCCACCGGCTAAGGATGCGCGCTAAGCGGCGCGAGGCAATTCGGACAATTTCGATTAACAATCTACCGCAGTTTTACCCATGCAATTACGCCAGAAGTGCGCAATGATGCGAGACTCCTAAAGTGGATTCAACTCCCGTACGCCCTGCGCTACGTCGATCTATTTTGCGCTCGTGCGTGCGTGGAGCAGTGAATTACTTGCGACGACGTCGTCGTCATCGTCCTTTTCCTTGCTCTTCTCCTTCGGTTTCTTTACATGTGCGCCGCTTTGGAGGCTAATTTTGTAAGCAAGCAGCTCGCCATTTATCTGAGTGTTATGGCCGGTGATTTGCAAGGCACGCTGTGCGCCGGAGGAATTGTAGGCCAGCAGCGTTCCATTGAAAAGAGCGTCGCCTCCAATGGTGAAGGTCGAATTGCTGCCAGTAATATTGAAAAGAACGTCAGACACAGTGAGCCCGCCCGTGAGAAGAATTTTGGCATTACCGCCGAGGCTAAAAGCTCCAGAAATATTGAGCACGAACGCCGAACCGGCCGCTCCGTTTAGCGTTAATGTTCCACCATTTCCATTGTTGCCACCGCCCATGACGAAACTACTCAAATTCATGACATATTTGCCGCCGAACGGTGTGTTATCAAAAATCCTGCTCTGATTCTTGCCGATATTAAGTGAAGTGGGCGAGCCGGCGGTGGCGGTAAGACCTGCCGCGGCAATCGATACATTCTTGAGCGACGCGGCGCCGCTATTCAGTTGGGAATTAATCGTCGAACTGGAAAAGCGTGATCCGGTGATGGTGCCGGTGCTTTTAATTAATTCGGTCGACGTCGTTTGCTCGTAACGGTCTCCGTTAATCGAAGTTTGCCCCGATACGGTCAGGGTGCTGTAAACGCCGGCCAGGGCAATGTTGCCATCTACCTGCAGACCGGTGGCGTCGGGCGACGACGAAATATCGAGAGCATTGAACCGTGAACTCGCGGTGCCGGCGCCGTAAACATAAATTGCCCACTCCGGCGTTGTTCCACCCATATAGCCAATGCGGCCAGCGTAGCCGAGGTCGAGACCGAATTTGGAATAAATGCCGTCGGTGGCGAAAGCGGGCAACGCACCGAATAGACAAAGCAAAAGCGGAGCAAAAACGATTCGTATCGAATTCGCCAGGGAACGGCGCGATTTCGGCATATATTCCAGGGTTGAATCCGCCGCCTCTCGGCCAGACGCATTTCGCGCGCAGCCCGATGGCAGTTCACAATCAAAATCAGTTTTAACGAGTTGCCTGGCAAAAGGCGAGAACTCTTTTAACGGCCCTGTCATCCCGAGCGAAGTCGAGGGATCCAGTCGCGGAAGCTTTAAGGTAACTTTAACGGGATCCCTCGACGGCGCTCGGGATGACGCCCGCTTTAGCCGGCTGCCCGCATAAAATCGATTCGCTGCCGGCAGCGTTTGTAATAACGTCATCGGCCAGATGTCGCCTTTCGACGAGCACGATCCGACAACGCGCTCACGATCTCATATCAATCGCACGGCCAGGCCCGCTTTTTACGTTGTTCTTGCGTTAACCGCTCTCGCGCCGATTTTGGGTGGGTGCACCAAACTATGGGCGGCGGCATCGCTGGCCGCGGCTACTGGTTTGCTTTTTCTGATTGCACCGCCCAAGCGATCGCTGGGCAGGCTGCCAAACATCGCCTTCGCTGCTTTGATCGCGCTTGCGCTCGTTGCCTTCCTCCCCTCGCGATGGTTCCCGCTTTCCGATTGGCGAGGTGTGTTGGAGAAACTTGGAGCTCGACTGCCAGCCACCGTCAGCGCGCAACCGTGGCTCACATTTCAATCGATGCTTCAATTTCTTCTCGGCTTGAGCTGGGGTTACTATCTGCTGGCAGCGAGTTGGAGTTTGGCCGCGCGAAAGAGAGCATGGACGTTCATCGCCTTACTGATTGTTGGTTTGGCCGTAGCTATCACGGTTGCAAATTCCTTACAGGCACGAATCCCCTTTTGGCCGCACACACCGGAGTTCGGATTTTTTCCTAACCGAAACCACACCAGTAACGTGTTGGGGATTGGTGGAATCCTGGTCTACGCTCTTGCTCTTGATGGATTTGGCAGGCGGCAACGCCATTGGTGGATTTGGATCGCGGCCCTGTCGCTGATTTGCTGGGCCTTGATCCTCGATTATTCGCGAGCCGGAATCATCCTCCTCGTCGCTGGCATCGTGGCCTGGCATCTTTTCTGGTTAATCACCTCCGGTAACAAACGCCGTCCTTTAATTGCTTCCGCTGGCATCCTTCTGCTGCTCATCCTTTTTGTTTGGAATGGCGGCAAAACCATCGTGCGATTCATCAATGAAGAATCTAATCCTCTATCTCCAACGAACATGCGCTTCGCCATTTATCGCGACGCGTTCGATCTCACCATGCGGGCGCCGTTCACCGGCATCGGTCTGCCTAACTTCAGTTACGTTTTCAGCACTGCGCAAACCCACTCCATCGGTGAGGATGTGGCTGCGCATCCGGAAAGTGACTGGCTCTGGGTCGCGGTGGAACTGGGGTGGCTCGCACCCTTGCTCATTGCAGCCCTTTTTGTCTGGTGGCTCAACCGGTGTTTCCCTTTCGAGTCTGGAACGTATCGGCTATTGCGATTTGCAGCGATGGTTTGCGGTTGCGGATTTGCCTTGCACGCCTTTTTCGACGTTCCCGGCCACCACATCGGCGCAATCCTTCCGACCTTATTACTCGCCGGAACGGCCCTGCATCCAAATCAGCCGTTCAGGTTCTCGCGCGTTATTTCAATCCTATTCCGGTTAACGGGAATTGTGCTGCTATTTGGCGCGGTTTTCTCGTTCCTTTCCATCGCCGGATCCGCAAATTTTCCCACTGACGTTACGGTTGAACGCTGGCAAAAGCAGATCGCTCGCGCCCTCGATGAGAATGACTACGAAACCGCAAACAAGATGGCATCTCAGGCCTTGGGAATCGCGCCGCTGGATTGGAACATTTATTACCAGCGAGCCGTGGCTGACGTCGGCTTGTATTCGCGGACGCCCGCGAAACGCGATTTCGCGATCGCCCGCTATCTTCTTCCCCAATGGCCTGATCTTTGGTGGAAGGAAGGAGCGACCTGGGCACTTGCCGGGGAGATCGATGAAGCATTCGCGAGCTGGGCCAGAATGTTGCGTCACTTTCCGCAACAAGCACCTAATCTTTATAGAGACATTTATGGTTCAATCAAAGATGAACCCGAATTAGTCGATCGGTGGCGATTGCTCGGACGCGACAACCAAAAGTGTCTCCTCGTTTTTTTTCAGAACGCCGGCCCGGTCGAATTTCGGGTGGAACTAGATCGCCTACTGGCGGACGATCCCGAACTGAAAGCGTTCGATGCCGCCGAGAAGCAGACGTTATTCGAAGCCTGGTACCACAATGGCGACAAGCTGGAGCTCATCGAGGCTCTGCGTGAAAAATCCGACTGGCGAGCGATCGGCTGGAAACAGCTCGCCCTGGCCTATTCCGACTATGGCGATTATCAGAATGCCTGCGCCACGACGCGCCAATTCGCTTCGATACCCCCAGTGCCTGAGCCCCCGGCTCGCCTTTCCGTCGCGGATCTCGAACTACAGGCGCGGCTACATCCTACCGACATCGACATCGCCGCGGCGCTTTGCCTCGCGCTGGCGAAACAAGACAGGGTCGAGCAAGCCTTGGCGCGATTACAAGTACTGCACGAGGTGAAGGGCTACCCCGATTACCTCCGAAACCTCGAAGCGGAACTTTGGGAACGTAAAGCTGAGTGGGGTAAAGCCTGGAACGCGCTAAAACCATTCGTCTCGGGCTGAGGCTTCGGACTCATACTCATGCTCATTTTGTTTCCGGGGAGCGCAGGCTGGTTGCCTGTGCTCCCCGGAACCCCAATACCCCATTACTCCTTGACTTAGCGCCTCCGCTGGCAAGAACGCTGCTTCAAAGGGTTTAAATGCCAGTCACCCTTTATCCCTGCACTTCTCCTGCTTTCTCCTGTGATGCTGACCGTATTCCGGCCGCGTTTATTTAAGGCACGGTTTGTTTTGCCGGGGCGGCGTAAATGCTCTACGATCGCCACTTTTCTGCGTCGCACCTTGAGAGTTGTCTCTAACCTCGCCTTAGCCGCGTCCCTTTTTTTGGGAACGCTGAATCTTTTGCCTTTGAGCACCCGGGGACAGACTACCGAGACTGCCACGACATCTGGAACCGAGCCACCGCTACCAGTTGGAGGCATCAGTCGCCCATCACGCGACGTGCAAGTTGAGACCAATGGCAATCCGGTAAATGAAAATTTCCGCCGTTTCCGCTACAACGTCGGCGTTACCGTCCGGGAAGTCTACGATGACAATATTAACATTAGCTCGTTCCAGCGGATATCCGACACATACACTGTAATCGAACCGGGAATCCATCTTGGCTTTGGCGACAGTGCCGGAGGGTTCAACTATTTAACGTTCGATTACATTGCCAGCGTCTATTTCTTCGCCGAACAAACCGAGCGCGATACCGTGGAGCACCTGATTCGTTTGGCGGCGCAACACGATTTTGGCCATCTCGTTCTCGGACTAAACCAGGAGGTTCGAATTCTGGACGGCACCAACCTCAATACCTTGTCAAATACCACCGGCGTGCAAGCGAACACCGATGTGGGCGGTCCCTCGCGAGAAAATACTTATACGACCACCGTGAATGCCACTTATGATCTAACGGGGAAACTATTCCTGAGCGGCCAGATCAGCTACGCCATGTACGATTATGAAACTCTGATTAGCTCACGCCAGGCCAGCGCCAATCTCTTCATAAATTACGTTTACAGTCCCAAGCTGGTCATTGGTCTTGGCGCAACCGGCGGAGTGAATTCGAGTGACGGACCGGCGTCCGATGAAACATTCGAACAGATGAATGTTCGCGCCAATTACATCGTCAGCGGGAAGATCTCGCTGAGCTTATCGGCGGGCCTTGAGTTTCGCCAGTTCGGGGACGGCGATTCCGTTTCGCCTGTCTATGAAATTGCAGGCACATATCGCCCCTTCGAGAACACTATCATTACCATCGCCGGCAGCCGGCGCACGGTCAGCTCCGCCTCTCTTGCTGGTCAGGACTATACGGACACAAATATTAGCCTGACGTTTAGTCAGCGTCTATTTAGTCGCGTTAACCTTAGCCTCGGGGTCGGTTATCAGAACTTGGACTACCTCAGTGCAACCACCGGCGCATCTACTGCCCGCAACGATGACTATTTTTACATCGAACCCTCGATCGACCTCGACATCACGCGCTACTGGAGCATTGGCTTTTACTACCTCTACCGGCAGGATTCCAGCACACTTGCTTTATTCAGTTTTTACGATAATCAGTTCGGAATTCGCAGCTCGCTTACCTTCTAGTTCATGCTCCCCCGCCTGCTCCTGATTGCCGTTACCGTCACAGCCGGTTCTCTTCTTGCCCAATCCCCGGCTCCAGTGGCATCAGCCGAACCTGTCCGGCCCACCTATCCAATTCCGGGCATGAGCAGTAGCTCGACTGCGCCAGCGGCGGCAGCGCCCGCACTTCCATCCGGAGTAAGCGCCCCTAGCGGTTATATCCTCAGCGCAAACGACCAGGTCGCGGTTGAAGTTTTTGGCGAAGAAGATCTGCGCACCAACGGGCGTTTGAATGGCGAAGGCAACCTGAGTGTTCCGCTGCTTGGCTCGGTTCACCTCGCGGGACTCACACTCACTCAAGCGGCCTCAAGGCTCACCGATCTCTACGCTCGCGATTATCTCGTCAATCCCAGGGTCAACGTCATGCTCGTTGGCTATGCCAAGCGTCGTTTCACCATGCTGGGCCAGATCAATCGTCCCGGCAGCTATGAAATGCCCGATGGCAGCCCCGAAGGAATCGACCTGTTGGAAGCGGTCGCCATGGCCGGCGGCTACACTCGCATCGCCGCCCCGGAGCGAATCAGCATTCGCCGGCATTCCAATGCCGGCAAAGACGAAATCATTCGGGTCGATGCAAAACGTCTGGCCCGCGGCGACCGTGGCAACTTCACAGTTCTCCCCGGCGATGCGATCACAGTTGGCGAAAGCATTTTCTAATTTTGTCGTCAAAAGTATGAGCGCTCGCTAGAACGAATTAAGCTATGGCTGTTTCCCGATGAATTCCCGTGCCCTTGCGTCAAGACTTCGGTGGTGGCACGCGTGTCGCGTGCTTCTTTGCGGCCGACACGGCCGCCGCTACAGCTTCCGCTCATTGCTTCTCGCTCCCTGCTCCGCGCCCCTTGCTCCCTGCTCTCTGCTCCCATGACACCGGATTCACCCGCCCCAGCAACCGCCGAGGCAACTCCGGCCCCGCGCACCATCAATCCCGCCATCGACGTGATGATGGAGCCGCAGCGCGGATTCAATTTGCGCCAGTTCTGGCACGCCCTGGTGGAACGACTTTGGATCGTCGGCCTATGCGTGCTGGCCGGACTGTTCGTGGCGCTTGGTTATTTGGGCAGAACGCCGAAGACCTATCAGTCGCACGCAGTCCTCGAGGTCGATTTCCAGGAGCCGACTTTTGTCGCAGGCGATGATTCATTCATGCGGGTGCGTTCGATGTTTTTGGCCAGTCAGGAAGCGCTGCGCACGATTGAACAGAACCTGACGAATCGACAGATGCTGGCCCGCGTGATCCGCGCGGAAGGTTTGGCGGATGATGATGGCAAAGCACTGCTCGGGACCGCGGGCCGCCAGGTGCCAAACGAGAAAGTCACATCCGTTCCATCGAAAGATGCCCGAACGCAGCCTAAGGCGGTCGAGGGAATGACCTTTACCCCGATGGAAAACGCGCTCGCCGGTGCCCTTTCGGGAATGGTGAAAGCGACAATTCGCCGCGGCACACGTTTGATCGATCTCTTTGTAGCAAATGGCGATCCCGTAATGGCACAACGCCTTGCCGAAGCGGTCGGGCGTGAATACATCCGCAATGCCATCGAACGGCGTGCCAGTTTTAGTAACGACACGCTTCGCTATTTGGTCGAGGAAGAAGAGCGGCTGAAGGCGAATTTGCAGAAAAGCGAGGCTGCGATTGCCGAGTACAAAGAGAGAAATCCTGACGCACTTCAGCTTGGCGGTGGAACGGTTGCGACTGGCAGCCAGACTGGTTCCGGCGCGGGAGCGGGCGGACCGCGCGGCGGTATTGTCGAAGATAAATTACAGGAGCTCAGCAGCAAATTGACCGCGGCCAAAACAGACAGGCTCCGTCTGGAAGGTGAGCTTAAGCAAATCGAGCAAGCAGGCGACGACATCGATATGTTGATCGCAATCCCGAGTATTTCCGGCGCACAATTGGTGGGCGAAGCGCGTCGCAACGTCACCCAAATCCAGGCCGACATCGCCACGCTTGCTCTTCGTTACAAGGAGAAGCATCCCCGAATGATGGCAGCGAAAGCGGCTTTGCGCGAAGCGAACGATGCCCTGCGGCGCGCTGCCAAAGCCCAGCCACCCATTCTTCGCAATGCCATTGCCCAGGCGCAAACTACTGAGGCCAATTTCGAGACGGCGCTCCGCGAACAGCAAGGCACGGCGTTGGCATTGAATCGCGCAGCCATTGGTTACCAGGAATTGGCGCGGCAAGCGGAAAGCGATCGCGCGCTTTACGAAAGCGTTTTGCGGCAGATCAAATCCACCGACCTGACCAAGGATATCAAAACCAATGCGGTTGGTATTGCCGAGCACGCCGTCGTTCCGCGTCAGCCGGTCAGCCCCATTCCTTCAAAGACAATCATCTTCGGGTTGCTTGGCGGCCTGGTGGTTGGATTAGCATTCGTTTTCGGGGCCGATACCCTCGATCGCTCGGTCAGGACAGTGGACCAGGCCGAGGCAGTTCTTGGGTTACCAGTGCTGGCGGCGATTCCCGAAACCAAGGATAGTGAGTCGAAGAAAGCGAGTGACAACAAAAACGCGCCTCGCGAATCGATCAAGTATCGTCTGGTCGATGAGGCTCCGGGCGGAGTCATTGCCGAAGGCTTTCGTAACTTGCGCGCGGCCCTTTCCCTCCTTGGCCCCGAGGTAGATCGCCGTCTTTTTCTCTTCACCAGCGCGCTTCCCGATGAAGGCAAGAGTTTTACCAGCGTCAACTATGCGCTCGCGCTCGCACAACAAGGCCATCGCGTCCTCTTAATTGATGGCGATTTACGTCGGCCCAGTGTCCACAAAATATTCGCAAAGAAAGATAGCAGTGAAGGAGCCGAGGTTGGCATGGTTGATTACCTCGTTGGCAATGTTGAATTGAAACAAGCGGCGCGCCTTGTCGCTACAGTCGAAAGCGAATCACTTAACCTCTCTAAATCGCGCGACCCGAAGGCCACTACCGGCCAGTTGTTTATTCTGGCTGGCGGCCAAATGGCGCCGAACCCTGCCGAACTACTAAGCGGCGATTGCTTCAAGAAACTGGTTGCCGCGGCAGTTAGAGAATTCGATCGAGTCGTGGTCGATAGCGCGCCGATCCTGGCGGTGAGCGATACCCTTCTTATGATACCGCATGCTCAAACCACCTGCATGGTAGTGCGGGCCGGAAAAAGTCCGCGCAACGCCATTACCCGAGCCCTCTCGCTCATGAGCGCCGCTGGTGTTCGCCCTGCCGGCCTAGTCTTGAATCGGTTACCGCGCCGTCGTGGCGCCGGCTACTATTATTACTATACGTCCGATGGCTACGGAACCGCCGGCGGAGCCTACGCCGGTCAATACGGCCGGCGCCATTGTGCTCCCGCCGCGCCGAGTTCAGTCTCCGGCAATGGGGCTGGCGGCGGCTCGTAGCCGCCGCGTTATCGGTTAACCGTTAATTAGTTAGTTGTAGCCGCGTCTCGGAGCTCGCCCTGAGCTTGTCGAAATGGGAGGCGCGTGCACACGGCTCGCAGAGCCGTGGCTACAGTTGCGAAATGAGAGGTCCGGGGGAATTTGCAGGGCAAGCGCTCCCGCTTACCATTCCCTGGACCGGCAGGCAAGAATGCCTGCCCTCCAATTCGCAGTTATTAGTTAATTGTTATCTGTATTGTAGCCGCGTCTCTAAGAGACGCGTGCGCACGGCTCACAGAGCCGTGGCTACAGTTGCGATACAACGAGCGTTTCGCTCGCCCCAATAACCGGTAACTGGGCTTTCAGCGGCCCTTGCCCGCAAACATCGTGTAGATCGTTTTCAGAACAATCATCGCGTCGAGCTTCAACGAATAATGCCGGATGTAATAGAGATCGTAGGTCAGCTTCTGCATCGCGTCTTCTTCGCTCTCGCCATAGGGATAATTTACCTGCGCCCATCCCGTGATCCCTGGTTTAACCAGATGCCGGAAATGATAGAACGGAATTTTGTCCCGGTAACGTTCCGCGCATTCCACCCATTCCGCTCGCGGCCCGATCAAGCTCAGCTCGCCGTGAAACACATTCCATAATTGTGGCAATTCATCGATGCGTAGCTTGCGCAGCCATCGCCCCACCGGAAGTATCCGCGGATCGTTTTCCCTTGTATAAAGATCTGCTTCTCTGACCTCCACTCCTTGCTCCGTGCCCCCTGCTCCTTGCTCCGTGCGCATTGTCCTAAATTTGTAAGCGGTGAAAATGTCTTCATCCCGCCCGACCCGGTGTTGCTTGAAAATGACCGGCCGCCCACTGGTCAGCCAAATCACAGCCGCGATCACTGCCATCAGCGGGACGCAGATAACCAACAACAATCCTGAAAGGATGATATCGCACATCCGTTTCACATAATGGTAGGGCGAAGCGCGGGATAATTGAAAGCCGGTCTGCATCGGCCAGAGCGGGTCAATCGAATGTGCCGGGACCTGCCGCCAATGGGCTTCATAGAACGACTCCAATGTATAAACCCGAATGCGTTGAAACTGCGTGCGGATCAGCCGGTCGAGCAAATCGGGGCGTATCCGGTCAGCTCGTTCCGCTAGGATGATGCCGCTGTAACGTCGCGACATGTCATCAAGTTTTGCGGTTAGATCGCCTTCAATTAGTGGTGAGCCTGGACCGGCGATGCGTTCGCCCACATGCTTACCTTCCGGATCCATGAATTCGAGACCCTGGTTGTTTGGGGAAGCGCGGTACGTCAGATAAAAATCGGCGGCCATCCGGCCACAACCAAGCACCAGGAAAGCGCGGCTCGCCGTTGCCGCTGTCACGTGCGTTCGCAGCCATCGCCGATAAAAGAGCGACGCCGGAATGAAAACGAGAAAGCTGCTGAAGATCGCAAACCGGCTCGGCTTCATCGTGTGATCGTAGGTAGCGGCCACGTAAATAACGAAGGCGCTGATCCCAAGCGCACAAAGCAAGGCCAGAATATGCTCCGCGGTATAGGCCAGCCCGCGCGTCTCCGTACGGGGACTGTACCCGCCAATGATGAAGAGAGCCTGGACGATTACCGCAATCTGAATGATCTCAACGACCGCAAATTGAAATGACCCGGAGAAAGCGGTGTCATTCCGCAAATAACTGGCCATCCCGTAGATCGCCATCCAGGTAAAGATATCGAGAAGGAAGATCAAAATTGACGGCGCCCATTCCTGCCGCGTCACTCGCGACATTCTCGTAACGCCGCGCTCGCCGGCCTGACTGGGAGACGCGACTGAAACTTGCCCGCCACGGCGGAGGCCGCCTTCGACGTCCGGATAGGCCCCGATCCTCGGTCCTGGATCCTCCGTGCTTGATGTCGGATTACTGACTGCCGATTTTAGCATTTCAGCGTTTCAAGTCCTTTTAGGGCGGGGGTTCATGGGACGAAAGCCTGTCTTATCGCAAATCGCTGGGCCTGGTAAAAGGCTTTTTTCCGATATTCACAGTTAAACCCCCGAGACATCAGCAGATAGAAGGCCAGGGGTGTTAATTGAATGGTGAGAAGTGAGAGTTAGTAATCAGCAATCAGCAATTCGCGATCGGTGAATAGTGGCGGAGCGCAGGGTTTCGGTCTTGCCGTTATCAGTTATCCGTTATCCGTTAATAGTTTGTAGCCGCGTCTCTGTGAGACGCGCGCATTCGCGCAGTTTGCCGCGCGCCCCCAATAACCGATAACTGCGATGATCCCGTTAAAAGGCACGGCCAGGTGCTAAGGACAAAGCAGCAGAGGGCCAAGGGCAAAGAGCAAAGCAGAAAGAACAGCTGACGATAGCGCAGCCGGTAACTAGACTTTCGGTCAAATCGACAAAGCGGCGCCTACCCGTTGAATTGATTTATTACGAGGCTTGCCAAAATAAGAAAGATGCCTATCACCGCGAGAAATATCTTAAGAGCACTTATGGGCACCGATATCTCAGAAATCGGCACAGTCATTATTTCACGGGCTAAAGCGCGTCGATCTTTGTTTGAAGACGCGTCGATGCTCCTCGTGTTTGAAAGGCTTCAGCTGCTGAAGGAAGTAGAAACTGACCAGTTGTTGTGGGATTGTGATACGTTAAGCCGGGGCATAACTAATTTCTCACGTTCTTTGTGACACTTGGCCCTTTGGTCTCTGCTCCTTGCTCTTAGTCGTAACAGCTCCTCCGACCTCAGGTTCTTAGCTTTTGCTCCAGCAAACGCAAAGAAAGCATCATCTCCGCGACCGTCCGCTGAAACGCATAATACCAACCATTCCAGCCATCGAAGATCAGACCACGCACTAACAACAAGTAGATCGGCATCGCCAGCGGCACGATAATGAGCCACTTCCGCATCTTATCCACGCGATTTAGTTCTGTTCTCTCCACTCCCTTCTCCATGCTCCCTTCTCCATGTTCCAGGTACGCCGCCTCAATTTCTGAATAACGCACCTGCGATTGAAACCAGCGATTCAGCGGCTTGCGATCGTCGTGCCAAATTTTGCCTTTGAATTTTGCCAGCTTTCCCTTTACCCGAAGTTGCTGGGTGTGACCTTCGTCCACGTAACGCGCCCGTTTCGTGCGGAAGAGGACAACCCGCGGCGGATAAACCGACGCGCGCAGCGGGCGGCCAAAAATGCAGTAGTCAAACTCGCCCCAATATAGCGCGATATCGGACGCCGGCCGCACTTTCTTAATCTCCTCCTGCAACTCCGCCGTCAGCACATAATCCGCGTCCAGCGTCAGCGCCCACTCCGTATCGATCCGATCAAGACCTGCATTCCACTGATTCGCATGCGTATCGAATACACGCTGGACGATTTGAACATTCGGAAACGATCGCGCGATCTCAAGGGTTTGATCGTTACTGAAGCTATCGACGATGATGACCTTCGGCACCCAAACCAATGCCTCCAGATTGCGCCGGATGTTCTCCTGCTCGTTATAGGTCAGTACCAATGCCGTTAGTGAAATCATCCTAAACTGGAAACGGCGGGTTCTCTCTCCAAGCCCCCGAAGTCACCGTCCTTCTCGCCTAGGTTATGATCGTTTGATAAAGCTCGTGCAAGGCTCTTCCAACTGCTTCCGGCGAATAACGTTCCTCCACTAGCCGCCGCCCATTTGTCGCCAGCGCCGCCGCGCCTTCTCTATTTGAAAGGAGATCCTCGATCGTTTTGGCTAATTCCTGGACATCACGTTTCACCACCACACCTGCACCGTATTGCCAGATATCGCTGCTTAAAGCAACTTCTTCCGACACAATCGTCGGCACGCCGGCCGCCAGACTTTCCGCCGCGGCAATGCCAAAGTTCTCCGAAGCCGAAGGCAACACAAAAGCATCCGCCGCCGCCAGCGCCGCCGCTTTCATCTCCCCGCTCAAATGCCCTGTCCAAACGATCCTCGTATCTTCCTCCTGTAGGTTTGTAGGGCAAGCGCTCCCGCTTGCCGAACCAGTTCGTAAATCGCTTCTTCTCGCTCGTTCCTTCAGCTCTCGCCGATAGGCCTCCTCCCCTTCTCCAGCGATAACAAGCGCAACCTCATTGTGTTGGTTCCGCAGAATCGCAAATGCATCCAGTAACAGCTCGATCCCCTTCATCGGATGAATTCGCGACAAGATCAGAATGATCCTGCATCCTCGTAAGTTGGGATAGCGATCGAGAAATCGCTCTGCATTGCCTTGCGCTACCCGTTCAACAGGCAATGGTATGACCACTGATTCATGTTCCGCCAGGTGCGGATCCAATGATGCTGCTTCGGCGCGTTCTGCATTGGAAGTATAATGGATGGCGGCCGAATTAAGAAGGATGGGAAGTTCGACCAGACGAAATGAAACGCGTTTCACAATAGGCCGGCGATTCTCCATTCCCCATCGATTCAAAACTCCAAGTGGCCGCACCACATACGGCACGTTGTGCTGCCGGGCGATTCGAGCTGCCATCGTGCTGCTGAAAGAAAACAAAGCGTGAATGTGCACGAGATCGAACCCCGCTATGTTCTTGCGCAACCATCTCGTTAGGCCAAACGATACTTTGTAAGGTTCGAACTCCCGCCGAAAACAAACAATACTGCAGCCGCGTCGCTCTGTCGACGCGTCCTCCCGCTCGCTGCTCCGCGTCGTCGTCGCCACTGTGACCTGCACGCCCTGGCGCGCGAGTGCCTCCGTTATCGCCTTTATGGCGAAACTTGGTCCACCTTCATTGGCGGCAACCGATGGAATTACATGAAGAACATTCACCCGCTTCTGCGCGGCTATGCGATGCGCGTCTCGGACGGCAGCTGCCGAACGCCAGCCTTAGACGCAGGCGTTTGTTTGAGAAAATTTGCGATCGTTCGGCCGCAAAGGTTGTAAATTACAACACTTACCAGAGCGACGGATACGACACCCCCAACAAGCTTGATGTTTGAGGTTTCGATCGCATAGGCATTGAAGATGAGAACAGATACCGCCATAGCCGCACCTAGTAATTTGTATTTAGCTGCCGTGATGAAGAATCGATTGATCAAACCATAAAACAAACCGAGCAAGAAAATTGGCGCAAACATCCCTACCGGTCCGTAGTCGACGTAGCTCTCGCCCACATAACCGATGCCAATCGATGTGCCTGTTTCTGTTCCGGCGACTTGGACGCCGGTGTAGAGACGCGTCCTCTCCGAGTCATCTAGCGCTGGCTTGTCTGGGAAAAGGAATCGCGGCGTCAGCACATGCATTACTGACCCACCCCAAAGCTCACCGTTTTCGTACGGGACCCTGGTCGGAACATTTTCAAGCGTTAGCGCGAAAAAATTGACGTAGCTGACGCGGAGAATCAGCGCATCAATGCCATCGGTGAAGTTATCCCACGTGACACTTTCGACAAGGTCCGCCAGCTTCCCGAACTTTCTTTCGACCGGGATCGCTTCCTCATTAGCTGTACCTTCATTCGCTAAAAATTCACGGTAGTCCATCTTCACAGCAGTCCAAACCACACCCAGCGTAAAAAGAATGACAAAACAAATAACCGTTACGACCAAGCGTCGACCGCGGAGTGCGAGCGGTGATGACGTCGCGGCAACGACGAGTACGAAAAACACACTTTTGAAGTCGGCGAAGATGCCGAATAACCCCATTGTGAATTCCAATCCGAGGCAGACGACCAATATCCCGTAGCCTTGGCGTTGATGCATAACCGTATAGCAAAGTAAGTAGACCACCCCCCATTTCAGGGCGGCCATGGCCAGCAAAGGCTGAGTAATCGAAGGGAGTCTCCACGCTATGAGGTGCAACAACGCCGCTCCAACGAAGCTCAAGCCGTATAGAATGGTGACTTTTTTGATATCCATTCTTAAAGCTTCAAATTCAAGTTCGCTGCGTCGTGGCTTACCGGCGCCGATAAAACCACACCTGATCCCAACAGCGAGGACGACCACGGCGAGGATACTCAACCATGTCGCAACACTCAGCTCGTTGCTGCCGAATGCTTCTTCCAGGGTCTGGCCGAAATGATTTGTATAAAAAATTGCGGCGGTAGCCTGCAGCCATTGGAAAGCACATCCGAAAAGCAGAACCGGGGGTTCTCCTTCGCGCCATAAGAGGAGTCCTAGGATTGGCAGCACTGCGAAAGCGGCGGATGTCACCAAACCATTCGGTGTAAAAAAACCAACTACAGCGAGCAATGCGCAGATGCCCCAAAACACGGTGCGCACCGACCGGGATCGCGGCAATGCACTTTTATTTCGCGCGACAAACGAGCTAGGCAGCGCTGTCGATATGGTGTTCATTTTCTAAGCGAATTCATGAAACTCTTAAATAAAGCGACCTTGATTGGAAAGCGTGGCTAGGACTTGCGTGAGTGTCTCACAAAGAGTCCTCTCTGTTACCCTGATATCAAATTCTCGCGCGTACGATCGAAGGGTGGTTCCATCATATTGCTTCGCGAGCATGCGGCGAGCCTTCGTTTCAAAATCATCCCAATCGTTCCAAGCAAAAACTTCCCCTTGCAATTTTGATCGAACGAGGTCTGGTGCGCAGCCGACCCTGTCGCTGATTAAGACTCTTCTACCTGACGCCAACGCCTCATTAACAGCCAATCCCCAAGTTTCGCTAGCGGATGGAAGCGTATAGATGTCTGCCAGACGGTAAACTACTGGCATTACACTCTGGTTCTGGAAGGGCAATATCCGGAATTTCTCGGGAGTTTCCGAGGCTCGCCGTTGGACCTCTTCTTCTAGTTGCCCGTTCCCCACCATTAAAAGCACGAATTTAGAGCCTAGTCGCGAACCTGCAGTCATTAACTCGATAGGCCGTTTTACGCGGTCGAACTTGCCTGCATAGAGTAAAATCCTAGCTGTATCAGGGATGTCCAGCTGATGGCGCCACAGCCGGGCCTTTGCCTCAAGCTCTTCGTTCGGCTCTGAAAACCGATCGATCTCGATCGAGTGCGGACAGTAGAATAGTTTCGAGTGGGGAACTCCAAATGCACGATAGTAATCGTAATTGTGCTTTCCGACATAGAGTAACGCGGCCACTTGACGATAGATTCGATTGAGCAAAAAACGCTTGAGTTCCCAGCGTAATCCGTGCCTTTGCTCATTGAGCAGGTGCGAATCACCACGAAACAGCACAGGCACGCCGCGGCGGTGGAAACTTCGTATGGCGTTCAGATGCGACGCATATGCGTAGCCCGTAATTTGCACGGCATTCGGTCGCCAATCCATCACGCGACGCACCAATTCAGGGTTCCGAAGACCCCAAAAATGGTGTGTACCTGGATTACGTGACCGGTTGGGCACCAGTTCGTATTCGTAACCTTCAGTCAACGGAATATCCCATCGAAACTCGCGCTCAAAGCCTGGGTCAAATTCCACTCCCGTCGCAGCGTGCCAGGTGAAAAATACCTTAATCTCGAGGTCATCGCGCTTCGCCAAGCTGCGATAAAGCGGAACGCAATATTGAATTGGATGCGAGACTACGATTGCAAGGCGGAGCGGTTGCGTTTGCGTTTGCATCATGAAAGCAGCTGGTCGACTCCAGCGGAAACAGCTTGTCGATAACGCTTCCAGGAATTCTCGACTGCTACCTTTCGTGCCGCATCCCGCATCGAAGGCAGCCGATCACGGTTCGCACTCATTGTCCGGAGGCCTTCTATCCAGGCATCCACGTTGCCGGCGGGAACTACCGAACCACTATTGTTCGTTAAGAAATCAGGGGCGGCGGTACATTCGGAGGCCAGAAGGGGTAGACCGCATGCCATCGCTTCCAGCAACACCAAACCAAAGCCTTCAAAGTATGAAGGAAAAACGAAGACGTCGGCTGATTGATAGTAAGTTCGTAACGCGGCCGCCGAGCAGGGAAGAAGATGTTTCACATTGAGCGGCAAGCGGTGCCGCATTGAATTCGCGAGTTGCCAGCTACCAACGAGACTCAGTTCGGCGTCCTTAAGCTCAGCTCGCTCCCAAGCCTTCAAGAGGAGCGGCGTGCCCTTGCGAATACTAGCCTGCCCCGCATAGATAAATCGCAGCGGTCGATCAGAGTCTGTGTTAGTGGCCGGGTGCCAAAATTCTGAGTCAACTCCATAAGGCGCCAACGCGAAGCGCTTATCAAAAAATGCTTCCACCGTCCGCCCTACGAACGAGCTCGGCCCGAGCACGAGATCAGCCAACTCCATCTCGTGCTTTTTTTGGCCGGGCCGAACATAGCGATCTTCCGGCAACCCTCCTTCTGGCAGCCATTCTCCGAAACCTGCCGCCAATCGCCGCTGCGTTTCCTCCCAAGCGGAATAATAACCAATTGGCATGTCGTAAATGCAGGCTTTACCGCGTCGCTTTGCTTCCTGAAATTGCAACAACGAGCAATCCTCATACGAATGCACTGCGGTAACAGACGGCCGGCGGCACTCGCGCGCCATTGTTTCCATCAACCAGTCATTGGCTTCGTAGGCTAGCGCTTCTGAGGAGCTCCGACCGTCTAACAGGACGCGTTTAGTCATTCGCCACCACTCACCAAGGCGTCCCTGAATTTTTGGGGCATCCGCGAGGGGACGGAAACAACGCCGTTCAAGTCGTGCCGTCAATTCTTCAATACCAGGCAACCGTTTCAGAAATGCGATTTCGCGTTCGGTTGGCAGCCACGAAACACAGAAGGCTTCCAGGCGGCCTGACTCAAAATGTGATAACGCCGCGTGAAGCGAATTTGGATTGCCCGTCGGATGGCCGAAAAGCACGCTCATCGAGGAAACGGCCTTCTGTTCAGCGGACCACAACCGATTCTAAGTCCGCTGCAAACGAACGAAACAAACATCGTCTTCCAATCACCCATGTTTGTCGACTGCTCGATTAAATACAGCAGCTAGCTTGCGGGTCATTTCTCTAGCGCTGTATTTAGAAAAAGCCGACCAGTCCACCGCAGGTGGCCTTCCGTCTTCCACATTGTGCAGAAATTCTGCCAGAGATTCGTCAATATCCGACGTGGGCGAACGCTCATTTTCTTCAAATTCGATTATGTCCGCTCCTCGACAGCGACGCAGGATTTCTAATGCCGGGCTATCGCGATGAAGGATTGCTAAAGTTGGGCGACGAGCGAGAACGTAAGGAAAAATCTTTGATGGCGAATATGACATCGATTCCGAACCGATGATTAACAATCCATTCGCTCTACGAATCGCCGCCAATGCATCAAAGTAAGGAATTCGGCCGGTTTGTTCTTCGACGATATCCTGCAAGCCAAATTCTGCAGCGATAGGCTCCACGACTTTCTTCGCACGCCCGGAGGGGGCGTAGCTTGTACCGATAAAGCTAAATCTTATGCTTTGCCATAGCTCAGAGTTTTTCTCTCGGCTTCGTGCGACAGCCGAGAAAAGCATGCGAAAAGGCGTAGTCATGAACGGTCCCGCGGCACCAACGTAGGCGATTTCGAATAAGCCTGGGGCAACCTGCCTGGGAGGGCCCCGAAACTGGTTCAACACCTCAAAATCCAGTTCGGGTGCCCCGAATGGCAGAGTCGTGAACTGATCCTTCCGGAGGAGTGGATACCTCTTCAGCATGTCTTGCTCATATTTCTTTGAGACGACGACAAACTCGTCCGCCGAGCGCACCACGAGCGGCTCGCACGTGCGTGCGAGAAGTCTGCTGAACCAATATTTAAACCGACCTCCAGGGGGAGTTTGTTTGGCGCGGTAGTAGTAGTCGCTCATCCACGGATCCTGATAGTCGACGGCGTAAGGAATTCCGAACTTCCGCTTCCAGATAGGTCCCAGAATCAAGACTGGAAACATTGTCGTGGAAAAAAAAATCAGATCAAAGGTACGCTCGTTGCGAAGCAATTTGTTTCCGGCCATCCAGAGGAAAGGCAATGCCCTAAGGGCAACGCTTCCCACCCCGAAAAGCCGCGTCAATCTCACCGACAAGGCACGCGTTCTAACAATCCGGGTGGTGGCGGGGAAGGTTTTCTCCAGAAGGGAGTCTTCGACACCTTCAACATACTTCGCGTGAACAGCAAGCACGGCAGCCTTCCAGCCGTATTCCTCCAAAAAAGGTAAAGCTGTCCGGATCCGCTGATGGTCTGGTGCGTTGATCGGCGGGAAATGGGGTGAAACTATGAGCACCCGTTTGATCGGAGCAGCCATCTTAGTCAAACTCGTTCAGGACCCAGCGGCACAACTGTTTGTCGCTCTCAGTTACGGGGTACTGGTTTCAATTCGCGATTATTACCGTTTGCGTCAGGCAGTCCACTGTTCATATCGGATTTCCGGCCCGTGCTATCAAAAATCCTTTCGAATTCCGAAACCATCCTCTCTTGGGTGAATTCTCGGAGAATCTTCTCTCGACCTCGCAGGCCCATATTGCGCAGACGCTCCGGACTTTCCATTAGCGATCTCAGCCTGTCGGCTAGCTCAACCGCATTATCAGGTTCCACCAGAAAACCAGATGCTTCGTGATCAACGATTTCCGGCAAGCCGCCACAGTTTGCCGCGATGACCGGCAATCCAAACGCAGCCGCTTCCGCAGCTGCCAGTCCGAACGATTCGGGAGAGGAGCTCGGCATTACGCATATATCGAATTTTGGATAGATTTCGTCCGAACTGCCTGCATATCCCATCCACCGCCAAGAATCGATGAGATTATGCTTAGAGAGTTTCCGCGATATTTCAGATACGTAACTCTCGTCACCTGCTCCAAAGACCAGCACTTGAACACGCACGTCTTGCAACCGCAGTATGCGCACAGCCTCCAGCAGAGTC
>Ga0209808_1000459_pt1 | contig 20071 bp, 17 predicted proteins | sample GraSoiAngelo_157_FD_186171 | JGI IMG/M metagenome (GOLD analysis project Ga0209808, IMG submission 186171) | Grasslands soil microbial communities from the Angelo Coastal Reserve, California, USA - 14_1009_16_20cm (SPAdes) (version 2) | ecosystem: Environmental > Terrestrial > Soil > Grasslands ... | reverse complement strand
CATGCTGGCGGACGCGACCGGGTATCTCTCGGCGGCCGGCCCGGCGGGCGCGCTCGGCTGGGCCTTCGTTGCGGTCGCCATGGTCGCGCAGATCGCGACCGCGAACCTGCTCGTCGTCCTGCCGCTGCTCGTCGTCTCGCAGCTCGGGCGCGGCTACGTGCTCGCTGGCCTCCTGGCGCCGCTCGTCCTCACGTGCCTCCAGCTCCTCGTCTACATCGACCGGAAGATCTTCGCGCTCTTCCGCTTCCACCTGAACGGCCTGGTCGTGAACACGCTCACCACGCCGGGCGGCTGGGACTCGATGCACGTGCGGCAGGCCGAGCTGGTGCTCTGGATCGCCCTCGCGCTGGCGCTCCTCGCGGTGGAGTACGCCGCCTACGCCGGGCTCGTGCGTCGTTTCCTGTCGGCGGAGCCGGTGCGCAGCAGCCGCCGGGGCTGGCTCGTCCTCGTGGCGGCCGTCGCCGCGCTCGGCGTGGCCGAGCGCGTCACCTACGCGCTCAGCGACATCGCCGACGCCGAGGACGTGACGCGGAGCGCGCGGCTCGTGCCCCTCTACCAGCCCTTCACCGTGCGGCACTTGCTCCGCCGCTACACGCGCATCCGGCTCGACGATCGGCCGGCGGTCGCGCACGTGAGCGGGACGCGCGCGCTCCGCTACCCGCGGGCGCCGCTCCGCTTCGCCGCGCCCGCGCGGCGCCCGAACATCGTCTGGATCGTGCTCGACAGCTGGCGCGCCGACACCTTCACGCCCGAGAACACACCCGAGATGTGGCGCCTCGGGCTGCGCTCCCAGGTCTTCCTCCACCACGTGAGCGGCGGCAACTCGACACGTAACGGCATCTTCACGATGTTCTACGGGCTCCACGGCTCGTACTGGCAGAGCGTGCTCGCCGAACGAAGCGGGCCGGTGCTGTTCGCCCGTCTCAAGGAGCTCGGCTACCGGCTGCGCATCCTCTCGAGCTCGTCGCTCACCTTCCCGGAGTTCCGTCGCACGGTGTTCGTCGACCTCGCGCCCGACATCCGCGACGCGTTCAGCGGCGCCAGCGCGGACGTGAAGGACCGCCAGCTCGTCGAGGCGCTCGACGCGTTCTCGGCCGAGGCAGGGCCCGACCAGCCGTTCTTCGCCTTCCTCTTCCTCGACTCGCCGCACGCCCCCTACCACTTCACGCCGGAGTTCACGCCCTTTCGGCCCTTCGCGGCGACGGTCAGCTACCGCGCGGTCGATGACCGGCAGGGCCGTGCGCTCATCTGCAACCGCTATCGGGACGCCGTCTTCTACGCGGACCACCTGGTCGGCGAGGCGGTCGAGCGCCTCGAGCAACACGGCCTCCTCGAGCGGACGATCGTGCTCGTCACCGGCGACCACGGCGAGGAGTGCTACGAGCATGGCTACTGGGGACACAACGGCGCCTTCACGCCCGAGCAGATCCGCGTGCCCCTCGTCCTCTACGTGCCCTGGCTCGCGCCCGCGCGGCACGAGCGGCTGACCGGCCACCAGGACCTGCCGGCCACCTTCCTCGAGATGCTCGGGGTCGAGAACCCACCCGCGGACTACGGCTCCGGCCGCTCGCTCCTCCGCGACGAGGCGGATCCGTACGAGGTGAGCTGCGGCTGGGACGAGTGCGCGCTGGTCGACGCGAGTGGCGAGCTGGTGTTCGGCACGCAGGCGTACAAGGCGGCGGGCATCGACGTCCTCGATCCCGACTACCGCGCGGTGGCGGATCGCAAGGAGGCGCTCGCCGCGCGCGCGCAGGAGATCGTCGCGCTGATGTCGGAGATGAGCGCCTTTCTCCGCTGAGCGGCCGTTGCCTCGGTGGGTGGCGGGCTGCTGCGGCTCCCTCGGAGCGGCCGAAGGTTGGCCAGCCGCATCAGTCCGTGCCCTGCTCGCCGAGGAGCTGGCGCATCTGGGCGTGGAGCCCCTGCATGCCGGCGCGGATCGTCGCTGCCTTCTGGATCTGCTGGGGAGTGAGCACGTTGCGCACCTCGAGGGCGGCGGCGAGCCGCTCGCGCATCAGGGCGGTCCGAGCCTGGGATTCCTGCTGCACCAACGCGTCGAGATCCGGCTGCGTGACGGTACCCGTGCCGAGCAGCTTGGCGGCGAGCGCCTGCGTGGCCGTTTTCTCGTTTGCGCGGAGCTGGGCGAGCGTCGGCCGGTGCGCCGTGAGGATGTCCCGCACCTTCTGCTTCTGGTCGGCGCTCAGGTCGAGCGCGTGTAGCATGCGGCCCCCGCCCAGCAACGCGCCGTGGCCGCAGGCGCCGCCTCCGCGCATGCCGTGCCCGAACGCCGGCGGGCTGCTGGCGACCGCCAGCGCGAGCGTGCCGGCGGCGAGGATGCTCTTCGTCATGGGCTTCGCCTCCTTCTCCCTTCCTATCCACGCTGACGAACGAAGCGCGGTCGCGGTTGACACGGACGATCTCCGGCGACGACGTGCGTGGCTCGTCGAGACCATCGCGCTCCGCCCGAGCGGGGTTCGGCGAATCGCGGCGTCCGCGCCCCGCGACGTCAACCAAAGCAGGGGCCACGACGTCACTACAGCAGCGTCACGCCGCTGTCGCAGCACCAATGCTTGACCTTCCACCCCGCCCGCCTCCGCCGCAGGCGATCCAACGCGTGATCGCGGCGCTCCTGCAGTCGGCAGCGGTGGCCGTCTCTGTCGGATCGATCTGGGCGACCTTCGGGATCGTCTCGGGCCTCACCTACGCATCGCGATTGTGGCTGGGGACGCGGAGGCGGGCGGTGGAGTTGCCCCGTCTCGGCCCCGCAATGACGCTTCCAGACCAGCCCGTGTCAACCGCTGCGCCAGCTGATCCGTTAGGAACGGCGGACGAACACTTCGCGGTCGATGGGAAGCTGATCGCCACCGACCGCGCTCGGTAGGCGACGATCGGGATCGGCGCCTGACCTGCCCTTCGGCGGCGCGCAGGCGCCTGCCCGGCGCGCTGCTCCTCATGCTCATCGCCGCCGGTGCGAGGGCTCGACGAGATCGGCAGCGAAGACTCTAGCCCCGTCTCCGTCGCCGGCCGCTTCCCGGAGCCGCCGGCTGACGGCTCACACGCGACACCTGGTCGCCCTCGAAGTAGATCTCGAACGTGTCGCCGCGACTCGCCCAGTACCTCCAGGTGGGTGCTTCGAGGGACGGCGTGCGGTCCGCGGGCGGGTAGCCGAGCGCCATCAGCACCTGGTCGCGGGTCATGCCGACGCTCACCGTCCCCTCCTCGATCATCCTCCTGGTCTTGTCGACCTCGGCCGCCTGCTTCCCGTCGGGCGGCAGCTTGGGGAGCCGCGCGTACGGATCATCGGGCGGGAAGACGCGGTCGAGGTACTGGTCCAGGGTGAGACTGCGGGCGCCGTCCCGGAGGGTGAGCGTGATCGGCGGGTGTCCCGCGGCCTTGAACGTGACGCTGTCCTTCCGCACCTCGAGGATCTGGATCCGAGTGCCGAACGGGATGAGCGTGCCGCGCAGATAGTTCGCGTCCGTGATCTCGGGCTTCTCGTAGTGCAGGTTGCAGCAGGTGTAGCGGAACTGGTTCGCCAGCGGATGGGGGACCGTCGGCTCCTTGCAGGCCACGGCGAGGGCGAGAGCGGCAGCGGCCGCCAGGTGCGCTCTGGGCATCGATTTCTTCCTCGCTGCGCGCCCTGTAGCAGGGTTTACCCACGCTGCAAAGGAAGCCTGACGGGCGTGAATGCCGGCCGTACGTCACCTTCCTGCAGCGCACACCGTTCCTAACGCAAGACCGATCGCCCCGGTTGACGCCGCCTGGTTTGGACCGCGGATCGGATATGGCAACCTCCCCGCACACCTCCATGCGTCATTCGGCGCCACGCAACCGGGCCGAAGCGCGCGGGTCCCGTCCTAAGGTCTCGGCGCTTCCTGGCCGATACAGCGGTTCAGGAGGTCGTGGAGCCCAGTGCCCATCGTGGAGAAGGACCCGTGGCGCGCGCAGTACTTCGTCGGCGTCGCCTGCCCGGAGGACGTCGTCATTCCGACGGACGACCAGGATGCCTACCGGCTCCATCCGGCGCATCGTTGGATCTACAACAAGCTGCTGATCTGCGAGACGCAGGGAATCGAGCACGGCCCGCACGGGATCGCGCCGGCTCGCTTCCCGGTGTTCAGCAAGCCCATCTACAATCTCCGGGGCATGGGGGTCGGCGGGAAGATCATCCAGACGCGAGCGGAGTACGATCGGGAGCAGGAGCCCGGACACCTCTGGATGCCCGTTCTCGGCGGCGCGCACGTGAGCAGTGACGTGGCGGTCCTGGACGGCGAGCCCGTCTGGTGGCGGCACTCGACCGGTTTGGCGCTCGGCGACGGGACCTTCGACTACTGGACCGTGCAGGCCGAGCCGCTGCCGGCGCTCGAGGCGTACGGTGGCGAGTGGCTCCGCCGCCACCTCCCCGGATACTCGGGGTTCGTGAACCTCGAGACGATCGGCGGGACGATCATCGAGGCCCACCTCCGGTTCGCGGATCAGTGGGTCGATCTCTACGGGGCGGGCTGGGTGGAGAGCCTCGTCGAGCTCTACGCGCACGGTCGCTGGGGCTTTCCCGACTCGGCGCGGCAGGTGGGCTACAGCGTGGTCCTCTTCGGGAAGCACGGGGTGCGCTGGGCGGTCGATCCCGCCGAGGTGGACGGGCTCCGGCACGTCGGTGCTGTGTCGAGCATCCAGATCACGTTCCACACCGACCGGCCGCCCGACGCCCACGCCATGCCGCCGGGCGGTTTCCGGCTGGCGATCGTGAACTGCTGGGATCTCGCGGTGGGGGTGCTCGTGCGCGAGCGGCTGACGAGGATGTTCCGCGCGGCGGACGTCGGCGATGCGGCCGTGGGCGCGCGGTGAAGGTCGTCACCGCGTTCCCGCGCCCGGTCAGGCGCATCGAGCACTGCTGGATCCCCCTGCCCGACGGGTGCCGGCTCGCGGCGCGCCTCTGGCTCCCGGAGGATGCCGACACGTCGCCCGTGCCCGCCATCGTCGAGTACATCCCGTACCGCAAGCGCGACTTCACGCGCGCACGCGACGAGCCGATGCACCACTATTTCGCGGGCCACGGCTACGCCGCCGTGCGCGTCGACGTGCGCGGCGCGGGCGAATCGGACGGCGTTCTGCTCGACGAGTACTCGGAGCAGGAGCTCGGCGACGGCGTTGCGGTGATCGACTGGATCGCCTCGCAGCCGTGGTGCACCGGCGCGGTCGGGATGATCGGCAAGTCCTGGGGCGGCTTCAACGTCCTGCAGATCGCCGCCCGGCGCCCGCCCGCGCTGCGGGCGGTCATCACGGTGTGCGGGTCCGACGACCGCTACGCCGACGACGCCCACTACATGGGCGGCTGCCTGCTGAACGAGAACCTCACCTGGGGGTCCGTGCTGCTCGCCTCGAGCGCGCTCCCCCCGGACCCGGCGCTGGTGGGGGAGCGCTGGCGCGCGCTGTGGCTCGCGCGCCTCGACCACGCCGTGCTCTTCCCCGAGGTCTGGCTGCGCCATCAGCGGCGCGATGCCTACTGGCGGCATACCGAGCTCGAGCGAATCACCTGTGCCGTCTACGCCGTCGGCGGGTGGGCGGACGCGTACACGAATGCGATCCCCCGGCTCCTCGCGGGGCTCACCGCGCCACGGAAGGGCCTGATCGGGCCCTGGGCTCACGTCTATCCCCACACCGGCGGCCCGGGGGCGGCGATCGGCTTCCTCCAGGAGGCGCTTCGCTGGTGGGACAGATGGCTCAAGGGGATCGACACGGGCGTGCTCGACGAGCCGCTCTGCCGGATCTGGATGCAGGAGAGCCCCGATGGCGCCGGCCGCTGGGTGGCGGAAGCGACCTGGCCGTCGCCGCGCATCACGCCGAAGCGCCATGCGCTCGCTCCGGGTCGGCTCGAGGAGGCGGGCGGTCCCGAGGTCCCGGTCGAGTGGCGGTCGCCGCCGTCGGTGGGGCTCGCCGCCGGCGACTGGTGCTGCTTCGGCGGCGAGGACGCTCCCACCGACCAGCGCGACGACGACGCCGGATCGCTCACCTTCGACTCGGCGCCCCTCGGCGAGCGCCTCGAGATTCTCGGCGCCCCCGTTGCCGTCCTGGCGCTGGCCGTCGACCGGCCCCAGGCCTTCCTCGCCGTCCGCCTGAACGAGATCCTCCCCGACGGCTCCTCGGTCCGCGTGACCTACGGCGTCCTCAATCTCACGCACCGCGCGAGCCACGAGCATCCCGAAGCGATCGAGCCGGGGCGGCGATACAGGGTGCGGGTGGCGCTCAACCACATCGCCCACGCGTTCGCTGCCGGGAGTCGGCTTCGCCTGGCGCTCTCGACCGCGTACTGGCCGGTCGTGTGGCCGTCACCCCAGCCGGTGACGTTGACCCTGTTCACCGGCGCAAGCGGCCTCGAACTGCCGGTGCGAGCGCCGGATCCCGGGGACGATCGGTTGAGGCCCTTCGAGGAGCCCGAAGGCGCACCTCCGGCCTCGTACGTCGAGCTGCGCCCGAGGCGCGTCGAACGGACGGTCGAGCGTGACGGCGCGGCGGGGGAGATCGTCTACGCGGTCGTCACCGAGGGAGCCGAGTTCGGGGCCGGTGGGCAGGGCCGGATCGAGGAGATCGACCTGGAGCTGGAGCAGTCGAGCGTCAGGCGCTACCGAATCCAGGAGCGCGACCCGCTGACGGCCCGGGCGGAGGTCGTGCATCGCATGGGGCTCCGGCGAGGGACGTGGGCGGTGACGGTCGAGAGCCATGCGTGGTTCTCCGCGACCGAGGAGGCCTTCGAGTTGCGCGCGCGGCTCGAGGCCTTCGAAGGCGACACGCTCCTACGCTCGCGCACCTGGGACTGCCGCGTCGCGCGCGACGGGGTGTAGCCGAATCCGGTCGATGCGGTCGCCCCGACCGACCACAGCTCACGACACGGCGTCGAACAGCACCCCGAGCCACTCGAGCACCTTGGTCCCGAGGGCGAGCCCGAGCAGGAGACCGATCACGGTGCCGGCGCCGAAGACAGCCATCGTGTCGGCCGTGGAGGCATGCGGCCACCACAGAAGGGCCACCATGCCGGCGGTAGAGCCGAGGACGCCGCCGACGAGACCGTCGCGCAGCCGTTGAGTCTCCATGTGGTAGCCTTCTCTCTGCCCGGCACGTCGGTCGCTGCGTGGCAGCAACGATGCGTCGCCGACGGCACTGGGATCGGTTTCGAGCTCGACGTGGATCATCGTCGTGTCGCCGAGGGACGGAGCGTCGAACGGTGGGCTTCAGCCTCGCGCTGTCCCTCGCGCAGCTCCCTCCAGAAGCGGGCGCGCGCCTCGGCCCAGCGGCTGCTTTCGGCACGCTGCTCTCCCCTGCCTTCTCGTCGCCTGCACCATCTCCAACAGCGGGCAACCGCCCGACGCAGAGGCCCGAGCATCCTAGTTCACCACATCCGCATCGAGCGGATGCGCATGCCCGACCTCCGTCGGGATGGATTTGCCGCAGTTGGCGCAGACGGTGCGGAGCGTCTGGTTCCCTTCGGCTCGGCAAGCGCTGCCTCTAGTTGGCATGCCGAGCCTCCCGATCTCTTCGCACCACGTGCAGCTGAACCGGGAGGCGCGACCGCGCGACGGATGGCGCCGGGGATCGGACCGCTGCCCCGCGGAGATCGATCAGGTGCCGGTCGCGAGCGACCCAGCGTCGGATGAACAGCGTGCCGCGATCACCCGTGCACCAGAGCTTGCCGCTGAGCTGCCCGCGCGGGAGCCAGACGCTCCTCTCCCCGATCCGGCAGAGCAGGGCTGGAGCCGTTGACCTGATGACACGGACGTCCTGAAACGCCACCAAGCCCTCGGCGTCGTCCGTGGCCATGGCACGCTTCTCCTTCCGGAGTCCGCGCCGGGCACACGTGGGTAGGGGCGGGGCCCTGCACGGGTCGCGCTGCGGGGCTCTGAACGGGCTCATGGGGAGCGTATCGGACTCCTGCTGAGGGCACAAGTACGTGTAGAGAAGAGGCGGGACCGGAGCGCTGACTGTCACGCTAGGGAATTTGACAGAAGGTGTGATGAGGAGTACGATGTGTTGGTTAAGCGTCCCGGGTGACCTCGACGACCCGCGACCGCTCGTCTCAGTCCGAGACCGCCTCGCGCTCAAAGGCCTCCGCGCGGTTGGCGTCTGTTCAGGCCGCAATCAAGGAGGCACGATGCCGTTTTCGCAGTCGTTTCGCCGACCCTCGCCCGCCCGCGCCCGCGGTCCCGTTCTCGCGGTGGGCTGGCGGGTCTACGTGGCTCGTTCGCAAGACGGCCCGGCTCGCGTGCCGTTGACGGATTATGCCGGTACGAATGCGCTGGCGACCCTCGCCGACGGCAACGAAGTCGAGATCCTCGCCTGGCGCCCAGGCGGATCTGGCACCCGCTACCGCGTTCGCTCCGCGCCTGATGGCCTCGAAGGCTGGCTCGGGGTCGGCAACCTGCGGAGCGCACGGTCTGCCGTCTCGCCGGCACCCACCGCGCCCGCTCGGCCGGCTGCGGGTTCCGCGCTGCCGCGCGCGAAGCAATCCGAAGCTTCCGGGCGCCGGTTCGGCCAGCGCGCGCACTGAGGAAGTGGGATCAGCGCAATGAGTGGACGGGTGCCTGCAGTACTGGGGAGATCGGGCATGGAGCTGTTCGTGGAACCCTCGGTTCGAGCCCTGATCGCCGATCAGCTGGGCGTCGGCGTCGAAGAGCTCGTCCCCGGGGTCTCTCTGCGTGACGATCTGGCCGCCGATTCGCTCGATCTCGTCGAGCTGACGATGGCGCTCGAGGCGGAGTTCGGGATCGTGGTGCCCGAGCGCGTCCTCGATCGGGTGCGCACCTGCGGCGACCTCGTCCAGGCCACCGGCCTCCTCATCCGCGCGCGCCGCGCGGCCGAGGCGCGAGCGGCGGAGCCGCCGCTGCGCATGTGGGCACGCGTTGCCCCCCGGGGGTGAGTCGGGCGGGAGCCTCGAGCGGTCGGGCTGGCTCACCCCGTACGCGGCCGAGACGATCGCCGAGGACGCTCTGCGGGCGGGCCACGGGGCGCAGCTCGAGGTTACGGTCGAGGCGAGCGCCGACGACGTCGAGCTGGCCCGCGTGCAGCATCACTTCGCGTGGCTCGGTGAGCGCGACGTTCGGGTGACCGTCCGGCGCGACGATCGGCCGGTGGCGCACTCCGCCTTCACCCATCGCGTGCTCGATCAGCTGATCGGAGCACCCACGACGGTCACCGTCGCCAACGACGTCAAAGGGAGCAGCAGGCAGTAGCTGCGGTAGGCTCGTCGGGGGTCCGCGTCTCGTGGCCGCTCACGAAGACGCCGGCGACGGCGCCCCGGCCGCTCGCCGAAACCGCCGCTCCCGCAGGCGGTGAAACCACAGGCTGAAGCGGTCGAGGTAGAGGTACACGACGGGGGTGGTGTAGAGGGTGAGGAGCTGGCTCAGGAGCAGCCCGCCGACGATGGTGATGCCGAGGGGGCGGCGCAGCTCGGCGCCCACGCCCGTGCCGAGGGCGAGGGGCAGGCCGCCCAGCAGGGCCGCCATGGTGGTCATCATGATGGGGCGGAAGCGCAACAGGCAGGCCTCGTAGATCGCCTCCTCGGGCGGCTTGCCTTCCGTCCGCTCCGCCTCCACCGCGAAGTCGATCATCATGATGGCGTTCTTCTTGACGATGCCGATCAGCAGGATGATGCCGATGAGCGCGATCACGCTCAAATCGGTGCGGCAGAGGAGGAGTGCCAGGATGGCGCCGACGCCGGCGGAGGGGAGGGTGGAGAGGATGGTGAGGGGGTGGATGTAGCTCTCGTAGAGGACGCCGAGGACGATGTAGACGGTGACCAGCGCGGCGAGGATGAGCAGCGGCTCGTTGGCGAGCGACGCCTGGAAGGCCTGCGCGGTGCCCTGGAAGCTCGAATGGATGCCGGCGGGGAGGCCGAGGTCGCGGACGGCGGCTTCGATGGCGGCGACGGCGTCGCCGAGGGCGACGCCGGGGGCGAGGTTGAAGGAGAGGGTGATGGCGGGGAACTGGCCCTGGTGGTTGACGGCGAGCGCGGTGGTGCCGGGGGCGAAGTGGGTGAAGGCGGCGAGGGGCACGGGCGCGCCGGTGGCCGGGCGCACGTAGATGTCCTCGAGGGTCTCCGGGCTCTGCCAGAACGCCGGGGCGACCTCCATCACGACGTGGTACTGGTTCAGCTCGGTGTACATGGTCGAGACCTGGCGCTGGCCGAAGGCGTCGTAGAGCGTGTCGTCGATCAGCTGGGGGGTGATGCCGAGGCGGGAGGCGGTGTCGCGGTCGATCACGAGCGAGGCCTCCAGGCCGCGGTTCTGCGCATCGCTGCTGACGTCGACCAGGGAGGGGAGTTCCTGGAGCTTGCGCTGCACGCGCGGCGCCCAGCGGTTGAGCTCACGCAGGTCGTCGCCCTGCAGCGTGAACTGGAAGAGCGCGTTGCTGAGACGCCCGCCGACCCGGATGTCCTGGACGGCCTGCAGGTAGAGGCTCGCCCCGGGCACGGTGGTGAGCTTCGGACGAAGGCGCGCCATCACCTCGGCGGCGGTGAGCTTCCGCTCGTCGATGGGCTTGAGCGCCATGAACATGCGCGCCGCGTTGGTGCTCCCCTGGTTGCCGCCCGTGAACGCGACCACGGTGTCCACCGCCGGGTCCGATCTGACGATACTCACGAACTGCGCGAGCTTCTCGTGCATCGACTGGAACGAGGTGCCCTGGTCCGCCTGGACTGCACCCATGAGCCGGCCGTTGTCCTGCTCCGGGAAGAATCCCTTGGGCACGATCACGTACAGGTAGACGTTGATGCACACGGTGATCAGGGTCACCAGCATGGTGAGGCGGGTGTGCCGCAGGACCCACACCAGGCCCTTCTCGTAGGCGCCGAGGAGCAGGTCGAAGGCGCGCTCGCTCGCCTTGTAGAGGCGGCCGTGCGCTTCGCCGCGCCTGGACTTGAGGAAGCGGGCGCACATCATCGGGGTCGTGGTGAGCGAGACCACGAGCGACACGGCGACGGCCACCGAGAGCACCACCGCGAACTCCCGGAAGAGCCGCCCGACGATCCCGCCCATCAGCAGGATGGGGATGAACACCGCCATGAGCGAGGCGCTCATCGAGAGGACGGTGAAGCCGATCTCGCGCGAGCCGCGCAGCGCGGCTGCGAGCGGCGTGAGCCCCTGCTCGAGGTAGCGGGTGATGTTCTCGATCACGACGATCGCGTCGTCGACCACGAAGCCGGTCGAGATGGTGAGCGCCATCAGCGAGAGGTTGTCGATGCTATAGCCGCACAGGTACATCACCCCGAACGTGCCGATGAGCGAGAGCGGCACCACCACTCCTGGGATCGCCGTCGCCCACGCGTTGCGCAGGAACACGAACACCACCAGGATGACGAGCGCGATCGAGACGAGGAGCGTCAGCTCGACGTCGCGGATGGAGCTGCGGATCGTGGTGGTGCGGTCGAGCATCACGGTCAGGTCGATCGCGGCGGGAATCGAGGCGCGGAGCTGCGGCAGGAGCGCTCGCACCCGGTCGACCGTCGCGATGATGTTGGCAGCGGGCTGACGGAACATGATGATCAGGACGGCGGGCTTCCCGTTGGCGAGCCCGGCGGTGCGCAGGTCCTCGACCGAGTCCACGACCTCGGCCACGTCCGACAGGCGCACCGGCGCGCCGTCGTGGTAGGCGACGATGAGCGGCCGGTACTGATCGGCCCTGAGCAGCTGATCGGTGGCGCGGATCGCCCACGCGGTGCTCCGGTTCGCGAGCTCGCCCTTCGGCCGGTTGGCGTTGGCGGCGCCGAGCGCCGCCCGCACCTGCTCGAGCCCGATGCCGTACTTGTTGAGCACCATGGGGTTGAGCTCGGCGCGCACCCCGGGGAGCGCGCTGCCGCCGACGACCACCTGGCCCACGCCCTGCACTTGCGCGAGCTTCTGCTGCAGGATCGACGAGGCCGCGTCGTAGAGCCGGCTCGTGTCGATGGTGGGCGAGGTGAGCGCCAGGATGAGGATGGGCGCGTCGGCCGGGTTCACCTTCCGGTAGTTCGGGTTGTTGGGTAGGTTCGTCGGGAGCTGGCCACGCGCCGCGTTGATCGCGGCCTGCACGTCGCGCGCGGCGGCGTCGATGTTGCGGCCCAGGTCGAATTGCAGGACGACGGTCGTCGAGCCGAGGTAGCTCGTCGACGTCATGTCGGTGACGCCGGCGATGCGGCCGAACTGGCGCTCGAGCGGCATCGCCACGGCCGAGGCCATGGTCTCCGGGCTCGCCCCGGGGAGCGCGGCCGTCACCTGGATGGTCGGGAACTCGACCTGCGGGATGGGCGACACCGGGAGGTGCTGGAAGGCGAGCACGCCCGCCAGAGCGAGCGCCATCGTCAGCAGCGAGGTCGCGACGGGGCGGCGGATGAAAGGCGCGGAGATGCTCACCGGGCCTCGAGCGCCACGTCGTCGGCCGCCCTGGGTACTCTGCGCCGGGCGAGCCGGTCGAAGGCGAGGTAGACGACGGGGGTGGTGTAGAGGGTGAGGAGCTGGCTCAGGAGGAGCCCGCCGACGATGGTGATGCCGAGGGGGCGGCGCAGCTCGGCGCCCACGCCCGTGCCGAGGGCGAACGGGAGGCCGCCCAGCAGGGCCGCCATGGTGGTCATCATGATGGGGCGGAAGCGCAGCAGGCAGGCCTCGTAGATCGCCTCCTCCGGGGGTTTCCCCTCCGTCCGCTCCGCCTCGAGCGCGAAGTCGATCATCATGATGGCGTTCTTCTTGACGATGCCGATCAGCAGGATGATCCCGATGAGCGCGATCACGCTCAAATCGGTGCGGCAGAGGAGGAGCGCCAGGATGGCGCCGACGCCGGCGGAGGGGAGGGTGGAGAGGATGGTGAGGGGATGGATGTAGCTCTCGTAGAGGACGCCGAGGACGATGTAGACGGTGACCAGCGCGGCGAGGATGAGCAGCGGCTCGTTGGCGAGCGAGGCCTGGAAGACCTGCGCGGTGCCCTGGAAGCTCTGGCGGATGCTGGCGGGGAGGCCGAGGTCGCGGGCGACGGCTTCGATGGCGGCGACGGCGTCGCCGAGGGCAACGCCGGGTGCGAGGTTGAAGGAGAGGGTGACGACGGGGAACTGGCCCTGGTGGTTGACGGCCAGCGCGGTGGTGGCCGGGGCGAAGTGGGTGAAGGCGGCGAGGGGTACGGGCGCGCCGGTGGCCGAGCGCACGTAGATGTCCTTGAAGGTCTCCGGGTTCTGCTGGAAGCTCGGCTGCACCTCGAGGACGACGTGGTACTGGTTCAGCTGCGTGAAGATCGTGGACACCTGGCGCTGGCCGAAGGCGTCGTAGAGGGTGTCGTCGATCATCTGGGGCGTGATGCCGAGGCGGGAGGCGGTGTCCCGGTCGATCACCAGCGACGCCTGGAGCCCGCCGTTCTGCTGGTCGCTCGCCACGTCGCGGAGCTCGGGGAGCGCCTGCAGCCGCTCGACGAGCCGCGGCGCCCAGGCGTGCAGCTCGCCCGCGTCGGCCGCCTCGAGCGTGAACTGGTATTGCGTGCGGCTGACGCGGTCCTCCACCGTGAGGTCCTGGACCGGCTGCATGAAGAGGGTGATCCCCTGCACCGCGGCGAGCCGCGGCTGCAGGCGACGGATGACGTCGCTGGCGCCGACGCCGCGCGCGTCGAGGGGCTTCAGGTTGATCTGGATGCGCCCGCTGTTCGCCGTCGTGTTGACACCGTCGACGCCGATGAAGGACGAGAGGCTCTGCACCGCGGGATCGTGCAGAATCACCGCGGCGAGCGCCTGCTGGCGCTCCGCCATGGCGGCGAACGACACCGACTGCGGCGCCTCGGACACGCCCAGGATCACGCCCGTGTCCTGCACGGGGAAGAAGCCCTTCGGCACCACGACGTAGAGCGCGAGCGTCCCCACCAGCGTCGCGACCGCGACCACTAGCGTCGCGGTCTGGTGCCCGAGCACCCAGCGCAGGCTCGTGCCGTAGCGCTCGATGACGCCCTTCAGGATGCGCTCCGACGCGCGCGCGAAGCGGCCCTCGGTCGCGCCGAAGCGGCTCCGCAGCAGGCGGGCGCACATCATCGGGGTCAGCGTGAGCGACACGACGGCCGAGACCAGGATGGTGACGCTCAGCGTGACGGCGAACTCGCGGAACAGCCGCCCGACGATGTCGCCCATGAAGAGGAGCGGGATGAGGACGGCGATCAGCGACACCGTGAGCGACAGGATGGTGAAGCCGATCTGCTGCGAGCCCTTCAGGGCGGCCGCGAGCGGCGGCTCACCCTCCTCGATGTAGCGGGCGACGTTCTCGATCATCACGATCGCGTCGTCCACCACGAAGCCGGTCGAGATGGTGAGGGCCATCAGCGACAGGTTGTCCAGGCTGTAGCCGAGCAGGTACATCACGCCGAAAGTGCCCACGATCGAGAGCGGGACCGCGACACTGGGGATGATGGTCGCCCGCAGGTTGCGCAGGAAGAGGAAGAGCACCATCACCACGAGCGCCACGGTCAGCATGAGCTCGAACTGCACGTCCCGCACGGATGCGCGGATCGTGAGGGTCCGGTCGGTGAGGACCGAGACCTGCACCGAGGGCGGCAGCGCGGTGGTGAGCTGCGGCAGGAGCCGCTCGATGCGATCGACGACCGTGATGATGTTGGCGCCGGGCTGCCGCTGGATGTTGACGATGACGGCGGGGAGGGTGTTCATCCACGCGGCCTGCTTCACGTTCTCCGCGTCGTCGGTCACGTCGGCGACATCCGAGACGCGCACCGGCGCGCCGTTGCGGTAGGCGACGACCAGCGGCCGGTAGGCGTCGCTCGAGAGCAGCTGGTCGTTGGCGCCGATCGTGTAGGCCTGGTCCGGGCCGTCGAAGTTGCCCTTCGCCTGGTTCACGTTCGCCTGCGCGACCGCGATGCGCACGTCCTCGAGGCCGAGGCCGTAGGCGGCCAGCGCCGTCGGGTTCGCCTGGACGCGCACGGCGGGCTTCTGCCCGCCGCTGATGCTGACCAGCCCGACGCCGGGGAGCTGCGAGATCTTCTGCGCCAGCCGCGTGTCCGCCAGGTCCTGGACCTTCGCCAGCGGGAGCGTCGCCGAGGTGAGGGCGAGGGTGAGGACCGGCGCGTCGGCCGGGTTCGTCTTGCTGTAGACGGGCGGATTCGGCAGGTCGCGTGGCAGGTAGGTGGCGGCCGCGTTGATCGCCGCCTGCACCTCCTGCTCGGCCACGTCGATGTTGAGGTCGAGCGCGAACTGGAGCGTGATCACCGAGCAGCCGAACGAGCTCGTCGACATCATCTGGTTCAGGCCCGGCATCTGCCCGAACTGTCGCTCGAGCGGCGAGGTCACCGACGAGGCCATCACGTCGGGCCCGGCGCCGGGGTAGAAGGTGAGCACCTGGATGGTGGGATAGTCGACCTGCGGCAGCGCGGAGACGGGGAGCTGCCGGTACGCGATGCCGCCCGCCAGCAGGATGGCGGCCATCAGGAGCGAGGTCGCGACCGGCCGCAGGATGAAGGGCCGCGACGGGTTCATGCGCCCGGCTTGGCGGCCGCGCCGTTGCGCTCCGGCGCCCGCACCTGGACCGCGCTCCCCGCCCGCAGCTTCTCGACGCCGTCCACGACGACCGCGTCGTCGGGCGCGAGGCCGGCCTCGATCGCGGTGTCGGTCCCGGTCGTCGGGCCGACCGTGACCGGACGCACGTCCACCGTGTGGTCCGGCTTCACCACGTAGACGAACGTGCCCTGCGGGCCCCGCTGCACGGCCGCCACCGGCACGATGACCGCGCCCTTGCGCACGTCGAGCAGCAGCCGCACGTTCACGAACTGATTGGGGAAGAGCGCGCCGTCCTGGTTCGCGAAGATCGCCTTCAACCGGGTCGTCCCGGTCGCCTGGTCGATCTGGTTGTCGGCGGTGAGGAGCGAGCCCGTGGCGACGTGGTTGCGGTTGGCGCGGTCGTAGGCCTCCACCGGCAGCGGCTCCCCGGCCGTCAGCTTCTTCATGACGGGCGGGAGGTCGTCCTCGGGGATCGTGAACACCACCGTGATCGGCTGGAGCTGCGTGATGACGACCAGGCCGTTCGGATCGCTCGGGTGGACCATGTTGCCGACGTCGAGCAGGCGGAGCCCGACCCGTCCGCTGATGGGGGCGGTGATGCGAGCGTACTCGAGCTGGAGGCGGGCGGTGTCGATCAGCGCCTGGTCCACCCTGACCGCGCCCTCGAACTGCCCGACCGTCGCGCTCTGGTCGTCGACCTGCTGCTTGGCGATGAGCTGCCGCGCGAGCAGCTCGCGGTAGCGTCCGAGGTTGATCTGCGCGTCCTTGAGCTGCGCCTGGTCGCGCGCGAGCTGGCCTTCCGCCTGCGCCAGCTGCGCCGCGAAGGGCCGGGGGTCGATCTCGGCGAGGAGGTCTCCCTGGTGCACGAGCTGGCCCTCCTGGAAGGCCACCCGGACCAGCTGGCCGTCGACGCGGCTCTTCACCGTGACGGTGTTGAAGGCGAGCACCGAGCCGAGCCCGGACAGGTACACCGGCATGTCGCCTTCTCGCGCCGTCGCCGCCACCACGGGCACGCTCGGGCCGACCGGCTTGCCGGGCGCCTCGGTGGCGGCCGGCTGCCGGCTCGCCCGGGTGGCGCGCAGCTCGTAGGCGGCCCCGGCGAGGAGGAGGAGGGTCACGAGCCAGGGCCAGCGGCGGGGCCCCGCCCGCCGCACGCGTGCCTCCCGCTCCGAAGGCCGAGGGCTGTCCACCCTCCTCGGCTCCGATGGCGACGCGCCGGGATGCATCTTCATGCGCTCGCGGCCGAGCCGGAGCCCGGGGGGAGATGTCGTGCGCTGCTCGTGCAGGGCTGCGCCACGATGCGGCGGCCGGTCGGCGTCCCGACCCCGCGCATGAAGACGCCCACCACCGCCGTGACCAGTTCCTCGAGGCGGTCGCCCTCCGCGCGGTAGCGGTTCACGCCGCGCATCATCCCGAACAGCATCTCCGCGGCGATGCGCGTGTTGACGCGCCGTACGTGGCCCGCCGTCATGGCGCCCTCGAGCGTGTGCCGGACCAGGCGCGACAGCGCCTCGCGGTGGCGCAGCCACGCGCGCGCCTCGCCGCCGCCCCGGTACTCGTTGCGGTGGATGAGCGAGAAGAAGAGCCGCCGGTCCCAGAAGTACGCGAGCGTCCGGTGCACGATGTGCCGGATCTTGCGCGCCGGAGGCTCGTCGGTCGCGACCGCGGCCTCCAGCTCGGCGCGCAGGCGCTCGATGCCCTCGAACATGACCGCGAGGTACAGCGCCTGCTTGCTAGGGAAGTAGCGATACAGTGTGCCCTTTCCCACGCCGCACGCCTGCACGACGTCGTCCATCTGCACCTCGTGATAGTCGCGGCAGGCGAAGACGAGGGCCGCGGCCCGGAGGATCCGTTCCCGCAAGCCGGGGGTGGGCGGACGGCCCCGGCGCGGGCGCAGCGATCGTGGTTCGGGGCGAGGGACCGACATTCGATTTACGGACTCGTCCGTTCCGGAATGGCTGGCCGGCCGCGCAGTGTCAAGGCGCCCGTCGCGGGCGCGGTGGCGCACCGCTCCGAGGGAGCCGGGTGCGACGCCCGTCCCGGTCGGCATGCAGCGGAGGCGGATCATGCAAGGCTGCACGATCCCGCCAATCCCTACGTGCACGAGATCGCCAATCAGGACGCGTTCACGACCCAACAGGCTCGGCGAGGCGGTCTGATCGGCGTCATGCAGGACATGAAGCCGGCGTACAACGAACCGTACTCGGGCTACGTGCTCACCCGGTTCGACGGGACGACTCTCAGGGTCTGACCGCGCCGCCCGTCGGCGGCCCCGACCGAAGACTCCGGACGCGTCAACGGGTGCGCCGCGCTCTTCGTCAGGAAGGGTGTGCGCTGGTGCCGGGCGCTCCCGCGATGGCCATGACTGGTTGTCTGCCCGACCGGATCCTGTGGGCGCTGTTCGAAGGGGACGGCACGCACGAGGACCGCGAGCATCTCGGGAGCTGCGGGCTCTGCCAGTGGCGAGCCCGTCGGCTCGCCCACGACCTGAAGGTCCTCGAGGCCGTTCTCCGCGACCTGCCGCCGGCCGCCGGGGCTCCGGCGCACGGGGCGGCTGGACTCCGGTGGGCGGCTGCGGTGGCGTTGGTCATGGCGGGCCTCGGGCTCGCGTGGGTGCGCGGCGGGCCTGCCGAGGATCGTTCGGCGGCGGCGCACGCCGCGGACATGCCCGTCCTGTGGGCGCTCTCCAGCGCCGTGTTCGCCGATTCCGTGGTCGAGAGCGTACTCGTCCCCACGCCCTCCCACGAACTGGACGTGATGGCAGCCGCGCTCGACGAGGCGGTCCCGTGCGAGTGGCAGCCCGAGGGCTGCTGGGAAGACGTCATGCAGTGAGTGGCGCCGGAGCGGCAAGGGTGGGCTCGACCAGCAGAGAGTGCGGCCTAGGAGCAATGCCGGTCACTTAGCACGGATCCTTCGACGGTGAGGGCGTTTACGCGGATAGTTGCTCATTTTAATCTTGACGGCGCGGGGATAGCGGCGGGGCCGGCGCTCGGGCAGCACGAAGAGTGCGAGCTCGTCGAGCAGGGCCTCAAGGCGACGCGGCAGGACGCCAGGCGGCGAGAGCCAGGCCGTGTGCCAGAAGCCGCGCAGGGCGAGGAGCGCGTGGCGATAGCTCAGGCGCAGCGGCGGCACGGCCGCGCGCGGGGCGGCGCGGCTCATCACGAGGCGGAGGAGGTTGTAGGCGAGCAGCAAGCCCCACACTTCCTGCTCGACGCGGGTCGGGGCCTGACTGCGCAGCGCCTCCGCGCGCTCGAGGGTGTGCGTCTTGACCTCGTCGAAGGTGAGTTCGAGTTCCCAGCGCTCGTGGTAGAGCGCGACGAGTTCGGCGGCGGGATAGGCGATGGGGTCCAGGAGCGAGGTGAAGACGAGGTAGGGGCGGAAGCCGCGGTGGTGGACGCGCACGGCGCGCACGCGGAGCGTCGCGGGCAGCGTGCGGTGCGCCGTGCGGGTCCCGTGGCTCGGCGTGAGGTCGAGGACGTGATCGCCGGGGCCGAGGCGCTGCACGACCTGGACCTTGAGGGCGGTGCGGCCCGTTTTGGCGCGCACGAGCCAGTGCCGCTGGCGCGCGGGATCGGCGAGCGCGTGGAAGAGTGCATAGCTGCAAAAGCCGCGGTCGAGAATGACGAGCGCGTGATCGGGCACCGCTGCCCACAGCGTCGCCGCCAAGGTGAGCTCGCTCGTGCGGTACGGGCCGAGGGCGGCGGCAGCGACGAGGTGCTGGCGCAGGACCGAGAGCGCGACCAGCCGCAGCTGCGGGTAGCCCGCGCCCTCCCCGGAGCGACTGCCCGGGCGGCCGAAGTGCGCAACGTTCTCCCGCGTGTCGGCCACGCGCAGCGTCGTGCCGTCGAGGCCGTAGACGGCCAGCCCGCGCCAGCGGGTGGTGGCGGCCGCCGCGGTGCTCCACACCGCGGCGGTCTGCGCGAAGAGCGCGGCCAGCGGCTTGGCGCCGAGCTGGTCGCGCGCTTGGACGATGGCGGCGTTGGTGACGTGGCCCCGCCCGCCGTGCCGCGTCGGCAGGACGAGGTCGAGATGCTGCACGACCTGCGCGATGCTGCGATCGTGGAACAGGCCCATCCCGATGACGAGCCACACCACGTGCTCCGCCGGCAGCTTGCGCCGTCGCACCGAGGCCGTCCCGGTCGCGGCGAGCGCCGCGGCGATCCATGCCGGATCGATCGCGGCACTGAACTGCTCGAAGCTCGCCGGTCGCTCTCCCGCACCGACGGCGAGTACGGTCTCCCCCAACCCCATCGCCCCCACCTCCTGTGGGGGAGACCAATTACTACCGGTCGAAAAAAAGATCCAGAACCCGGTCGGTTACGCTTAAGCGACCGGCATTGTGCCTAGGCTCGACTCAGCACTGTGACGACCAAGTCACCCCCTGCTCGAACAGCTCGCAGTGTCCCACGTTGCTCTGCAGGGTCACGAACACGCTTGCACTCCCCACCAACGTTATACTCGAGGGCGCGTCGCCGATGGCCAGCAAGATATGGCTTCAGTCCAGCTCTGGGATTCCCGTGGTCCTGATTGGTAGCTACACCGCATCCAGCCCGGTGGACACCGAGGGCGGCGGCCTCA
>Ga0209808_1000458_pt1 | contig 20095 bp, 27 predicted proteins | sample GraSoiAngelo_157_FD_186171 | JGI IMG/M metagenome (GOLD analysis project Ga0209808, IMG submission 186171) | Grasslands soil microbial communities from the Angelo Coastal Reserve, California, USA - 14_1009_16_20cm (SPAdes) (version 2) | ecosystem: Environmental > Terrestrial > Soil > Grasslands ... | reverse complement strand
AACGCTGAGCTGTGAACTGTGAAAGTTCATCCTAAGCTTCAGGCCCGTGCAACGTTCTCATCATAGAGTCGAAGATGACTCTGCCATCAGTCTGATTGTCAAGTGACAATACTGGTATTGAGGCTCTTTCGGGATGCGGCATCAGGCCCATTACATTGCCCTTCTGATTACATACGCCGGCGATGTTGTCGATTGATCCGTTAGGATTACCCGCTTCTGTAGCTTCTTTCTTTTCATTCACGTATCTGAATACGATCTGCTGGTTTCTCTCCAGTTCTGGAATTTGTTCTTTATCGAGATAATAACGTCCCTCATTGTGCGCGATTGGAATTTCCAATACCTGTCCTGCATTGGCCCTTTTCGTGAAGGGCGTGCGCGTGGTTTCGACTCTCAATCTAGTCCATGTGCAAACAAAGCGGAGTGAGCTATTACGCAACACCGCTCCTGGTAGGAGTCCAGCCTCTACCAATATTTGGAATCCATTACATATTCCCAGAACTGGCTTGCCACTCTCAGCCGCCTCCTCGACGATTCTGAGGCTGGGACTGCTAGCCGCGATCGCTCCCGCTCGGAGATAGTCGCCGTAGCTGAATCCGCCGGGAAGGACGTAGGCATCATAATCGTCGTGTGTCAGATCCTTGTGCCAGACAAGATCTGTCTTTGCCTTGACTACGTCCCGGAGAATTTCTAGGGCGTCTAGGTCGCAGTTGCTTCCCGGGTATTGGATTACTGCGACCTTTCCCATTACTTGGTTATCCTACTATTCGGACCTGGATTGTATGAGCCGCTGGGTTGTAGATTCGAAGATCATCGGAGAGCTTGCGGACAATCGCCCGTGCATCTTCCGGACTTTTGGCTTCGATGTTCATCCGTAGGAGTTTGCCTGTGCGGACGCCGGTTACTTGGTTGTAGCCGCCTTTCAAAATGAGATTCTGATGTATCGTCTCCCCTTCAGGGTCTCGGGCTAGCGGCTTGTTCTCAACTATGACTTCGACCACATGGCTGCCGGGAGTCATTACAAGTTTGTATTAATTTCCGCGGCTATTTACCCCTTCTTTAGCATGTTCATGCTAGGGACCGCCGTCGGCCTGTCCTTCTTTCCTGAAGATCAAGCAGTACTGGTGATGCCTATTCCCTACCCATGCGTTGAAAACTCCCAGCGGGAGTAGAGACTTGTCATCCTGACACCACACCTTCTCATCTTTCGGAGTCCAAGCGAAGGGCTCTTGCGAGAGTGTTGAGACTGTATCGAATGCGAGCGGGTACATTCTTCCATCACTGAAGACATTGTTCGTAATAATCGTCAGGTACCCCTTGGGTCGCATGACTTTGTAGACCTCTTCGAAGGTGCATTTTAGAGCGCGCAAAAAATCATGATAGTCTTCTATGTTACCGATCTCATCAGGATCATCACTATAGGCCGTATCTAGACCTTTTTCCACGCGACCCTTCTGCCGCATGTGACTCTTCCTCAGCTGGTTCCAATAGGGAGGAGATGTAATGCAGTAGTCGGCCGGAGGGAATCCCTTCTCTCTCCAGATCTGGGACAATTTTGTTGAGTCCGCTGCAACGATCTTAACCCAAGAAGTTCCGGCCTTTGTTGCTCCCCGACGGGCACTGTTCTGAGTTAGAGCTTCTTTGACTCGTTCCCTCGATATTTCCGCATATTTCTCGACAATCTCAAGTCCTATTCCAGAGCGACCCGTTTCCACCGAGGCTACGAGCGTGCTTCCGGTACCAGCAAATGGATCGACTACAACCTGGCCTTTCTTTGTAAAGAATGAAATAAAATCTCTGACCAAAGATTCTGGAAATGATGCTGGATGTCGGATCTTCTTATCGGACCGACGTTCAGGATGATGTATGAACCATGATTTTGTGAATTTGATCCATTCTCTTCCTGAAAGGTCATTGAGCTTGTTCCGGAGAGATTCTTGCCTCGCTGCCCCTTCTTGGATCTCATGAGACTCTATCAAGTTGGCCTAACCCTTAGGCAGAATCTTTCTCTCGTACATCTTCGTTTTTTGGGAAGCATGCAGAAGCTGTGGTTTGGGCAAGGACTAATAGTGCTTTCAGGAGCAATAAATCAGGATCTTGTCCCGTCTTGAGTTTCTGAAAGTAGCTGAGGACCTTCTAAGGCGCAGAGGAGATGTCTTTGCCAATATCAAGAGCGGCCAGAGTCTTAATAGGTTCATTCTAAACGCGAACCTCTGCACGATACTCTTCGCCGCCATCTATGGCGCAACCATGGGTGCTCTGCCGGGTGGTCTTCAGATCCTATACAACGTCATCAAAATACCGCTCCTATTGCTCATCAGCCTCTACGTCGCCCTACCGACCTACTATGTTCTTGACGCGTTCTCTGGTGGAGACGTTAGTCTTCGACAGACCGCCGCTGTGCTTGTTTCCAGCTTCGGAATAATGAGCATCGTTCTCCTCGCCTTTGTGCCGGTGAACCTATTCTTCATACTCACCACCCCTGGCCAGGGCTTTTCGACCTACTCGTTCATAGTTCTACTAAACGTGGGAATCTTCACCATCGCTGGTGCCGCGGGCCTCACCTACCAGTTTTCGGGCATGGAGAGTATTCACACGAACACCAGGTGGGCTAACGCGTTCATACTCAGCCTCCTAGTCCAAATCTTCGTAGGGACACAGATGGCCTGGGTGCTCAGACCTTATTTCGACTCAGGACCCTTCATTAGACCATTGCAAGGAAACTTCTACATTGCACTCATCAAACTCCTCGCGAAAGCTCTCGGCGGATGACTTTGCCTGAAAATTGATTCCTAAACTCAGGAAGGTTACTCATGAAGAACGCGTGACGATTGCACATCGCCTCTTGAAGCGCGTTCTCAAGAAATACGCAAAAGACACTCTAGCAGTCTATGTCTGCGGGTCCACATCGAAGAATCTTGACCAGCCTTTCTCCGACCTAGAAATGATAGTTGTTGTCCGTGATGGTGTTGAAATCCCGATGAAGTACTATCTTCACAAAGGGCTCATCATACAAGTCGATTACCTACAGTCTTCCAACTTTCTCAGAGCTGCGGAGCGCTTTACTGACAACTGGCACATGGAAGCGGACCAGTTCCGGAACAGGATCTCTCTCTTTGAGCGAGAAAAATGGTTCAATTCGCTCGAAAAAGCAGTTGCTAAGAACGAGAAGGCCGACACGAGAGAAACGATTAGAAAGGCGTTCTTGATGATGACTGAGTCAAGGGCCGTTCTCAAGAACGCGTTAATCACGGGAGATAGGATTGGGATTCTTGGTAGTGCACGTACAATCGCGGAAGACTCTGCACGAATAATCTTCGTTGTCAATCGAATGTATGTCAAGACTACTAGTTGGTTCTGGAAGATGGCTTTCGGGGCTCCCAAGAAGCCGCAGGGTTTTCGAGTGCTTGTTGAGAAGATGTGCGGCTTCACATCAACCACTAAAGGAAGTTGTGGAGGCATCAGAGAAGCTGTACCAAGAAATGTGCGAGTTTGTCGCTGGAGAAGGTGTTGGGATTGAGCGAGTTGATTTGTGGGTCTAGGCCAGGACGCAATCCCTAGAGTCGAAGGATGGTCTAGACTGGGTCGCCCCGGTTGGTTTGATTCCCATGCTTTGTTGAGAGGGGTTACATCACTCCATTATCCGGCCGAGAGTCCATGCGACAAGAGATTCCAGCGTTGGCCACTAGGAGACGCGCTCATCCAACTAGAATGGTCCATTCAATGGTGGATGAGGAGCTTCGAGTCTCCACTCACAAGAGCATCATCAAGACCCTGGGACGCCAGTACACCGACGCTGCCCAGTTTTTCGTAGAGCTCGTGGTCAATTCTTGGATGTGGGGTGAAGCCACCAAGGTCGAGATTAGAGTTCCCGAGAATGGATCTGCTATCGAGTATGAGGAGTGGGGGAACGGCATGGATCTCACAGGGCTGCGAGAATTCCTCACCAAAGGGAAGTTGACTGATGAGGGCTTCTCGACCAAGTACAGGCGACCGATACGAGAATCGTACGGTATGGGGAGTCTCGCTTGGCTTACTGTGGGTAAAGAGTTGGAGCTTCAAGTCCACAAGGGCCGGTTCGACCGCACGATTACTCTGTCCGAGAACCTCATCGACAAACACTGGGACGCTACAGACCAATCGACATGGAGACCACTCCGACTCATTCAAGCACCTCTAGATCATGACGGTTTGAGAATTCGGATACGCTCACTCACCAAGAAACCTGATCCAGTAGACGTCCGGAGAGCTCTACTGGCCCGGGCCAATGTTCTCGCACTCCGAGGCTACGGACCATTCGAAGTCTCGGTCAATGGAGAACAGGTGAAGCCTGAGGAATTGAGAGGCTCGACCCTGCTCCCGGTCAGCATCGCAACGGAACATGGAAAGATAACAGGGGAGATTATGATAATGCCGATATCAAAGGTCAGAGCCGGAATATCCGAGGCAGGAATAAGCGTCCAGCAGAAACACATCACCTGTCTCCAGCACCAGTTCTTCGGTCTAGACCAGTACCGGACCCACGGCTTGTCCCGTATCCAGGGGTGGGTCAACGCTGACTTTCTTCGACGTCTCCCTGGAGGAAATGACTTCGAACATGACAGTGCCCAGTGGCGTATTTTCGAGAGGGCTATGCGAGGCTTCGTGAAGAACAAGGTCTACAAGTTTCTGAAACAGACAGCTAGCAGAAGGGAACTAAGAAGCATTCAATATCTCAATCGTGAGATTGCCGAGAGGCTTCGTCGAAGTCTTCGAAGAAACGTTCAGATCCTCTCCAAAGCAATGCTGAATCCAAGAGTGGCTCCGAAGATCAGCATGGTGCCTGGCAAGACGAGGAAGGAGATCGTTCTTGGAGAGAGGAAGCGCAGGAGGGGAAAGAGACATAGTCGGGAAGCTACCCGGAGTGTTATTCATCTCAAGGATCAGATTCTCGCCTTCGACGTTGCACACGGTGGGGACCGCGGCCAGGCTTATGTTGAAACTGACAAGAGTGGTGTCCGGACCGTCTTTGTGAACATGGATCATCCGATGTGGTACGTTGAAGCCGGTATGACTCCGACGAAACTGCGCTATTGTATTAGACAGATACTTGAGAGATCTATTGCGGAGGAAATTCTCCCTGTGAGCCCTTCTACTCCTGAGGAGACATTTTCCACGTTGGACGCATTATACAATGATGCCCTAGCATAGAACATGGCCCTGGTCAGCGCAAGATTGGGTCGAGACTAGTCAATATATCCTGAGACCTCGACGGGGTAGGCGATATGGAAGTGCAGCGTATGTTTTCTGAAGCTGAAACTCAATACTTGAAGTCTCAACGCCTGGCTAGGATAGCTACAGTATCCACCAAGGGTCAGCCTGACGTTGTCCCCGTAGGGTTTGAATTCGATGGAAAATACTTCTGGGTCGGAAGCCACAGCCAAGAGATTTTCCACCGGACGCTGAAATACCATAACGTGAAGAACGGCAACAAGCTTGTTGCCCTTACAATTGATGACTTGGAATCTATCGATCCCTGGAAGCCTAGGGTCATCAAAGTATACGGCACGGCAGAGGTCTTAGATCATCAAGGTAGATTCGGTCCCGGCAAATATCTTCGAGTTACGCCAAAGATTTCCTGGAGCTTTGGAATATTGGGTCTCAAGTCTGAAGGACCTGGTTTGGGACGAGTCAAGACAGTACACCACTAGCAGAGTTAAGTAGCTGAGTCGGGGACGGACCGCGGTTCTACGGATCTCAAGCAATGGTTGAGCTGAAGATTTCCAAAAAATAGGGGGGTTTGATTGAGTCGGGCTCATTCCTCTAGGCTCCTGTGAAGGGTACGACCAACACTCGGAGACAGGTTGTTGTTGACGAGAGGCTGCCTGAGCCTATCACATGGACGCCGACGGTTGTTGGGCTGCTCCATCCTGCTGAGATCGTGTTGCTGCCGCTGAGCCCTGGAGCCGCGACGACAATTGTTGCTGCCGGAGTAGTTCCCGTTCCTTGGTAGGATAGGGTCAATGTGATGTGGGTGCTGTCAACGATGGTGAAACCTGTGACAGTTACGTTGGCGATGGTGCTTGCAGCTCTGAACGAAGTGAACGTCCCGTTATTGCGTGCCTCCCAGCCAAGGGGCCCGGCTCCCCTCAAGCCGAGCCACTGCCCATTGTAAGTGTTGAGACCGTTCTGGTTCGACGAAGTGGTAGGAGCCGCCGAGGCGCTAGCAAGAACGTATGCTGCTGTGCCGGCACCAACCCCGACGAGTAGTATGACCAGTACCAGGGAACGTGTAGAGAAGCTCTTTTTTGTTGCTTGTTGGGTTTCTATCTGTGACATTTTCCTCGACGTACGGTCCTCATGAGATGAAGATGGTCGTTCTCCTAGGAATCTGCTTAAATTCTTGGTCTACTTGGAGGATCGTTCAGCGTCATTCCCAGCGGTACTGGCTATGGACTCGCGGGTCCCTGTACTGCACGGGGTGGCGGAACTGCTGGGGAGATTGAAAGTGGTTGCTTCTTCTTTTTCTTTAGGATCACGAAATATCCGATCAAGACTCCGACGCCAGCCAGAGCAAGCGCTAGGACGATCCAGTAAACAGTCTCTAAGCCTAGGAACGGTGCGCTCGTTGGACCCGGAGGTGGAGGCGACGGGGGACTTACTACCAGCAGAAAATTGCCAGTACTGGTGGTGTGGTTGGTGTCGCCTGGATAGCTGTAACTAATCACGTCATTACTTGCAGCGGTTCCACCTGGAGTGTACGTCAAGGAGCACGATGCTGAAGCAGTTGTTCCACTCAAGTTGCATGTTCCTGTGAAAGTTCCACTGCCGCTTGTAGTGAGTATCACTTCGCCTGTTGGAGTGATGAACGTGCCAGGTGAATTGTCCGTCACCATGACCGTGCAGATGGTCGCGGCTCCGATAGTTCCAGGCGATTCACAATTCAAGGCGGATGTCAGTGATCTTGCAGTCACGGTTACGATGGCTGTTGCGTTTGGACTCGCCGGATAATGGGCGGGGTCCCCGCCGTAGTGCGCGGTCAACAAGCGTGAGCCTGTTCCGATTGATGTAGGCTTGTAGCTTATCGAGCAAGTCGCCGCTGCACCAGCGCCAGCAAGTGTGCAGCTGGTGAAAGTGCCTGTGCCATTGCTTGACAGTGCAATTGTTCCAGACGGCGCAAGGACTGGAGCGGGAGAGGCGTCCGTGACGGTCACGGTACAACTCGCGGGGACGTTGACCACCGTGGTAGTTGTACAACTAATTGCGATCGTGCTTGTCCTAAGGGTCGAGTTTACATTTCCGCTGGTTCCACTACTCGCAGAATGTACATTGTCTCCCCCATAGTTGCCTGTGATTGTGTCTGTGCCCGCACCGTTCGGCGTGAATGTGACTGAGCAACTTCCCACCTTCAGGTTGCAGCTGGCTGCGGGACTGAACGAGCCGCTCGCAGTTCCAGCTGAGGTAAACCTAACGGTCCCGGTTGGTGTACTAGCTGTGCCTGCTGCGGTGTCAGTTACAGTTGAGGTGCAGGTTGAACCGTTATTTGGTTAGCACAGATGAGGGTGTGCAGGTTACTGTCGTTGAGGTTGAACGACCTGTAACTGTTAGTGTGAATGACTGGCTTCCGGTACTCGTGCTATAGCCATGTTTTGTGTCACCGCTGTAGGTTCCACTAATGACGTGGGTGCCGGGCGCGACAACGGTTGGGGTGTAAGTTACGTTTGTCCCGCAGCTCGCGGTCGCGCCACTCCCTGTAAGAGTACACGTCCCGGTGAAAGCGCCGGTGCTACTGCTCGCGAACGTGACTGTTCCAGTCGGGGTGATTGTACCGGTACTGTTAGTGTCCGTGACTGTTGCGGTGCAGCTTGTTGAGTTGTTAACGAGGACTGTGGGCTGGGCTGCATGTTACTGTTGTGGTGGTTGGGTCTCCGGTCTGCACGGTAGCTTCTTCATTGGTTGAAAGGTAGGCGCCGTTTGCCCCACCTAGAGCGTACATTCGATGGTTGTAGCTTGATGTTGCCGCGGAGAGTTCTCTGCGTGCGGTCGGCAGATTCTGTGTGTTGGTGTACCATGTGTTTGTCGGCGGATAGTAAGAGTAAATGGTGTTGTAGTATGGAGTACCATTGTTGCTGTACGTGTTTGAGCCACCGAACACGTAGATGAGTCCATCAGGCCCCAGAGTGGCTCCAAAAACGTCGATTGCATTCGGCAGGGACGCTTTCGCGGTCCAAGTGTTCGCGGTTATATTGTAAGCCTCGACGTTAGCAGTTGCCGATGTTGAACCTATCATTCCGCCTATAGCATAGAGCAACCCACCCGGAGCAGCCACTAGCGAAAACTGTTTACGGCCTGTGATCATATTTGCGCCAGTGGACCATGTTTTGGTCTGGGGATTGTAAATTTGGAGAGTCGTTAACGAGCTGGAAGCGGAATTCAGTTCGCCCCCCGCAACGTAGATTCTTCCATCGATGCCGGTGGCAGCTCCAGGCATCCAGATTCCGGTCGGTATTGCGGTTCCTGCGGTCCAAGTATTGCTGGTCGCATTGTAGACTTGGTTGTTCGTTAGGTCTGTTGCTCCGCAGCAACCGCTGATCACATAGATCAGTCCACTGTTGTCTACTGCTACTGCCGAACCTCTTGTCGATATGGGTTCGCTCGCAATCGAGGTCCAATTGTTGTATCTAGGGTTGTAAGCGCTAGCCGTCGAAACTGGTGAGCCACCTGAAAAACCGCCTATAACATAGATTCTCCCATCCAATCCGCCAGCAACTGCTGCTTGGCCTGTCAAGAATGGAATCGGAGCCTTTGTTGCCCACGAGATGGGGTTAGGAAGCGCCGCGTGAGCAGGTTGTAGTGAAGAGATTCCTGCGAATATTCCAGCTACGGTCGTGATTATGACTACAAGGCTTATCGAGATTCTTCGGTGATAGTGCATAAGTGTGTAGCTTTGGCCATGTTGACGGTTACTATAGGAGTCCGGAACTAGTATAGTTACTCCAAGGTGACGTTGCGTGGAGAGGTCTTTCTTGAGTCGTATCTAGTAAATCGCTTAAATCTTCAAGAACTCGCGTTTCATTACGGGTCTTATTCTCAAGGAGACCGAGTTTAGAACCATGTCTTCTATCGACGATCCAATCCTGAAGGAACTACTTACCGCGCTAAAGGAGGACACTCAACGAATGGCAGCGGACCTTCTCAGTATCATAACGACAAATGCTCTCATCGCCATCTTCGCCCTCTTCCTTGCTGTTGTTTCGCTCGTGAGGATAATCTTCTACCCTCCCAGATTTGGCCCCGGGCCGGCTCCCGGTCTCTTCGAGTCAGCTCTAACCCTCGTCCTCTTTGCCCTCTCGGTAGTTTCCATCTACAATCTACTTAGACTACGCGAGAGATACGCCCGACTTCAAGCTCTGGCTGAAAAGCTCGGCCGATAGCCGTTGCCGCTGTCTCCCGACACCAAGAAGGAAGCGGAGAAGAGACTTACCGTATTAAAAATGATAGAGGTCTTCGCGGACAAATGCGCGAAGAGCACACTGCTCAACGGACCATTCGGTGGAGACGATAGAGCCTTCGACCGGTTGCTCGGACCCGCGGGGATTCTGACACGAACATCCCTAGTCACTGCTACGATGGACGGCAGGGTCACTTATTACGGGAGGACCGAAGCTGGCAGGGTCTACCAGCAGGTCTTGGACACAGAGCTGAACTTTCTGGACCCTTACACTGGAGGAGAGGTCTGGAAGAAATGATGTTCCGAGCCCAGTGTCTCGGATTTTCAGGTTCGTTGTGTTCTTGACGGAGCGAAACTAACCAGCCCATTTTCCAGATTTTCCGTATCTCTCACTTTCGCGTCGCAGACCCTCACTACCCCCCCGGGGTTTTTCCTAAGGGGTCCTAGCCGGAGGAACTGTATTCTCAGCGAGGATTCCGGACTATCGCGCAGAATGGACTTGGAACCGGATCTTGAAAGTTTGGCTACGATTGTGTCTTGTTCGTAAAAAGCCGCGTATCAGGATCGTCTACTCGGAACCAAGGATCGGGCGTGTTTCAGAGCGAGTTCCCGAAAAAGAACTTGGAATGGCACGTGAGCCCGACGTAGCATTCCGTGCTGGGCAGTGTTCTAGGTAGCTGCAGATACCTACTAGGAGACTGAAAGTAATCTCGGTCGAGAACGTTCTTATAGCCTCGACAAGGGTCGCGGGTTAGAAGAACAACTATGCAAGCTCAAACACAAAAGATGAAGGGCGAACTTCTTTTCGAGTTCAAGGCCAAGAACAACAGCACCACCATCAAAGACATCGGACCCAACGGCGTACAATTAGAGATGAATGACCACGGAGAAGTCAGCGGCAAATACCACGCTGGACACATCGACACAGTCAGCGTCAGCCTCAAGACCGACGGAACCAATGACTGGCAGCTAAAATCCATCCACAACACCAAGGACGGAGACATGGTCGTAGTCTGGGGAGGCGGCAAAGGCCGCATGGCCAGTCCGCAAACCGGCACCTGGGAAGGAGAACTACACTTCATGACACAATCACCCAAACTAGCCTGGCTGAACACCTCGACCGGCTGGGTCGAAGGCCAAGGCAACATGGCCACCGGCGAAAGCAGCGGCAAGATCTACGCCAAAAAGTAACACGCCTACAAGTCAAACTTCCAATACCTTTTTTTCATCCCGCTGACAACAGCGAAGCATCCGAGTGTTGCTAGCTCCAACGACCGTCTCTTACGGAGCCTCTATCAAAGGCGAAGACCACAAGGAAAACGAAGACACCATAATGGTTGAGGACAAGTTAGGACTATACGCTGTCGCTGACGGAGTAACGATGCCATATGGTGGAGGACCCGCAAGCCGACTTGCCATTAGCAGCCTCAGGTCTTTGTTCAAAGGCGACTTGGCAGAGACTATCCCGCAAGTCAACAGGACAGTTTTGGAAGAAAAGAAGAAGAGCCCTGGAATCGGGTCCAGCACACTCACCGCGGCACAAGTGACTGATGGAAGTGTCAGGATCGCACACGCTGGAGACAGCTCCGCCTTCCTCATCCGAGAGAACACAATGATCCTGAAAACAGCACCTCAGAACCGAGAAGGATTCCTAACCAACACCATCGGAGAATACTTCGAAGGAGCAACTCTCTACAACAAAGAAATCAAGTCAGGCGACTATCTAATTCTAGCAACCGATGGTGTGACCGCAGTACTGAACCACGATGAGATAGAGGATATAGTGACTAGACAAAAAGAACCCAAGAAAATCGTTGAGTATTCTCTCCGAGAGATCGGAAGACGACCCCGACAGTACCGAGACGACCGGAGCATGGTCGTCGTGGAAGTATGAGAATGGTCCAAAGAGGAAAAGCCGTCGAAACAAGAGTCAGAAAATTCAAGATCAATGATCTTGACCAGGTTGTAGCAATAGCGGAAAGATACGCCTCATGGGACGTAACAGCGACAGAGGCGGACATAGAGGGATTTCATTCCGCAAGCCCAGAATTCTTCTTTGTAGCCGAGGCTGAAAAACAAAATTCTCGGGTTCGTATATGGAAGAGAATCGAATCCTCCGGTGGAAACGCTCAACAAATGGAAATCTAGAAAGGTGGCGTCAATTGAGACGCTTGCGGTAGACGAGGATTACAGGCGACAGGGAATCGCCCACATCGTTGTTGACAGCATTACTCGAAGAGTTCAAGCAAAAAGAGATAGATCTGCTCATCCTATCCGTTCCGGCCGTGGAGGTAGCGGCGATGAAGCTGTACGGAAAACTGGGTTTTGAACCTAGGGGCCAGTTTCTCTGGAAGAGACTACCTGCGTAGCTATTGAGCTGGTGTAGTCTGTACCGCAGCTTCAGGATGCTGTCCCTGCGAGAACATTGCCATAGCCTGCTTCTGCTTCTCATCTCTCTCTGCCTTGCTCATTTTGATCTGCTCTGACAGTGACCAGTGGTGACCAAACGGGTCAGTAAGTTGACCGTAGCGTTCGCCCCAGAACATGTTGTCCAACGGCATAGTTACCTTGGCACCGGCGTCGACGGCTTGCTGCCACAGCTTGTCAACATTCTTCACATAGACCTGCAGAGTGACTGAGCTGTTACCTAGAACATCCGGCGACTGCGAGCTAGCCCCTGGAAATACGTCCGACATCATCACGATCGAATCTCCGATCCGAATCTGAGCATGCATGAGCTTCCCGTCGGGGGTAGGTTCACGGACGATCTCCTTCGCTCCAAAGGCTTTCTTGTACCAGTCGATAGCCGCAGCGGCTCCATTAATCGACAGGTAAGGAGTTACCGTTCGGAAGCCTTTCGGAACCGGATCAATCCTAGCTTTTTTGGGTTTAGATTTCTTGGCTTGTTTGGATTTCTTAGCCATATGATAATCCTCGATACCGGGTCGAGTAAATCTCGCCCATAAAAGAAGTTCGGTCGATTGATAGGAAATGGGCTCAATTTAGCCCGCTCAAGCTCTAAAAAAAGGGGGCGGGTACGGCCAAAAGCGAGTCCCAAGTGTTCTCAAGAAGAATCGTAGCTAACCAGAGTATAGGTTTCATGCAAAACGTAACCTAAGCTGTTGCGGTTGTTTGCCCGGCATTATTTCTCCAGGAATCTGTGGAGATCTCTGGTCGACGAGTTGCTATAGCTGGATTGAGAAGGAGGGGCTACGCTTAATGGGCCCGGAGAGAGCTAGAGTGACCGCGGACGCATCGGATGAGCAAGCCCCTCGATAACCCGCTGTCAGATCAAGCAGCGAACCCCTCAGCGGATCCTTCGAGAGAGGCCAGTGTGATGGAAGAGGGGGCCTTACCAGAGATTTTCAGGGGTCGCATGTTCTGTACGGTACACGGTCGGCAATGCTATCGTGGCACTACCTTCACAGGAGAATCTGTCTGGATATGTCCAGACGAGCGCCACGTGATTCCCTTGCGAGGGTAAGAAAATGGGAGTGGAGTTTCGTCCAGCTCTTATCGGGTTACGGTGAACGAGAATTGGTTGCTTCTAGTAGTTGTCAAGATCACTGTGTATGATTGTCCCACGTTGAACTGGAAGAATAACCCAGGAATTCCACCGTAGACGCAACCGGGGCAGTTGGCGCCGATCAGAATGCTCATTGTGGCGACATCATTTGGAATTATCGTAGGTCCCGCTAAGTTGGAAAGGGTCCACGTGTTTCCCGATGAGTCCTGCACCGTATAGGATTGAACTGTCACTGATGTATTTCCGGCATTCAGAAGGACAAGCGATAAGCTTGTGCCATTGATGAATTGGTATCTGTTTAGCTTCAAGGATTCGATTACGGGCGGAGGTATGATAGGGTCGACAACCGTTAGGCTGATGACCGTTGAATGGGTCCGTGAACCATCGGTTCCTGTTAGGGTGATATTGTAGTTTCCGAGGGTCGTGCTGAGGCTGGTGGTTATGTCCAAGGTGCTTGAGGATGTCCCGTCAGCGGATAATGTCAACGGGTTCTGGCTGCCTGTCACCGTGATGTAGCCGAAGGGTGCTGTGACTGTTAGACTAACGGTTCCCGTGTAACCGTTCACGCTTGTAACGGTGACGGTTGTCGTATTGCTAGACCCGAAGACGTTGACGATGTTCGACGGGGAGGAGGTTATCGTGAAGTCTTGATTGGAGACGACTTGAACTGATAAATCGGCCGACGCATAGGTCGTCTTTCCGTGACTGCTTGCGATTCCGATTACAACGATGTTGTAATTTCCAATACTACTAGTCGCGGTAACCGTCAACGTGGATTTTGCGGTGCCGTTTGCTGGGACACTAACACTGGTAGGGCTTACAGAGGCGGGGAGTTTCGAACCCGTAAAGAATAGGGACAATGATACAGTTCCGGAGAAACCGTTCACGCTGATGATGCTTACGCTTGAGGTAAGGGATGAGCCCTGCTCAATGGACAAAGTCGAAGGATTCACTGTTAGAAGGAATGAAGGGCCCACTTTACCACCATTCACGTACGAGCTGAGCATTGTGCCGCCCGCAACTGTTCCTACCACGGCCGTTAGAACCATTAGGAGCCCCTTCAGATAGACTAGATTGCTGAATAGCATTGTGTTGCAATCCCCTAATCCTAAGGCCAACTGGGCTGTCAGAAGGCTTACGGGTCGCGTAACTAGCGATGGTTACTAATCGGTCGAGTGTGGACACAGGGCATGCCACTCCATAACTTGAAAACCTGTTTTGGTCCAAATGATAGGGAAAAGTCTGTCCTAATTGTTTAACGACGAAATAAGCAGAATAACGGCCGCCTCGAACGTTTTTCACCGCCACGTTTCGCCGTCTGCCTTCGAAGCTGTAAGCTAGAAACTTGGCTGAAGCTCAGATTCTGAGAAATCGATTCGACCCCTAGTTAACTTCATTTAAGTGAATTCCTAGGAGAATGGTCATCGTCCTCGCCTAACGCATTATGTTCGTGGAGGTGAGAGATGAAAATGTCCCTTCAAGAAACTCAGCCGGTAAAATCTCGCAGATTCTCGTTACGGTCAATGTTGCTCTTGGTGCTTTTAGTTGGGGTCGGCACAGGCGCGACCGCTTACGTTCTGGGCAATGCTTTCGCCGCTATCCCAGGCACGCCTAGTACTGGTGCAAATCAGCAGAGCACAACGACTACGTCCGCGAGCACTTCTACGGCCGCACACAATTGCACTCTAGCATCAGCGTAGAGTTTGTCGACGGTGGTCCGTTCAAACCCCATTTTTGTTTGGAACTACACCAGACGCTCCTTGGATACTCCGGACCTGTCTTGCGATCTCTTTCCACGCAATTGCTAAGAACGGTCTTTCCACTTCTCAAGTTAGATACTTCTGAAATACCTAATCCATCCCTTCACTGTCCGAGTTCTGTAGTCTATGCGTGTAAACTGGTTCCTGATGCTAGCCTGCGTCCTAGCAAGCCTCTATGCATGGCAACAAGATCCAAACTGGGCTGACCAGAATCTAGTCTTCAGCCTCAACAATCTTTACGCTGGACGCGTCTGGACCCTAGTAACAGCCATGTTCGTTCACGCGGGCTGGGAGCACCTCCTCGGCAACCTTCCGTTTCTCTTCGTATTTGGGAATACTTTGGAAAAGATGATCGGCCGAAACAATCATCTTCTGGTCTTCTTTCTGGGCGGATTCACAAGCTTCCTACTACCACCCATCATCGGAATCTACAGCGCCGACACGGGCATGCTAGGAGCGAGTGCTGCAATCTTCACACTCGCAGCGATCGTCATGCTCATGTCCCCACTCAAGTTTAGTTGGCTCTTCCTCGCGCCACAAGGACTCGTAGCAATCATCTACTTTGTTCTGAACGTAGCGCTCGTCTATGCTCCATCCATGATACCCGGCTACAATCCCAATGTAGCATACATCGCTCATGTCATAGGATTCACAGTAGGAATACCATTCGGTATCGCCTGGAGTCTTCACTGGAAGAAGAACCTTGTAATCAGCCTCGGGCTGTTCGGCATCTACCTAGTAATACTAGCCCTGCTGGGCGCGTTGACGGGAATTCAGACGCCCCTCGGCGTTGTCTAACCAAGCTGATTCTCCAATAGAGGTTTCAGCTTCAGAAAGACTTCTCGGGTCACCTTAAGATCGTCGAGACAATGATCCCTGATAGACTTCAACGCCGTCTCATCTCCCTCCAATGCCTTGACAAACAACTGAGGGACCTCTAGTCCCATAGGCCCTCTCTCCCGCTTTATCCCGAAAAAGTCGCAGACATGGTCTAGGTAGGTGAATGTTAGACGAAGGCGAGACCTTACGACCTCATTCAGGTCCAAATGCGTCTTACTCAATAGTGGAAGGGGGTCGAGACCGTGCTTCAAGAGACGAGTTGTGAGAAAGGGAGTATCAAAGCCTCGACCACTCCAAGTCACGATCACATCGTACGCCTCGAGCCGGTTGAGAAGCTTGACTAGCAGGCCTTTCTCCTGGTCAGTTCTCTTGGCATCCAAATATTCGCTCTTCCCAGCCTCTGGCAATAGTCCTGCGCCAACTACTATGCCGGCGTCGGCTTCTAGGGAAGAAGTCTCGATGTCAAGAATAACGATTCTCGGGGCCATGTGATTCGACGATTCGGGCCTGGTCTAAAGCGCTTCGTCCAAGTTCGTCGAACGAGGTTTCATAGCTCAGAATCGCCAGCTAGTGTAGTCTCCGGAGAGACCGCGTTGAATATTCCAGCCGTTGTAGAACTAGAAAATCTAGAGAAGAGCTACCGGTTGGGAAAGGTTACCGTAAACGCACTCCGTGGCGTAACGCTGAAACTCGGGCAGGCTGAGTTCATGGTGATAATGGGCCCGTCTGGGTCTGGTAAGACGACTCTTCTTAACATAATCGGAACATTGGACAAGCCTACTTCTGGTCGTGCCCTCATTGATGGTGAAGACATCACTATAATGAATGATGGGCAATTGACGAAGCTGCGACGGCACAAGATAGGCTTCGTATTCCAGTTCCATAACCTCATTCCAGTTCTAACAGCATTGGAGAACGTCGAGCTTCCACTCATAACGTCGGGAATCAAACGAAGAGTATCCAGGGATAGGGCGATGGAACTATTGCGCCGGGTAGGGCTTCAAGACCGGACTGATCATCTTCCGGACGAGTTGAGCGGGGGTGAACAGCAGCGGGTCGCTATCGCGAGAGCACTCGCTAATCATCCACGGATTGTTCTTGCCGACGAGCCGACCGGAGATCTCGATACTCAGACGGGCTTCGAAGTAGTTCAGCTAATGCATAGCATGGCAAAACAGGAGGGTTCCTCGGTCGTGGTGGTAACTCACGATCCCGTAGTGGCCGAAAGAGCGGATCGTCTCGTCGAGATGAGGGACGGGAGAATTACTGAGAAGGTCCGCGAGCGACTTGCGGGGGAGAAGCATACTATCAGGGCAGTAGAACCTCTGCCGCCTGAACCCGGACGCTCGTTATCCCAGCCAAATTAGGACTGTCGAGTGGATACCATTGCTCTCGGCGAAAATCGCTTCCCGAAGCCTTCCAAAACGCCGGGCCCGAACGATTCTAACCATTACCGCCGTATTCCTTGGTGTCGCTCTGCTGGTAGGAATCAACATGGCCACGGCCAGTGCGCTTGGCGAGTTCAACAATTACATCAACAAGTTCTGGGGGGCAACGGACATCGTAGTGACTTACGGGACTGAGGCTCCGTTCTACCCGAATCTAACTCTCAGCAAAGTGTTGAGCGATCCTTTAGTCTGGCAGACCACTCAAAGGCTCAACTGGCTCGGAGCGATCGGCAATTCCGCGTCCAACACCACATTCCTCATCGTAGGAGTTGACTCGAAGACTGATTTCGACTATGCCACCTTCAACATCACTGGATCGTCAAGAGTCTCTTTCGGTGAGGCTGTGGTCGATAACATACTAGCTCAGAAGTATGGACTAAGCGTCGACTCGACTTTCGAAATATTCACTCTGACATCACAGGGTAACATCCGACCGATACCTCTGCAAGTTGCAGGCATCAACTATCCTCTTCGAAACCTCGGCTCATCAATCTACATGTACCTTCCCGACCTGCAATCGGACCTTGTCTTAGGCGGACAGGTCACTCACATCTACGCAAGCCTCTACGACTCCACTAAGGCATTGCTGGTGGAGAATGATCTTCAGAAATTGCTCCCGCTTTATGATGTGAGTGCTCCAAAGGCGGAGGCCGTCCAGCGCATTACTGCCCAGACTGCTGGTTTCCAAATAGGATTGAACGTCATGACAGCCATCTCCCTCGTCGTCTGCTCCTTCATCGTCTTCAACACTCTATTCATGACGGTTATCGAGAGAACCTATGAGATTGGAATAATGCGAGCGGTCGGAAGTTCTCGAAGCCAGATTTTCAGAATCTTCCTCGCCGAGGGTCTTCTAATTGGAGCCCTAGGCACAATCGCAGGAATACTAGGCGGCTTAGGACTAGCTCGACTCTTCACGTCAGTATTCGAGACTACTTTCAACATTCCTAGCCTGCCTGTCGCCCAGCTGACTCCTAGCATCGCTCTAACGGGTCTAGTCGCTGGATTCTCAGCCGTCTTCGGGGGAGCTCTGTATCCCGCAATCTCCGCGAGCAGAATAAACATCATCCAAGCGATTCGACCCTCAGCGAGGGACGCGAGGAGACAGCTACCCCTCTCAGGAGTCAGCTTAACGGGGATTGTTATGCTTGGGCTGGGAGCAAGTGAGTCGCTCCGACTCCCACCTTTTCACATCGCCTACCTAGACGTGATACTCGTTCCAATAGGCCTCATCCTCCTCGGAGCGGTCGTTTTCGGAAGAGTCGGCCGAGCAATCATGCTGCTAGTGTTCCCCGCATCTAGAACTGTCCGGTATGTTGCGTCGAGGGGCGGCAGAAGAAGACTATTGCGTAGCACGGTGTCATTTGGGATGATTGCGATAACACTCAGCTTTGCCATAATGATAGGCGGTATCCAGAGCGGCGTCCAAGAGGCGCTCCAACAGGGAATCCAAGAGGCACTTGGGGCTGACATAATTCTAGTTGCGAACCAGTCGATTCCGATCAGCTTCACAAGCAACCTGACGAGTCTGCAACATGTGGCCAGTGCAACACCTCTCTCTCCAAGCGATCATCCTGCGAAAGCCCTCGGAAAGAAAGGGAACAGCAGCATCGGGGTTCTCGCCGTGGACCCATCAGTTTTTCCAAGTATCATTTCGTACACGTTCGTAAACTCGTATAATGCCTCGGGACCATACTCTCAGCTTGCCTCCAATAACCAGTCGCTTCTGATTCCAGATTCGCTCGCGTCCAAGCTTGGAGTGGTCGGGGGGGATAGCCTTCCGATCCTAACAGATCTAAACAAAACGATCAGCTTCACTCTGGCTGGAGTCTTTACCGGTCCCGTGTTGCAGTATATTCAGTTCGGGGAGCATTTTGCCAGCGACTCGATCATAGTCTCGTTTGCTTCTCAACACGAATACTTTGGTGGAGAGGAGAAGGCACCGCTCTTCCTTGTCGACCTGCAGCCTCAGTACAAATCGCAGGCGACCAGCATTGCTCATGATATTGCGGACAGGTTTCCACATTATGATTTCAGCCAGAACTCTCTAACCCTCGGCGAACTCCTGTCACTTGTGAATGATACTATCAACAGGATTTTTGCGCTGATATTGTTGATTCTTTATTTCGCTTTGCTGATAGCAAGTCTTGGCATAGGCGCAACCATGATCATGAACGTATCGGACAGGAGGAGGGAGATAGGACTCTTACGGTCTCAAGGTATGAGCAGGCTGCAGATTACTGGGTTGTTTCTTGGTGAAGGAACTCTTCTGGGCCTCTTCGGATTCTTGCTGGCCGTACCTGGTGGTCTGCTGTTGTTGAAGGGAGCTACCAACAGCACTACACTGGCTGGTTTCTTTATTCCGTTCATCGTACCTTATGGTGCTATAGTTCAGTCGTTGATTCTTGCTCTTGTCGCAGTATTGATTGGCAGTCTGTATCCTGCGGTACGGGCGTCTCGATTAAAGATTACGCGCGCATTGGAGCAAGTATGATTACTGCCCGAGACTAAATATCACGGCAACCATGTTCATGGGGAACGGGTTTGCCCGGTAACGCCCTACTCTCAGTCTACGACAAAACAGGGCTGGACCGGCTAGCCTGGATATTCTCGAAGCTTCAGATCAAGATGCTTGGCTCTGGAGGGACTGCCGAGGCTGTCCGGAAACTTGGCTTCCATGTCGTCGAGGTTTCAGAGTATACTCAAGTCTCGGAGATGCCTGGGGGACTCGTGAAGACGTTACATCCAAGGATTCATGGCGGAATACTCGGAGACTGGAAGGACGCCGAGCAGCGGAAGTATCTGGAAGCGAACCGAATTGAGCCCCTAGATTTTGTGGTGGTAAATCTGTATCCCTTCCAACAGGTTGTGAAGGTTGATCCCAAGGATCTTCGGAAGGCCGTTGATAATATTGACATTGGAGGCGTGGCGCTAATACGGGCCGCGGGGAAAGGTGCATTGTTGAACCAACGAGTTGTGCCAGTGACTTCGCCGCTTCAGTATGAGGGCGTGGTCGCGGAGTTGGAGAGAAAAGGGTATGTAGGAAACGATCTGCGACAGCGCCTGGCCCGAGAAGCGTTTGTTCTAACAGCAG
>Ga0209808_1000455_pt1 | contig 20131 bp, 17 predicted proteins | sample GraSoiAngelo_157_FD_186171 | JGI IMG/M metagenome (GOLD analysis project Ga0209808, IMG submission 186171) | Grasslands soil microbial communities from the Angelo Coastal Reserve, California, USA - 14_1009_16_20cm (SPAdes) (version 2) | ecosystem: Environmental > Terrestrial > Soil > Grasslands ... | reverse complement strand
CGAGCGCGCGCGCATAGAGCAGATGCCCGGTCGGGGAGCGGAAATCGGGGTTGTGACGGATGAGCTCGTCGAGCGTCGCGCGCGCGGCGCTCGCCTCGCCCTTGCCGAACTGCGCCTGCGCAAGCCCGAGCATGAGATTGGGATCGTGCTCGTAGAGCCCCGTGAGCGCCTCGCGGTACTGGGCGATGGCCTCGTCGTAGCGCTCCCTGCGCATCAGCTCCTCCGCGTAACGCTGGCGGCTCGCCACGTTGTCCGCGACGCGCACCTCGCTCTCGTAACGGCGCAGATCCCGCTCGGGATCCATGGCCTTGCGCAGGCCGCGGCCGGCGCGTTGCGCCGCGCGGCTGCGGAACAGCGCCGGCAGGATTTCGACCACGAGGTAAGCGAGGATTCCCGCCAGTGCCAGGCCCGGGATGATCAGCACCCAGATCCACAGCTGGTTGCGCCCGGTCTTGATGACGTGGACGATGAAGGCCGCTTGGACGAGGAGTGACAGAATGAGAAGCGACATTCTCTTCTTTCCGGTCTAGGGCCGCGCCGCTGCGCCGGCCGGGAGCGCGAAGGCGATCAGGTAGTCGCCGCGCGGCGTGCCGAGGCCGCCGTGGCCGCCGGCGCTGATGACGAGATACTGGTGCTGGTCGCGTCCGGCGCGATAGGTCATGGGCGTGGCCTGCCCCCCCGCCGGCAGCTTGTACTTCCACAGCTCGCGTCCGGTCTCGATGTCGAAGGCGCGCAGGTAACTGTCCATCGCCGCGCTCACGAACACCAGCTCGCCGTCGGTCGCGATCGGTCCACCCATGTTGGGCATGCCGAAATCGCGTGACGGTACGAACCAGGGCGTCAGCCCCTCGGTCGATCCGAGCGGCACCTGCCAGACGATGCGAGCCCGGCGCAGATCGACGCTCACCAGCGTCCCCCAGGGCGGCGCCGTGCACGGCAGGTCCCAGGGCGAGAGCAGCGGCTCGCGGCGCATGCCATAAGGGGTGCCGGTCTGCGGCGCGAACTCGGAATGCGGAAATTGCTCGGAGCGTCCCTCGCGCTCGAGCTCCTGCCGCGACATCAGCGTCACCACCATCGGCAGATGGTTGACGGCGGCGATGACGCGCTGGCGCTGCTCATCGAACGCCATGCCGCCCCAGTTGACTCCGCCGATGTAGCCGGGCGACAGGAGAGTCCCGCGCGTGTCGGGCGGAGTGAAGATGCCCTCGTTGCGCAGCGAGGCGATCAGGTCCCGGCACTTGCCGCGATCCCAGAATGTCAGCCCCCAGGCATCCGAAGGCAGCACCGGCCGCTGCGCAGTGAGCGCGGGGAGCGAGGAGAAGGGCTGCGTGGGCCACGCCTGCTCGCCCGGCACGTGGCTCGCGGGCACCGGTCTCTCGGTGATCGGCACGAGCGGCTGTCCGCCGGTGCGCTCGAACACATACAACATGCCGGTCTTGGTCGCCTGGATCACCGCGGGGACCGGGACTCCCTGCACCTCGATGTCGCCGAGCACCGGCTGCGCCGCGAGGTCGTAGTCCCAGAGATCGTGGTGGATGAGCTGCCGGTGCCAGACCAGCTTGCCGCTCCTCGCATCGAGCGCGAGCAGCGAGTTGGCGAAGCGGTTGCTGCCGACTCGCCTGCCGCCGTAGAAGTCGGGGCTCGCCGAGCCGGTGGGAAGCAGCACCAGTCCGTGCTCCTCGTCGACGGTCATCACGCCCCAGGCGTTGCCCGCGCCCGTGCCCGCCGCCTGCGCCAGGTCCCAATCGGCGGCCGCCGGGTGTGACGGCGAGTCCGGCAGCGGATCGAAGGACCAGAGCTGCGCGCCGCTCCTGGCGTCGAAGGCGCGGATCACCCCGCGCTCGAGGTCGGTTGCGCGGTTGTCGCCGATCGCGGAGCCGACGATCACCGCGTTGGCGTAAACCGCGGGCGGCGAAGTGACGAGATACGCCCCCACGTCGCGGATGCGCAGCCCGCGCGTGAGGTCCACCTGGCCGCTGCCGCCGAAGTCTACGCAAGGGCGTCCGGTCTCCGCATCGAGCGCCAGGAGCCGCGCGTCGAGCGTGCCGGTGAATATCCGCCTCCGGCACAGGCCGGTCTGCCCGGCGTCGGTGCTCTCCCAGACACTCACCCCACGGGAGCTCGCTTCGGCGTAATGGCGCGCGCGATCGATGTGCGGGTCGACGCGCCAGCGCTCGTGCCCGGACTCGGGGTCGAGGGCGATCACGATGTTGGTGCCGGTCTCGACGTAGAGGAGTCCGAAGGCGAGCACCGGGGTTGCCTCGAATGTCAGCTTGCCGGCGCGAGTGAATCCCGCGCCGAGCTCTCCGGTGCGATAGGTCCAGACGACCTTGAGCCGCGAGACGTTGCCGCGGTTGATCTCACCGAGGCTCGAGAAGCGCTGGCCGAAGGCGTCGCCGCCGTAGTAGCCCCAGTCGCTGGCGTCCGGCGACTGGGCGAGCGCGCCCGAGGAAGCGACGCACGGCAGTGCCGCCATCAGCCTCACCAGCAAGCTGCGCAGCGCTTCCGCCGCGCTCGCGGGCCGGCTCGCGCCGGCCCGCCCGCCGCGGCCGGCATGGGGGCACCTCATGTGCGGCATTATCCGTGATGGCGCGCGCCGCCTGCGAGCCCTGTCGGGGCCGCGCCGCCGCCCGCCGCGGTGACGGCGTCACAGTCAGCGGGCATACTCGGCCTCCGCGCAGGTCGCGCGGCATCGACGCACCTTCACGGACACACCGCGTGGTCACCGACGACATCAGGCGCTATCAGACGAATCTTCGCGACGAGCTCGACGGCGCCGCGCTCTACACCGCCATCGCCGCGGCCGAGCCCGATCCGCTGCGCAAGGATCTGTTCCTGCAGCTGGCGCAGGCGGAGGCGCGGCACGCGGAGCTCTGGCGCGCCAAGCTCGCGGAAGCGGGTGTCAAGGCGACACCATACGTCCCGAGCTTTCGCACGCGCCTCCTCGGCAAGCTCGCGCAGCGGTTCGGTCCGCGCTTCGTGATGCCGACGATTGCCGCCGCGGAGTTCGCCGACCGCAACAAGTACGCGATTCAGGCCGACGCCAGGTCGATCTCCGCCGAGGAGCGCGGCCACGCCGCGATCGTGCAGGAGATGGCGCGCACCTCGCCGCGCGGCACCGTGAGCGGGGCCGACATCGCGCGCGCCGAGCCCTGGCATCGCGGCGCCTCCGGCAACAACCTGCGCGCGGCGGTCCTCGGCGTCAACGACGGCCTGGTTTCCAACTTCTGCCTGATCATGGGGGTCGCGGGGGCAGGAGCCGACAGCCGGATCATTCTGCTCACGGGCCTTGCGGGTCTCATCGCCGGCGCCTGCTCCATGGCGCTCGGGGAGTGGCTCTCGGTCACCAACGCGCGGGAGCTCGCGAGCACGCAGATCGCGAAGGAAGCCGAGGAGCTCGAGCAGACGCCGCAGGCCGAACAGCACGAGCTGGCGCTCATCTACCAGGCGAAGGGGCTGCCGAAGCCCGAGGCCGAGCGCATCGCGGCGGAGCTCATGAGGAACAAGAAGGCCGCGCTCGACACGCTCGCGCGCGAGGAGCTCGGTATCGATCCCGGCGAGCTCGGCGGCAGTGCGCTAGCGGCGGCCGTGACCTCGTTCGCGCTGTTCGCCGCCGGCGCCGTCTGCCCGGTCGCGCCGTTCATCCTGCTGCACGGCGCTCCGGCGATCATCGCCAGCATCGCCGCCAGCGCCGTGGCTCTGTGCGGCGTGGGGGTCCTGACCTCGCTCTTCAACGGCCGCGGCGCCTGGTTCTCGGCCGCGCGGCAGACGCTGTTCGGATGCGCGGCGGCCGCTCTCACCTACGGCATCGGCACCGCTCTGGGCGTGTCGTTGTCATGACGCGAGGCTGACCGGCCCGGCGGCGCCGGGGATTTCGCCCCAAGGTGCTGGTATTCTTGGCCCCCGTGCGTTCAACACGGGCGACCACGCCCCGCCTCGGGGTACTGAGTCTCATCCTCGCAGCTCAGTCGCTCGCGGCCCCCGCCATCGGTAGTCCGGAGAGTGCCGCCGTCGCCGTCGCCGCGCCGCCGGCCGCGCACCGGCCGCGGGTGGGACTCGTGCTCTCGGGAGGGGGCGCGCGTGGCGTGGCGCACATCGGGGTGCTGAAGGTTCTCGAGCAGATGCGCGTGCCGGTCGATGCGATCGCCGGCACCAGCATGGGAGCGGTCGTCGGCGGGCTCTACGCGAGCGGCCTGTCGGCGGGCGAGATCGAGAAGACCATGACTTCGATCAACTGGCAGGACGCCTTTCGCGACCGCCCGTCGCGCGAGGATCTGACGCTGCGGCGTAAGCAGGAGGACCAGAACTTCCTGGTGAAGTTTCCCCTCGGTGTGCGCGGCGGCCGCGTCCTGCTGCCGAAGGGGCTGATCCAGGGTCAGAAGCTCACCGAGACGCTGCGGCGCCTGACACTGCCGGTGGCGCGCATCGGCGACTTCGATGAGCTGCCGACGCCCTTTCGCGCCGTGGCCACCGACCTCGAGAGCGGCGAAACGATCGTCATGCGCTCCGGGGATCTGACGAGCGCGATGCGCGCCAGTCTGTCCGCGCCCGGGGTATTCGCGCCCGTCGAGCGCGAGGGACGGCTGCTGGTCGACGGCGGCATCACCGACAACGTCCCGATCGACATCGCGCGCGCCATGGGAGTGGATGTCGTCATCGCCGTGAACGTCGGCTTCCCGCTGCTGCCGCGCCAGAAGCTCAGCAGCGCCCCGACGATCTCGACCCAGATGCTGGCGATTCTCATCCGGCGCAACGCCGAGGTGCAGCTCGCCACGCTCACGCCGCACGACATACTCATCCAGCCAGCGCTCGGCGAGGCGTCCTCGTTCGACTTCGGGATCGTCTCCGGCGCAATCGGCGTCGGTGAGACTGCGGCGCGCGACGAGGCGGGGGGGCTGGCGGCGCTGGCCGTGAGCTATGAGGACATGCAGCGCTACGTGCAGCGGCGGGAGTCCTTGCGCTCGCCGCCGCCGAGCATCGACTTCGTGCGGGTGGATCCGGGGTCCGAGGCCTACCGGCCGGTGGTCGATGACCTGTTCGGCGATCTGACCGGCAAGCCGCTCGCTCCGCAGGCGGCCGCCGAGCGCGTGACCGAGCTCTACGGACGCGGCGGACTCGACACGCTCGACTACCGGGTGGTGGGGGAGGGCGGCCGCTATGGGCTCGCGATCGATGCGCGCCGCAGCTCGCTCGGCCCTCACTACCTGCGCTTCGGGCTGAGTCTGCAGGACGACTTCCAGGGCAACTCGACTTACAACGCGGCGGTGCGCCTGGTCATGTCGGATGTCACTCCGAATGCCGGCGAGTGGGTGACCGACCTGCAGATCGGCAACATCTCGCGGGTGTCGACCGAGCTCTTTCTGCCTCTCGCCAAGTTCTCCGGCTGGTTTGCGATGCCGCACGGGTCAACGAGCTCGCGTGACCTGGACCTTATCCAGCAGAACCAGAGCCTGCTGGCGGAGTACCGTGTGCACTCGCTCGATTTCGGCCTCGACTTCGGGCGGCAGTTCGGCAACTGGGGAGAGATCCGCAGCGGCGTGTTCCGCGAGCAGGGCCACTTCCACCTCAAGATCGGCGATACGGCTGATCCGAATCTGCAGCTGTATCTGCAGCAGCAGAACTTCACGCTCACGCCCTTCAACACACACAACTACTTCGTGCGCTTCACCTACGATCGGCTCGATGACGTCAACTTCCCGCACCGCGGCCAGCTCGCGACCCTGCAATGGACCGGCGAGCGCAACGTCTCGGGCGCCGAGCGGCCTTCCGACCAGGTGACGCTCAACTATATCGGCGCCTACACGCTCGGGCGGACCACCGTCTCGTTCTCGGCTTCGGGGGGGATGACGCTGCAGTCGAGGGTCACCGACGTCAATTCGCTGTTCTCGCTCGGGGGCTTCCTCGACCTTTCTGGTCTTCGGGTGAATTCACTCTTCGGACCGGATTTCGGCATTGCCCGCGTGCTCGCCTACCGGCAGATCGGCCGCGGCGGACCCGGCTACCTCGACGTGCCGACCTATCTCGGGATGTCGCTCGAGGCGGGCAACGTGTGGCAGAAGCGCAGCTTCGGCAGCACCCAGAAGGACGCCAGTGTGTTCATCGGATTGGACACGCTCATCGGCCCCGTGTATCTCGCCAGCGGCTTCGACGATCACGGCAACCAGGCGTTCTATCTGTTCCTCGGACGAACGTTCTGAGCGCGCAACGCACCTGAGGCGCGAGCTGTCAACGCTCACCCGCGCGGCGAGACGGCGGGAGTGACTCTCCGCTCAGGCGTCGCCGGTCGGAACGATGGCGGCAGTCTCCGCCATCAGGATCACGGCGCGCTCGGGCGCGCGGGTGCGATGCATGACGCCCCGGGGAACCACGAAGCCCTGCTGCGGCTGCAGGTCGATCGAGCGATCCTCGAGATCGATGATGAAGTGCCCTTCGAGGACGAAAAAGAACTCATCGTCGCGGTCGTGCTTGTGCCAGTGATACTCGCCCTGCATCACCCCGAGGCGGATGACCGAGTCGTTGACCTTGCAGAGCGTCTGGTTGTACCAGCGGTCCCGGCACTGCGCCACCAGCGTCGGCACGTCGACCACGCTGAGCGGCGGGAACTTGATGTCGAGATGGGTGGCGTAGGGGTAGTCGGCGGGCTTGCTCATGTCGGCTACAGTCCCCGGCTCTCGGCGAGCTTCTCGATCTTCTGGAACACGAGCGCCGGCTTGTCGCCGGCGCGCGAGTACTCGTGCCGACGGCTCATCTCTTCCAGCGCGGCGTCGCGCTCGGCCGCGGTCGGATACCAATGCTGGCGCTGCCAGTCGGGCCCCAGGAGCTTTCTGAACGGATCACCGACCGGAAGGCTCACGCGGATCCCGTAGGGCCGCAGCCTCTCGATCGGCGGGGTGCGAAGGTTCTGCGGTTGGCTGATTCCCATACGGCCCCAATTTAAGGGGCGGCGCGAACGGGACGCAAGCCGCCGCGGGCTTGAGTCATGCGGGAGCCGTCCCCACACTGTAGGCTCACCCGGTTCAGGAGGCCCGCTATGGCGCTGTTACGCAAGAAGGCCACGATGCCGAAGGTCGAGGAGGCCCTGCCCGGACGCAGCACGCCACTGCGGGTCCCGGAGAAGCATTTTGTGAACGGCCATCGCATCGTGTCGCCGTTTCCGGTGGGACTGAACGAGGCCGTCTTTGGAATGGGCTGCTTCTGGGGCGCGGAACGGCTCTTCTGGGAGCTCCCCGGCGTCTATTCGACCGCGGTCGGGTATGCGGGCGGCTTCACGCCGAACCCGACCTACGAGGAAGTCTGCTCGGGGGAGACCGGCCATGCGGAAGTCGTACGCGTAATCTACGACCCGCAGAAGATCCGCTATGAAGAATTGCTGAAGGCGTTCTGGGAATCGCACGATCCGACCCAGGGCATGCGCCAGGGAAACGATCTCGGCACTCAGTACCGCTCGGCGATCTACACGCTGGATCCGCAGCAGCGTCAGGCTGCGGAAGCCTCGCGACGCGCTTACCAGGCGCGCCTCACGGCCGCCGGACGGGGCGCAATCACCACGGAGATTCGCGATGCGCCGGAGTTCTTTTACGGCGAGGACTACCACCAGCAATATCTTGCGAAGAATCCCGGCGGGTACTGCGGGATTGGGGGGTGTGGGGTCCCCTTCAAATCCGAAGAGTTGGAGCTGGGCGAGAAGGTACAGTCGACGGTGCGCTGAGGGTTCCGTCGCGAAGTCATAGCTCCCGTAGCTGGGTGCGGAGTCAAGTGGTGTCCGAATCACTCACTATCGGTGGGCTGGCAAAGGCCGCTGGCGTGCACGTCGAGACCGTCCGCTACTACCAGCGACGCGGTCTATTGCGGGAACCTGCTCGGCCTCTCAATGGGATTCGCCGCTACGCTGCCGCCGACGTTTCTCGACTGCGCTTTATCAAGCATGCGCAGGAAAGCGGGTTTTCCCTGGACGAGGTGAATGCGCTCCTCGGATTGAGCGGCCGGCCAGCGTGTCGAGCAAGCCGCGCCGTGGCAGCGAAGAAACTGGAAGCGATCGAGGAAAGAATTCGGATGTTGAGCCGACTGAGGCGTGGGCTGCGCATATGGGTCGCGGCATGCGATGCAAATACCGGGGATTCTTGTCCGGCGCTGGAGAGGCTTGCCAGATAGAACTCAGCGGAGACAGTCAAACCGCTATCCCTCGTTCGACAGCACTGTCCCCTCCTGTGTTACCAATCAGCTGCTGGTATCCATTTCTCGTAGTCGTCAACGGCGTCGTGCCTACATATAACTCGATGTTGTCCTGCCGCTCACCCGTGAATTTCCAGAGGAACCTCGGGCAACTCGGGCGATGCTGACTTACGCACCTTCGCGTTGCGGAAGTGACGCTGGGCTTGAGGGTCCGCTAGACTTCGAGGTATGGAGTCGAAAATCGCCAAAGAAGCCGAGCGGGCCCTAATCGAAGCGACCCAGCGACTCAGCCCTGAAGAGCGCGTGAACGCGTTCTTGGCACATTGCCGTTTAGTGATGGAGTTGTTCGAGGCTGGCCAGAAGGTGCAGATCCGCCAAACGCAACGGCAGCCATGAGAACGACCCGGTCAGGTGAATCTGCACTTCTGGTGCTGGACGTTATCGACCTTCTTGCGAGTCACAAGATCGAGTACGCAGTAATAGGCGCCTTGGCGGCCTCTGTCCACGGTGCTGTCCGAGCGAGCATGGACGCCGACGTGGTCCTGTCCGTACGCCTGCCTGAGGCGCAAGACCTTGCGAGCACACTTACGGCGGCCGGGTTTCAAACGGACCTGACTCGTGGCGACTTGGAGGACCCTATCCCAGCCCTGCTCAAAGTCACCGATCGCTTCGGCAATCGCGTGGATCTATTGATCGGGTTGAAGGGGCTTGATCCTCAGGCGTTCTCGCGCGCGATCGACGTTCCATTTCAGGGAAAGACGCTGAGGTTCATCGGGCGCGAAGACTTTATTGCAATGAAGGCGTTCGCTGGCGGCCCGATGGACCTGGTTGATGCTGCACGCGCGATCACTGCAGGCGGAGCGTCTCTCGACCTCGATCTGGTCCGCAGCCTCGCGAAGCGGTTCGGCAGAGAGGCGTCGGAATCCCTGGATCGGCTTCTAAAAGGCTGAACTGTCGGTTCGAGACTCGCGGTCTGCGGCTGTCCAGCCGCGACCTCTACCGGAAATCTACAGAACGGGCTGCGGCGATGATGTAACTCGCTGGTTCCCGTGGCGAAGGCCGGAACCGGGCGCTCCGACCAAGCCGACTCCCGCGACATAAAGCACCGATTCCGAAATTCCGTCTATTCCCAAGTCCTTCTCGATCAGTGAGTCCTTGAGTGCGGCCGTGCTGAAGGGCGCCAGTCCCAGCCTCGTCGCCGTGAGGCAAAACGTCTGACAGAGATGGCCGGTCTCGAGCAGAACAACCCGATACGCCCGAGCTCTACCGTACTTCCACATGGTCCTGGCAAAAACCGCTGTCATGATGAACAGCGCCGCCGCCCCGGCAAAATAGGGCTGGCCCGCACAATACGCACTTGCCATGCGCGGACTTACTTTGGCAGGGAGTCTTGCCAAACGGTGATCCCTGGCCTGGTAGTGATACATTCCCCTCTCGAGCCCGTCCACCCTGAGCGCCATCAGATATACCTCACCCGGGTGCCTGGCACCGCCGGAAGGGCTGGTCTTGTACGGAAGTCGTCCGAATACATTCGTCGGCAGGTATCCCTGGACACCCCACGTCGTTTGCAGCAGCTTCGAGACGTTCTCCAGAGACACTTTTCCTCTCGCGAACTCTCTGTGCGTTCTCCTGGCGTGCAGCGTCTCGAAGAAAGTGTCGCTGGTCATTTCATCCGGCGGCAGCCGGACGGTATCGGCGCCCCGAATCGTTTTGAACTGAGGCGGCGCCGGAGTTGCCGGAAGCGTCTTCATCTTCTCTTCGATGGGCCAATCCCAAGGGACGTACGGGGTGTCCTTGGTCATGAAGTGAAACCCGCCTTCCGGAAGCCAGGGTTTCCATGACGACCCGACCAGCTCATCCCGCTCCCGTTCTGCTGAGCCGTATTCGAGCAGGAGCCGGGCATCGATCAGCTGCAGTATCGCCCTGGCCACGCTCTCGCGGCTGTAGGCGCGGAACTCGACGAGCGCATCCTGGATCGTCCGCGGGGTGAAGAAGAAGCGGATCAGGTCGAGGGTTGCCGGATTCGTTGAGAACGTCCTTCTGGTCAGGTAATTGGAGATCCGCAGCCTTCCGCCCTCCCAGTATGCGATCTGGCAGGAGGCGCTTTTCAACTTCAACGAGGCTCGGGCCACCTCGCAAACTCCGTCCTGATGGTGATCACAACCAGTAGAAATGAAGATTTGTCAGCGAGTCTCTTACTTCCTCCAACCCCGTCTGCAATTGCGCCCGGGTGATGTTCCCGGCCTTAGTGCGCTTGAGCAGCCTCTCCACCTCGGCCTCCGCGCGCCGTTGAAACTTCCGGAGGAGTTTCAAATCCCGGCCTTGGTGCGGTTCTCTTTGCTTGACGGTTCTCCTGGCTGCCATGTTTGTGTTCCTCGTTTTTGGCTAAACAACGCTATTGGTCGGTGAATCGCATACGGCTCAGTAATGCCTGGAATCTCGGGTCGCCACGCAGTTTTGTAAACTCGGGATCAGCCTTGACCAAAGGCATCTCATGATCATGTTCCTGATAAGCCCGATCGAGCCAGCGGAAGGCATCATCGATCTCTCCGCGGCATGCATGGACCGCGGCGATTCCGTACGAGTCTATAGACGCGAATTTGTCCGTCAGCGCTTTGAGCGCAGCGTCCGACTCGGTGCGACGGCCCATTGCCCAGAAAACTGCCGCAAGACCGCGCAGTCTGTAGTCCTCGTTGGGCTCCCATTGCATCGCCGCGAGCGCTGCGGCGAACTCACCAAGGTAGAGCCGAGCCATGCCAACAGAGCTGTTGACTCCATCGAATTCCGGATGCAGCTGCACGAGCCTCAGCTGATTTTGTAGGCATAGTTGAAACCTGTTGGCGGCGCAAAGCGCGATGCCGAGAGAGTTGAGCATATTTGGGTCGAGCGGATTTCGAGTTAGCGCCTCCTGGTACAATTCTATGGCCCGGTCGACCTGCCCGAAGATGAGTGCGTGGTCCCCGAAGGCGCCTGGCAACAATTCAGATCGGGGGTCTATCTCGCGGATGCGTTGGTCACTTGCCTGCGCGGCGTCCCAATTCCAGGTGATGTTCATCTCGAATGCGGCTCGCGTGTAGTACGCGTAGACGAGGTTTGGGTCCAGCCGGATGGCGCGGTCCAGCGCATCGAGAACTCGCCCGTTCTGCTTCTCCGATGGCGGTCCCCTCCGGGTCTCTTCGACGAGGTACGCGTGCGCCAGGCGTGCCCACCCCAGCGCGTACTCAGGATCGCGGTCGACCGCTCGTTTGTAGAGTTCAGTGGCCTTCTCGACGTCGCGCAGCGTACTGCGTGCCTCGAAGTACCTTCCTTCCAGAAGGAGATTGTACGCCTGAACATCGGGCTCTCGATCTACGGCCCCATGGCCGTTCCGCAAAGCCACTCGCAGGGCCCGGGAAACCTTCTCTGAGATCTCGTCCTGGACCTTGAAAATGTCGACGAAGTTGCGATCGTAGATCTTCGACCACAGTTGCACGCCGTCTGTGCCGCGAATCAGCTGCGCGGTGATGCGTAGCTGCTGCCCGTCCTTGCGAACGCTGCCTTCCAGCACGTGCGTCACCCCGAGCGTGCGAGCGATCGAGCGCACGTCCGGGTTCTTGCCCTTGAACTGGAACGATGAAGTGCGCGCAATGACCTTCAGATCCGCGCTGTGCACGAGGTGGTCTATCAGCTCCTCGGAGAGCCCGTCGGAGAAGTACTCCTGGTCCTTCTTCACGCTCAGGTCGATGAACGGCAGAACGGCGATCGACTTCTCCTGCGGTGCAGCGGCGGTTTCACTGTGACCGGAGATGGCCGTGGCCGTTGCCGCGAGCGGTTCTGCACCTCGCGAGCGGATGAGAGCGTAGCCCAGCGCCCCGACCAGCAGTGCGATCGCTGCCGCGGTCGCCGCGAACCCGCTGCGGTGGCGCAGCGAGAACTTGGCGAAGCGGTAGCTGACGCGATCGGGGCGCGCTTCTACGGGCTCCACGCTCAAGCTGCGCTGCAGATCGTCGGCGAACGCGGCCGCGCTGTCGTAGCGACTCGCCGGTGCCTTCGCGAGCGCCTTCAGGACGATTGCATCCAGGTCGCCCCTGAGGCGCCGCGCCAGCTTTCGCTCCGTCGTGCCTCGCTTGCCTCCGGCGCCGGCCGCAACCCGAGTGCTGGGTCGATTAACCTCAACGGCGGCGATCGCGTGCTCCAGCTGCGCGACCGAGGCACCGGCCTGGAGATGATAGGGCCTGTTTCCGGAGAGCAGCTCGTAGAGGACCACCCCCAACGCGTACACGTCGCCGGCTGCACCGAGCTGTTCGCCCCGCACCAGCTCCGGGCTTGCATAATCCGGGGTCAGAACTCTGCCGTAGCGCTGCGTGAGGTCGGACTGCTCCTCTTCCCGGGCCAGGAGCTTCGCTACCCCGAAGTCCAGCAGCCGCACTTGCCCCGAATCGGTCACCAGGATGTTCGAAGGCTTGATATCCCGGTGAATGACTCGCTGTCCGTGTGCATATTGCACCGCGTCCAGCACCTGTAAGAAGAGCCTCACGCGCTCCCGAATTGCGAGCTGATGTGCATCGCACCAGTCGGTCAAGGGTTCGCCGGCGACATACTCCATCGCCAGGTACGGCAGCCCGTTGGAACCCACCCCGGCGTCGTACAGCCGTGCAATGTTGGGGTGCTCCAGCGCCGCCAGGATGTCACGCTCCCTGGCAAAACGGCTCGCAAGGTCCTCGCGCAGGCGCAACAGCACCGGGAGCTTCAAGGCCACGTCACGCTTGAAGGCTCCGTCGGCGCGCTCCGCCAGCCATACCTCGGCCATGCCGCCTTCGCCGAGCAGCCGGATGACCCGGTAGGGGCCCACGATTTCACCAGGCCGTGGACCGCTTCCGATCCGGTCGAGGTCGCTCCTCGCGCCGGCGTCGAGCGCCCCGGCCAGGCCGCCTTCCCCAACCGGCATCAGCGCCTCGCGCAGTGCTCCGGCCAGGGACTGGTATTCGGGAGAAAGCGCCTCGAGCCAGCGCCGCCTCCCCGGCGCATCCAGCGGCAGCGCCTCGTCGAGCAAGCGGCTCATGAGCGCCATCTGCGGAATCGATAGCCCCATCGGTGTCTCGAGCGAAGGGCTGCGCCGACCCCCCAACCGTCAATCTTTTTACCGCAGCGCGGCGGCGAGAATCAGCCGCGCCTTCTCCCAGTCGCGTTGCACCGTGCGCTCGGTGACGCCCAGCGTTTCAGCTATTTCCTGCTCGCTGTAACCACCAAAGTAGCGCATTTGCGCCACCTCGGCCAAGCGCGGGTCCGCCTGCTCCAAAGCCTCCAGCGCCTGGTGAACACTCAGGATCGTTTCCTCGTTTTCGGCGACCTTGCCCGGCAGTTGGCTCGATAGGGTCAGCGGTCGCAAGTCACCACCGCGCCTCTGTGCGATCCGTTCGCGCGCGCTGTTGACGATCACCGAGCGCATCACTTGCGAGGCGTAGGCAAAGAAGGCCCGTCGGTCTTCGGCACGCAGTGCACCGCCGCTCAAAAAACGCAGGAACGACTCGTGCACCAGGCCGGTCGTGTCCAGCACAGTGTTGCGTCCACCGTCACGAAGCCGAGAGCGAGCGAGCCGATGCAAATCGGCATACGCCGCCGCGAATAGCGCATTGCGCGCTTCAGCGTCACCCGCCCGGAGGCGACCGAGTAGCTCGGTGAGCTGATTCATCGAGTGCCACGCGCTATGTATCGATTAGCGCCAACTTACGCCGTCCGCACGATCTGCGCCACGGCTTCCCACGGCGGATGTCGGGTTTGGGTGGCAGAAGGTGTCTACAAGAGTGAGGCAGGCGAATAGGCCAGTCTGGCAACCCGAGCCCAGGCAGCCGTAGTCCGCCTCACCAGGAACCTGACCGATCCATCAATCCCCAAACCACGCTTTATAACTTATTCAGGAGACGACCATGAACAGGATGACCACTTCCACGCAGCTTCGAAGGCTCATCGCCACCGCGATTCTCGGCGCTCTTGCCTCAGGTTTCGCCGGGGTCAGCGCAGCGGATGACAGTGGTGTGCGCAGCAAGACTGTGAAGTACGGGGACCTGAACCTGTCGAACCCGCAGGGCGCGGCTGCGCTCTACGGCCGCATCGTTCAGGCGGCTTACGCAGTGTGCGACACGGCTGACATCGGCCTCTGGTCCCGAACCGCCGTGCATGACTGCATTAACAAAGCGGTCGCGGATGCCGTGACGAAGGTCGGCCGGCCGCAGTTGATTGCGGTCTATAACGCGAAAAACTCCCGGCCTCTTCCCATCACTCTTGCGACTGCCCAGACTCGCTAGTCGCCTGGTTGGGCGGTGGCGATCGACACCGCCCAACGTCTTGCCTCAACCGGCTCTCGCTCCTCGATCTTCACTTCGATGCGGCGGCCCGATGCGGCCCGGCGTCGCTGCGCGCCTCGGGCAAGAGCTCCGCGCGAAGCCGAAAGTGGCGTGTCTCGCCGGTCTCGAGTACCTGAAACCCCTGGGGCGGCACGCCGTGCTGCTCGCGCGCGGCGGCCAACTCGATCACGGGATCATCGATTCCTTCATCGGTGAGCTGGAAGCAGCCGAAGTGCGTGCCGACGGATACCCGCGCCTCGAGATCGAGGTGCGCCCGCACCGCTTCTTCCGGATTCATGTGCTGAGGGGCCATGAACCAGCGCGGCGCGTACGCGCCGATCGGCAGCAGTGCGAGGTCGACGATGCCGAGCCGGCGGCGGATGTCGCGAAAGTGCCGCCAATATCCGGTATCGCCCGCAAAGAGAAACGTCCCGTCGGCCGCGCGCACGTGAAATCCGCCCCACAGCGTGCGGTTGCGGTTCCCGCCGCTGCGCCCCGACCAATGCTGTGCCGGAATCATCGTGACGGTTGCACGCCGCAGCTCGAGACTCTGCCACCAATCGAGCTCCTCGATCCTCCGCAGGCCCAGCTGCCGGAGAAACGCGCGATTGCCGAGGCCCGTGACGAAGAGCGGGTCGTGCACCGCCTTCAGCTGTTCGAGCGTGTGGATGTCCAGGTGGTCGTAGTGATTGTGTGAGACGAGCACCAGATCGATCCGGGGCAAATGCTCGAAAGGCAATCCGGGTGCACGCACGCGCCTCGGGCCGATGCGGCGAAACGGGCTGACACGCGCCGAATAGACGGGGTCGGTCAGGATGTTGAGACCGCCGAGCTGGATCAGGAAAGTGATGTGGTTGATGAAGGTGAGCGCGAGCTGCCCGGCCTCCAGGTGGGCGGGCAGCGCCGGGCGGGCGCGATTTTCCACCCACTGCGGCCATGGTCGCCTTTGAGCCGTTCGGTGCCAGCGCAGGAGGTCGCGAAATGAGCGCCCGGCGGGAGCTTCGGGGTTGAAGAAATGGCGCCCGTCGAAGTGGTCCGAGCGCGGGCCGTCGTAGCCGGGGCCTCCGGCGAGGGATCGTCGCAGCTCACGGAGTGTCGAAAAGCCGATCATCGCCGCGGCTTATAGGAGGACTCTGGCCGCCGATCACCCGCAGTCGTCGCATCCTTCAGTCTCACGAGTGCTCCTCTTGTTTCTCGCGATCGCGTTGCGCCCACAGTAGATGCTGCCTGTCCCGGGTTCAACTGGGAATGAGCGGGAAGCGATCCAACCGGGTCTTCCGTTCGAATGATGAGGAGGTCTACCCATAGTCGAGCGCTTCGCAGCCTGCCGTGATCGCGTAGATTCAGGGTGACTCGATCTGGAGAAGCTTCAGGCGGCTCGAGGTCCCTCGCTTGATGGAAACTGCCGCCTTCGGGCAGCCGAAGTGCTTGGCGACGAGCCCGATCAGCTCGGCGTTGGCCTTGCCGTCCGCTGGAGGCGAGCGCAGCTCCGCGAACCAGGCTCCCGATGCATCCTGACGCAGCGCGCTCTCTCGAGCACCCGGCCTGACCTTCACCTCGATGAATCGCCGCCGGCCGGACATCCCGCGCATCTTCTCACGAGCTCGGAAGGAGAACCCGGATTTGAGCTGCCACCCCGGGGTCGGCGCACTGAGCGCGGCGCGAGCTGCGCCGTTACCGGATGTTCATGAGGTTGCCACAGAAGAGTCCACTTCGCGTCACACAGCGAGGGCAGACTGCCGCAGCTCGCTGAAGCGGCACGGCGGCGGCCGTGGTCGGCGCGCTATCGGAACCCAAACCAACGGAGTGCCAATCATGAAGACGACGACTTTCCTCCGGCGCGTCCTGGTCTCGAGCGCGACCATCCTGGCCGCGAGCGGGCTGAGTGGCCCGCCGCGGGCATATGCGCAAGAGAGCGGCACGGCGACGCCGATCAGGCACGTGATCATCGTCGTGGGTGAGAATCACACCTTCGACAATGTCTTCGGAACCTACCAGCCCAGGGGCGGCCAGAAGATCGGCAATCTGCTCGCCAAGGGCATCGTCAACGCCGACGGCACGCCCGGTCCCAACTTCGAGCTCGCGCGGCAGCGCATCGGGAGCGACCGGGGGGAGTACCACGCGGTCACTCCGTCTACCGGTGAGTACGCGACTCTGCCGCAGCCGTACACTACGTACGCGACAGGCCAACCGGGCGGCGTGCCGGACACGCGCTTCCCCACCAACCTGCCGAACGGTCCGTTCCAGATCAGCCGGTACGTTCCCTATCCCGCCTACACCGGTGACCCCGTTCACCGCTTCTTCCAGATGTGGCAGGACGTCGATGGCGGCCGCAACGACAAGTTCGTGTGGGTCGAAGAGACGATCGGCACGGGATCCAACGGCAAGCCGCTGCCGGCCGGCGGCTTCAACCCCAGGGAAGGCGCGATTTCCATGGGCTTCTACAACATGAATCCCTTCACCGATGCGGCGGGGGCCGCGCACTCCGGCGATGAGCCGGTCTTCAAGGCGCTCGCCGACGCTTACGCCAGCAGTGACAACTACCACCAGGCCGTGATGGGCGGCACGGGCGCGAACTTCCAGGCGATCGTCTCCGGCGATGCCGCCTTCTTCACCGATCCGGTGGCCCTCGACGGCAACCCCGCCGTGCCCTTCGCCAACCAGATCGAGAACCCGGATCCGGTCGAAGGCACCAACAACTACTACACCCAGGACGGATACGGCGGGGGCTCCTACGTGAACTGCTCGGACCCGAGCACGCCCGGCGCGCGCTCGGTGCGGTCGCAGTTGTTGCAGCAGGGCGTGACGCGCGCCAACTGCGCGAGCGGCCACTACTACCTCGTCAACAACTACGCGATGTACTGGAACCAGTCGAGCAGCAATCCTCCGCACCTGATCGATGCCACGCACTTCACGCTGCCACCGCAGAGCAATCCCACGATCGCGGACGTGATGACGCGGCACGGGGTGTCCTGGAAGTACTACAGCGGCGACCGCGGCAGCGACTCGAGCCTCGCCTCGGTCGACGGCATTCCGCTGTTCTTTCACTCCTACTGCGGAATCTGCGACCCGCTCACCGGCTACATCAGCATCATGAGGAATCCCGCCGAGGAGGCGAAGCTGCAGAACTACCAGGCGTTCCTCGCCGACGTTCAGGGCGGAACGCTGCCTGCGGTCTCCTTCGTGCGCCCGTTCGAGGAGCTCGCCGGCCATCCGGCCGACTCGACCACGTCGCTCTACGAGATGTTCATCCAGGATCTGGTCGGCAAGGTACGGGCGAACGAAGAGCTGTGGGCGTCGACCGCGATCTTCATCACCACCGATGAGGGCGGCGGCTACTACGACTCGGGCTACATCCAGGCGCTCGACTTCTTCGGCGACGGCACCCGCATTCCGCTGATTGCGGTGTCCCCGTACGCGAAGCCGGGCTACGTCGATCACACCTACTACGATCATGTGTCGCTGCTCAAGTTCATCGAGGAGAACTGGCATCTGCCGCCCGTCTCCGCGCGTAGCCGCGACAACCTGCCGAATCCGATTGCCTCGGCCGACGATCCCTATCGGCCGGTCAACGGCCCGGCCATCGGCGATCTGATGAACCTGTTCGATTTCAGTAGAAGTCAGGGCGACTGACGCGAACTCGTCCCCGGCCGGGGCAGGCTGCACCCTCAGGCGTGGGACGCGCCAGACGCGACGCGCAGCTCGGCCGAGTGGGCCTCGGGCCCGATCGCGGTGACGACGATGAGCGCGACGGCGACCACGGCGAGCGTCCACGCGAGGATGGACGCGTAATCGCCGCCGTGAGACTCGGCGATGCCCGCCTGGAAGGGCCCCATCTTGGACATCGCCAGGTTGCCGAGCTGATAGGCGAATCCCGGCAGGATTGCGCGCACCGAGGGAGGGGAGAGCTCGTTGAGATGCGCCGGCACGATGCCCCATGCGCCCTGCACCATGAACTGCATCAGGAAGCCGCCGAGCGCGAGCATGACGGCGGTGTGCGAAAAGGCCCACAGCGGGATCATCGGCAGCGCAAGTGCCGTGGCCGTCACGATGGTGCGCCTGCGGCCGAAGCGTTCGGACAACGCACCGAAGCAGATTCCTCCCGCAAGTGCGCCGAGGTTCATGACGATCGCGATGTGGCCCGTGACCGCCGTGGCGAAGCCGTGCTGCGCCTGAAGGAAGGTCGGATACAGGTCCTGCGAGCCGTGCGAGAAAGCGTTGAAGCAGGCCATCAGCAGCACGAGATAACACAGTGTCGTGAAGTTGTTTTTCGCCGCGCGCCACAGGGCTGCGGCCGAGGCACGCTGCGGGGAGACGCCCGCCACCCAGGCCGGGGACTCCGCGACGCCGAAGCGGATGTACAGCACCAGCAGCGCGGGCGTTGCGCCGATCACGAACATGCCGCGCCAGCCGACGTGATCGAACGCGTAGGCAAATACGATCGAGGCGAGCAGATAGCCGATCACGTAGCCTTCCTGCAGCACTCCGGAGAACAGGCCGCGGCCCCTCGCCGGGAGCGTCTCGAGCGCGAGCGCGGCCCCCACGCCCCACTCACCGCCCATCGCAAATCCGAACAGCGCGCGCAGCGCGAGCAGAGTCGTGAGGTCGGGCGCGAAGGCGGTGAGGAGCTGCACCGCCGAGTAGCTGGCGACGTTCAGCATCAGGATCGGGCGGCGGCCGTAGCGCTCCGCCAGCCAGCCGAATACCAGAGCCCCGAGCGGGCGGCACGCCAGCGTGAGGAAGATGCCCTCGGCCACCGCCTTCACGCCGGTGTGGAACTCGGCGCTGATCGCTCTCAGGCAGAAGACGAAAATGAAGAAGTCGAACGCATCCAGCGACCAGCCTGCGAGCGAGGCGATGAACGCGCGGCGCTGCGCGCGGGTGAGGCTCGTAAAGGGAGCGAACACGGGGGACTCAGGCCGCCGCCGCGGCTACTTCACCGTCGCCGCCCCGACCTTGCACGCGACCTCGTCCTGTGAGCCCGTGCCTCCCGAGCATCCGATCCCGCCGATGAGCTTGCCGCCCTGCACCAGCGGGATACCGCCCCGCGAGCCGATGACTCCATCGAGCGTCATGACGTAGGGGCGCTTGTCGGTCTGGATGGCGTTTTCCCACACCTTGGTCTCGCGTCGGAACGTCACCGCAGCCCGAGCCTTGTGCTCGGAGATCTGGATGGACGCGAGCTGCGCCCCGTCCATGCGCTGGAACGCGACCAGGTTACCGCCCGAGTCCACCACCGCGATGTCGAGCTTCCAGTCATGCTTCTTCGCCTCCGCAGCCGCAGCGGCGATGGCCGCCTCAGCGCGCTCGAGCGATATCGGAGCGCCATAGGAGATGTCGAAGGGCATCTTGTCCGGCACCGCATCGAGCGGGTTCGCCGCGGGGGTCGGCTGCGCCGCGGGCGGCTGCTGTGCGACCGACAGGGCAGTGACAAAGAGAGCCAGGCCGAGAACCGATCGTGCGGACATGGTTGCCTCCCCAGTGCGCGACGAGAGTCTACGCCTTCGGCGCCGCCGGCGGTGCGCTCCGATGTTGGCGTGCGGCACCGGTTTGCCCCGGGAGCGGATCAGGCATAGATTGGCGGCAGACCCTCCAAGGGAGAGCGAGTCATGAAGACTTCGATGGGGGTAACGGTC
>Ga0209808_1000453_pt1 | contig 20172 bp, 13 predicted proteins | sample GraSoiAngelo_157_FD_186171 | JGI IMG/M metagenome (GOLD analysis project Ga0209808, IMG submission 186171) | Grasslands soil microbial communities from the Angelo Coastal Reserve, California, USA - 14_1009_16_20cm (SPAdes) (version 2) | ecosystem: Environmental > Terrestrial > Soil > Grasslands ... | reverse complement strand
GACCGAACCCCATGTGGTCAGGATCGTGATAGTCCCCGAACGAAAACGTATGACGACTCTTGAGCCAACCAAAGTCGGCGAGTCCGCGATCCTCTGAACGGCGAGTCACATGCATTGGAAGTGCCCTCTGAAACTGCATGCCTGAAACCTTAGACGGCGACATGGGTTCTGCCTAGCCGGATTACAGCGAACAGCTCAGGAAAAAAAACAAGCGTGAAGCAGGAGCTCGCGCTTGCTCGCTCACCGACGCGCAGGACGCCGTCAAGAGCTCGGCCTTGTGAGCGATTCATCGTTTCGATTATGCGGCGCGGAGAGCATCGGTAAGGCTTTGCAGCCGACCCGACGCTCTCCAGCGCAAAACGAGGGCTACGATTTGATAAACGCCAAGAGATCCGCATTGATCGTTTCGGCATGGGTCGTGGGCATCCCATGTGGAAATCCCTTGTAAGTCTTCAAGATGGCTCCCTTTACCAATTTGGCAGTGAGCGGCCCGGAATCGGCATAAGGGACAATCTGATCGTCATCGCCGTGCATCACAAGTGTAGGGACGGTGATTTCCTTAAGGTCTTTTGTGAAGTCGGTCTGAGAGAAGGCGACGACGCCGTCGTAGTGCGCCTTCGCTCCGCCCATCATTCCCTGACGCCACCAATTTCGAATAATGCCTTGGGAGGCTTTGGCACCTGGCCGGTTAAATCCGTAAAAAGGCCCAGTGGGGACATCCAGGTAGAATTGGGCCCGGTTCGTGGCGACCTGCTTTTGGAAGCCGTCGAATACCTCTTTGGGCAGGCCTCCCGGATTGCCCGGAGTCTTGACCATGAGAGGTGGCACGGCGCTAATCAACACCGCTTTGGCCACGCGACTTGCACCGTGTCGGGCGATGTAGTGCACGACCTCACCCCCGCCGGTGGAGTGTCCGACGTGGATTGCCTTCTTGAGATCCAGGTGCGCCGTGACCGCCGCTAGATCGTCGGCATAGTGATCCATGTCGTGGCCGTCGGCGGTCTGGGTCGAGCGTCCATGACCGCGACGATCGTGCGCAACGACGCGATAGCCGTGACTCAAAAAGAACATCATCTGGGCATCCCAATCGTCGGACGATAACGGCCAGCCGTGCGAGAAAACGATTGGCTGGCCCTTTCCCCAATCCTTGAAGAATATCGTGACTCCGTCCTTCGTCGTAATCGTGTTCATCTTTGTGTCTCCAATGTGATTTGAGCTACCTGCGCCCGCGCCGTCGGATTGAGATACTGCGCCCCGTTAGACGCTGCCGGCGCAGCCTCCGTCGTCGTCGGTATAGGCGTGGGCATGGAAGGCGGAGCGGCGGGAGTGCAATTGCTCCTGGAGGATGATCGCGTCGAGCTGGCGCTGCAAGTGCTCGGAGACGCGTGAAATCCGGCGGCGGCGATGCGATCTGTCGGGCTCCTCGGTGCGGGTCTTGCAAGCGGTCCCCCGTCGAGAAGCCGCCGCATTGGACATTCTCACCGCATTGGACACTAATGACGGCCCGGACGGGCGTAGAAGGTACAGGCACATGATCGACCTCCGCATCAACGGCCAAACGAGGTCAGTAGACGCTCCCGATGACATGCCCCTGCTTTGGGTTCTGCGGGATCTGGTTGGGCTTACCGGAACGAAATTCGGATGCGGCATCGCACAATGCGGCGCCTGTACCGTGCACATCGACAGCAAGCCAGTGCGCTCCTGCATGCTCCCGGTGAGCGCGGTGGGCAATCGGCCGGTCACGACGATCGAGGGTATCGGTGCGACGCCTGCGGGGGCGAAGGTGCAGAGAGCTTGGCTCGATCTGGAAGTGGTGCAGTGCGGCTATTGCCAGTCAGGTCAGATCATGTCGGCTGCGGCCCTGCTTGCAGCCACGCCGAATCCCGATGACGCCGACATCGATGCAGCCATGGCAGGCAACATCTGCCGCTGCGGCACCTATGTGCGCATCCGTGCCGCGATCAAGCGCGCGGCCAGCGGATCCGGGGCCAAGGAGGCGACATGAGCGTGCTGCAAAGTGCCATCTCGCGCCGCAGCCTCCTCGGCGGAGGGCTTGCGGGCGGCTTCCTGCTGGCCTTCCATCTACCGACGTATGGGGCGAGCGAGCCGGCCCAGGGCGGTACCAAAGGCAAATTCGCGCCCAACGCGTTCATTCGTATCGATCCGGCGGGCAGGACGACGCTCGTAATGCCGCAGGTTGAGATGGGTCAGGGCGTCTACACATCGGTCGCCATGATCCTCGCCGAGGAACTGGACGCCGATTACCAGCAGGTCGTACTCGAGCACGCGCCACCCAACGACAAGCTCTACGGCAACCCCGTCTTCGGTATCCAGGTCACCGGTAACTCCAACTCCATCCGTGCGTTCTGGAAGCCGCTGCGCGAGGCGGGTGCCGCGGCGCGCGCCATGCTGATTCAGGCGGCGGCACAGCGCTGGAAGGTCGACCCCGCGAGTTGCACCGCGGCCGATGGCCAGGTGCGGCACATCGGCAGCGGACGGAAGGCGGGGTTTGGCACCCTGGTCGGCGCGGCCAGCAAACTTGCAGCGCCGAAGGATCCGCCGCTCAAGGACCCCAAGAATTTCACGCTGATTGGCAAGTCGCTCAAGCGTCTTGATACAGCGCACAAGGTCGACGGCGGTGTCGTCTATGGAATCGACGTGATGCTGCCCGGGATGAAATTTGCGACCCTTGCGGCAAGTCCGGTGTTTGGCGGCAAGGTGGGTCACGTGGATCCCGGCCCCGCAAACAGGATTCCGGGCGTGCGCAAGGTGGTCGTGCTGGACGACATGGTCGCGGTCGTCGGCGATCACATGTGGGCGGCGAAGCAGGGTCTTCAGGCGCTCGACATCAGCTGGAACGAGGGAGCGAACGCGGCCGTCTCCTCCGCGGATATCTGGCAGGACCTGCGCAAGGCGAGCGAGGGAAGTGGGGCGGTCGCGAAGAAAACGGGAGATGTCGAAAAGGCGCTCAGCCAGGGCGAGAAGTACGAGGCCGCGTACGAGCTGCCCTTCCTCGCCCACGCCACGATGGAACCGCTGAACTGCACGGTGCAGCTGAAACCCGACTCGTGCGAGATCTGGCTCGGCACGCAGGTGATCTCGCGCGTGCAGGGCACCGTGGCGCAACTGACCGGCCTGCCGCTTGAGAAGGTCACCGTTCACAACCACCTGATCGGCGGGGGCTTCGGACGCCGGCTCGAGCCGGACATGGCGCTCTCGGCCGTGCGGGTGGCGCAGCATCTTGACGGGGAACCGGTCAAGGTCGTATGGACCCGCGAGGAAGACATCCAGCACGATGTCTACCGTCCGGCCTATCGCGACACGATCGCCGCCACGCTGTCCGGCGGAAGGGTTGCGGCCCTCAAATACAAAGTCACGGGCTCATCTGTGATCGCACGCTGGCTGCCGCCGGCCTTTCAGCACGGAATCGATATCGATGCGATCGACTGTGCCGTCGACATGCCCTACGACATTGCGCATCTGCACGTCGAGTATGTGCGCGCCGAGCCCCCGGCGGTGCCCACCGGTTTCTGGCGCGGTGTCGGGCCGAACAACAACGTCTTTGCGATCGAGTGCTTCATGGACGAGCTCGCGAAGAAGGCGGGAAAGGACTCAATTGCGTTCCGCCGCGCCATGCTCGGGAAATCCCCCCGCCTCCTGGCGGCGCTCGATCTCGTGGCGGAGAAATCAAGCTGGGGCCAGCCCCTGCCGGCGCGCACCGGCCGCGGCGTCTCGGTGCAGCCCGCTTTCGGAAGCTTCATCGCGACGGTGGTGGAAGCGGAAGTGGACGCACAGGGCGAGGTGCACTTGCGCCGAGTGACGAGCGCGGTGGACACCGGTATCGCGGTCAACCCGGACACCATCGTGGCGCAACTGCAGGGGGGCCTCATCTTCGGCCTCACCGCGGCGCTCTACGGCGAGGTGACGGTGAAGAATGGTCGTGTACAGCAGTCGAATTTCAACGACTATCGCATGCTGCGCATCGATCAGGTCCCCCCGATCGAGGTCTACGTGATCAAAAGCGGTGAGGCACCGGGGGGCATCGGGGAAACCGGCGCGACGGCCGGACCGCCCGCGCTACGCAACGCGATCTACGCCGCCACCGGCATCGCGCTCAGACGCCTGCCGATCGATCGCGATGTCCTGGCCGGCAGGAAGTCAGCATGAGCATGCGCATCCGGGATCCCAAGGTCGGCGGCGCGGCGCGTGGCACGCTCATCACGGTCCTCGTCATTCTCGCGATCGTCGTGGGTGCGGTCCTCTGGTTGCGCGGTCCCGGACCCATGGAATTTGCGCCCGGACAGAAGGTCGCGCTCGCTGAGTATCATGCGACCGATCCCACCGGTGTTCCAGCGGCACTGAAGGATGCCACCCAGATTGCGCGCGGAGAATATCTGGCGCGCGCGGCCGACTGCATGGTCTGTCACACGAGCCCGGATGGAAAGCCGTATGCCGGTGGCTTTGCGTTCAGTCTGCCCTTCGGCACGCTCTATTCGACCAATATCACGCCCGACAAAGAGACCGGCATCGGTGATTACACGGATGCGCAATTCCTCGCCGCGCTGCGCCGTGGGGTTCGCGACGATGGCGCGCGGCTGTATCCGGCGATGCCATTCACCTCGTACACGTTTCTGACCGATGCCGATGCACTCGCGATCAAAGCGTATCTCTTCAGCCTCGCGCCGGTGCACGGCCCGGACAGGGCCGATACCCTGTCATTTCCCTTCAACCAGCGCTGGCTGCTGGGCATTTGGTCATGGCTGTTCAACCCCGACCAGCGCTTTCAGGCAAACCCCGCGCAGAGCCCGGAATGGAACCGCGGCGCGTATGTCAGCGAAGCGCTCGCCCATTGCGGCGAGTGTCACACGCCGCGCAACGTCGCCTTCGCGCTCAACAACCGCAAGAAGTTCAGCGGTGCGGTCACCGCCGGCTGGCGTGCGTACAACATCACCGGCGACCCGGGCACCGGCATTGGTGGCTGGCGTGAGGACGTTTTCGTCTATCTCTCCAAAGGCCATGCCATGGGGCATGGTACGGCAGCCGGACCCATGGGAGAGGCGGTCGATGAGAGCTTCAGCCACATGGCGCCGGAAGATGTCCGCGCGGTCGTCACTTACCTGCGCAGCATCCCGGCCGTGGCGTCGTCCGATCTGCCGGCCACCCTGGCACCCCCGGCAGACTCGTCGCACAAGGTCGGGCCGATGACCGTCGACTCTCGGGGCAAGGAAGTGTTCGAGGGTGCCTGCGCGAGCTGCCATGACTGGAGCGGAGTGAGCCCGATTTCGGCTTTCGCAACACTCACCGGTGCGCGCGCGGTGAATGATCCCAGCGCCACGAATGTTGCGCAGATCGTGATTTCCGGCACGCGGCGCATCAATCCGCCCGACGTCCTCTCCATGCCAGCCTTCGGCGCCATCTATTCCGACGCCGAGATCGCGGCCGTCGCCAACTACGTCACCGCGCGCTTCGGCGCGAAGGGCTCCTCGATCGGCGAGCATGACGTGGCCGATCTTAGAAAGCAGGTGGCGCAATAGGTCATCCCGCCACCATCTGTCTGCGCATATTGGCCGCATATCCGCATCAACTCGCGGGAGAGAACAATCGATGCGTGTTTGACAGGACCCCGTCATGCCTGACTCCATGAGTGTTGCCGCGGGCTCCAAAGTGAGGCGCCTGGCGCTTTGCATCGGCGCCGCCGCCCTGATGCTCACGGCCTGCGGCAAAAAAACCCCCGCCGACCCGCCGCGCGCAGACGTCTCCACCGCCACCGTGGCGCCGCAAGCCGCCACCGTCTTCACGGACTACGTCGCACAGACGGAAGCCGTCAACACCGTCGAAATACGACCCCGCGTCGGTGGCGTGCTCGAAAAGCAGCTGCCCATCGAAGGCGAGCGCGTGAAGATCGGCGCATTGTTGTTCGTCATCGACCAGCAACCCTACATCGCCGCGCTCGCCCAGGCGAAGGCGGCGCTCGCCCAGAGCGAGGCGGCCCTGGTCCAATCGCAGCGCGATCTCGCGCGCGCCAAGTCACTGTCGGAAATCGATGCCGTGAGCCAGCAGGAGCTGGACGCGGCCGTGGCCAAGAACGACGCCAACCTGGCTTCGGTCGACGCCGGCCGGGCCTTGGTCAGGACCGCACAGCTGAACCTGGGTTATACCACCATCACCAGCCCCATCAACGGCGTGATGGGCCGCGCGCAGTTGCGCCTGGGGGGCTTGGTGACGGCGAACAGCACGGTGCTCACGACGCTCTATGAGACCGACCGCATGTACGTGAATTTCAGCATCAGCGAGCAACGGCTGCTGACGCTGCAGCGCCAGGCGGGCCGAGCGCCGAACCAGAACAGCGCCACGCCGCCGCCGTTCCGGATCTTTCTCGCGGACGGCTCCGAATACCCACAGCGGCCCCGCCTGAACTTCATCGATCCGGCAGTGGATCAGCGCACCGGCACCCTGGCGATCCGCCTGGAAGTGGAGAATCCCGAGCATCTGTTACACGCCGGGCAGTTCGCGCGGGTCCAAGTGGCGGCGACGCAATTGACGGATGCCATCGTGCTGCCGCAGCGCGCCATCCAGGAGCTGCAAGGTAAGTACTACGTCTGGATCGTCGACGCCGAGGGCAAGGCGCAGCAGCGCGACGTGCAGATGGGGCCGCGCATCGGCAGCGGCTGGCAGGTACAGCAGGGACTCAAGGCGGGCGATGTGGTCGTGGTTGACGGCGTGCAGCGCCTCAAGCCGGGGGCGGCGGTGAACGCCAGTCCAATGGCGAACGCCCCCGAGGCGGCTAGCAGGGTTGCCGCGGGCCGCACGTGATCAACTTCTTCATCGATCGCCCGATTTTCTCGACGGTGCTCGCCATCATTATCACGCTGGCCGGCGGCGTCGCATTATCCGGCCTGCCGATCGCCCGCTTCCCGCAGATCACGCCGCCGACCATCGTCGTCTCGGCCGTTTTCCCCGGCGCCGACGCCGCCACCATCGAGCAGTCCGTCGCAGCGCCGATCGAGCAGCAGGTCAACGGCGTGCCGCACATGATCTATATGGACTCGAAGAGCGCCAACGACGGCACCTATGCGCTGACTGTCACCTTCGAGGTCGGCACCGACCAGGACATCGCCGCGGTGGACGTGCAGAACCAGGTCGCCATCGCCCAGCGCCAGCTGCCGCAGCAGGTGCTGCAGCAAGGGATCACGGTGGCCAAGCGCCAACCGCAGATCCTGTTGGCGGTGGCCATCGGCTCGGACGATCCGCGCTACGACTACCTGTTCCTGTCCAATTACGCCACGCTCCATGTCTACGACGCGCTGGCGCGGGTTCACGGGGTCGGCCAGGTGGTGGTGTTCGGCGCGCGCGACTACGGCATGCGCATCTGGCTCGATCCCGCAAAAATGGCGCGTCTCGCCGTCACCACCCAGGACGTGAGCACCATCCTCAACGAACAGAACGTGGTGGCTCCCGCCGGCACCGTCGGGGCGGAACCCGCCCCCCCGGGGCAGCAGATGCAGTACGTCGCCTCGGTTAAGGGACGTCTGTCAACGCCTGAGCAATACGGCAACATCGTGGTGCGTACCGGGGCCGACGGCGCCATCGTCTACCTCAAGGACATCGCCCGCATTGAACTCGCCGCCACGGACTACTCACGCTCCAGCCGACTCAACGGCGTGCCCACGGCCATCATCGGCGTCTACCAGTTGCCGGATGCGAACGCGCTGGAGGTGGCCAAGGGCGTGCGCAAGGTAATGGACTCACTGGCGCCGACCTTTCCCAAGGGCATCCACTACGTGATTCCCTACGACACCACCCTGTTCGTGTCGGAATCAGTGCACGAAGTGGTCAAGACCCTGCTCGAGGCGGGCGTGCTGGTGTTGCTGGTGGTGTTCATTTTCCTTGAGAGCTGGCGCGCCACCCTGATTCCGATGCTGGCGATCCCGGTCTCCCTGATCGGCACCTTCAGCGCCTTCCTGGCGCTGGGCTTCTCGCTCAATACGCTGACCCTATTCGCGCTGGTATTGGCCATCGGCCTGGTCGTGGACGATGCCATCGTCGTGGTCGAAGCCGCGACCGAGATCATGGACAGCCGCAAGCTGTCAGCGCGGGAGGCCGCCAAGGCGGCGATGAAAGAGGTCTCCGGCCCGGTGGTGGCGATCGCCCTGGTGCTGATCTCCGTGTTCGTGCCGGTGGCTTTCCTCGGCGGCCTCACCGGCCAGTTCTACCGGCAGTTCGCGCTCACGCTCGCGGTGTCGGTGGCGATCTCGGCGGTGATTGCCCTCACCTTCACCCCGGCCCTGTGCGCCCTGCTGCTGAAGCCGACGGCCGAGTCGCATTTCGGCGGGATCGTCGGCCGCTTCTTCAGCGCCTTCGACCGCGGCTTCAAGCGCTTCACCGCGCGCTACGTCGGCAGCGTCGGCACCGCCATCCGCCGCACAGCGCGATCGATGACCATCTTTCTGATCCTCACCGCGGCCGCGCTGTGGCTGCTGCACGTCCGGCCGACCGGCTTCATGCCGGACGAGGACCAGGGCTACCTGATCGGCCTGGTGACCCTCCCCGTGGGTGCGTCGCTCCAGCGTACTGAGGCGGTGGCCGGCGAATTCAGCGCGATGGTGCGCAAGCAGCCGGAGATCCAGTCGACCTTCGCCATCACTGGCCTGAATCTCCTCACCGGCACCAACTCCTCCTACGCCGCGACCATCTTCATCATCCTCAAGCCCTGGGGCCAGCGCGCCGGCACGGCGCATGGCTCGCTCGCGCTCGCGGCGCGCATCAACAAGCTGGCGAGCGCCGTCAAGGAAGCCAACGTGCTGGCGCTGAATCCGCCGCCGGTTCCGGGCATCGGCGCTGCCGGCGGCTTCGAATTCATCCTGGAGGACCGCAGCGGGGGCGATATCCAGAAATTCGCCGGCGTAATCCAGGATTTCCTGGGGCAGGCCAACAGGCGGACCGAGCTCACCCGCGTCTTCACGCAATTCAACGTGCGCACGCCGCAGATCGAGTACGTGCTCGACCGCGAGCGCGCCAAGACCCTGGGCGTGTCGATTTCGAGCATCTTCGGCACCCTGCAGACCTTTTTCGGCGGCAACTATATCAACGACTTCAACCTGTTCGGACGCACGTACAAGGTCACCGCCCAGGCTGAGGCTGCAGCGCGCGCGTCACCGGAATCCGTCGACGGCCTGTATGTGCGCAGCGACCAGGGCAACATGGTGCCACTGTCAACCCTGGTCGCGATCAAGGAAATTCAGGGGCCGGAATACATTGAGCGCTACAACGTGTTCCGCGCGGTGACGATCAACGGCTCCGCTGCGCCGGGGTACAGCTCCGGACAGGCGACGCTCGCCACGGAGGCTCTCGGCGCCAACCTGCCAGATGGGTACGCCTACGACTGGACTGGCACCACCTACCAGGAAAAAATCTCCGGTGGGCAGGCTGGGCCGATTTTCGGCATGGCCATCGTTTTCGTCTTCCTGGTGTTGGCGGCGCTCTACGAAAGCTGGGCGGTGCCGTTCGCAGTGCTGCTGGGCATCCCCTTCGCCGTGCTGGGTGCTTATATCGGCCTGACGCTGCGTGGCATGCCGAGCGACATCTACGCGCAGATCGGCCTGGTGATGCTGATCGGCCTGGCCGCAAAAAACGCCATACTCATCGTCGAATTCGCCAAGCTCGCGTATGAGCGCGGCCGGCCGCTCGTCGATGCGGCGATCGAGGGCGCACGCCTGCGCCTGCGGCCGATCCTGATGACTTCCTTCGCATTCATTTTCGGTTCCGTGCCGCTGGCGATCGCCACCGGCGCCGGCTCCGGCGCGCGCCTCGTACTGGGCACCGCGGTGGTATTCGGCATGAGCGTGGCCACCCTGATCGGCATCTTCATCATTCCAGTGTTCTACGTGTTGGTGCAGAGCCTGCAGGAGCGCCTGCTCGGTAAGCGCGCTACGTCGCCAGTGCAGTCATGAGGCGCAACCTGCGCAGCATCGTTGCCGCCATCCCCGCCCTGCTGGTGATGGCATGCGCGCTCGGACCCGATTACCACCGGCCCGAGACGAAGGTCCCGGCTGCCTTCCGCTTCGAGCCGACCCCCACGACCGAGTCCTTCGCCGATCAGGGATGGTGGCAGGTTTACCAGGACCCAACCCTGCAGTCGCTGATCCGCGAGGCACTCGACAACAACCTCGACGTGCGCATTGCCGCGGCACGCATCGAGCAGGCGCGCGCCGTTCTCGGCTCGACGCGTCTGCAGCAGCTGCCGCAGATTGCGGTTTCGGCCGACGCGCAGCGCGCGCGCACTTCGGTGGACCAGCGCGTCCCCGGCGTGCCAGCGATCAGCAACGTGTTTTCGGCGGACGGGAGCCTCTCCTATGAACTCGATTTCTGGGGCAAGTACCGGCGCGCTACCGAGTCCGCGCGTGCGGGGTTGCTCGCGTCCGCATATGCCAAGCAGGATGTGATGGCCGGGCTGGTCTCCGGCGTCGCCACCGCCTACTTCACGCTGCTGACGCTGGACGAGCAGCTCGCCATCACCCAGCGCACGGTGGGCACGCGCCAGAAATTCGTCGACCTGACGCAGGCGCAACATGAGCGCGGCACGGTCTCGGGCCTGGACGTCGCGACCGCTCAGGCGCAGTTGGCCATTGCGCAGGCCAATATCCCTGACCTGCAGCGCCAGATCGGCATCGCGGAGGACCAGCTGAGCGTGCTGCTCGATCGCAACCCGGACCAGATCGTGCGCACCGAGAGTAGCCAGCTCAGGCGCATGATCGAACCTGCCATTCCGCCGGTACCGCCAGCCGGCCTGCCCTCGAGCCTGCTGGAGCGCCGCCCGGACCTGCGTGCGGCGGAGCAGAATCTGGTGGCAGCCAACGCCAACGTCGGCGTAGCCAAGGCCAACCTGTTCCCGAGCATCACCCTTACCGCAGTCGGGGGCAGTGAGAGCTCCGCACTGTCGGACCTATTCAGAGGCCCCACCCGGACCTGGTCGGGCGGCGCCGGCCTGCTGCAACCCCTGCTGAGCCCGCAGCGCAGTCTCTACCAGGTCGAGCTGGCCGATGCTCAGAAGAGGCAGGCTCTGCTCCAATACCAACAGAGCATCCAGGTCGCCTTCCGGGAAGTGTCCGACGCGCTCATTGCACGCCAGAAATACGCCGAATTCCAGGTCGCGGAGCAAGCCCAGGTGGACGCGCAGCGCAGGGCCAACACCATCGCCCTGGCCCGCTACCGCGTCGGCTCTGCATCCTACTTCGATGTGATCAACGCCGACCGCGACCTGTTCACCGCGGAGCTGTCGCTCTCCGCGGCGCACTTGAATACGCTGCTGTCGCTGGTGCAGCTTTATCGGGCCGTGGGCGGCGGGTGGCAGACCGAACAATCCGGCAAAAGCGCGCCGGATCCGACGCCCGATACCACGGGGCTGACCCCGGATTCCCCATCGGCGAGTGCACGCGCACCCTAAGTACTCATGGCTGAGCAGTGCCGTCATCTGGATTTCGTGCGGACCGATCGGCCGCGTAGTCGCGGTTGCGAGGAGTGCCTCAAGCTCGGCGATACCTGGGTCCATCTGCGACTCTGCAGGACCTGCGGGCATGTCGGTTGCTGCGACGACTCGAAGAATCGGCACGCGACTAGGCACTTCCAAGCCACGCAGCATCCCATCATGACGTCGATCGAGCCCGGCGAGAATTGGAGCTGGTGCTACATCGACGAGCTGGCGATGGAGCTGCCGCCGTGATTCGACTCGATCTGTAGGAGCGACGGTGGCGACCACTCTGCTGGAACAGCGGCGCGCGCAGATGTTCCCCAAGCTCACCGCCGCACAGCTCGCGCGCCTGGAGCGCCAGGGCACGCGCATGCAGACGCGCGCGGGCGAAATTCTCCTGGAACTGGGCGACTCACCGCGCGGCGTCTTCGTGGTGGCGGCGGGAAGTCTCGAAGTGCTGGCGCCGCCGTCAGTTACTCAAGACACTTCGGGCGACGAGTTGCTCTTCCTACTGGGCCCGGGGGACTTTACCGGCGAGATGAGCACCTTGCGCGGCACCCCCGCCATGGTACGCATTCGCGTGCGCGAGGCCGGCGTCGTTCTATTAATCGAGGCGGAGCAGCTGCGACGCATCGTGCAGAACGATGCCGAGCTCAGCGAGCTCTTCATGCGCGCTTTCATCCTGCGCCGCATGAGCGTCATCGAGTCGGGCCACAGCGAGGTGCTGCTTCTGGGTTCGAATCACTCCGCCGACACCTTGCGCTTACGGGAATTCCTGACGCGTAACGCCCGCCCCTACGTCAATATCGACGTCGAGCACGATGCCGACGCCCACGCGTTGCTCGACCGTTTTCACGTCCGGAGCGAAGACGTTCCCGTGGTAGTCTGCCGCGGCGGCGAACTTCTGAAGAACCCGAGCAATGCCGAAGTCGCCAAGTGCCTCGGCATCAATGCGCCCGCCGCCGACGATCGGGTGCACGATCTGCTCATCATCGGCGCGGGTCCTGCGGGTCTTGCCGCCGCCGTGTATGCAGCCTCCGAGGGCCTGGACGTGCGCCTCGTGGAGACCTTCGCTCCCGGCGGCCAGGCCGGAACGAGCTCCCGGATCGAAAACTATCTGGGATTTCCGACCGGCATTTCCGGAGCCGCCCTCGCCGGTCGGGCGTTCTCTCAGGCACAGAAGTTCGGGGCGCAGCTGAGCGTGGCTTGGGTCGCGGCTAGGCTCGATTGTGAACGTTGGCCGTACACGGTCAACATCGCCGATGGCCCGTCGATGCGCGGCAGAGCCATCCTCATCGCCAGCGGCGCGCAGTACCGGATGCCCGAGATTGCCAACCTTTCGCGTTTTCTTGGCCGCGGCATCTACTATGCCGCCACTCATCTGGAGGCCAAGCTCTGCGCCGACGAGGATACCGTGGTCGTCGGGGGTGGTAATTCTGCGGGCCAGGCGGCGGTCTTCCTCGCCAGCTCTTGTCGTCACGTGCACATGCTGGTCCGTTCCGACGGGCTGGCCGAGAGCATGTCGCGATATCTCATTCGCCGCATCGAGGAGACCCCGAACATCAGCCTGCATACGCACACGCAGCTGACGGCGCTCGACGGCTCCGATCGACTGGAGCGCGTCTCCTGGACGCACCGTAATGGAGAACTCGAAGCGTCTGATCTCAGGCACGTATTCCTGATGACGGGCGCGCAGCCGAATACGGCTTGGTTGCAGGGCTGCGTAGTGCTGGATGATCATGGCTTCGTGAAGACTGGGCCCGACCTTGGCAAGGAACAGCTGGCGGATGCACGCTGGAGCCTGCCACGTCCGCCGTACCTGCTGGAGAGCAGCGTACCGGGGGTATTCGCCGCGGGCGACGTGCGCGCCGGCAGCGTCAAGCGCATTGCTTCGGCCGTGGGCGAGGGATCGATCTGCGTTCAGTTCGTGCATCGGGTGCTGCGCGAGTTCGCCGACGCGGGGAACGAGTCCGCGATCGTCGCAGCCTAGAGAGGGCGCGCGCCATGACCGAGGTAGCTAAATCCGAACAGTCTCTCGAGTCGCGTCTTGACGAGGCACTCGAAATGACCTTCCCGGCGAGCGATCCGATTGCAGTTCATGCGCCGGACCCGCGCCCCACTCGTCCTCCGCAACCTCACGAGGAGACTCCTTAGTTAACGCGACGGGATCGGGAGTCGGGCCACATCCTGGTGTGTACCGCTCCTCGATCCATAAAACGGCGCGATACTACCTATGTAGCGTTTCGGAGCGCATACTTTGTCCGCGCACTGTTGGTCTTCGTAGCTTTGACTCCTTCCCTCAGAAATTGCCGTTGCGGAGAAACATCGTGACGAACCACTATCACGCTGCCGTTTGGATCGATCACCATGAAGCGCGGGTGTTTCATTTCAACGCGACGGATGTTGACGAGATCGTCGTGCATCCGGAGCATCCCACTCGACACATTCATCACAAAGCCAACTCGATCGGCAGCGGGCACACCTCCGAAGATCACGCCTTCTTTCAGGACGTGATCAGTGCAATCGGTACCGCCAGCGCAATACTGGTCACCGGTCCGGCCAATGCGAAGACCGAATTGATCAAGCACATCCACCGCCACAACCCCCAGCTCATCGAGCGGATCGCGGCGGTTGAGACCGTCGACCATCCCACCGATGGTGCGTTCGTCGCCCACGCGCGCCGGTATTTCCGGGCTGCCGACCGAATGAGTGCACAGACTGGGCGCGGCTGATCGTCGGTGGTGTCCAACTCGCACGCCGATTCCCCGATTTCTTCCGCACGCGGCCCCAACGCCTCGGCCGCTCAACAGAGCCCAAGAGATATCAGCCTTGCGCAACCCGCCCGTGCCCTGAATCGGGCGGCGCCCTTCGTGCGTCGTCTGTATAATTGGACAATACGCCCGCAAAGCGGATTTTTTCGGACCACAGGGGTCGCTGACAGAGTCAGGGTCCCGCCGCGGACCTCCGCCCAGTGGCGCGCTCAGTGGGCGCCGACCGGCAGACAGGACCTCAGGTACAAACCGGCCGCGACCTTGACCTCGCGTGCCGCATTGAGATTCCCCTCGCAAGCGGTGACCACTGCGCCCTTCATCATGGTCTGCCACGTGCTGGCGAAGAGCGCCGGATTCCTGATCCCCGCGTCCGCGGCCAGCTCCTTGAGAAATTCCCGGACATTGGCGATGTGTTGCGCCGCTGCGCGCCGCGAAGGGTGGCCGGGCGGATATTCCAGCAGGACTTTGATGAACGGGCAGCCGTCAAACTCCTCGGAACGAAACCAATCGGAGAGGAGATCGAGCGCGGCGAGAAGCCTCTTTCCCGGCGACCGCGCCCGTCGGTAGACCTCTGACTTCAGCCACTCGACGGTCCACAGCCTCTCCCGCCGCTCGAGGAACGCGGCAACGAGGTCCTGCTTCGAGTGGAAGTGATGATAGAGGGACATCTTGGCGACGCCCGAGCGCCGGACAATCGTGTCGATTCCCACGTCGCGCGTGCCGCGCCGACTGAAGAGCTCGTACGCCGCCGCGAGCACACGCTCGCGCGCGCCGACCCGGGAAGCGGATGCTCCCGAAACGGGATGTCTCACTGCGGTCATGATTCGGCCCCCTCGCGGCTGACCGGAAAGCGTACCCGGTGACGGCCTCCCCGAGCGCTGCCCGGGGAGACGTTGACAGCTTATCAGCGCGCGCGGTATACAGAATAGTCTGTATAGACTATCCCCTCACCAAGCGCTCGAGCAAGGAGCTCGCACCCATGACACCGAGCCTGGAAACGGAGGCATGCTGATTCTCAATCCGCTCGAAGCCTCCGAGCGGTCCGTGCTGGTCGGCTACGCCGTAGCCGTTCTGACGGTGGCTGCCGCATTCGCGGCTCTGCTCCTGATGCAGACCCGCTGGCAGGCCTCCGCTCCCGTTTCCCTGCTCCTCGCGGCGGTCATCGTCACGACCTGGCTCGCCGGAACGAAACCGGGGGCGCTCGCGACGGCGCTGGCCATCCTGGCCTTCACTTATTATTACGTCGGGCTGACCGGTTTGTCGGGCAACGCGCCGATACAAGCCATACGGCTGCTCTCCTTCACCACCCTCGCCTGTTACGTCGTGTGGATCACGGCAACCGAACGGGGCGCCGCCGAGTCCTTGCGGCGCGCACACGATGGCTTGCAGCGGACCAACGAGGCGCTCCGCCTGGAAAACATGGAGCGCCGCCGGACCGAAGAGCAATTGCGCCTGAGCGAGGCGAAATTTCGCGCCCTGACGGAGAGCGCGTCTGCGGCGATCTTCATTCGCCACGGAGACAGGATTTCCTACGCTAACCCTGCGGCCTCGGCCATCACCGGCTACAGCTTCGAAGAGCTCAGAGCCATGAGCTTCTCCGACACCGGCCATCCCGATTTCGGGAACCTGCTCCGAGCGCGCGCGCTCGCACGGCAGAAGGGGGAGCTGGTTCCGGTGCGCTACGAGCTGAAGATCGTGACCAAGGCCGGCGAGGAGCGCTGGCTCGGCTTCACGGAAGGGGTATTCGAGTTCCAGGGCACGCCCGCCGTGGTAAGCATCGCCTTCGACATCACGGAACGCCAGCGAGCCGAAGAGGCGTTGCGCAAGAGCGAGCGACTCTTGCGCGAGGCCGAGGAGCTCGGTCACACCGGCAGCTGGGAGCACGATCTGGTCAGCGGCCGGATCGTCAACACCCCGGAGAACCATCGTCTGTTTTTCGGCGACGACGACAGCAAGGGCGCGCGCCTCGAGGACTACCTCGATGCCGTGCATCCCGATGATCGCGCGTACCTGACCGCACGGCGTGAGAAGCTGCTCGCCGAGGGTGGCCCGCGCGACATCGAGTTCCGCGTGATCTGGCCCGACGGCAGCGTCCATGTTCTCTTCGGATTGGCCACGATCGTGCGCGATCGCTCGGGCCAGCCCGTGCGCGCTTACGGGACGAACATCGACATCACCGAGCGCAAGCGCGCGGAAGAGGCGGTGCGAGACAGTCGTCAGCTCCTGGACCTGGTGCTTGCAACTCTCCCCGTGGGTGTAGCGGTAACCGATCGGGCGGGCGACATCGTTCTGGCCAACGAAGCGTCGAAGCGCATCTGGGGCAAGGCCATGATCGTCTCAGGCCGCGAACGCTGGGCCCAGAGCATTGGCTTCTGGCATGACACGGGCGAACGGATCGCCCCGACGGAGTGGGCCTCGGTACGGGCGCTGTCCGGCGGACAGACGAGCCTGAACGAGCTGATCGACATCGACACCTACAACGGCGAGCGCAAGACCATCCAGAACTCCACCGCGCCGATTCGCAACGCCGAGGGACAGATCGTCGGCGCCGTAATCGTCAACCAGGACGTCACCGAGCGCACCCGCGCCGAGGAAGCCCTGCACGAGTCCGCGAATCGCCTGCAACACCTTTCCCGCCGCCTCCTCGCCGTTCAGGAGGAAGAGCGCCGCCACCTCTCCCGAGAGCTGCACGACGAATTCGGCCAGCTCCTGGCCAGCATAACGCTGCACCTGCACGCAGCCCGGCGCGTCACCGGCGAAGCGGCCCACGCGGCTCTCGACGAGTGCATGGCTCTGCTGCATCACGCCGGCGAGCAGGTGCGCACCCTCGCGCTCGAGCTTCGCCCGAGGATGCTCGAGACCGCGGGTCTCGATGCGACCCTGAGATGGCTTGCCGAACAGCACCAGCAGCGCACGGGCATCACTACGGAGGTGGTGGGTGAGTTAACGGATGTGCCCAGCGAGCGGTCGATCGCCTGCTTCCGCGTGGCTCAGGAAGCCCTGACCAACGTCGCCCGCCACGCTCGCGCGCAACGCGTGTGGATCGAGCTGGACCAGAGCGACGGCAGGCTGGGCCTTACGATCCGCGATGATGGTGTGGGCTTCGACGTTGCGAGAGCCTTCGAGCAGGCCGGTAGCCGCGGTAATCTCGGCCTGTCGGGCATGCGTGAGCGCGTGGAGATACTCGGCGGCAATCTGGAGGTTGATTCGGGGGCCGGGCGCGGGACCCGGATCCGGATTTCGCTGCCCAACGCTCCCCTGGTCTCCGACTCGGCGGAGCGCGCGGCGTGAGCGCGCCGGCCAGAGTCCGCATCATGCTCGCGGACGATCACAAGCTCTTTCGCGCCGGTATTTTTGCCCTGGTGCAGACGCTGCGCGGAATCGAAATCGTCGCGGAGGCGGCCGACGGCCGCGAGGCGCTGCGCCTGGTCGCAGCCCATCGCCCCGATGTGGTCCTCATGGACGTCATGATGCCGAACCTGAACGGTCTCGATGCGGCTGCGCGGATCGCGCGCGCCTTCCCGCGCACGCGCGTCGTGATCGTATCCATGAACGCGGACGAGGATTCGGTGCTCAAGTCGCTGCGCGCCGGTGCGGCGGGCTACGTTGTCAAGACTGCGGATCCGGCGGAGCTCGAGCTGGCGATCCGCGCCGCGGCGCGCGGCGAGAGATTCCTGAGCTCGGCGGTATCGCAGCACGTGGTGGCGGCGTGTCTCAAACGGGTCGACCGTGAGCAGACCTCGCTCGAGCGATTGACGCCCCGCCAGCGCGAAGTCCTGCAGCTGATCGCGGAAGGCCATACGACCAAGGAAATCGCGGCAAGGCTCGACATCAGCGCCAAGACGGCCGAAAGCTATCGTGGCGAGTTGATGAAAGTGCTCGAAATCCACGACGTCGCGAGTCTCACCCGCTACGCCATCCGGGCCGGTCTCGTGTCCGTCGACAGCTGAGAGCCCCCGGGCGCTCCACCCCCGCGTTTTGCCGGCCGCATCCCCCGGGTTTCCCCGGGGTGCACGGGCGCGCTTTGCGCATGGAAGATATCGGCGCGACCGCGACAAACCGGGGCGTGTCTCCCCAGGGCTGGAGGAAGTTGGCAAGGGACAGCGGAGGGGCCGCCAATGGGCCCGAGCGGGATGGGAAGAGGCCACGGAGTGCCGCACGGGTCGCTCACGTCGTCACGGGCCCGGCAGGTGAGTTCCTCGCGTGGTCGGACACGCTGTCGGCAATGATCGGCCGCGAGACGTCGGCGATGCCGCGCACGACGCGGTCCTGGCTCGAGTTGGCGCACCCGGAGGACCGCAGGCGCTTGCGGCGCGTGGCGATCGAGACGGCCAGGACCGGCAAGGGTGCGGAGCTCGAATATCGCCTGCAACGCGGGCCGCGCGATTGGCTCCGCCTCCGTCACGTCATGGAGCCGCTCGTCTCGGAGCAAGACGCGAGCGGAGCCAGGCGGTGGCTGAATACGCTGCAGGACGTGACGGAAGCGAAGCAGGCTGGGCCAGTGCTGCCGGCGAGCGCCGAGCAGTACCGCGCGACTTTCGAGCAGGCGGCGGTAGGTATCGTCCACAGCTCTCTCGAAGGCGAGCTGCAGCTGGTCAATCGAGCCTTCTGCCTGATGACCGGTTATCCGCGCGCTGAGCTCGCGCGGCTCCACATCCGCGATCTCACCCACCCCGCCGATCTCGAATCCTCTATGGAGGGTCGCAGAAAGCTCATCCAGGGAGACGGCGCGCCCTACGAGAGAGAGGTGCGACTGCGGCGCAAGGACGGCTCGTACCTGTGGGCGCTCGTCGCGACCTCGATCGTGCGCGCAACCGACGGCCGTCCCACGCATTTCGTAACCGTCCTGAGCGACATCTCCGAGCGCAAGCGCGCCGAGGAGGAAGTGAATCGTTTTCGCGCGGCGATGGACGTCACCGTGGACGCGATCTTCCTGAGCAATCCCCAGACCATGCGCTTGTTGTATGTCAACGATACGGCCTGCCGCACGCTCGGGTACACCCGCGAGCAGTTGTTGCAGAAGCCTCCCTGGGAGTTGCTCGGCAGGACGCGCGAACAGCTCGCCCGGGAAAACGATGCAGTCATCGCGGCGGCCGAGCGCGGGATTCGGACCGAGACCCGCTACGTCCGGAGCGACGGCAGCGGAGGATGGACCGAGCTGTACCGCCGCGCCCTGCCCACCGACAGCGGCGTGCTGATCGTCACGATCGCCCGTGACGTCACCGAGCGCAGGGCGCAGCAGGAGAAGATCGAGCGCCTGAACAGGGTCTATGCGATGTTGAGCGGCATCAATGCCGCCATCGTGCACATCCGCGATCGTGATGAGCTCTTCCGCGAGTGCTGCCGCATTGCGCATGAGGCGGGCGGCTTCGATGCTGTCTCTATCCACCTCATCGATCCGCAGAAGTTGATCGCGGAGCCGGTTGCCTGGCACGGCCGCCAGGAAATGATGGAGTGGCTGCGGCAGGGGCGGTTCTCGGTTGGGGTCGAGAAGTCGGCTGCTCAGAGCCTGCCCGTCGAGTTGATCAAAACCCGCAGACCGGCGACCACCAACGACGCGTTGCACGACCCGCGCGTGCAGTTCAAGGACGCACTGGCCAGGTTCGGGATCAATTCGGTCGCCTTTCTGCCTCTGATCGTCTCCGACAGGGTCACCGGGGTCATGACCATGTACTCCCCGCTCAAGGGCCATTTCGACGAGGCGGAAATCAGGCTCCTTTCCGGGCTGGCGGCCGACATATCGTTCGCGGTGGAGCATCTGGAGAAGAGCGAGCGCGCCACTTACCTTGCGCTCTATGACGAGCTCACCGGGCTTGCCAGCCGGCAGCTGCTGGCCGAGCGTCTCGGGCAGTTCATTCACGTGGCCCGGCACGCCCAGGCCAGGCTGGCACTGGCCCTCCTCGACATCGAGCGCCTGCGCTCGGTCAACAATTC
>Ga0209808_1000452_pt1 | contig 20192 bp, 23 predicted proteins | sample GraSoiAngelo_157_FD_186171 | JGI IMG/M metagenome (GOLD analysis project Ga0209808, IMG submission 186171) | Grasslands soil microbial communities from the Angelo Coastal Reserve, California, USA - 14_1009_16_20cm (SPAdes) (version 2) | ecosystem: Environmental > Terrestrial > Soil > Grasslands ... | reverse complement strand
CGGTCCAGGCGATTGACGACGATGGCGCGCGGCAGGTCGTATTCGCTCGCGAACTTCCAGACCTTCTCCGTCTGCACCTGCACACCGGCCACGGCGTCCACCTCGACGAGCGCGGCGTCCACCACCCGCAGCCCGGCGCGCGCGTCGGCGATGAGGTCACCGTACCCCGGCGTGTCGACGAGGTTGACGCGATGGCCCTTCCAGTCGAGGTACGCGACCGAGGTGTTGATCGAGATCTTGCGCTTGACCTCGTCGGGGTCGAAGTCGGTGGTCGTGCTGCCATCGTCCACCTTGCCGAGCCGCGTGACGGCGCCGGCGGTGAAGAGCAGGGCTTCCACGAGGGAGGTTTTGCCGACGCCGCCGTGACCGACGACCCCGACGTTGCGGATCTTCCCGATCTCGATCGCCATAAGACCGGCCTCCTGGAGCGAGGGGTGCTCGATAGAGGGCCGATCCTACCACATCGCCGAGGGTCAGACGCCCAGCGCGCGCCGCACCGCGGCGACGATCTCCTCGTCGGCACCCGTCAGGTCGACGGCGGGGGGCAGCGGCGGCGGGTCGTACTTGATGCCGGCGCCCGTCAGCACCAGCACCACGCGCGCGTCGGCGGCGACGGCGCCCCGCTCCTTCATCCCGGTGAGGGCGGCCACGAGCGCGGCGCCCTCGGGCGACGTCCAGATGCCCTCGAGCCGGCCGAGCAGCCGCTGGGCGTCCTGGATCGCGCCCTCGCCGACGGCGATGGCGTCGCCGCGCGTTTCACGCAGGATCTTCAGCATCTGGCGCCCGGCGAAGGGCGACGGCACGCGCAGCCCCGCCGCGTGGGTGGTGGGATTGTCCCAGGGCGCCGTCGCCTCCGCGCCCTCGCGGAACGCCTTCACGATCGGCGCGCAGCCCTCAGCCTGCACGGCCACGACGCGCGGCAGCGCGCCCGAGATCCAGCCCATCGCGCGCAATTCCTCGTAGCCCTTGGGGATCCCGACGAGGCCGGTGCCGCCGCCCGTCGGATATAAGAGGATGTCGGGCATCGTCCAGCCGAGCTGCTCGGCCAGCTCGAGGCCCATGGTCTTCTTGCCCTCGAGCCGGTAGGGCTCCTTGAGCGTCGAGAGATCGAACCAGCCGATTTGCGGCGCGACCTTGGCGACGACCTTGCCGGCGGTGGCGATCGAGCCCTCGATGGTGAAGACCTTCGCGCCGCCGATGGCGGCCTCGGCGATCGCCGCCGGCGGCGTGCCGCGCGGCACGATCACCGCGCACGGCAGCCCGCAGCGCGCGGCGTACACGGCGGCGGCGCCGCCGGCGTTGCCCGCGGATGGAATGACGAAGCCGCGCGCGCCGAGGCCCCGCGCCTTGGTGATGGCCATGCCGAGGCCACGCGCCTTGAACGATCCGGTCGGATTCTGACCTTCGTCTTTCCCCCAGAGATGTCGAAGACCGAGGTGCGCGGCCAGCCTGGGCAGGGCCAGCAGCGGCGTGCTGCCTTCACCCAGCGTCACCGGCTCCTCGCCGTCGTCGAGCGGCGTCAGCTCGCGGAAGCGGTACATGCCCGGCGGGCGCGAGCGGAGCGCGTCTTTGGTCACGCTGGCCTTCACGCCCGCTAGGTCGTAGCGCACCGCGAGCATCTGGCCGCATTGCTCGCAGACGCTGAGCACGCGCTTGGCGTCGTGGCGGTGGCCGCAGATCGTGCACTCGACGTGGCTGACGAAGCTCATGGCGGGGAGTATAGCGTATCGGTTTCGGGGCGTTGACAGGCGGCGCGCTGCGGCGTCGAATACCGACGATGGCCTTGGACGAGCCGGCGCGGCGCTTCACCGTGGACGAATACCATCGTATGGGCGAGGCCGGCATCCTGGGGTGCGACGAGCGGCTGGAGCTCATCGCCGGCCAGATCGTCGTGCGCGAGCCGATCGGCGCCCGCCATGCGAGCACGGTGGACCGCCTCAATCGCCTGTGGACCTCACGGCTCGCTGAGCGCGTGATCGTGCGCGTGCAGAACCCGGTCCAGTTTCCCGAGGCCGACTCGGAGCTCCAGCCCGACATCCTCCTGTTGCGCCCGCGCGACGACTTCTACGCGGCGAGCCATCCGCGCGTCGCCGACGTCCTGCTGCTCATCGAGGTCGCCGACACGACGCTGCGTCTGGATCGGCGGGTGAAGATTCCGCTCTACGCCGCCGTCGGCGTGCGCGAGACGTGGCTGTGCGACCTGGTCGCCGAGCGGGTCGAGGTGTACCGCGAGCCGGTCGGCGGCGCCTACCGTGACCTGGAGACGCTGGATCGCGGTGACACGGTGAGGCCCGCTGCGCTTGGTGACGTCCTCGTCGCGATCGACGACCTGCTCGGACCGACCGCCCGCTAGGCCATCACCTGGCCGCCGTTGACGTCGAGCGTCGCGCCGTTCTGCGCCGGATTGACCGCACGGCCTCGAAGTGACCATAATAGTCACATGACCAAAGTCGGGGTCGCCCGCCTCAAGGCTCAGCTCAGCCGTTATCTCGAGATCGCCAGGCGCGGCCAGGAGGTCATCGTCACCGAGCGCGGCCGGCCCGTCGCCAAGCTCATGGCCCTGAGCGGGGCCGACGGAGCCGATTCGCGCCGCGAGCGCTTGATCCGCGCCGGCGTCCTCATCCCTGGAAGCCAACGACTGCCGCGGTATTTCACGAAACCGCTGCGAGGTCCGCGGGTCGGCGACGATGTCCTGAAGGCGTTACTCGAAGAGCGCGAGGAGAGCCGCTGATGTTCTGGGACAGTTCGGCGCTCGTGCCGACTATTCTTCCTGCTCACGCGTCGGCTGCTCTCCTCAGCCTGGTCGGCTCCGATCACCAGAAGACCGTGTGGTGGGCGTGTCCGGTGGAGTGTCAGTCGGCGGTGTTCCGCCGACATCGTGAGAAGCCGCTATCGGCGGCACTGCTGGGAAATGCGATGCGCCGGCTGGTCGATCTGATGGACAGCTCGGACGTCGTCCCGCCGACCGCGACGCTGCGTGAGCGAGCCGGACGGCTTCTCGGCGCCCATCCCCTGCGTGCGGGTGACGCTCTTCAGTTGGCGGCCGCGCTCGCCTCGTCGGAAGACAGTCCGCAGGGCACGACGTTCGTGTGCCTCGACACCCGCCTGCGGGACGCCGCGCGCCGCGAGGGCTTCGCGATCCTTCCCGCCTGATCGAGGTCAGGCCATCACCTGGCCACCGTTGACGTCGAGCGTCGCGCCGTTCACGAAGCTCGCGGCGTCGGAGGCGAGGAACAGGATCGCCTCCGCGATCTCGATCGGCTCGCCGAGCCGCCGCGCCGGGATGGTCTGCGCCACCTCGCGGGTTTGCTCCGGCGTGCGCAGCGCTTTCACGCGCTCGGTCATCGTCGTGCCCGGCGCGACGGCATTCACCGTGATGCCGTCGGGCCCGACCTCCAGCGCCAGATGGCGCGTGAAGCCGACGACCCCGGCCTTGGCCGCCGCGTAGTGCGAGGTCACGCGCACGGCGCCGCCGCGCGCCACCACCGACGCCAGATTGACGATGCGGCCCGAGCGCTGGCGCTTCATCAGGGGCAGGACGGCGCGCGAGCACACGAAGGCGCTCGTGAGGTTGCTGCGGAGGATCGAGTCCCACTCCTCGTCGGTGATGTCTTCGGTGGCCCGCATCGTGGCGAACCCGCCCGCGTTGTTGACGAGCACGTCGATGCGGCCCCACTGCCCCACCACGGCCTCGACGACGGCGCGCACGTCGGCGGACGCCGCCGCGTCGACACGGAACCCGACCGCCTCGGCGCCGCTCCCGCGCAGGCGCTTGGCGGCGGCGTCGGCGCCGGGGCCATCGAGGTCGAGGACCGCGACCCGCCCGCCTTCACGCGCGAAGGCCTCCGCGGTCACCGCGCCGATGCCGCGCGCGGCGCCGGTCACGATGACGACCCGTCCCTGAAATCGCATGGCGACCTCCTTGCTTGGCCGAGGCGCGCCCCGATTCACACTCGGGGGCGACGAGCGTTGGGGGGTATGGGGGGCCATGTCGGGGCCCCCCATGTTAAACAGCCGCGACGACGCGGTTGGCGAGCACGCCGATGCGCTCGACCTCGGCCTCGAGTTTGTCGCCCTTCTTGAGGAATTTGCCGAGGGCGGCGCCCACGCCCTCGGGCGTACCGGTGGCGATCACGTCGCCGGGCAGGAGCGTGAAGCCCTGCGAGAGCACGGCGATGCACTCGTCCACCGGGAAGATCATCTTGGACGTGTGACTCGACTGGCGCGTCTCGCCGTTCACGCGCAGCGTGATGTTGAGCGTCTGCGGATCGGGGATCTCGTCGGCCGTGACCAGCACCGGTCCCATCGGACAGAACGTGTCGAGCGACTTGCCCTTGAACCACTGCTGGTGAAGCTTCTGTAAATCTCGCGCGGTGATGTCGTTGACGATCGTGTACCCGAAGACGTGGCTCAGCGCCTGCTCGCGCGGGATGTCGCGCCCGGCCGCGCCGATCACCACCGTCAGCTCGACCTCGTAGTCCAGCTGCTGCGTCACCGCGTGGTGGACGATCTTGCCGCCCGGGGCCAGCACGCACTCCGGCGCCTTGGTGAAGTAGACGGGATGCGTCGGCGCCTCGGCGCCGCGCTCGGCGGCGTGCTCCTTGTAGTTGCGCCCCAGACAGAAGACGTTGCGGGCGGGACGCGGGATGGGCGCTTCGAGCCGCGCCTTCTCGGCGGCGACGCCGAGCTTGCGCTCGGCCAGCGCGCCGATGCCGTCGCGCTTGAGGACGGCCTCGCCGTGGGCCAGCGCCTCGCGCGCCAGCGCCAGCGCGTCAGGGCCGCGCGCGATGAGGTCGAGCATCGTCTTGGGAAAGCCGCCGCGCCCCTGGCGGACGGTGCCCCGCTCGCGTGCGAGGTCCGCGGCCAGCGCGCCGAGGTCGAGAGCGGCCTCGCCGACCAGCGCGCCCACGCGCGGCTTTGATGATCCCTTGCGGAACGTGATCAGATGCATGTCAGCGCTCCTTCAGCAGCACGACGAGGACGCGTGCTGGCTTCTTCGACTCGTTGAGCGAATAGTGGACGGTGCGCCTGGCGGCGTACTCGATCTCGCCGCGGCGAAACACCTGCTTGCCCTTGCCCTGCGTCACCACCGTGAACTCACCGTCCAGGACGTAGGCGAACTCGTCGGCGACGGCGCCGTGCTCCTCGCCCTTGAAGCCGGGCGGGAAGACGAACTCGTAGACGGCGACGCGGTCGTTGTCGAGCACCTTTTTCTCACCGACGTCCTGCGTGGTGGCGGACGCGGGCACGAGCAGGAGGAACAGCAGCATGGGCAGCGATAAACGCTTCATCGAAACTCCGTGAGGTACACGTTGGGGGGATTGGGGGGCCCTATCGAGGCCCCCCATCTCAATAGAGAGCTTGCAACAGCGTCGTGCCGCGACCCGGCTTCACGCCTATATCGACTGACGCATGGCGGTGCGCTCGGGAAGCGCCATGCCGCGCTCCTGCGCCATGCGCTCGAGCTCCTGGGGGATGGCGAAGCGCACGTCCTCTTCCACCACGTGGACCTCGCGAACGCTCACGCCGCGGCCGCGCAGCGCGTCCACGGCCTGCGCCACCAGCATCTCGGGCGTGGAGGCGCCGGCGGTGATGCCGATGCGGCTCGCGCCGGCCAGCCACTCCGCGCGGATGTCGCTCACGTCGCTGATGAGGTAGGCGTGCGTGCCCGCCATCTTCGCCACCTCGACGAGGCGGTTGGCGTTGGAGGAGTTGGCGGCCCCGATGACGAGGAGGACGTCGACGTCGCCGGCCAGCCGCTTCACGGCGGCCTGGCGGTTCTGGGTGGCGTAGCAGATGTCGTCGCGCGACGGGCCGACGATGCGCGGGAACTTGCGACGCAGCGCCTCGATGACGTCGCGCGTGTCGTCGACGGAGAGCGTCGTCTGCGTGAGGTAGGCGATCTTCTCGGGGTTCGGCACCTCGAGCCTCTCGACCTCGGCCGCGCTGTCGATGACGACGATGCGCTCGGGCGCCTCGCCGAGGGTGCCGATGACCTCGTCGTGGTCCTCGTGGCCGATGAGCACGATCGAATAGCCCTCGCGCGCGTAGCGGACCGCCTCGAGGTGCACCTTCGTCACCAGCGGGCAGGTGGCGTCGATCACGCGCAGCCCGCGCCGCTGGGCGTCCTCCCGCACGGCCGGCGAGATGCCGTGGGCGCTGAAGATCACCGTGGCGTCGTCCGGCACCTCGTCCAGCTCGTCGACGAAGATGGCGCCCTTGGCGCGCAGCGACTCCACCACGTGCCGGTTGTGCACGATCTCACGGCGCACGTAGACGGGCGGGCGGCAGACGGACAGCGCCAGCTCGACGATGTCGATGGCGCGCTCGACGCCCGCGCAGAAGCCGCGCGGCCCGGCCAGAAGGATCTCGGAGATCGGAACGGTGCTCACATCGCGCCTCACGGGAAAAAGAAGGAGATGCCGGCCACGCCGATCTGGGCTTCGAAGCCGCGGTTCGGCCGGCTCGTGTTGCCATTGGAGACATGCTGGAAGCGGTACCCGGCATACAGCGCCGTCTTGTTCGAGATGAAGATCGAGGCCCCGAGGCCGCCGAAGACCAGGAACGCGAAGGTCGAGTTGATCTCGCGCACCTTGAGATCGGTGCCGCCGGCCGCTCCGCCGACCTCCGCGTACGGCACCACGCGACCGAGACCGAGGAAGTGATAGCGGCCCACCGCAGCCAGGCCCGCCCAGAACGCCTGCTTCGGCGTCGTGTAGTGCTGGTAGAGCGGCTCGAGGCCGACCTCGAGGGCGCCGTAGAGGAACGAGCTCCGGGCGATCGTGTCGAGAGGCAGCAGGCTGAAGCGTACGCCCGCGTCGTAGAACTCGACATAGGTGGCGTTGCGCTTGTGCTCGCTGTTGAACTGCCAGCCGTATGCGCCCTCGCCGGAGAGCATGAACGTGCCCTTCTTGAACGTCTGCTCGGCGTCGAAGGCCCACGCGGGCGCCGCCGCGAGCAGCAGCGCGACGATTGAAATGATCGTCGTCATGGCTCGATGAGCACCTTCAACGCGTCGCCTCTCTGCATGAGATCCAGCGCCGTGTGCACGCCGTCCAGTCGCATCCGGTGCGTCACGAGTCCGTCCGGCGCGACGGCCCCCGTCTCGAGCGCCTCCACCGCCTGCCGGATGAGCTCGGGCGTGTGGTGGAACGCGCCGAGGAGCGTCAGCTCCTCGTAGTGCGCCCGGCGAGTGTCCACTCGTACCGAGGTCCCGGGCGCGCAACCACCAAAGAATACCACGCTTCCTCCGCGGCCCACGGCGGCCATGGCCTGCTCCCATACCTCGGGACGACCCGTGGCGTCGATCGTCACGTCGGGTCCGCGCCCGTCGGTCAGCGCGCGCAGGTCGGCGACGACGTCGGCGCTGGCCGTGGCGTCCACGCACTCGCCGAGCCCCAGCGCGCGGACGCGCTGCAAGCGCCAGCCCGCCTTGCCGATGAGCAGGACGCGACATTTTCGCGTGGCCGCCACCATGGCGAGCAGGCAGCCGAGCGGCCCGTGGCCGAACACGGCCACCGTCTGGCCCTCGTCGAGCCGCGCGCGCTCGACTCCGAGCATGGCGCAGGCGAGCGGCTCCGCGAATGCGGCCCGCGCGGCGGCGACACGGTCGAGCCGCACGATGTTCTTCGCGACGAGGCGCGGGGGCAGCGCGATGTACTCGCCGTAGGCGCCGTTGACGAAGAGCAGGTCCTCGCAGAGGTTCGGCCGTCGGGCAAGGCAGGGGCGGCACTCCCCGCACGGCGCGGAGTTGGCGGCGGCCACGCGGTCGCCCTCGCGCACGCGCGAGACGCCGGCGCCGACGGCGGTCACCGTGCCCGCGAACTCGTGGCCGAACACCGTCGGCACGTGCGGAATCATCACCGGGTGACCGCGGCGGCGCACCTTGACGTCGGTGCCGCACGTCAGCGCGGCGTCGACGCGGAGCACGATCTCGCCCGCCGCCGGCTCCGGGATCGGCAGCACCTCGTCGCGCAGGTCTCCGGGGCCGTGGAAGACCACCGCGCGCATGCTGGCCCTCACGGTGTCACGTACACCTTGAGCGCCTGGCGACGGCGCATGAGTTCGACGCCCTCCGCGAGGCGCTCGAGCGGCAGCCGGTGACTCACGAGCCCCTCGACGTCGACCTTGCCGGCCGCGATCAGCCAGAACGCGCGCGCGAGCGTCCCCGGAGACGACGAATAGGTCGTGGTCACGGTCAGCTCGCGGTGGTAGAGCGTCTCGAGGGCGACCGGCAGCGCGTCGCCCGGACCGCCCGCGAAGGCGTGGATCGAGCCGCCGTCGCGCACGACGCGCACCGCCCACTCGAGCGCCGGCGTGGCGCCTCCGGTGATGATCACGTGATCGGCCCCGCGGCCCGCGGATAACGCGCTCACGCGCGCGTCGGCCTCGTCCGGGACGCGCGCGTCGATCCCGCGCGCGCGTCCGCCCTCGACGCGGTCGGGCTGCTGGTCCACGCCGACCACGGCCGCCCCCGCCCGCGCGAGCAGCGGGACGAACAGGCAACCGATGGAGCCGAGCCCGACCACCACCGCGGTGTCGCCGGGCTGCACGCGGGCGCGCTCCACGGCGCGCAGGCAGCACGCGAGCGGCTCCACGAACGATGCCTCCTCGTCCGTGAGGTGCTCGGGCACCCGGAAGGTCGCCGACCGCACGTTGGCGGCCGGCACTCGGACGAACTCGGCGAAGCCTCCGGGATCGAGGTTCGACTCCTTGAACGCGCGGCACATGGACTCGCTGTCGCGCCGGCAGTAGTGGCACTCGCCGCACGGCACGTGGTGCGCGGCCACCACGCGATCGCCGACGGCGAAGCCACCCACGCCCTCGCCCGCCTCGACCACGTCGCCGACCACCTCGTGACCGAGGACGGCGGGCGCGCGCGCGGCCGGATCGGCCAGCTTCGCGATGTCCGAGCCGCAGAGGCCGCAGCCGCGCAGCCGCAGCAACAGCTCGCCGGCGCCGGCGGCGGGACGCGGCACGTCCGCCGGGGCCAGGCGTCCGGCGCCCTGAAAGATAACGGCCCGCATCATGGGCTCGCCTCGGACGGGCCGGCAGAGCCGGCATTCCGTCCTGCGGCTCGCACAGCCTTCATGCCACGCGGCCCAGCAGGCCGCTCATCCAGCAGCGCAGCGCGATGGCCGCCTTGCGCCGCGCGGGGAGCGCCACGCGCTCGTCGAAGACGCGAAAGCGCCGCGCCTCGATCTCTCCGAGCAGCGCGAAGTAGATGCGACCCATGATCTCCGCGGGCACGAGCGAGCGCGCGTCGGCCGCGGGAAAGGCCGCCCACGCCGTCGCGTACTGCTCGCGCGCGCGCGCGGCCTGGGCGGTCATGAGGCGGACGAAGGCATCGCCGTAGCGGCCGGCCCTCAGGTCCTCCGCACTCACGCCGAAGGTCCGGAGATCCTGCTGCGGAACGTAGATGCGGCCGCCGCGCGCGTCGGCGCCGACGTCGCGGATGATGTTGGTGAGCTGCAGCGCCATGCCGAGGCTGACCGCGTAGTCGCGGGCGGCCGGGTCGGTGTAGCCGAAGATCTCGATGCAGCAAAGCCCCACCGCCGAGGCCACGCGATAGCAGTACGGCACCAGCTCCTCGAACGTCTCGTAGGTCGAGCGCTGCAGGTCCATCTCGCAGCCTTCGACGATCGCCTCCAGCGCCCCGCGCGGCAGCCCGAACTCCCGCACGGCGCCGGCCAGCTGCCGCGCGATCGGGTGCTCGGGCGCGGCGCCGCTCTCGTAGCAGCGCGCGATGTCGCGACGCCACGCGGCGAGCCCGGCGCGCTGCGCGGCCGCGTCGGTGCCGAGGTCGGCGATGTCGTCCACGGTGCGACAGAAGGCATAGACGGCGTAGAGCGCCTCGCGGCGCGCGCGCGGTAGCGCGAGAAACGCGTAATAGAAGTTGGAGCGGCTCTTGCGCGTCACCCGCGAGGACAGGCCGGTGAGACTCATCACGCCGCCCCCGGCGCGCCGGCGGCCACGCGCGCGTAGCCGTGGGCGGCGAACCAGCGCACGGCGTCGCGCAGGGCCTCGCGCGGATCGGTCTGCGGCAGCCCGAGCTCGCGCACGGCCTTGGCGGGCGAGAAGTACATGCGTTTTTTGGCCATACGCACGGCCGTGAGCGGCACCGCGGGCGGTCGGCCCGTCAGCCGCGCCACGGCCTCGGTGCAGGCAGCGCCGCACCACGCGACGGCGTACGGCACCCGCAGCCGCGGTGCGGGCCGTCCGGTCGTCTCCGCGAGCAGGCGGCCGATCTCGGCCAGCGAGAGGTTGCCGCGCACGTGGCCGAGGATGTAGCGCTCGCCGACGCGCCCGCGCTCGGCGGCCAGGAGGTGGCCGCGGGCGACGTCGCGCACGTGCACGACGTTGAGGCCGGTGTCCAGCGTCGCGAACATACGGCCCCGCATGAAGTCCACGATCATCTGGCCCGTCGGCGTCGGCTTGACGTCCCAGGGCCCGATGGGCGCCGACGGGTTGACGATCACGACGGGCAACCCGCGCCGCGCGAAGTCCGTCGCGATGCGCTCGGCGAGGAACTTCGACGCCTTGTAGGGACCGACCATGTCGGCGAGCGAGACCGGCGTGTCTTCGGTCCCGGGTGTGCCGTCCTTCGGGATGCCGAGGGCGCCGACGGTCGACGTGTAGACGACGCGTCGCACGCCGCCCTCGCCGGCGGCCTCGAGGATCGCGCGCGTCCCGCCGACGTTCACGCGGTGCAGCTCGGCCGGATCGCGCGCCCACAGCCGGTAGTCCGCGGCGACGTGGTAGAGCGTGTCGGCACCCGTCACCGCGCGCTCGAGCGACGCGCGATCGAGGAGGTCGCCCTCCACGATCTCCACGGGCAGGCCGTCCAGCGCGCGGCGGTCGCCGCCCGGACGCGCGAGCACGCGGACGCTCGCGCCCAGCGCGACCAGCTCGCGCACGACGTTGGCGCCGACGAAGCCGGTGCCCCCGGTGACGAGGATCGGCTTCACGAGGCCCTCGCCAGCGTGGCCAGCGCGGCGGCCACCGTCTTGAGCGCCGCCTCGGTGCCCGCCCGCAGCTCGAGCAGATCGCCGAGCGCCGTGGCGCCGGTGAGCGCCGCCGTGACTGCGCGTAACGGGCGCACGCGACCGTCCTCGCTCACCGCCGCCGCCAGAGCGGCCGGAATCCCGCGCTCGGCGTCGTCCGACACGCCACGCACGACCGCCGCCGGCACGTCACGCCCGCGCGCCCACGCCATGATGGCCGCCGACTCCATGTCCACCGCGAGCGCCCCGGTCTCCATCCAGAGGCGCGCCTTCTGGGCGGCCGACTCGACCACCGCACCGACGGTCAGGAGCGCGCCGTCGCCGGACAGCCGCGGCAGCGCCGCTGTGGGCCAGCGCTCGCCGGCGCCCTGCAGCACCACGGTCGGCACGACGAGCGCGCCAACGGCGAGGGCGGGCGCCAGCGCGCCACAGACGCCGGCGGACACGACGAGCTCGGGCGCGCGCCAGCCCGCCGCGCGCTCCGCCAGCCGCGCGCCGCGCAGCCCGATGGTGGCGAGCTCGAGGACGCCGCCGATGAAGTGGGGCGATGACGCGCCGGCGACGGGAGCCAGACCGAGGTGGCGGGCCAGCCCCCGCGCCTCGACGTCGAGGGCGGTGAGGACGAGGACGCGGGTCACGCGCCCCGCGCGGGGCCGGCCGCCTTCGCCGCCTCCCGGCTGCGGAGCCAGGCCGCGTACGAGTTGCCCGCGGCCGTGTCGCGGCCGGTGAAGCGGATGGCGCGGATGTCCGCGTAGGGGATGGTGAGGGGATCGCCACCGGAGGCGGCGAAGAGCTGCACGAAGGGTGTGGCGGCGTCGGCGTCGCGATTGAACAGGTAGCCGACCACCTCGCCGCCGTCGCGCCGCACGACGGTGACGTCGCCGCGGTAATCGAACGCGCGCTCGACGGTCTCGGCGAGCGCCCCGCCCTCGAGGGGGCCGGGATCGGAGCCCTCGAGCGTGCGCTCGTCCGCCGCCATCAGAGTCGGCCCGTCAGCGTGGCCTCGACGGTGGCCTTGAACCCCTTCCACGAGGTGAACGTGGTGTTGACGGCGGTGGGCTCGTAGCCGCAGTGGACCATGCAGTCCTTGCACTTCTCGTTGCCGCTCCGGTGGCCGTAGCCTTCCCAGCGCGTCGTCTCCATCAGCTCCTTGAAGGTGGCGGCGTAGCCTTCCTGGAGCAGATAGCACGGGCGCTGCCAGCCGAACATGTTGTAGGTGGGATTGCCCCACGGCGTGCACTCGAAGTCCCACTTGCCCATGAGGAACTGTAAAAACAGCGGCGACTGGTTGAACTTCCAGCGCTTCTTTGGATTCGACAGCATCTTGCTGAACAGCTCGTGCGTCTTCTGCCGTCGCAGGAAGTGCTCCTGGTCGGGTGCCTTCGAGTAGCTGTAGCCCGGCGACAGCATCATGCCCTCGACGCCGAGGTCCATCATCTCGTCGAAGAACATCTGCATGCGGATCGCCGAGGCGCCGTCGAAGAGCGTGCTGTTGGTGGTCACACGGAAGCCGCGTCTCAGCGCCTCGCGGATTCCCTCCACCGCCTGGTCGTAGACGCCGTCGCGGCACACGGCCTCGTCGTGCTCCTCGCGCAGGCCGTCCATGTGCACGCTGAACGAGAGGTACTTCGACGGCCTGAAGAGCCCCTCCTCCAGCTTCTCCTTGAGGAGGATGGCGTTCGTGCAGAGGTAGACGTACTTGCGCCGCGCCACCAGCTCGGCCACGAGGCGGCCGATCTCCGGGTACATGAGGGGCTCGCCGCCGGGGATGCTGACCATCGGCGCCCCGCACTCTTCCACCGCCGCCAGGCACTGCTCGACGCTGAGGTGCTTCCTCAATATATGTCCCGGGTACTGGATCTTGCCGCAGCCGGCACAGGCGAGGTTGCAGCGGAACAGCGGCTCGAGCATGAGCACGAGGGGATAGCGGGAATTTCCGCGCAGGCGCTGCTTGAGGACGTAACCGGCGACCGTCCACATCTGCGACAGCGGAACGCTCATGCCTTCTGACTCTCCATGCCCGGCCCAATGGCCGGCCGTCGACGCGCAGCGAACAGCACCGCGGCGGTCGCGGCGTGCAGGAGCACGCCGAGGCCCAGCAGGACCCATTCGCTGATCCAGGCCGTTACCGCCAGATTGAACGCAAGCACCGCGTAGTATAACGCCATTCCCAGTTCCGGCCGGGTGCCGCGACCGTCCCGGGTCAGGACGAGGTAGCCGCCGATGGCGAGCGTGCCCACGAGCGCCCAACCGGCGAAGTTCGAGAGCGGGACGCCGAAGTACGCTCCCCCGTCCACATAGTAGAAGATGCGTCCGAGGAACCAACGGTCGCCGCGCACGGCGATGGGATCGATCACGACGTCCAGCAGCATCATAAGGAACCCCCCCCAGAGCGCGAGCGGCCACCGACCGGCGCGTCCGCCGAGCGCGGCCCGAGCCAGGCAGAAGGACGCGTAAGCGAGGAACGTGAACGACAGCGAGTCCATCAGCGGCGCGTCGGTCACGTACAGCTCCCGCCCGCGCGTGGCGCCCGTGTAGTGGTAGAAGCCGAACGGCACGCCGACGCGCGTGGAGGCGAATTCCGCCGCCCACACCAGCGGCCAGACCCACGCCGCGAACACCAGCGTGCGCCGCCAGCCGAGGTCGACCGTCCCCGCCACGAGAAAGCACGCGACGAAGCCGAAGACGTACCATCTCAAGATCAAGGTGCCGAGGACGAGGTCCATGCTGGAAGTCGCGGTGCATGTTAACATTTCGGCTCGTGACGGCTCTCGATGAGGCGGTCGCGCGCGCCCAGCACCACCTCCTCTCGCGCCAGGCGGCCGATGGTCACTGGGTCGGCGAGCTCGAGGCCGACCGCGCGCTGACCGCCGAAGTCCTGCTGCTGCACCGCCTCATCGATCGCGTCGACCGCGGCGTCGAGCGGCGCGCGGTGACATATCTGACGAGGCGGCAGAACGAGGACGGCGGCTGGAGCCTCTTCGAGGGCGGCCCCTGCGATCTCTCCGCGACGATCAAGATCTACTTCGCGATGAAGATGGCCGGCGTGTCGCCGGAGGATCCGGTGATGCTACGCGCGGGCGCCCGCATCCGCGCGATGGGCGGGCCGGCCGAGGCCAACGTCTTCTGCAAGATCCTGCTGGCCCTGTTCGGCGAGTACGACTGGAACGGCGTGCCGACGATGCCCGTGGAGATCATGCTGCTGCCCACGCCGTTCTTCCTCTTCAACATCTACGAGGTCTCGTACTGGTCCCGCTGCGTGATCGTGCCGCTGCTGATCGTGATGGACCGCAAGCCCGTCAAGTGGCTGTCGCGTCACCTCACCCTCGACGAGCTCTGGCCCGAGGGGCGGGAGCACACGAGCCTGCGTTTTCCGCGCGTGCCGGAGCCGTTCTCGTGGCGCGGCCTCTTCTGGAAGTCGTTCTTCATCGCGGTGGACGACGGGCTCAAGATCTGGGAGCGCTTCTCGCCCCGGCCGCTGCGCAAGCGCGCCATCGAGGCGGCGCGCGAGTGGCTGGAGGAGCGCACGGCGGTGCCCGGCGGTCTGGGTGGCATCTATCCGGCCATGGCCAACTCGATCCTCGCCCTGCGCCTGCTTGGCCTGCCGGACGATCATCCGCTCGTGCTCGGCCAGATCAAGGAGATCGAGGCGCTCGCCGTGGATCGCGGCGACGAGCTGTACTACCAGCCCTGCCCCTCGCCCGTGTGGGACACCTCGCTGGCCGCCAACGCGCTCATCGAGAGCGATCTGTCGCCCGATCACCCGGCGCTGCAGCGCGCGGGCGAGTGGATGCTGAGCAAGCAGGTCCTCGTCCCCGGCGACTGGAAGGTGAAGCGGCCGCACGTGCAGCCGGGCGGCTGGGCCTTTCAGTACGACAACGACTTCTACCCGGACCTCGACGACGCGGCCATGGTACTGATGGCGCTCGAGAAGATCCGCGGCATGGACGCCGACCGTGTGCGGCTGGCCAAGGAGCGCGGCGTCGGCTGGTTCCTCGGGATGCAGAACGAGGACGGCGGCTGGGCGTCGTTCGACGCCGACAACAACCGTCTGTACCTGAACAACATCCCGTTCGCCGATCACGGGGCGCTGCTCGATCCGTCGACGGAGGACCTCACGGGCCGCGGCCTGGAGCTGCTCGGCACCCTCGGCTATCCGCGCGACCTCGAGGCCGTCGACCGCGCCGTGCACTTCATCCGCCGCTCGCAGCGGCACGACGGGCCGTGGTACGGCCGCTGGGGCGTGAACTACATCTACGGCACGTGGTCGGTGCTGCGCGGTCTGGGCGCCCTCGGTATCGACCCGCGCCACGAATACGTGCAGCGCGCGGTGCGCTGGTTGATGCGGCGCCAGAACGGCGACGGCGGCTGGGGCGAAACGTGCGAGAGCTACGCGAAGCCCGAGCTGGCCGGTATCGGCGAGTCGCTGCCGAGCCAGACGGCGTGGGCGCTGCTGGGCCTCTTCGCCGCCGGGCACACGACCGGCCCGGCGGTCGAGCGGGGAATCGGATATCTGATGGCCACCCAGCGGGCGGACGGCTCGTGGGAGGATCCCTTCTGGAACGGCACCGGCTTTCCGCGCGTCTTCTACCTGAAATATCACCTTTACGCGAAGTACTTCCCACTCTGGGCTCTCGGCGTGTATCGTCGCGCCCGGAGATGAGCGAGCCCGCGCTCTCCGCCGTCCTGCGCCCACTCGATCTGCTCGGCGAGTGGGCCATCTCGCTCGCCGCATCGCTCGGTCGGTTCGGTACGTTCCTCTCCGCGGCCCTCGCGGCGATGGTGACGCCGCCGCTGAAGTTCTGGGCCTTCGTGGACCGCATCAACTTCATCGGCTTCCGCTCGCTGCTGATCATCCTCTTGACCGGCGGCTTCACCGGCATGGTCCTCGGGCTGCAGATCTTCTTCACCCTCTCGCGCTTCGGCTCCGAGGCGTTCCTCGGCCCCGCGGTGGCGCTGTCGCTGATCCGCGAGCTGGGACCGGTGCTGGCCGCTCTCATGGTCACGGGACGCGCGGGCTCCGCCCTGACCGCCGAGCTGGGCATCATGCGCATCACCGAGCAGATCGATGCGCTGGAGGTCATGGCCCTCAGCCCCATGCGCTACCTGGTGGCGCCGTCGATCTTCGCGGGCATCATCACCTTCCCGCTCATGACCGCGATGTTCGACGTGATCGGCATCTTCGGCGGCTACCTCGTCGGCGTCGAGCTGCTGGGACTCTCGCCCGGCACCTACTTCGGCGAGATGCAGACGTTCGTCGACTTCGGCGACATCTCGCTCGGGTTCTGGAAGTCCATCTCGTTCGGCGTGATCGTCACCTGGGTCTGCACCTACAAGGGCTTCCACGTCGGCCACGGCGCCGAGGGCGTGGCGCGCGCCACGACGCAGGCGGTCGTGCTCTCATCCGTGCTCATCCTCGTCTGGGACTACTTCATCGGATCCGTATGGTAGTGCGAGCCGCAGCCGCAGGCGAGGCGAGCCTGTGATCGTGAGCGTGCGAGCCGCAGCCACAGGCGAGGCGAGCCTGTGATCAAGATCGAAGGTCTGCGAAAGAGCTTCGGCGCGCAGCCCGTGCTGCGCGGGCTCGACCTCGAGATCCCGACGGGCTCGATCACCGTCATCATCGGGCGCAGCGGCGGCGGCAAGTCCGTCTTCCTCAAGCACCTCATCGGCCTGCTGCGGCCCGACGGCGGTCGCGTGCTGCTGGATGGTCAGGAGATCACCCGCCTGTCGGGCAAGGCGCTCGACGCCATCCGCCGGCGCTACGGCGTGGTGTTCCAGGGCGGCGCCCTGTTCGATTCGATGCGCTGCGGCGACAACGTCGCCTTTCCCCTGCGCGAGAAGGTGAAGCTGCCCAAGGCCGAGATCACCAAGCGCGTGGAATCGGCGCTGGCCCAGGTCGGGCTCGAGGGCGTGAGCCAGAAGTACCCGGCCGAGGTGTCGGGCGGCATGCGCAAGCGCGTGGCCATCGCGCGCGCCCTCGTGACCGAGCCCGAGATCGTGTTCTTCGACGAGCCGACCACGGGGCTCGACCCGGTCCTCGTGAACACGATCCACCACCTGATCCTGGACCTCCACCGCCGCCACCGCTTCACGGCGGTCATGGTCAGCCACGAGATCCCGGAGATCTTCGAGATCGCCGACCGCGTGGCCATGCTGCACGAGGGTCGCATCGTGGAGGTGGGGCCGCCGGCCCAGCTGCAGGCGTCCCAGAACCGGGTGGTCCAGAAGTTCATCCGCGGGGAGCCGGAGGGAACCTGATGGAGCGCACACGGGTCAACATAGTAGTCGGCGTCTTCATGGTGCTCGGCATCGTGGCCCTGGGGTATCTTTCTATCCAGCTGGGGCGCGTGTCGTTCCTGGGCGCCCGGGGCTACAGGGTGACCGTGGATTTCCCGTCCGTGGGCGGGCTCAAGGCCGGCTCGACGGTCGAGATCGCGGGGGTCGAGATCGGCCGGGTGGACTCGATCGGCCTCGACAACTACCAGGCGCGCGTGATCCTGCGCGTGCAGACCGGCGTCAAGCTGCAGGAGGACTCGATCGCGTCGATCAAGACCAAAGGTCTGATCGGCGAGAAGTACGTGCGGATCAGTCCGGGCGGCTCGGACAAGATCATCCCGCCCGGCGGAAAGATCCGCGAGGTGGAGGCGCCCGTGGATTTCGAGGAGCTGCTGTCGAAGTACATCTTCGGCAAGGTGTGACGCCGAGATCATCGGGAGGATCCGGATCATGAGATCGCCCTTCACGACCGCGCTGGTCCTCACGCTGGCGCTCGTGCTGGCCGCGGCCCCGGCCCGGGCGGGCGAGCCGACGGACCAGCTCAAGGCGCAGGTGGATCGCGTGCTCAAGCTGATCGACGATCCCTCGCTGAAGGACAAGCCGAAGGACAAGCGCGTCGCCGTGCGCAAGATTGCCGACGACATCTTCGACTTCGGGGAAACGGCCAAGCGCTCGCTGGGCCGGCACTGGGCGGCCCGCACGGAGGCCGAGCGCGACGAGTTCGTCAAGCTGTTCGGCGACCTCCTCGAGCGCTCGTACATCTCGAAGATCGAGCTGTACGGCGGCGAGAAGATCCAGTACCTGAGCGACCGGACCGAGGGCGACCAGGCCTCCGTGCTGAGCAAGCTCGTCACCAAGGCGGGCGCCGACGTCCCCATCGAGTACCGGATGCTCAAGAAGGACGACCGCTGGCTCGTCTACGACGTCATCATCGAGGGCGTCAGCCTCGTTTCGAACTACCGAACGCAGTTCAACAAGATCATCCAGACCTCGTCGTACGCGGAGCTGGTGAAGAAGATGAAGTCGAGACAGGAAGAAATGGGCTCGTCCGCCGCGGGACGGCTGACCTGAGCGGCGAGCGGTGACGGCCATCATTCTCGTCGCCGGCGTCGCGCGCCGGCTGGCGCCCCTCACGGACGCGACGCACAAGGCGTTGCTGCCCGTGGGCGGCCGGCCGATCCTCGCGCGCATGCTGGACGCGCTCGCGTGGGCGGGCGTGCGCCGCTCGGTGCTCGTGGTGGGTCACTGCGCGGATCAGGTGCGCGCCCTCGCCGGCGAGCGCGTGGGGCGCATGGCCGTCGACTACGTGGTCAATCCGGAGTACACGCGCGGCTCCGTGCTGTCGCTGTACGCCGCGCGCCAGTACCTGCGCGAGCCGGCGCTGGTGATGGACGCCGACGTGCTGTTCCCGCGCGAGTTCCTGCGCCGCCTGCTGGCCGCGCCGGCGCCGAGCGCGCTCCTGGTCGACCGCGGCTTCGCCGACACCGGCGAGGAGGTCAAGGTCTACACGCGCGGCGACCGGGTGATCGCGCTCGGCAAGAAGGTGGTGCCCGAGACGTGGGACATCGTGGGTGAGGGCGTGGGCTTCTTCAAGTGCGGCGTCGAGGCCGGTCCGGCCTTCGTGCGCTTCCTCGAGCGAGTCATCGAGGAGAGCCGGGGCCTCAACGAGTACGAGGACGCCCTGCACATGCTCGTGACCTCGCACCACGTGGGCTGGGTGGACGTCACCGGCCTGCGCTGGACCGAGATCGACTTCGCCGAAGACCTGCGCCGCGCCGAGGCGGACGTGCTGCCGCACGTCGTCCGGCTGGACGGCGCGTGATCGATCGCGCCGCCCTCTACCTCGCCACCGAGGAGGACCTGACGGCCGCCCTGGCCCCCGTGGCCGGCCGCCCGCTCGCCTTCCGCGTCATCGCGGCCGCCGTCCGCGCCGGTGCCCGCCGCGTCGCCGTGCCGGCGCAGCTGCGGCCCACCGAGGTGGGCGCGGCGGTGGCCGCCTCCGCCCGCGCGCGCGCGGCCGTCGCCTGGCTCGAGCCCGGCGCGTCCCTGCCACCGGGACCGCTCCTGCTCCTGCCCGCCGCCGCGCTGGCGCCGCCGGCCGCGCTGGCCGCCCTGCGCGCCGCCGGGCCGGGCGCGGTGCTCGCGGCCTCGACGCGCGACCGCGCGCCGGTGCTCGTCGCCGACGCCGCGCTCGCGGCGGCGCTGGCGCCCGGCCTCGCGGCGGGAGCGCCGCTCGGCGACGACCTCGATCGCGCGCTGAAGAGCGGCGAGGCGCGGCTCGTCGCCGAGGGCTGGTACGTGCTGGCGCGTGACGCGCGCGGGGTTGCGGAGGCGGAGTCGCGCCTCTACGCCGCGCTCGGCAGCCCCATCGACACGCGGCTCGACATTGTCCTGCACCGCAGGCTCTCGTTCCACGTGACGCGCGCGGCAGTGCGGCTCGGTGTGACCCCCAACGCGATCAGCGTCGCGAGCTTTCTCGTCGGCCTCGTGGCCGTGTGGTGCTTCTGGCGCGCGAGCGCGGCCAGCGCCGTGGCCGGCCTGGGCGTGTACGTGACGGCGGTGGTGCTCGACCACGCCGACGGCGAGGTCGCGCGGCTCACCCTCACGGAGTCGCGCCTGGGCGAGTGGCTCGACGTCATCGCCGACAGCCTGGTCCATACCCTGATCGTGCTCGCCATGGGCGTGAGCGCGCAGTCCGCGGCGGGCGCCGGCCTCTGGCTGGGCGTGCTCGCCGCCGTCGGGATCCTGGGCAGCGCGGCGGTGGCGAAGTGGTGGCCGGACACGGGCGCGGCGGGCGCCGGCGGCGCCCTCGTGGACCTGGGCTCGCGCGACGGCTTCTACGTGATGCTGCTGCTCTTCATCGCCGCGCGCGCGCTCGCGCCGGCGGCGTTGCCCTGGCTGATGGTGCTG
>Ga0209808_1000450_pt1 | contig 20225 bp, 15 predicted proteins | sample GraSoiAngelo_157_FD_186171 | JGI IMG/M metagenome (GOLD analysis project Ga0209808, IMG submission 186171) | Grasslands soil microbial communities from the Angelo Coastal Reserve, California, USA - 14_1009_16_20cm (SPAdes) (version 2) | ecosystem: Environmental > Terrestrial > Soil > Grasslands ... | reverse complement strand
GCACACTTTGCGGCAGCATACCGATGTGCGCCATAAACGGAACGCCTGCCTGTGTGATCGCTTCGATCTGTGCGACGTGACTCGCGCCGCCTTCGAGCTTCACCGCTTGCGCGCCGGCATCGATAAATTTCCTGGCAGTCGCCACAGCCTGCTCCGGCGTGTCGTAGGTGCGAATTGGCATATCGGCCACGAGCAATGCCTGTTTTATCCCGCGAGCCACCGCGCGGGTGTGATGCAACATCTCTTCCAGCGTCACACGGGTGGTGTCCTGGTAACCAAGCACCACCATGCCTAACGAGTCGCCCACGAGGATGATGTCGATGCCGGTTTCATCGAGCAAACGCGCCGTGGGATAATCGTAGGCAGTCAGCGCGGTAATTTTCTCACCGCGCTGCTTCATTTGGCGAAAATCTTTCATCGCGCTTGCTCGGAAGATCAACCGCCGATTTGAGAACGCAAGCGTGCCCGGAAAGCGATGCTCGGGACCTCGCGGCGCCCAAAGGCGGCAGATTCCCGCGTCGAATTTGGCCGCGGCAAAAAAGCTAAAGAAAAGACTTCACAAGAGCCATAGTGCACACTATAAATGCGGCCATGAACATCCAGTTCCGCTTTATTTCACTCGTCGCGCCAGTGGCACTTGCCCTGGCGAGCTGGCTACCAAGCGGGGTCGCTGCCGCTGAGCTCGAAGAGGCGCAGGTCACGCAAGTCATACAGGACGTTAAAGTGGTGCCATCGAATGCAGCGGCCCGTCCTGCGGCCGTAAACGAAACGGTTCGCCAAGGCTCGGCCGTGCAGACCGGCGTCCAGTCTCGAAGCGAGTTGACGTTTAAGGATCAAACGATCACGCGCCTCGGCGAGAAAACGAGTTTTAGCGTGGGACAAGGGGCGCGAACAATCGAGATGGGCAGCGGACAATTTTTGCTTTACGTGCCAAAGAAAGCCGGCGGCGCAAAAATCAAGATGGGCCCCGTTACAGCGGCGATCACAGGCACAACCGTGCTGGGAAACGTCGACCCCAGTGGGATCGTGGAATTTACAGTGCTTGAAGGCGGCGCGTGCATCAGTTACGGCAACATGGGCCAGTCTATATTCGTGCAGGCAGGTCAAATGGTTGTTTACGATCCGATCGCCATGAGATTGGAAAACCCGCATGAGATTGATCTTCAACAGCAGCTCTCTTCTCCTCTTGTCAAGGATTTCCGCCAGTTGCCAAGTGCGCCGCTGATTGAGGAGACAATTCAAAGTCAGCGTCAAGTTCTGGCCCCGAATGGCGATTTGGATCGCGCGGTCAGAGCAGCGGGAGCGGCCAGCATCGCCACCGCCACACCCGACCAATTCGCTCCTTGTTCGTTACGATCCGCGCCAGGTTCGCACGCTTGAAGCCGCAGCGGTGCGAGCCCGTCCGGATCTTGAGGACAGGATCAGAGGTGCTGTGTTTGGGAGGCTCACAGCTCCGGCGCCTGGGGAGCGGCGAATGCGGGGCTACGGGAAAGACGGAAAAGATTTTAAAGAATATAAGGGTAAGGAAATTGCGGCTCCAGAGTGTCCGCCAACAAATGCGTTTGTGCAGCCCTACATCTTCACTCCGCTCACTCCACAAGTTCCGCCGGTGGTTTCCCCCGAACAGCCACCGACGGGAGGCGGCGGTTAGAAGCGGACCTTACGCAAAGCGAGTACGCTTTCAGCGGGCCAGGCGGCTGTGAGCGTCGTCGCTGGATCGCCAGATTCTGCACAAGTTCCCCGAAATCGCCCTTTCTTTACACCGATTCGTCCGAGACTAAGCCCTGCTCGGTAACATCTCTGACTGGCTCGGGCCGCTAGGTCCTGACGTCTTTTACGAGATTGCAGGCGGCACGCCTGCCGCTACAGTTGCGCCTTATGCCGTACAAAGATGTTGCTCCGCCCGCTGGTGAAAAGATCACCAGAACCGACAGATTGAATGTGCCGGATCAACCGATCATTCCGTTCATCCGCGGTGACGGGACCGGGCCGGATATTTGGGCGGCAAGTGTCCGTGTGTTCGATGCTGCGGTTGAAAAAGCGTACGCCGGGAAAAAGAAAATCGCGTGGTTTGAGGTCTTCGCCGGCCAGACCGCGAAGGACAAATTCGATGAATGGCTGCCAGACGACACAGTGGAAGCGTTCCGCGAGTATCTGGTCGGAATCAAAGGTCCGCTGACTACACCTGTGGGCGGCGGCATTCGCTCGCTCAATGTTGCGCTGCGGCAGCTGTTGGATCTTTTCGTTTGTTTGCGGCCAGTGCAATACTTCAAAGGCGTCCCCTCGCCCGTCAAGCACCCAGAGAAAGTGAACATGGTGATCTTCCGGGAAAACACGGAAGACATTTATGCCGGCATCGAGTACGCGGCGGGCACGCCTGAGGCGCAAAAGATCCTCGATTTTCTGCAAAAGGAATTTCCGAAGGAATTCGACAAAATCCGTTTCGGCACAAAGGAGAAAGCAGCGGACTTTTGGAAAAAGGTCGGCGCGCCGGAAAGCGACGAGGTCTGCGTGGGAATCGGAATCAAGCCGGTCAGCCGCTCGGGCAGTGTGCGCCTCATTCACAGCGCGATTTCCTATGCGATCCAGAACCAGCGCAAGAGCGTGACGCTGGTGCACAAGGGTAACATTATGAAATTTACCGAAGGCGCCTTTCGCGATTGGGGCTTTGAAATCTCGAAAAAATATTTTGGCGCGGAAGAATTCGATGGCGGTCCGTGGTGCAAAATTCCCATGGGCAAACCGGGCGCGGCCATTGTGATCAAAGACGCAATTGCCGATATCACCCTACAGCAAGTGCTGACGCGGCCAGAGGATTTCGACGTCATCGCGACGCTCAATCTAAATGGCGATTACTTGAGCGATGCGCTGGCCGCGCAAGTGGGCGGAATCGGCATAGCGCCTGGAGGAAACATTAACTACATCACAGGCCACGCAATCTTCGAAGCGACTCATGGCACCGCGCCGAAATACGCCAATCAAGACAAGGTGAATCCTGGCTCGGTGATTCTTTCAGGTGAAATGATGTTCCGCTATATGGATTGGGCGGAAGCTGCCGACCTGATTCTCAAGGGATTAAGCGGCGCGATCGCGAGCAAACGTGTCACGTACGATTTCGCACGTCTCATGGAAGGCGCGACTGAAATCAAATGCAGTGAGTTCGGGGATAATGTGATTGCCCATATGTGATCTCAGAATAGTCAGAGATTCCTCGACTTCGCTCGGAATGACAGATTGGTCTTGGCGATAATGTGATCGAGCACATGTGAGCGCAATGTCGAAGCACGAATGTTGAGTGACAAAATGATGACGAACGATCGAATGACGAAAGGATGTCCATCTTGCAGTTCGGGCTTCGAGCTTCGTCATTCCTTCGTCATTGGTCATTCGTCATTCGTCATTTAGGTTTACTCGTGCCTTCTTCGTCGCTCTGGCAGCGTTTCCAACGATATTTTTTGTACTATCGCGATCTCGATTTTTCGCTCGACATCAGCCGGATGAAATTTCCGGAGGATTTTTTCGAGAAAATGCAGCCGAAGGTCGAGAATGCGTTTGCGGCAATGCGAGAGTTGGAAGCGGGGGCAATCGCTAATCCCACCGAAAAGCGAATGGTTGGTCATTATTGGCTCCGCAATCCTGCGCTTGCGCCGACTGCGGAAATTCGGAACGAGATTGAAGACACCCTCAATCGCGTCAAAAAATTCGCCGAAGATGTTCATGCTGGGAAAATCACCGCTGAAAATGGAAAACGCTTCAGGCACGTGCTGCTGATTGGGATCGGCGGCTCGGCGCTGGGGCCGCAGTTCGTGGCAGACGCGCTGGGTTCGGCGAGTGCTCCCATGGACATTTTTTTCTTCGATAATACGGACGCGGACGGATTCGATCGCGTTTTCGACAGGATGAATGATCTGCTTTCCCAAACGCTTGTCGTTGTGGTTTCCAAATCCGGCGGGACGAAGGAAACACGAAATGGAATGCTCGAGGCGGAAGAGCGATTCAAAGAAAAGGCGCTTCGGTTCAACAGACATGCAGTGGCCGTCACCGGCGTGGGGAGCGAGCTCGACAAGGCTGCTGAAAAAAATGAATGGGTCGCTCGATTCCCGATGCACGATTGGGTCGGTGGGCGCACTTCAGTGATGAGCGCGGTCGGGCTTCTCCCGATGGCGCTGGAAGGCTTTGACATTAATCGTTTTCTAGCCGGGGCGGCGGCCATGGACGAGCGGACCCGCGCACCTGATGTCGCACAAAACGCAGCGATGCTTCTGGCGCTCATGTGGTACTACGCCGGCAACGGCAAGGGCGACAAAGATATGGTGATCCTTCCGTACAAAGACCGGCTGGCCTTGTTCGCCAAGTATTTGCAGCAACTCGTGATGGAATCGTTAGGTAAAGAAAAGGACCTCGACGGCATGATCGTGCATCAGGGGATTGCTGTTTATGGCAATAAAGGCTCGACCGACCAGCACGCTTATGTTCAACAGTTGCGCGACGGCGTCTTAAATTTTTTCGTGACGTTCATCGAAGTGCGCAAAGATCGGAGCGCTGAGCGGTTCGAAGTCGAGGACGACGTCACGAGCGGCGATTATCTTCAGGGTTTTTTGCGCGGCACGCGAAGCGCGCTCTACGAGAGCGGGCGTGAATCAATCACGATTAGCATTTCCGAGGTGAACGCGTTTAACCTCGGAGCGTTGATTGCGCTTTACGAACGTGCGGTGGGCTTTTATGCCTGGCTGGTTAACATCAACGCCTACGATCAACCCGGTGTTGAGGCTGGAAAAAAGGCGGCGACGAAACTGTTGCAGCTTCAGAAACAGGTGAGCGAGAAACTCGCGACTGATCGCGGACAAACCGCCGAAGAAATTGCGCGCTCCATCGACGCCGACCCGGAAGATGTGTTTCATGCACTGGGACATTTGGCGAGCAACGATCCGCACGTTAAGGTCGCGCCCGGTCAGGAAGCGGCGGAAGACCAGTTTTCACTCGAACAATAGGGTAATGTGCGCTTATGGCAGAAAAGCCTTCGCAGGATGCAAAAAATTCTCCAAGCGTCTCATGGAGCGACACAGTCCGTTTTATCCGGCAACTCGGTCACGATCTTCGCAACGATTTAAATGCGATCGAACTGCAATCCGCTTACATCGGTGAGCTCGAGACGAATGAAGAACTTCTCGGTGAAATCAAACGTTTGCGTGAAATGGTCTCAGGGATGGCCTCGACTTTACAACAGCTTTCCCAAGCCGTCGGCGACGTTAGACCCACCCTGATTTCTTACCGGGCCACGGATTTTATGGAAGACTTGCGCAGGAAGATTAACAACGATTTTCCAAAGCAAAATACCGAGATCACCTGGGAGATTCAGCCTGGCAACGCGATGTTGAACGTTGATCCGCAACTTTTGCAGGAAGTATTTACCGAGCTTTTTGACAATGCTTTCCGGCATGACCGCGGCAAAGGCCCCCTGCTGGCGAAAGCCAAAAGCGAAAATAACCGGTTCCGCTTCACTCTCCATGAACCAAAGGGTCGTTTTGAGTTACCTACGCAAAATTGGGGGCGCGAACCGATTCGGAAAATCAGTCAACGCCATTATGGTCTTGGTCTGAACCGCGTCCGCGCTATCGTAGAGGCCCACGGCGGAAAACTGCATGCTCAATATGATCCGAACGTTTCGGCGCTCATCACGACGCTTACGCTTCCCGTGGCAAACGAGGCCTCCGAATAAGCTTGAAACGTCGATCATTTCTCATCGTTTAAGCAACTGGAGCCCGCTGGTCGTGCGTAGTACGAGCAACGCAATTGAATGAAAACAGAGAATCACCGTGTCCTGATCATCGATGACGAACGGCCGGTGCTGATGACGCTGGAGGCGCTGCTGAAGCGACACGGTTATCAGGTCGAGACCGCGCCTACTGGCGCGCAAGGACTCAAGGTGTTGAAATCGAAATCGCCAACGCTCGTATTGCTCGATCTTCGCCTGCCCGATGCCGACGGATTGGAGATGCTGGATCGAATCAAGACCGAGTTGCCCAACGTGCAGGTAATTATCCTGACTGCGCACGACTCATTGCACAATGCCATCGAGTCGATCAAACGTGGCGCCTACCATTTTATCAGCAAGCCGTACGCGCCTGAAGAACTCCTTAGTCTGGTGGAGAAAGCATTGGAAAAGCAGTTTCTCTTGCGGCAAGCCGAACACCTCCGGGCAAGAACAGAGCAACTCGAAAAACGTCTCGAGATTGCAGAGGCTCGGCCCACGCCAATTTTTAAGAGCAAACCAATGCAGGAGATCGAGGAATTAATTGATGCGATGGCGCCGTCGGATGCCAACGTTCTGATCGTAGGTGAAAGCGGTGTGGGCAAGGAAGTGATCGCGAACGCGATTCACGCCCGGAGCCGGCGAGCAGAACAACCAATGGTGAAGCTGAATTGCGCGGCGTTCCCTCAAACGATGATCGAGGGAGAACTTTTCGGTTACGTGAAAGGAGCGTTCACCGGAGCGATGCACGATTTTCCGGGAATGATCGCAGCGGCAGACAGCGGCACCCTTTTTCTAGACGAAATATCGGATATGCCTACAGACTTGCAGACACGATTTTTGCGCGTGCTGCAAGAGCGCGAATACCGGCCACTTGGCAACACACAAACACTGAAAGCAGACTTTCGCGCGATCGCTTCGAGCAACCGGCCGATTGCCGAGGCGCTCGCGCAGAACCGGCTCCGCTCCGATTTGTACTACCGGCTAAACACTTTTCAAATCGAAGTGCCCCCGCTCCGGAAACGCAAAGAGGACATCCCACCGCTGATCTCGCAATTCGTAAAACAGTTTTCTCAACAACTTGGCAAACCTGAGCCAGAGATTTCGCCGGACGCGTTTCAGAAATTGCTTGATTACTCGTGGCCAGGGAATGTTCGCGAATTGCAAAACGCAATTGAATATGCGGTGGTGCTGGCGCGACAGGGCGTAATCGGCGTAAAAGAGCTCCGGCCAGAAATCCAATTGCCTCCCGAGTTGCAACAGGCCGAGCTCAGCGCGTTACCGCGCAGCGGCGTACAAACGCTTGATGACCTCGAGCGAACCGCCATTCTGCAGGCGCTTACAGAGTGCCACGGTAATAAGAAAAAGGCGGCCGAACTACTCGGCATCCAGCGCCCCACCCTCTACAACAAGATGAAGCGCTACGCCATCGAGTTGTAGGAGAGCGCGTGCAGACAGACTTGTTACTCGCCCCTATAAACGGTGCGCGCGGTCGGTGTTTCGTGCACCACGATCTCGCAAAGACCTGGACATGCTGACTCCAACTTTTTCCAGAACCATTGTGCCATATTTTCGATCGTCGGATTCTCCAGTCCTTCGATGTCGTTGAGATACTTGTGGTCCAGCATTTTCATTAGCGGTTTCATCGCGGCGCTGATCTCCGCGTGGTCGTAAACCCAACCTGCTTGGGGATCGACGTCGCCTTCGATTGAAACTTCGACCTTGAAACTGTGCCCATGTAACCCGCGGCATTTGTGTCCTTCCGGCATTGGGCAAAGTCTGCGCTGCTTCGAAAGTGAAATCTTTCGTTAATCGTGCACGCATCACGCCCACATTACCATCTCTACATCTGTATTGTCATCCCGAACGAAGCCAGGGACCTCCCATAAACTCGGAAGATCACTCAGCTACTTTGCGTGACCGATCACCCATTGTGAGATCCTTCGCTCCGCTTAGGATGACCGCAGAGGTCGTCCGTCAATCGTTCAGACTCCCCGTTGTATCGGGCTCCAGATGAATTTGTGCATCTGAAGTTGAAACCGGACATCGAGTTTATCGGCCAGAATCCATTCAACGATTTCGCGCGGATCAATTCTTCCGAAAATCGGGGAGAACAGCACGGCATGACAGCGGGAAGGGAGATCGTAACGCTGCACCTTGTCGCGAGACCAGTCGTAATCTTCGCGGGATCCCATTACGAATTTCACTTCGTCGCGCAGCCTAAGATGATCGATGTTGGACCAAAGATTCTTGTCCACTTCGCCGCTGCCCGGTGTCTTTAGATCCATGATCCGATGAACGCGCGGATCGACTTTCGAAATATCGCGCGCGCCGCTCGTTTCGAGCAGAACCGTGCAGTCCGCGTCGCATAGCATCGACATCAACGGCAGCACGTTCTTCTGCAACAAAGGCTCCCCGCCCGTGATCTCGACCAAAGGACAACAAAACGCCACGACGGTGTTAACAATTTCCCGAAGTGTTTGCTTTTTCCCTTCGTAAAATGCGTACTCTGTGTCGCAATAGTTGCAGCGCAGATCGCAGAAGGTGAGCCGCACAAAGACGCACGGTCGCCCCATCCAGGTGCTCTCGCCCTGAATCGAGTGATAAATCTCGTTAATAGTCAGCGTCTTTTCCGGTTCCGGCATACCGTCGGAAGATCGAATCGTGCATTCGCCAAGTCGATAAACGTCTTATGCGAGCGATCGTAAAGCAAGTCTCGCGCGAGAGATCAATCTCCTCCCAGGCGTAGCGGATGCCTCGACGCCCGTGGGAACGGCGGTTTCTCGTTTGGTAATTTTACTAAGATTTTTGATTGACGGGCTCATGGCGCAACTCTACTCTCGCGGCCATGAGCTCCGGTTTCGCCTTAACCTCTTGCCGTTTTGCTCCATTTCCACTCCGCCCAATTGCCCGACTAACCCTCGTGTTTGTGGCGGGGGTTTTGCGCAAGCGCAGGAGTCTATTGAGCCGGACATCCTGCCTTCGTTGGCCGAGCCGCCGCCCTCGTCAGTGGAACCGCCGCCGTCTACCTCCGCAGAGCCATTGCCAGCCTCAACTCAATCATTGCCATCGAACACCGCGGAGCCATTGCCCTCATCAGAACCGCCGTTGCCTTCTTCCGAGGAGGCGTTTCCGTCTTCACGCGAGCCGCTGTCGTCATCAATGAACTACACTGGAGGCTACACAACCGTTGTTCCGGCGCCGGTACCGGCGGGTCCTAACGGCGTAGTGGACACCAGGGTATTTCCAGGTGGCGAAACGATTTATTCGAGTGAACCGCGTCGCGTTTACTACAAACTGGGGATGACAGTGCGAGGTGTGTGGGATGACAACATCTTTATCAGCAATACCAATCGGGTCTCAGATTATTATTTCGCGATTGAACCGTATATTACCGTCGGAGTCGGCGACGTCGAGGGGCGCAACAAGAGCTATCTCCGATTGGATTACATGCCCAGCGTTATTCTGTTCGCAGATCACTCAGATGAAGACGCATTTAACCAGCTGATTCACGTCGAGGGCGGGTACGATTTTGGCCGATTGAGGCTGAGCTTGTCGGAGGATATCGCGCTACTGGAGTCGGCCAACCTCAACAGCTTCGTCGATACGACGGGGCTATGGGCAAACCTCGATGCGAGCGCGCCAACGCGGGTCAACATCTTCAGCACGCGCTTGAGGGCAGATTATCAGCTAACCGGAAAAGTATTTCTGCAGGGTGAGCTTGATTCCTTGATCTACTTCTATCCCGATAACATCAGTTCCTATATGATCTCCGGCGGGCTGTATGTTTACTACCATTGGCTGCCAAAAGTGACGGTCGGCATTGGCGGCACCGTCGGGTACGATTGGGTGGACGATCCGACTACTAACCAAACTTTCGAACAGGTGAACGTGCGCCTCAATTATGAGGTGACAAACAAATTTTTCTTGTATGCTTCGGCGGGTGTTGAGTTCCGCCAGTTCGACGGCAACCGCGGTACCTACACCTCGCCGGTGTTTGAAGTCGGGTCGATTTATAATCCCTTCAACGGTACCACTCTCACGCTGGCTGCTGGCCGGCGGATTTACAATTCCGGGTACCTTGCTAACCAGGATTTCGGTACCACATACATTGTGGGCCGGTTTCAGCAGCGTTTATTTCGGCGCGTTTACTTGGGCTTGGCCGGCGGCTATGAAAATTCAGACTACATCGCCACTGACCGCGACGTCAGTGCGCCGCGGAATGATAATTACTGGTTTATCGAACCGTCCGTTGACGTGTTGATTACCAGGTGGCTAAGTGCTGGCGTCTATTATCTCTATCGCGAGGACAGCAGTAATATCGATTTCTTCAGTTTCTATGATAATCAGGTGGGCGTTCGGGCGACGGTCAGGTTTTAAAAAGGGATTCAGTCGTTTGCGAACTGGGATGCCGCGGTGGTGCTTGCCGATTGTAGTTGCATTCGGGTTGCTGCCAGGCTTTCTGTCAGCCCAAATCGCGCCGACAACCAGCGGGTCGTCTCGGCCGGGCACATCTATCCCTAACACGCCAGCGGCTGTTTCATCTTCTGGTTTCAGCGGCGGAGCCAGCGCACCGGCTGGTTACATTTTGACTCCGAACGATCAAGTGGCTGTCGAGGTTTTCGGCGAAGATGATCTACGCACAAATGGACGATTGAACCCCGAGGGCAACTTGAGTGTGCCATTGCTGGGCTCGATCCATTTGGCGGGACTGACCCTGCCTCAGGCAGCTTCAAAACTCACAGAGTTGTACGGCCGCGATTATCTGGTCAACCCAAAAATCAATGTCGTGGTCCTGAGCTACGCAAAGCGGCGTTTTTCGATATTGGGCCAGGTAAATCGACCTGGCAGTATCGAAATGCCCGATACCAATCCGGGCGGTATCGACCTACTGGAGGCGGTCGCCATGGCCGGCGGATATACGCGCATCGCCGCACCGGAAAGAATTACGGTGCGACGACATAACGCCAGTGGCGATCAAATTTTCAAAGTGAATGCGAAGCGCTTCACCAAGGGGAGCGGCGGCGGTTTTCTTGTCGAGCCGGGCGATACCATTACCGTGGGCGAAAGTATTTTTTAGCTGAAAATTTTGCGCCTTCGCCTTTCCGAGCGCGCTGCTTGAGTGTAAGCTTCGGGCCAATATTTACCGTGATTGATCCTGCCTACTCTGTGAGGGGAACGAACGTTCCCACAAATCCCGAGAAACCAGTCGTTTCTCTAACCGGGCATTACGCCGAGGGACTACAGACGTTTGATTTTCGGCGCTACTGGCATTCTTTCGTCGAGCGTATTTGGATCGTTGCCATCTGCGTTCTGGCCGGCCTTTTTCTGGCGCTGGGTTACCTCGCGCGGACGCCGAAACTTTATCAGGGGCACACAGTTCTGGAAGTGGATTTCCAAGAGCCGAGTGTCATCGCTGCGGACGCTTCCGCTCGCATGCGCTCCGCGTTTCTGGCCAGCCAGGAAGCCCTGCGAACCATCGAACAAAACCTAACTAACCAAACGCTTCTTTCCCGAGTCGTGCGTTCGGAGGGTTTAGCGGAAGACGGTGGACGCGCGCTTGTGGGTCAGAATATCGTGACCGATAAAACTTCCAACTCGGCGCAGCCCAGCGATTCCTCACAAGCTGTGAACAAGACCAAGAGTGCGACTGGTATCACAATATTTTCGCCGCTCGAAGAAGTATTGGGACGAGCGATCGTGGGCATGGTCAAACCCATAATCCGGCGCGGGACACGCCTGATCGATTTATACGTGACGCACCGCGATCCAGCCATGGCACAGCGCCTGTCCGACGCAATCGGTCGCGAGTACATCCGCAGCTCGATCGAGCAGCGCGCTTCGTTCAGCGAGGACGCATTGCGTTATTTGCTGGAAGAAGAACAACGATTGAAGGCGAACCTGCAAAAAAGCGAGGCGGCTGTCGCCGAATATAAGGCAAAGAATCCAGATGCGTTGCAACTTGGCGGCGGTACAGCCGCGACGGGTTCACAGGAGGGATCTGGTGCTGGCGCTGGCGGATCTCGCGGCGGCTTGGTGGAGGACAAACTACAAGAGCTAAACAACAAATTGACCGGAGCGAAAGCCGATCAGATCAGACTTGAAGGCGAGCTTCAGCAAGTTGAGCAAGCCGGCAACAATATTGACGCGCTGCTCGCGATTCCAAGTATCTCTGCCGCCGGACTGGTGACTGAAGCGCGGCGCAGTATTACTCAGATGGAAGCGACGATCGCCACCTACGCGCTACGATATAAGGACAAGCATCCCAAAATGATTGCGGCCAAGGCTTCGCTGGCCGAGGCGAAACAAAAGCTTCGCCAAGCGGTGTTGGAGCAACCCCCGATTCTGCGTAACGCCATCGAACAAATCAAGGCGACCGAGGCCAGCTTGCAACAAGCGTTGCAAGACCAGCAGGGCGTCGCCGTCAATCTCAACCGCACCGCGATTGGCTATCAGGAATTGGCTCGGCAAGCCGAAACCGATCGTGCGCTTTATGAGAGCGTCCTTCGCCAGATAAAAGACACAAATTTAACAAAAGACGTGAAGACGAACGCAGTCAGCGTCATCGAACATTCCCCACTTCCCGGTTCGCCTGTGAGTCCACGTCCGACAAAAACGATCGTTTGGGGACTGCTTGCGGGTCTGGCTGTTGGGCTGGCCTTCGTTTTTGGCCTCGACGCACTGGATCGCTCCATCAAAACCGTGGACCAGGCAGAAACTACACTTGGATTGCCTGTGTTTGCAGCTGTTCCCGAAACCACCGATGAAGGCCCTGTTTCCAGGCTAAAACGGCGAAGCAAAGCTTTGGGAAATTCGAACTACCGCGTGGTCGTGGAAACGCCTGAAAGCCCGGCGGCCGAAGCATTCCGTAATCTGCGCGCAGCACTTTCTCTGTTAGGCCCGGAAGTCGAGCGCAAGGTTTCACTTTTCACCAGTGCTCTGCCCGGCGAAGGAAAGAGTTTCACCAGCGCCAATTATTCGCTGGCGCTGGCTCAGCAGGGCTATCGCGTCCTTCTCATCGACGGCGACCTGCGCCGGCCAAACATGCACAAGATTTTCCGCTTCCCGAATGCGCGAAATAATTCGGACGAAGACAGCCCGCCGGGAGTGACGGATTGCCTGGTGGGTGAAGCGGATGTAGCCTCGGCAGCGCGCCAGATTCCCGCGGGAGAAATCCAGCTTGTGGACGAAGACATTGAACTGACGGGGAAAATTCTCACCGCAACGGGAGGCCAGCTTTTCGTTCTTGCGGGTGGACGGCGTGCGCCCAATCCGGCTGAGATTCTTGCCGGGCCGTTCTTCGGCCAGCTGATTATTGAAGCTGCAAAACTCTTTGATCGCGTAGTGATCGATAGCGCACCCATCCTGGCAGTCAGTGATACTCTGCTCATGACTCCACACGCCCAGACAGTTTGCATCGTTGTTCGAGCGGCAAAAACGCCGCGGCCTGCGCTGCGCCGCGCGATTTCCTTGCTGGCAAAGTCAGGGATTCGGCCGGCCGGTCTGGTTCTGAATCGACTGCGGCGGAGCGGCGGGGTTGGCTATTATTACTATTATGCTTCGCACGGTTACGGTGCAGAAGAAGGAGCGTATTCTCGCAGCTACCGTTACCGATCCAAGGCCGATCACGAAGTTAATGGAGCGTAATGCTGATATCTGACGTGTCTGACATGTCTGACCTCCGACTCCTGACTTCTGACTTCTGACGCCATAGGGAGCTTCCCCAGCAAACACCCAGATAAGTTGCCACATACAGCTGGATCGATTCGATTTGAAACGGGAAATCGATCAGCGCGTGCAGCGCCACTCCTACAAGTGCTATGATAACCAAAGGCTGCAGCACGCGTCTCCGCGGCGTCCAGTCTCGCCTCGCATGCTTGTTGTAACTACGAATCCCGATTGTTATTGCTCCAAAAAAGAGCAACGCCCATACCGTGCTTCCCATCCAGCCCCATTCCATCAGAGTCTGTAGGTAATCCTCGTGCAAAAATCTCCAGGTGCCCGGAACCTGGTTGATCGATCCGATGTTATAAGTTGGAAATACAACGCGAAAGGTTCCTGGCCCAAATCCGAACAGCCCCGCGTGGGGCAGCGCGGCTAACGCGACGTGGCAAGCCTGCCAGCGCGCATCGGTAGGAATCCGCTGGCTCTCCGCCTGCCAGCGGGTCAGCGGTTGGTCCAAATGAGTGGCCTGAGCCAGCGCCACCAACGCTAAAAGAATTGCAAGTGCGCCCGCCAAGGCGACGCTTTTCTCCGTGCCTGAGAGTTTTCGCACAAGCGCCGGTCCGAATTGCAGGCAGATCGCAAGCAGCAATACGACCGCGACTAGCTGAGCCATGCGCGAGGTATTCGCCAGCACCCCGGCAATCGTTAGGATAAAAAGACTAATCCAAACCGCGCGCATGGCGGGATGAGGTCGCTTGCTAAAAGCTCGGATAACAAGCCCGGCACTCAATGGCCACGCCAGATTCAAAAATGCGCCGGCATTACCGTGGTAATAATATGTCGCAAAAAAAGTGCTCACTCCAAACTGCGGCGGTGGCGGCGGTTGCCAGAAGATCATCTGCGCGCCGGTGGCTTTCTGGAGCAAACCCAGAAATGCTATCGAGCCGGCGACGAGACCAATCACGTACCACAACCGAAGCAACCACCGGTTACTCTGAGAAAGGTCGACGACGAATAAGATCGTCCCCAGCAGCAATGTGCCTCGAACGATCCACGCCGCGCTGATCGTGTAATCAATCGAGCCGGCCAAAGGTGAAGCGAAGTTGCGTAGCGGGACGAAAACAAAAAAATCCGGGTCGTAGATTGACTTGGCGTTGAAAACCATCCAACCGCCGACACAGACCGAAGCCACCACTAAGAAAAATAGAAGCTGCGGAAATCGCGGCGTTCGCCTGCTAACAAGCAATTCAACGGCCCAAAGGACGAGGGCAGCCAGCAAGATCCAGTTGGTTATTTGGATGCTCGTCGATGTTGTCGCGCCGTACGCCCACGGGGCGTAGACAAGGGCAGCAAAAAAAATCCAGCGAGATGCGGCGCGACAAATATGAGAGATCACAGGCGAAAACGCCGAACTGGTTTCTAGTGACCCTGATCAGCGTCCTTTGCCAAACAGCATCGTGTATAAGGTTTTCAACACAATCATCGCATCCAGTTTCAGCGAGTAATGCCGGATGTAATAGAGGTCGTACTTGAGCTTCTCCACGGCGTCCTCGTCGCTCTCGCCGTAGGGATAATTCACTTGCGCCCAACCGGTGATCCCCGGTTTGACCAAATGCCGAAAATGATAAAACGGGATCGTTTGCTCATAGCGTTCGGCGCACTTGCTCCACTCAGGGCGCGGCCCAATCAGGCTGATGTCGCCCTTGAGTGCATTCCAAAGTTGCGGCAGCTCATCGAGCCGTAGCTTTCGCAGCCAACGCCCCACCGACGTCACGCGACGATCACCTTTGCGCGTGTAAATGTCTTCGTCTGGTTCGTCGGGACGCGGGTGCATCGTACGGAACTTGAAGAGAATGAACCGTCTGCCGTCACGGCCTAATCGTTCCTGCCGGAAAAAAATCGATTTGCGGTCCTCTATCCATATGAAAAAAGGAATCAGCACGAAGAGCGGAGCGCAAAGGACCAGTGCTGTCGCGGACGCAACGATATCGAACAGTCGCTTCAGATAATGGTAGGGAGAAATGCGAGCCAGTTGGAAACCAGTCTGGAGTGGCCAGAACGGATCGACAATCCCCAGCGGCAGAAAACGCCAGTGCGTCTCATAAAATGATTCCAGCGTATAAACGCGCGTTTGCTGAAACTGGGCGCGCACCAGGCGCTCCAGCAGTTCGATGCTGAGCGAACTCGCTCTTTCGGCGAGAATGATGCCGCTGTAACGTGGATTGTTTAACTTGGCTGCGAGGTTTCCTTGCACAATCGGCGATCCTTTACCGGCGATTGGCTGGCCCACCCGCTTCTCGTTCGCATCTACAAACTCAAGCGGCTCTCCGTTCGGTGAATTCTTGTAAGCCTCGTAAAAACGCGACGCCCTCGCGCCGCCGCCGATAACGAGGAAGGACCGGCCGGCGCTGCTAGCGACGACATATTGCCGGACCCAACGACGGTAAGCTAGCGATACCGGCAGAAAAATTGCAAAGCTCAACAGCAGCACACCCCGGCTCGGCTTCATGGTCTGATCGAATGTGGCCGCAGAATAAATCAACATCGCGCTAACCATGGCCGCTGCGATGAGGGCAAGAATGTGTTCAGCCGCGTACCCGAGAGTGAGCTTCTCCACAGTGCGATCATAGCCGCCCACAAAATAAAGCGCTGTCACAATGACGCCGAGTTGAATCAGGTTAACGATGAAGAATTGAAACGGCGTGGCATAAAACGCATCGTACCGAAACCAACCTACCAGTCGGTAAATCGCGAGCCAGATCACTACATCGAGAAGGAGATACAGCGCGGCAGCCGCCCACTCGTGATAGACAAAATGCGACCAGAAGCCAACCCTGCGCCCAACCGCGACGGCGGACTCGCCGACGCGTGTTGAATGCTCCTCGTCAAACGCAAGAAATTCTTCAGAAATCGTCTGCGATTGTTCCCTGTTTGCCATGAGGCCGCCCATTATATGCTCAACTACGCTGAAGCGAAAGACTACTTTGTTCAGGTCGCCTGTCCGTCAGCACGCTGCCCAAGCGGACGACGCAGGCGCGTGCGCCATGCTTGACGCTCCAAGCAGCGTTCATAATCTGAAGCGCGCCGCTCGGGCGGCGCACTTCACACGGTGAATATTTTATCGGCTTTTTACCGCTCCTCGGTTGGAAAAAAAATCATCGTCGCGATCACCGGCATCATTTTGATTCTTTTTGTGATCGGACATCTACTTGGGAACTTGCAGATTTTCATCGGACCGGACTGGGTCAACGGTTACTCGCAACATCTGCACGATCTGGGTCCGCTTCTTTGGCTAATTCGTTTGTTCCTGCTGGCCACGGTTATCATCCACATCTACGTGACCATCCAACTGGCAATTGAGAATCGCCGTGCCCGGCCCGAGCCCTACATGGACAAGCGCTACGTCAAAGCAACGTTCGCCTCCCGTCACATGGTGATGAGTGGGCTGATCGTGCTCGCATTTATCGCTTATCACCTTGCGCATTTCACCTTTCGCAAAACTGATCCGCGCTTTGCGTTGCTTAAGCCTGATCCTCTCGGCCATTACGATGTCTATTCAATGATGGTTTACGGGTTCCAAAACTATTTCGTGTCGGGTTTTTACGTGCTCGGGCTGTTCTTGCTCGCGCTCCACTTGAGTCACGGTTCATCGAGCTTTTTTCAATCGCTGGGATTGAACGACAAAAAAATGACGCCGCGTCTCGCCGTCGGCGCCCGAGTTTTCGCGTGGCTACTCTTTGTCGGCTACACCTCCATTCCCGTCGCCATCCTTTTGGGACTCATCAAGCCGTCACAACAACTATGATCGGAACGCTGGATTCAAAAACTCCACCTGGCCCGCTCGCTCAAAAATGGCGGAGCCATCGTGACCACTTGCGGCTGGTGAGTCCAAACAACCGGCGAAAGTTTGAAATCATAGTCGTCGGCAGCGGGCTCGCGGGCGGCGCGGCCGCAGCGACCCTGGGTGAGCTCGGTTACCAGGTGAAATGCTTTTGTTTCCAAGATTCGCCGAGGCGCGCGCATTCGATTGCAGCGCAGGGTGGGATCAACGCGGCGAAAAATTATCAGAACGATGGCGACAGCGTTTACCGATTGTTCTACGACACGATTAAGGGCGGCGATTTTCGTTCCCGCGAAGGAAACGTTTACCGGCTTGCTGAAATCGCCAACAACATCATCGATCAATGCGTGGCGCAAGGCGTGCCGTTTGCGCGCGAATACAGCGGCTATCTGGGGAATCGTTCCTTCGGTGGCGCGCAGGTGTCCCGGACCTTTTACGCGCGCGGCCAGACCGGCCAGCAACTTCTGCTCGGTTGTTATCAGGCGCTCTGCCGTCAAATCGCTGCCGGCACAGTGCAGATGTTCCCGCAGACAGAGATGCTCGATCTGGTGATTGTGAATGGACAAGCCAAGGGAATCATCACGCGCAGCCTGCGCTCGGGAAACATTGACAGACACGCAGCCGACGCGGTCGTGCTCGCCACGGGCGGATATGGGAATGTCTATTATCTCTCGACCAATGCGCGCGGCTGCAATGTCACAGCCACTTATCGTGCCTACAAAAAGGGAGCGCTTTTTGCCAATCCATCCTTCACACAAATTCATCCCACCTGCATTCCGGTCAGCGGCGAACATCAATCCAAGCTTACGCTAATGTCCGAGTCACTGCGTAACGACGGACGCGTCTGGGTCCCGAAACGCAAGGAAGATCGCGAAAAAGCGCCGGGCGAAATTCCCGACGCAGATCGCGACTATTATCTCGAGAGAAAATACCCCAGCTACGGCAACCTTGCGCCGCGCGATATTTCATCGCGCGCAGCAAAGGAAGTTTGCGACGAAGGTCGGGGCGTCGGCCCCGGTGGGCGCGGCGTCTATCTCGATTTTGCGGATGCGATCAAAAGACTGGGCGAAGAAACGATCCGCGAGCGCTACGGAAACTTGTTCGAAGTCTATGAAAAAATCACCGGCGAGAACGCCTACAAAGTGCCAATGCGAATTTACCCGGCGGTGCATTACACGATGGGCGGTCTCTGGGTCGATTACGATCTGATGAGCAATGTGCCCGGCCTGTTTGTGATCGGCGAAGCGAACTTTTCCGATCACGGCGCAAACCGGCTCGGAGCCAGCGCGCTAATGCAAGGTTTGGCTGATGGTTACTTTGTTTTGCCTAACACGCTGCCGAGTTATCTCGCCGGGCAGATGGGAAAACGGCCCTCGCCGGATTCTCCGGAGTTTAGAAAAGCTGAGCAAGATGTGCGCGTGAGAATTGAAAAGCTGCTGAATGTGAATGGCACCCGGTCGCTTGATTCGTTCCACCGAGAACTCGGCCTTCTCCTCTGGGAGAAATGCGGAATGTCGCGCCACGAAAAGGGATTGCGCGAAGCGCTGCAAGAAATTCCTGAGCTGCGAGAAGAATTCTGGCAGGATGTGCGCGTCCTGGGCAGTGACGAAGATTTTAACCAGTCCCTCGAACGTGCCGGGCGCGTTGCCGATTTCCTCGAATTCGCCGAGCTGATGTGCGGGGACGCGCTCGAGCGCGACGAATCTGCTGGTGCGCATTTTCGCGAGGAGCATCAAACGCCCGACGGCGAGGCGCTCCGCGACGACGAACGTCATGCAGCAGTGTTCGCGTGGGAATTCGGAGGCGATGGCCAACCGCCAAAATTGCATCGCGAGCCGCTACGCTTCGAGACCGTGCATTTAGCGCAAAGGAGCTATAAATGAGAAAGGCAACTGTAGGGCGGGCGCTCCGCCTGCCGACCCAAAGCCGAGCAACCGATGTGGTTGCCCTACAATTCTTGTCACCATGAACTTTCGGTTGAAAATCTGGCGGCAACCCAACAGGAAATCGCCGGGCAAACTCGTCGATTATGATCTGCGCGATATTTCGCCAAATACGTCATTCCTCGAGATGCTCGACATTTTGAATGAAACGTTGCTCGCACGCGGTGAGGAACCGATTGCGTTCGACTCCGATTGTCGCGAGGGAATTTGCGGCACATGCTCGCTCACGATTAACGGCGAGGCTCACGGTCCCGATCACCCTGGCGCGGCGTGCGAGCTTTACATGCGCAAGTTTCGCGACGGCGCAACGATTATAGTCGAGCCATTCCGCGTAGGATCATTCCCGATCATAAAGGATTTGGTTATCGATCGCAGCGCGCTGGATCGCATCGTGCAAGCCGGTGGGTTTATCTCCGCCCGCGCCGGCTCCGCGCCCGAGGCGAATTCGATTCCCGTTCCCAAGCACGACGCCGATCTGGCGATGGAAGCCGCAGCCTGCATCGGCTGCGGCGCGTGCGCAGCGGCTTGTCCGAACGGTTCGGCCATGCTCTTCACTTCCGCGAAAGTCTCGCACCTGGCGCTGTTGCCGCAGGGACATCCGGAGCGCGAGAGCCGCGTCCTTAAAATGGTGCAGGTGATGGACGCGGAAGGTTTCGGTAATTGCACTAATACTTACGAATGCGAAGCGGTCTGTCCCGCCGAGATCAGCGCCAGTTTCATCGCGAAATTAAATCGCGAATACGCACGAGCTGTGCTGCAACGCAGCGCCGGCGAATAATTGCACGCGTGTTCGCGCACTCTGGGGAGCGCAGCCTGCTAGCCTGCAGTTGCCGGCAGCCTGCCGGCAACACTTTTTCGCGGAAGCGAAACGCCACGACCCAAAAGCATCTCGGCAAGATGCCGAGATGAACAGGCTGGCAGCCTGTGCTCCCCAGAAATTCGTGTTAACGCGTCTCGCAGATGCACGCCAACAACTCCGGATCGAGTTCCGTTTTTGCGCGTTCCGCCAGACGGTCAGCATCTG
>Ga0209808_1000445_pt1 | contig 20298 bp, 16 predicted proteins | sample GraSoiAngelo_157_FD_186171 | JGI IMG/M metagenome (GOLD analysis project Ga0209808, IMG submission 186171) | Grasslands soil microbial communities from the Angelo Coastal Reserve, California, USA - 14_1009_16_20cm (SPAdes) (version 2) | ecosystem: Environmental > Terrestrial > Soil > Grasslands ... | reverse complement strand
AGCGCCTCGGCTCGTTCGGCATAACCGCCCGCAAAATCGATGCTGCACCCGGTGCGATATCGCGCGTGCGGGCCAAACGCAGCAGCCGCATAATTAAACTTCGGATTGAAAATATTTTGACGGCGACCACGCGAGCGAACGCCGTCGTCGATGATGAGCGTTAGCACAATTCCGCGCCCTGTTTTCTGGCCATAAAAAATATTTTCACCCCAAGTTGCGCTCCAGGTTCCGTACCGGCTGATCCGGTCGCCGGGACTGCTCCGATCATTGCCATTATGCCCAAGCTGACCCTCGACTTGTTCGGCGAAATGATCGGCGGCCGCGGGAGACATACCAGTGCCGCCCCCGATTCCGCTGGTTGACAGTGACCTCCGCGGCCAGTAGTTTCCGTGCCCTTTTTCAAACGCCGATGAAGACGTTTTCCGCCAAAGCCAACGAAGTCGACCGCAAATGGTGGCTGATCGACGCCAAGGATCAGGTGCTCGGTCGCGTTGCGGTGAAGGCGGCTAGGCTTTTGCGCGGCAAAGAGAAAACAATCTTCACTCCACATGTCGATACCGGCGACTTCGTCGTCGTCATTAACGCTGACAAGGTCCGGGTATCGGGAAAAAAAGAAGAACAGAAAAGCTTCATGAGTTTTTCGGGCTACGTTGGCGGCCACAAGTCAGAGAACGTTCGCGCGCGACGGGCTCGTCATCCCGAGCTATTGATCGAGCGAGCGGTCCGCGGAATGATTCCGCACAACCGACTTGGCCGCACGGTTTATCGAAAGCTCAAGGTTTACCGCGGAGAATCCCATCCTCACAGCGCGCAGCAGCCGCAATCGGTCAAGCTCGCCTAACCAATTTTTCTTATGGCTCAAGCACAGGAATTTATCGCCACCGGTCGTCGAAAAACTTCCGTTGCGCGCATTCGGATGACTCCGGGCAGCGGCAAGATCGATATCAACGGCCGCAATTTCGAAGATTACTTCCCGAGTGTTCCATTGCAGAACGTAGTGCTTCAACCGTTGCAGGCGGCGAAGATGGTAAACACCTATGATCTTTTCATTAATGCCAGCGGCGGCGGCGTTGCCGGCCAGGCTGGCGCCGCGCGTTGGCCATCTCCCGCGCACTTATTCAGGCCGATGGCAATTTACGCGGCACGCTCAAATCCGAAGGGTTGCTTCGACGCGATCCGCGGATGAAGGAACGCAAAAAATCCGGCCAGCCTGGCGCGCGCAAACGTTTCCAATTTTCGAAGCGCTAATTGCGATCGGCAGGGGCGGTTCACCGAACGGCCCGCGGGCGATTGAGGTCAATCGCCCCTACCTAGTTATTTCGGCTTTTTTGGTGTCGGCGCACCCGCGGGCGACATCGCTCCGGCAGTTGGTGCTGCAGCCGGAATAGGTGCGGTCGGGGCGGCGATCATTGGCGGAGCGCCCGGCCCAGCCGGCGGCGCTGGCAAACTTGCCGCCCCTGGCGCTGGCTTTGGCCGTTCAGGTGGCTTCAACGAACGCAATTGCCTCATCGCCTCGCCTGCCCAGATTGTCTCGATGCGGTCATCCCGCGTACCTTCAGTTTGTGGGCCTGGCATCCGATATTTCGTCAGAATTTCTTCACAAACTCGGCGCGCATCTTCGATTCGGTTCTTCGCTTTTAACAATGGCACTTCCGAAATAAGCGCAAGCGGCCCGTTGTAAGTGTTTGCGTATTTAACGGCGACCTGTTGATAAATCGAAAGGGCCTCATCCGTTTTGCCCATCGATTCCAAATTCGCCGCCATTGCCAGACGCGCTGTCGGCACAAAATCGTGTTCCGGATATTTATCGACGAACAGCTGCAAGGTCGCGTTCGATTCGGCGAACTTCTTTTCGTTGCGTTGCGTCTCGGCCAGGAGCAAATAAGCGCTCGCGCCCGCCGGCGTTGCCGGATAACGAGTCATCACCTCCTGATAATCGTGCGGATTCTTAGCCCTACCTAACAACTCAGCCGCAGTGGAGTTGCGCCGGTTTATGTAAAATCGGTAAGCCGCAAATCCGACAGCCGCCAAAATTAGGACGATCAGTGCCGCCGCAATTTCCTTTTGGAAACGCAACCAGAAAACGCGCGCTTCAACTGCGGCGTCACGGGAAGGTGGCGGAGCTATTGGCATAGTGACTGTCGATCTTGCGCGGCCGATTCGGCTCGCGCGAGCGTGCTCTTATGCCATGCGAAACTTTACCGCGCAAGTTCATCAGCCAGGCGGACCCGTCCGTGGCGAGCGCGGCAAAGGTCGAGATACGCTCGCCAAGCCTTTTCCAGGCGATAAAATTCTAAATTATGAATGCATTCTGGAATTTTGTCGGACCGTTGCTTGGTTTGGGTGCAAGGCCTGAGGAACTGACGTTTGTTCAAATCTCATTGCGCGGCGTGGTCGTATTTATTGCCACGCTGATTATGGTCCGGTTGGGCCATAAACGATCGCTTTCGCGCAAGACAGCGTTCGACGCCGTCTTGCTGGTTATCCTGGCGTCGGTGCTCTCGCGCGCGATCAATGGCAGCGCGGCATTTTTTGCTACCCTCGGTGGCGGACTGGTGCTCGTGCTTCTGCACCGGCTGCTCGCGTTCATCGCCTTTCATTCGCACTGGTTTGGCTGCCTTATTAAAGGCCGGCCCGAATTGATTATCGAGGATGGCGATTTCGTCTTGAACACGATGCATCGCAACCACATTTCCACCCACGATGTCGAAGAAGACATGCGCCTGAGTTTGCACGACGACGATGTCTCCAAAGTAAAGAAGGGCCGGGTCGAGCGCAGCGGTGACGTCAGCTTCATCGAGAAATAAGATCGCCATCTGCACTCTGCATTGGACGTTGGGCGCCTGCCGCGCCGTAGCTTGCGAAGGAGGGTTCGATGTTGGACGTTTTCTTCGTGCTTCCACACGACAAGCTTTTTACACCCGGTCCGGTCGAAGTTTCGGCGAAAACGCTGGCCGCGTTCTCGCGACCGATGATCGGACATCGCGGCGAAGATTTTAAAAACCTTTACCGTGATGTTCATCCAAAGCTGCAAACGCTCTTCGGAACCAGACAGTCGGTGTTTCTTTCGACCTCATCAGCCTGGGGCGTAATGGAAGCCTCGATCCGCAACCTGGTCGATCGCGGCGTGCTTTGCTGCATGTGCGGCGCGTTCTCGGATAAATGGCTCGATGTCGCGCGCCGCTGCGGGAAGAACGCCGAACCGCTCCAGGTCGAATGGGGAAAACACATCGACCAGAAAAATGTCGACCATGCGCTCGCCTCCGGAAAATTCGACACCGTCACGCTGATTCATAACGAAACCTCCACCGGTGTAATGAATCCGTTGCCGGAAATCTGCTGCACGCTCGCCAAATACCCCGACGTCGCTCTCATCGTCGACACAGTTTCGTCATTTTCCGCGATGAAGATCGACATGGACGCGCTCGGGATCGACGTCATGCTGACCGGCGCGCAAAAAGCGCTCGCGCTTCCGCCAGGTTTTTCGTTGTTCTCCGTTTCCGAAAAAGCTTTCGCTCGCGCTGAGAAACAAAAGGATCGCGGCTACTATTTCGATTTTCTCGAATTTAGAAAGCAGCAGGCCGAATGGATGACGCCGAGCACTCCAAGCATCGGCCACATCTTCGCGCTCCAATCAAAGCTCGACGAGATCTTTGAGGAAGGACTGCAAGCGCGCTTTGATCGCCATGCGAAAACCAACGCGGTCGTCCACGACTGGGTGAGAAAATCCGGCTTCGAATTCTTCGCCGAAGAAGGTTTCCGGTCAAAGACGTTGACCTGCGTCAAAAACAACAAAGGGATCGACGTTCTCGCATTCGCAAAAAGACTCCGCGAAGAACATCATCTCGTTATCGATCCCGGCTACGGCAAACTCCGTGGCAAAACTTTCCGCCTCTCCAACATGGGCGACGAAACCGAAAAAACCGTTTCGCAGTTACTTGGGTGTGTTGATGACGTGCTGAAATAAAAAAGCGAAGGGCGCCTTCGCTTCCGAAAGCGCCCTTCATATTTAGATGGCGGTAAGCCGAATTCTGTCTCCCGAATTTCTCCGGGACGATGATCATTTATCTCAATCCCGCTTGCGCGGGACCGCCCGATCCCGCAATCGCGGGACCATGATGCGACGATACCCGAGGATCGTAGCGGACCGGCTGTCCTCCCTCTGTTTTGTCTTGCACCGCATGGGGTTTTTCGTGCCTCGCGAATTACTCCGCGAGCGGTGAGCTCTTACCTCGCCTTTTCACCCTTGCCTGCGCTCCTTTCAAAGAACCGGCGGTGTCTTTTCTGTGACACTTTCCGTCAACGTTCGCTTTCGAGAACGCTGCCCACGTTTTCTACGTGGCATGCTGCCGTTTGGTGTTCGGACTTTCCTCCAGCGAATCTTGCGATTCACCAGCGATCATCTGCCATCGGCGGAGAATTTATCACAATAAGGAACTGAGGAAAGCAGGAAGTCCGGACCGGAACTTGCAGAAAAAAATGGGTGCAGCGTCACGCTGCTTTCTTATAGTGAATTTCCCCTTCTAAACTCAAACCGGAGGATTGTTTATGCCACTTGCAGTTGGAACTAAAGCGCCCGATTTCACTCTCTCGACCAAGACAGCCGACGGTCCCAAGCAGATCAAATTGAGCGACAATTTCGGAAAGAAACACACGCTCCTGCTTTTCTTCCCAATGGCGTTCACGGGGACCTGCACCGAGGAAATGTGCAGTGTCGGCAACGGACTGCGCGAATACACCGGATTGAATTGCGAAGTTTACGGAATTAGCGGCGATAATCCGTTCGCGCAAGAAGCGTGGGCGCAAAAAGAAAAGATCGATGTCACATTGCTGAGCGATTACGAGCACAAAGTCGCGAAAGATTACGGCGTGGTTTACGACTCGTTTCTGCCGCAAATCAATCTTGGAATGGGCGGCGTTCCAAAACGTTCCGCGTTCATTATCGATAAGAATGGCATGATCCAACACGCTGAGAGCAACGACGACCCAAAACAGCTACCCGACTTTGGTAAAATCAAAGCGAAATTGGCCGACTTAAAGTGATCGACGAATTCAAAGCGCTGAACAAATTCGACGCCGGTAACAGGCGCGAAGGATTTCTTTATTCGTTGCCGGCGCTGGAGGAACAAGGCATCGGGAAGATTTCGCGATTGCCGGTCAGCATTCGGATCGTGCTCGAGTCCGTCCTGCGAAATTGTGACGACAAGAAAGTCCGCCGCAAGGATGTCGAGACGCTGGCGAAATGGAATGCCAAGAAGCCAGTCAACGAAGAAATTCCGTTCGTGGTCGCGCGCATCGTTCTTCAGGATTTCACCGGCGTGCCGCTGGTTGTCGATCTTGCCGCGATGCGAAGTGCAGTGCAACGACTCGACGGCGATCCGAAAATCATCGAGCCGCTGGTGCCGGTAGATCTCGTGGTCGATCACTCCGTGCAGGTTGACTTTTTCGGCTCGGCCAAAGCGTTGCAATTGAATTTGGAAATGGAATTCAAGCGAAACCGCGAACGCTACCAGTTTTTGAAGTGGGGTCAGCAGGCGTTCAAAACGTTTCAACTCATTCCGCCGGGCATCGGCATCGTTCACCAGGTGAACCTCGAGTATCTGGCCAAAGGTGTTCAGCACTCGAAGATCGACAATCGCGAAATTTTCTATCCGGATACGCTCGTCGGGACCGATTCGCACACGACGATGATCAACGGCCTCGGCGTCGTCGGCTGGGGCGTCGGCGGAATTGAAGCGGAAGCGGGAATGCTCGGCCAGCCGGTTTATTTTTTAACGCCGGAAGTGGTCGGGGTGCACCTGACCGGTCAATTGCGCGAAGGCGTGACCGCGACCGATCTGGTGTTGCACATCACCCAGATGCTGCGCGCGCAAGGCGTGGTTGGAAAGTTCGTGGAATTTTACGGCGAAGGCGCGGCGTCCTTGCCGGTGCCGGACCGCGCGACGATTGGCAACATGTCGCCGGAGTACGGTGCGACGATGGGATTTTTTCCGGTCGATCAAGAGTCGGTTACGTATTTGCGTGCCACCGGGCGCACCGAGGAGCAGTGCGCCGCGTTCGAAAATTATTTCCGTGTCCAGAAAATGTTCGGCATGCCGCGCAAAGGCGAGATCGATTACAGCATCGATCTCGAGCTGAATCTCGCTGACGTGCAGCCGGCTGTGGCGGGACCGAAACGGCCGCAGGACAGGATCAATCTTCCCGCGCTCGGCGAGACCTTTCGATCGCTTTTGCAGAAACCGATCAAGGAGGGCGGATACGGAATGAAAGATGTCGATCTTGGAGCAAAGCATCTGGTGCAGTTGAACGGATCGCCGCCGAGCGATGGCGACACGCCATCATCCGACAAGAACGGACCGAGCATCGAACCGGGCGAAGAGCGCAACAAAGCCGAGATGGTAAACAACCGGCCGACGCCCGATACCGCGAAGGAATTAAGAGATTCGGCCGCTGATCCATTTCATCACGGTGAAAGCCGAATTGGTCATGGCACTGTTCTCATTGCCGCGATCACGAGTTGCACGAACACGAGCAATCCAAGCGTGATGCTTGCCGCCGGTTTACTGGCAAAAAAAGCGGTCGAGCGCGGACTGCGAATCGATCCAGCGGTGAAGACTTCGCTCGCGCCAGGCTCACGCGTTGTCACCGATTATCTCGATAAGACCGGGCTACAAAAATATCTTGACCAGCTCGGGTTCAATCTCGTCGGCTACGGCTGCACGACCTGCATCGGAAATTCCGGCCCGCTCCATCCGAAAATCGAAAAGGCGATCAACGATTACGATCTGGTCGCGGCGTCCGTACTTTCGGGCAACCGCAATTTCGAGGCGCGCGTCCACCAAAACATCAGAGCAAACTTTCTCATGTCGCCGCCGTTGGTAGTCGCGTTCGCGCTCGCCGGGCGGGTGGACGTCGATCTTTCGAAGGAGCCGATCGGTAACGACAAAAACGGCAAAGAAACTTTTCTGCGCGATCTCTGGCCAAGTTTGAAAGAAGTGCGCGATGCGATGCAGTCGGCGCTGCGCCCGGACGTTTTCCGCAAGCTTTATCGCGATTTCGCGGATCAAAACCCGAAATGGAACGAAATCCCATCGAGCACCGGCGAAGTTTATCAATGGGACGAGAAAAGCGACTACATTCACGAGCCTCCGTTCTTCAAAGATTTCTCGATGGAGGTTGGCAAGATCGACAACATCGTCGGGACGCGCGCTCTCGGAATTTTTGGCGACTCGGTAACAACCGATCACATCTCGCCAGCGGGCGCAATCAAAGCGACTTCACCGGCCGGGCAGTATTTGGTTTCGCGCGGAATTCAGCCGCAGGACTTCAACAGCTACGGCTCGCGGCGCGGGAATGACCTGGTCATGACGCGCGGGACGTTCGCGAATGTGAGAATTAAAAACCTGATGGTGCCCGGGACTGAAGGGGGCGTGACGAAGCATTATCCAGACGGTGAGCAGATGTCGATCTTCGATGCCGCAATGCGTTATCAAAAAGAGAAGGTGCCGCTCGTTATTTTGGCCGGGCACGAATATGGAACTGGTTCCTCGCGCGACTGGGCGGCCAAAGGAACAAAACTTCTTGGAGTGAAAGCGGTCGTGGCGGCGAGTTTCGAGCGGATTCATCGCTCAAACCTTGTCGGCATGGGGGTATTGCCATTGCAATTTCTCGACGGCGTAACAGCGCAATCACTCGGCCTTGATGGCTCGCAAACATTTTCGATCGGCGGTTTATCCGATGCGATCCAGCCCGGCCAGCGATTAACGATTGAGATCGAGAACCAAGATCGCCAAAAGCGTTACGTGCCGGTGAAGCTGCGAATCGATACGCCGATCGAGATCGATTACTACCGGCACGGCGGCATCCTGCCATTCGTGCTACGGCAATTGCTCGCGAAGTAAAACTTCGATCGGCGAACCGTCGGCAATAAAAGCGGAGCGTGGTCGAGCGCTCAACGGTTCAACGAATTGATCGCCATAAAGCGCCGCAACGTCGGCGTTGAATTGAAACGTATCCGCGTTCCACATTCTCCAGCGCGGATGCTCGACGCGGTATTCACTGCACCCGCCCCGCACACGGGTGTAGCCCCAATAATGTTCGGTGATGAATTCAGGATGTGACCCGGCGGCTATTGTTTGCGGTTCACCGCTTGCGCTGATCTTGAGCGATTCCCATTTGCGTCCGCGTCGCCAGGAGTATTCCACGCTCAACTGAAGATCGACGTGATCGATCTGATGTTTCATCGGCAAGGCGACATAATTTTCTCCATAGAAAGTGTGCGCGACCAAAGCCATCGCGCGGCGCGGCACTAATTCGCGAACGAAGACAACCCCACGCCGCCAGGTGTCGGCGGACTTTTTGCGTACGTAAAAACGGAGATTCACTTCCTCGAAATCGCGATGCAGCGGGATGGGCAGCCGGAGCAAACGCGTGTCGAGAAAAAGAAAGCCGACTACGCTGAGAAGTGTCTCCCCATTTTCGAAATCGATTTCAGTCCCAGGCGGAACCAGTGGCGCAACGATCTTCGGATCGACAACAAAATTGAGCATGGCGAGATACCGCCAGTTGGCGGTGAGAAATGGTCTCACGCCAACAAGATATGCGGCGATCAGGGGGCTGCCGCCACAGAATCAGTGCAGCAACTTCTCGAGCGCGGCGTCCGGATTGGCCCCGAGCGAAGTGGCCATGGCATAGTGGCGCTTGGCCTGTTCCTTCGACGGTGGCAACGAGGTCGCGTAAATGACGGCGAGATTAAAATGCGCGTCGGCGTAGTTTGGATTTTCTGAAACTGCTTCGAGTAATTCTTTTTCGGCAGCTTCCTGCCAGCCTTTCTGACTCGCAGTAATGCCGAGGTAATTGTGCGCGGTTGCGCTCTTCGGATTGAGCCCGAGGGATTTGGTCAATTCCGTCAGCGCCTCGTCGAATTTCGATTGCCGATAATAAACGATTCCGAGTGTGGTGTGCGTGAACTCGTCCTTGGGCGAGAGCGCGACCGCTTTCTTCAAGGTCAACTCGGCAGCTTTAAGTTTGCCACTGCGAAAATAAACTACGCCAAGATTCGAGAGTGAATAAAGATTGTTCGGGGTTTTGGTCAAAATTTCCTGATAAATTTTCTCCGCCGACCGATATTTGCCCTTTTCGAAATTCTCCTTGGCTAGCCGGGCAAGGTCGACAACGTCCTCGGGGACGTTCGGCTTAAAGATGCTCGGAACGGTGTAGCCAGTCTGTGCGGCCGGCGGAGAGGACGCCTTCGACGCGACCAGACTGCCGGCTGGTGACTCGGTCGAAGCGGCAGGCGTATTCGGCTTCGTGTTTTTGGCAAAAGTGAAGCTGGCCTTGACCGCGCCGGGATTGTCATCCGAAATCGAAACGACCGGTTGGCGAAGCAGCGCCAGTTCATCCGTGGTCAACCTCGTCACCGGCTGGGCCAGCAACTGGATTTGTTGAGTCAACGTTTCCGATTTGATTTGTAGCTTGTCGAACTCGGCCAGCATCAACTTTTTCGCCTGATCGCGCCGTGCCTCTTCCTGACGCTCGCGTACGATGATGTTGCGCAACATTTCGTTCTCTTTTGTCAGCTTGGCCGTCTCCTCCGGCGTAGCGCCAACGAGCTTGACCTGCTCTAGCTGCTTGCTCGCGTCGTCGAGCTGCGAGCGCAATTGCGCAACTGTGGTTTGGTAAGTCTGGTTCTGCTTCTGACTCGCTGCGAGCTGAGTTTGTAGATCGCCGATTTGTTTTCTCACGTCGGCGAGCTCTTTTTCTTGCTTCGGTTTGTCCGCGCTGATCTCGCGCACAGTTTTTTCCGCGTCAGCCAGCTTCTGTTTCAAATTAGAATTTTCCGCGACCAGCACCTCCACCCGCTGTTCCGTATCCTTCAATCCTTTCAATTGGGTGAGTGCGTCATCGCGTTCTTTGTTTGCACTCGCGACTTTTTGGTCTGCCTCGGCCGCGCGCGCATTCGCTTCATCACGCTCTTTGCTGGCGGAGGCCCGCTGTTGATCGGCGCCTGCGACTTTCGTATTGGCGTCATCTCGTTCCTTTTCAGCGGCGCTGCGGCCTTGCTGTGCCGAAACGAGCACTTTTTTCAACTGCGCGATTTCGGATCTAAGGGCCTCCTGCGCTTTGCCCTCGTTCGAACCGGCAGCCGCAGTTTTCTTCAACGAAGCCTGCGCCTGAGTTAATTGATCGCGCACTTGCTTCTCAGCCGTTTTCGCTTTGTCCAGATCGCCTTGTGCTTTGCCGAGTTTCGATTTCGTTTCATCAAGACGGCTGTTCAACGACTGCTTTTCATTTTCAGCCGCGCTCATTTGGGTGCGCGATTTCTCTAATTCAGCTTCAAGTTGGTCGACTCGATCGCGCAGTTTGCGGGTGGCCTGCTCGATCGCAACCTCGTTCGGTGTACTTGCCGGGGCCGGCTTCGCGGCCGGCAACGGTGCTACCGGTTCTTTGGCGACTTGGGTCGGTGCCGGTTCTGGTGGAACCGCGGCGGCATTTTCAGCAGGCGGCGCGGGAGCGTTTACGCTTTCCTGGGTCGAAGCTTTGTCCTGCACGCGCAGGATGCTTTCGCTCACTTTCCGGCCGCGATATTCGACGATCGCGGGTTGCCAATCCGGGTGGGCCTTGCGCAATTGTTCGATTAGGCTGCCGGCAAAGCGATACTTGGCGAGGGCGGCCTTAAATTGGTTCTCGTGCTCGAGTTTTTCGCCCTGCTGCGCTGTCATGTAAGCTTTGAGAAACGTCTCGCTCGGGTCATCCGATTCGGCGGTCAAGAGCGGCGACGCCAGACAAAAAACGACAGCGGCGAGCAGGATCGGGCCGATTTTCTTCATGGAACGCGGGGTGCGGATGATAACAAACGGAATGTGGGTTGCAACCAAACGATGGGGCATCGCCTGAAGGAGAAGCGGAGAGTGTGCCACGCCGGTGGGGTTCTTTGCGCGTTTGCAATCACGCATCTAAAAACTAGAATTTGAATCCCCGACGGTGGTCGTAGCTCAATGGTAGAGCCCCAGATTGTGGTTCTGGTTGTTGCGGGTTCGAGTCCCGTCGACCACCCAGCTTTTTTTAAATCCCAAAATCCAAATCCCAGGTTCCAAATTTTGGGCTTTGGGATTTGAAACCTGGGATTTTTAGTTTTGTGTCTGTAGCTCAACTGGATAGAGCATCTGACTTCGGATCAGAAGGTTGGGGGTTCGAATCCCTCCAGGCACGCATTTTTTCCCGTCGCGACTGAAACCAGGTTTGTGCCGTTGAAGACATTTTGGACAGCACTCGCCTTGGTCGCGGCCGCCACCATTGCTTTTGGGTGGCTCGCATGGAAATGCGATCGCGATCCAAAAATTAATTTTCTGCCGCGAGACAAACGCGCCGAGTGGATTGTATTTCCGGCCGCGATGGATGCGCGTACACATCCAGTTGCAACGATGGATGCGACATTTCGGCGAACGCTGCAAGTCGAGTCGCAACCGGGATCGGCTCGATTGCTGGTTCGCGCGGCCAAGCGGATCGAATTGAAAATTAACGGCGAAACGGCGCCGACCGCTCCGGACCGCGACTGGAAGGAGATCTCAACACTCGACGTGTCGAAATTTTTCCGGACCGGTCCGAACACGATCGAGGCGAGAGTTTTTAACGATGACGCGCCACCCGCGCTTTGGCTCACATTAACTGTGAACTCATCGACTTTACGGACCGACGAGAAATGGGAAGTTTCCCTTGCTGGTTCGACTTGGCGCAGCAGCGCGCTCGCTTCCACGCCCAAGCGCGCTGGCCCGGGCAATCTTCTGGCCGGAGGCGAAAGAATATTCGATGTGCTGCCTAAAATTTGGCGCGCGTGGACGGCATTTGCAGTTCTGGCGATTCTCCTGACAATCGCGGCAGGTTGGTGGTTCCCTCGAATTACAGCAGAATCGAATGTCGGCAGTGCTGAATTTTCCCGCCGGCAACTCTTTACCTTGCTCGGACTATGCGGCATCGCGTGGCTAATTCTTTTTTCGAACAACGCGAAAATGTTGCCGTTCCCCTCCGGCTACGATTCCAAGGACCACCTCGCTTATATTAAGTACATCCAGGACCACCGGGCGTTGCCGCTGCCGAACGAGGGCTTCGAAATGTTTCAGCCTCCCCTTTATTATGTCCTTTCCGCCGGAGTTCTGTCGATCGGACGGCTCACGATTGCGGACGACGCCGCGGCGATTGTTTTACGCGCGATGACGATGATTTTCGGTATTGCGAATTTTATTTTTGTCTTTCTGAGTGTGCGTTGGCTCTTCCCCGGCCGGATTGTCGCTCAAGCGGTTGGACTGTTGATGGCGGCGTTTTTGCCAATGCAGCTTTATCTTTCGCATTACGTGACGAACGAAACGCTGGCCGCAACGCTCGCGGCCGCCACGATTTATTTTGGCTTACGAACGTTAACGAGCGAGCGCGCATCCGCGTTGCAATATCTCGGGCTCGGTGTTCTCGCAGGACTGGCAATGTTGGCCAAGGCGACGAGCCTGTTGCTCATTCCGCCGCTCTTCGGCGCTTTAACGATTAAGCTTTTGCAGGAACGAACTCCGATTTTTGGTTGGGTCCGTGGGCTCGGAGTAACAATCGCAGCGATTCTGATTACCTGCGGGTGGCATTACGCGCGCATCTGGCGTCACTTCGACACGCCCATCGTCGGCAACTGGGACCCTGTTTTACGATTTCCGTGGTGGCAAGACCCCGGGTTTCACGTTGCCCGCGATTATTTTCGTTTCGGCACGGCGCTGATCGCTCCGCTCTTTAGCGGTTTTAACGGCTTCGCCGATGGAACCTATTCGACACTCTGGGGCGACAGCCTTTGCGGTGGACTGTCGGGTTTGCTCTCGCGCACGCCGTGGAATTACCCACTCATGATCGGCGGATATTGGCTGGCGTTGCTCCCTACTCTGCTCGTCGTCATCGGCGCCGCGGTTGCGATCTATCGATTCGCCCGTCAGCCGTCATCGGAATGGTTTCTGTTGCTTGGACTTTCGGCCGCGGTGATCGTCGCACTCATTTTCATGACGCTAAGAGTCCCCTCCTACGCGCAAGTTAAAGCTTTCTACGGATTGTCCGCGATCGTACCGTTTTGCGCTTTCGCCGCAATCGGATGGGAAATGCTGACCGCGCGGTCGCATATTTTGCAACTGCTGTTTGGCACCGTGCTCATTTTTTTTACGATCAATAGCTACGGCTCTGTCTGGATCCACGCATCGACCGAGCAACATATTTACACCGCGCTCAGGTCGATTTCGCTGTCTCATTCGAATCGGGCGCTTTCCGAAGCGACCGATGCGGCAAAAAACGAGCCCTCGAATGCGAGCGCATCTTGCTTTCTGGCGGCAGTTTTGGATGAGATTGGTGATTCGTCTAAAGCCCCCGCGCAATCGGAGCACGGCCTTGAGCTGGATTCTGCCAACGGCGATTGTCATCTTCAATTGGCAATCAGTCTGGCAAAGCAGGGAAACATGACCCGGGCGATTGGCGAAGCGCGACGCGCTCTCGAACTGCGGCCGGAGAATGCGCGCGCTTACGATCTTGTCTTCACACTGGCGCGCGAACTTCACCGCGCCGAAGAAGCCGTCGCCGTTGGACGCGATGCACTCGTCGTCTCGCCATTTGATTCCGATTTGCATTACCGAATCGGTCTGGCCGCGGGCGAGATTGGCGATTTTACAACTGCGGCTCACCAGTTCGCTTATGCTTTATTGCTTCGGCCTAATCGCTCCGATATCGCCGGCAAACTTCATCTGGCCGTGCGTTTCGCGGCCCAAAGTTGGAACGGCCCTTCGAAGTTGAAAGCGATTGCTTCTTCACCGCCAGATTCTGCTCCGCTGCTAAACGAGCTGGCATGGTTGTTTGCAACTCATCCCGACACCGCGTTGCGCGATGGAAGGCGAGCTGTTCAACTTTCTGAACGTGCCTGCGCGTTGACCGAACGAAAACAACCCATGCTTCTCGCCACCGCCGCGGCGGCTTACGCAGAAGTCGGCAACTTTCCTGAGGCGATCGCTACTGCGCGGGACGCATTTTCTCTCGCGCGATCGAACGGTGACGCGAAAACGGCCGGACTCGCCGAGAATCTCTTAACATCGTTTCAATCGAATCAGCCTTACCGAGAGGAGCTACGGCGATGAAATTTTCCGCCGCGCGCTCGGAGCTGGATTCCATGGTGGTGGAGATCGAGCTCACGCTCGTCAGCATTATTCAGGGCGTCGCCTTGACGATTTTGATTGAGAACGCGCACGCTGTGATTGCCGAGCGACAACTTTTTTTCTGGCTCTACGTCGTCGCCGGACTGTTCATCATTTTTGTTTTCTGGTCGCGCGCGGTGTTGCACATCCTCACCGTGATTCGATGGCCACTCGAATTTGGCCATAACTTTCTCTACATCGCCTGCGCCCTGGTTGAGGCGATTCTATTTGCCCAAATTGGCAAGCCCGCGAGCTGGTTTGGATTTGGAGGGGTTTTCATCGCAATCGGTTGGACTTTGTTTGTTTACGATCTTCGGCTGATTTATGCGCGCATGCGCGATAGTGCAGGCGAAGCGAGCGATCGCTTGTTCGCGCGCGTCCGGCGCGATCAGTGGCTCAACATCGCTCTTCTTTTGCCGGCGATATTTTTTCTGAACCTGGTCTCGGCAATTTTGATTCGGACCTGGCCGGAAGTTTTTCTGGCGCACAACGCGCACGTTTGGCTGATCGCAGCCGAGCTGGTTGCGTTCGCCGGATATTTGGTCTACGTGGTCCGGTTCTATGCCGGTCTCGCACCGCTCATCGCTGAGGCGCGCCACGAATGGCGAGGCCGGCTCGATGATCGCGACCAATCTTGAAGCGATCCTCGTTTAGAGATTCGCGAGCGCTTGCCGCGCTTTTTCCATGTCGGATGGCCGCAGCACGATGATGCCCTTGGGCGAGCTCGCGCTTGTCGCGAAATAAGCATACTCGATGTTCACTTCGGTGCGCGAGAGCGCTTCGGTAATTTTTCCGAGCACACCCAGTTCATTTGCTGCATCGATGCAAAGCACATCGTTCTCGAACGCGAGTACGCCACGCTCACCTAAAAGCATTAGCGCCTTAGTGGCATCGCTCACAATCATTCGCACTACTGCATGATCGACCGTGTCCGAAACGGTGAGCGCATGGATGTTGACGCCGGCTTTGGCCAGAGCTTCACACACGCGAGCAAGTGCGCCCGGGCGATTTTCAAGAAACACTGCCAGCTGCGTCATGGTTTCCAGGGAGAGAATCGTTTTCATCTTGAGTTCACGATGATGCCGTCGGTCACCTCTGACAATAGTGATCGTTCAAGCAATTAGCCAATCGCGCGCGCAAATGCCATTGTCGACCCCCAACATGAACAGATCCCCCCAACCAGACGGCGCGGATTTGCGCGCCCCTCGACGAACCGTCGGCTTTTTCACCGCCTGCGGGATTGTGATTGCAAATATTATCGGCACCGGCGTCTTCACCAGTCTTGGATTTCAGGTCGCCGACATTCAGTCCGGTTTTGCTTTGCTCATGCTCTGGATTGTTGGCGGAATTGCCGCTCTTTGCGGCGCGCTCTGCTACGGCGAGCTTAGCGCCGCGCTCCCGCGCTCCGGTGGCGAATATCATTTCCTTTCCGAAATTTATCATCCCGCCGTCGGTTTCATGGCTGGATTTATTTCGGCGACGGTCGGCTTCGCTGCGCCGATTGCACTCGCGGCCATGGCTTTCGGAAAATATTTTCGGGGGGTCTTTGATTTTGGTTCGCCCGTATTGCTTTCATTCGTGCTGGTCTGGATGGTCGCGCTTTTTCATTTTGGAAATCTTCGTCTTGGCAGCGCGTTTCAAAATCTCTGGACGATCGTGAAACTGCTTTTGGTTGGTGTGCTGATTGGAGCCGGATTGCTCATCGAAGAAAAACAGCCGTTCACTTTTTTCCCGCACGCTGCTGACACGATGTCGATCTTCAGCGGCGCGTTCGCAGTCGCGCTCGTTTACGTGATGTATTCCTACTCGGGCTGGAACGCGTCCAGTTACATCATTGGCGAAGTGAAAAATCCGGAACGCAACGTTCCGCGTTCGCTCCTTGCCGGAACGATGATCGTCATCGTGGCTTACGTGCTCCTGAATGCGGTTTTTCTGGCAACAACGCCGGAATCCGAAATGCGCGGCCAGCTCGAGGTTGGCTTGATCGCCGGCAAACACATTTTCGGGGAGAACGGCGGTCGCATTGTCGGCGCGGTGATTTGTCTCGGGTTAATTTCCGCCATCAGTTCCATGACTTGGATTGGACCGCGCGTCACCATGTCGATGGGTGAAGACCATTGGCTCTTGCGATTTCTCGGCCGCAAAAACACCGGGGGCATCCCGGCGAACGCTGCCCTCGTTCAATTGCTGATCGTGAATCTCCTTTTGTTGACGCGTAGTTTCGAGCTCGTCGTCGTTTACATTCAATTCGCGCTTCTTCTCTGCTCGCTCCTCACTGTGATTGGAGTAATTGTGCTGCGCGCGTCCAAACCAAACGTCTCGCGACCCTATCGCGTCTGGCTCTACCCCCTGCCGCCGCTCCTTTTCGCTGCCATCACCATTTGGATGATGATTTATCTTTTGATCTCAAAGACCACGGAATCGGTGGCCGGAATGGTTACGGCGATCGTCGGGTTCCTCCTTTACTTTTGCGCCGGGAAACGCGTCAGTGCTGGCCCATGAAAAAAATCGCCGCGAGAAAGATCACAAGCGCCAATCGGTCGATCTTCGCGCATGCCTGCCGCGCCGTAGCCTTCGGCGTAGGCGGGTCGATTTTCGCGTTGGCGCAAATTGCCCACGCGCAGCCGCCGCCGGACGACACCGCGCGCTTTCTCGCTGGTATGCCGCTTCCAAAAAACTCTCCGCTCGCTTCGCTGACCAGCGATCCGACCTGGCAGGAGCACACCGCTAATTTCGAACAGGCTTTCGCTAAACTAAACACCCGGCAGTTGGCAAAGCTGCACGCCTGGGAAGCGCAATATTTTCCGGAAGCGCGAAATCAGGTTCCGGTCGTGTTCTACATGTTCAGCGGTCCCGATTTTCTCTACGTCGATCAATTCTTTCCAAATGCGTCCGTTTACATTCTCTGCGGAAAGGAATCGATGGGCCCGCCCCCCGATCCACTGCAAATCGGCAATCTTGGGAGCGCGCTCCACAACCTCGAGCAAGAGATGTATTCCTCGCTTCGCTTCAGCTTTTTCATCACGAAAGACATGAAGGTAAGTCTTGATTCGCAGGAACTGAAAGGCACCTTGCCGATCCTCTACGTTTTTCTCGCGCGCGCGGACAAATCGATCACCGACGTCAGCTTCGGCTCGTTGAGCTCAAGCGGACAATTCCAGCAAAGCCGGGGAGGTGGCGCGAACGGAGTGAGAATCAATTACATCGACAACCACTCGGGTCAGCAACAGACCCTTTACTATTTCACGACCGACATTTCCGACGGCGGCCTCGCCTCCAGCGGTTTCTTAAGATTTTGCGACCACTTCGGAGTCGGCTCCAGTTTTCTAAAATCATCGTCCTATTTGATGTTTGAACAAGGTTTCAGTCGCATCCGTAATTTCATCATCGACCACAGCGCTACGATCGTGCAGGACGATGCCGGCATTCCGCTTGCCGATTTCAATCGTGACAAATGGAACATTCGCGTCTTCGGCACCTACATCGGCCCGATCGAAATTTTCAAACAACACTATCAGCCGAAACTGAATGAGATTTTCGAGCAGAGCGGTCCGCCACCGATTGAATTCAACTTCGGCTACCGCTGGAATTACAAGGAAAGCCACGTCATCGTGGCGACGCGCAATTAAATTATTCCTGGAACCGGCGGAACCAGGAATAGGGGAAAGCGTCCCCCGGGCAATCGGTTGCCCAGCGCGGCGGATTCATTTCGCGATGCGGCTTCACAATCGGATAATGGTCGCCCACTTTCCCGCAGCGTTGCCGGAGATAACGGATTAATTCTTCGCAGCAATCGAGCTGCGCGCGCGTCGGTTGATCGCGATTGAAATCGCCGACCAGACAAATGCCGAGCGCGATGTTGTTCAAGTAATCGCTGTGAACATGGCCGCCATTGATTTGCCGCCGCCACCGGTCGCCCACTTCAATTTGCCCATTGCCGGTGGAAGTCCCATTCCCGATGACGAAATGATAAGCGAGCCCGTTTTGCATCCGGCGAATGCGCCGGTGGTAGTAATCGAATGCGGCCGCGTTCCCCTGACGCGTTCCGCTGTTGTGCACAACAATATATTGCCAGCGACTCCGCGCGACTGGCGCGCGATCGATTTGATCACGGACCGAGCGCGTGAGATAACGGTAACCGGCGCCGCTGCTGCTGCTCCGCCCTCCGCCGCCAAATAGTCGCGCCCAAAAACCGCGCGGTTTTTCGTAACCATATTTCTCGATCGTTAATTGTTCCGGTTCCTCAACCGGCGCAGCCAGCGCAGATTTCGCTCTCGGCAGAGGAGACGGAGGCGCGCTGGGACTTGGAACGGCCATTGCGCGCGGTGGTGTCGCGCTTACTTGCGCCGCCGGAGTTTCGCTAGGTTTTGGCGAAGCCTTTTTGTGCGGCGACGGCGATTTTTCGCCGGTCGTTTTCTTTTTCTTCTTTGCTTTCGGCGAAGGTTCTTTTTCTGCGGTCTTCTTCTTAGCTTTCGGCTTCGGTGTTGGAGTTTCGCTGGGTGTCGGAGAGGCTTCGAGTTCTTCCGCCGGCGTTTTCCTTGCTTTCGCCTTTGGTTTTGGCGAAGGTGACGGCGAAGACGCTTTCTTTTTCTTGTGCGGCGAAGTTTTTGGCTTCGGTGTCGGGCTCGGCGATTCGTCCGGCGATGATGAATTCACGGCGCGAGCCTTCAGAATTCGCGTCGGTTTCTCCTGGTCGGTTTGTTGCGCCTGAAGGACAAAGCCGCCAATGACCGCGCTAAGCGCGAGAAAACTACAAACGCGGAAACGTAACACTGCTGCGCAGCGTAACAGAGTGTCACGCGCGATCAACCGGCAACGAAATCAAAACGTCGCCAATTACGCCGGCTGCATCACCGATTCCCGCGCTTCGGATTTGCCGCGCTTTTCTCGTTCGCGGCGAAGGATTGCGTTCAGTTTGCCCCCGAGTAGCAGGAACAAACAAGTGAGATACATCCAGGTCAGCAAAATGATGATCGATGCGAGTGCGAGATACGTTGCGTCGTAGCGGCTGTAGCGCGCGACATATAACTGAAACAATTTCGTGACCGTGATCCAGCCGATCGAGAAAAAGAGCGCACCCGGCAAGGCTTGCCGGATGGTCAGATAATTTTCTGGCGTGAGGAGATACAAAACAAGCGCAAGCAAGATCAATGCGACTGCGGTAAATGGCAGACTCAAAGCCGCCACCCATTCCTGAAGTGGCACTTTCAGTTGAAAATTTACTTCCGCAACGCCGGCTAGAGTTTCGCCGAAGACAATTGCGTTGAAACAAACCAGGATCACGATTCCGAACCAGAAGAGCAGCAGGAATGAAATGATATATTTCGACCACCAATTGCGTGGCTCAGTGACTCCGTACGTATGGCTTAGTGCCTTCGAGATCGTCGCAATGAAGACCGTGCCGCAATAAATCCCAAGCAGGATGCCGGCGTTTGCGATGAATCCGCTCGAGCCGGTCACCACCACGCTCGCGGCGGCAGCGTCGAGAACGTCCTGAACCTTCGGATCAGGCGGCATAAAACTTTTCAAAACATTGAAAATTCCGTGCAGCTTGGCCGGATCGGTTCCGAAAAGGCCGAGCAAATGCCAGAGAAAGAGGAGCATCGGCGCCAGCGCAACCAAAAGCGTGTAAGCCATCTGCGCAGCCAGACCGGTAGTGTTATCGGTTGCGGTTTCCCAGACCAAGCGCCGAAAAACTCTCCAAATAGCGCGCAACAATTTCACACTTTTCAGAGTTTACTTTGCCGACCGGAAATATCCATTAAACTTCCGTCGCATTGCCGGCGGAAAGATCGACATCGCACCGTGAAAAGAATTTTGATCCTCACCGCCGGCTTCGGTGAAGGGCACAACAGCGCCGCAAGAGGAATTCGCGCCGGCCTAGCCCGGGTTGCGCCAAAAGTTGAAGTCGAATTGCGCGATTTGTTCCCAGAAACGTTTGGCGTATTTAATGAATTTGTCCGCCGTGCGTATCTGGCGCTGATAAACCACTGGCCGAAATCATGGGGCTACGTTTACAACTGGCTCGATCGGAAAAAGGATTTCGACCAACGATTCAAACGATTTCACGGCCTCAAGAAAAATCTTGGCCGCTTGC
>Ga0209808_1000444_pt1 | contig 20314 bp, 20 predicted proteins | sample GraSoiAngelo_157_FD_186171 | JGI IMG/M metagenome (GOLD analysis project Ga0209808, IMG submission 186171) | Grasslands soil microbial communities from the Angelo Coastal Reserve, California, USA - 14_1009_16_20cm (SPAdes) (version 2) | ecosystem: Environmental > Terrestrial > Soil > Grasslands ... | reverse complement strand
CACAGTGCTCTTCAATGAAACGCAATCGCGCATCATCATTTCCTGCGATCCAAAAAATACGGAGCTGGTTTTGTCAGAATTAAGATCGAAAAATATTCCGCACACGCAGATCGGCGGCGTGATTGCAGATGACCTTCGCATTACCGCGGGTGGCGAGAGTCTCAGCTGGCCGGTCGCGGAGTTGCACGATCTTTGGTGGAATGCGATCCGACGGGCGGTGGAAAGCGATTCCGAGCCGATCCCGAGCTTGTGATGTTTTCCCGCGGTCATTCCGAGCCGCGCAGACGGCGAGGAACCTCTCGCTTGCTTGTCGATCTGCGAACATTGGCGGGATCCTTCACCGTCTGCGCGGTTCAGGATGACGGGCGTTTTCTGAAATATTGAACCGGATGATGATTTCGACGATGTTTCCTTGCCATGTCCCCTGAAATCCCCGGAGAACCGTCGGATCACGAAGCGTTCCCGCAACACGAGTGCGGACTCTTCGGCGTGTTCGGTCATCCGAATGCGGCGGTGCTGACCTATTACGGCCTGTTCGCTCTGCAGCATCGCGGGCAGGAAAGCGCCGGGATTGTGACCAGCAACGGCGCCGGTCAGACCTTCCTCCAACACAAGGGCATGGGACTGGTCTCGCAAGTTTTCGGACAGGAAGAGCTGGAGAAACTCAAAGGAACGCGTGCGGTCGGTCATACCCGATATTCCACCACCGGGACGAGCACGCTAAAAAACGCACAACCTTTCGTGGTCGATTGCGTGCGCGGGCAAATGGCGATTGCGCACAATGGAAACCTGATCAATGCCGATCTGCTGCGCGACGAACTCGAAAGCAAAGGTTCCATTTTTCAAACCACCGCCGATAGCGAAATTATTCTGCATTTGCTGGCGCGCCCGGCCGATAACGGCAGCAGCGTTTTGAGTGCCTTGCGCCGGATCGAAGGCGCGTTCTCCCTTCTGATCATGAGCGAACAGGAGTTGATCGCGGTGCGCGATCCTTTTGGCTGGCGCCCGCTCGTTCTCGGAAAACTCGATGGCGCTTACATTCTCGCTTCAGAAACGTGCGCGCTCGATCTCATCCACGCTGAATTTGTTCGCGAGATCGAGCCCGGCGAAGTGCTAATCATAAACGAGAACGGCTTGCGCTCGGAACGGCCGTTTCGCGACGAACAACCGGCCTTCTGCATGTTCGAATACGTTTATTTTGCGCGACCCGATAGCATCATCGGCGGGATGAATGTCGGCAAAGTTCGCACCGAGATGGGACGCGAGCTGGCGCGAAGGTTTCCGCTGGAAGCGGATATCGTAGTGCCGGTACCGGACTCGGGAAATTACGCCGCGCTCGGTTTTGCCGAGGAATTAAAGATTCCCTATCAGCACGCCTTTGTTCGGAATCACTATATTGGCCGAACGTTTTTGCAGCCGAGCCAGCTCATTCGCGACTTCGATGTGCGAGTGAAATTAAATCTGATCAAGGAAATGGTGGAAGGGAAACGAGTCGTAGTGGTGGACGATTCGATTGTGCGTGGGACCACCGCGCGAGCGCGCATCGTCAACTTGCGAGAAGCAGGCGCGAAAGAGGTGCATTTGCGAGTGAGTTGTCCGCCGCATCGTTTCGCCTGCCATTACGGGATCGATTTTCCCGATCCGGAAAAGTTGATCGCTAACCAGATGTCGATGGAAAAAATCTGCGAGTACCTCAATGTCGATAGTCTCGGCTATCTCGACATCGAAGGAATGGTCAAGGCCACCGGGCGGCCCGCCAATTCTTTTTGCCTCGCTTGTTTTAACGGGAATTATCCCCTGCCCGTCGATCCTGCGCTGGATAAATTCATCATGGAAAAGCGGGAGCAACGCGCTCGCGCTTTAGCGGAGGAAAGGGACGGTCAGCCGACGCTTTTCGCGGAGTTGAAATGATGGGCGATTGACCTCATCGCCTTTTTTGTCATTCCGAGGGTAGTCGAGGAATCTCTAACCGTCGATGCCGCGAGACTATAACTCTTGGCCTTGTATTTAGCGGAAGATATTCTCGAAAATAGTTAGAGATGTCTCGACTTCGCTCGATATGACAAAGAAAAAGGCTTACGCGCGCGCCGGCGTCGATGTTGATCTCGGCAACAGACTAAAGCGTCGAATTCAATCGCTCGTCCGCAAAACGCATGGAGCTGAGGTGCTGGGAAAAATCGGAGGGTTCGGCGGGCTGTTCGCGCCGAATCTCCGCGGGATGCGTAAGCCGGTGCTGGTCGCGAGCGTCGACGGCGTCGGCACCAAGTTGAAAATCGTCTTCGCCGCGAATAAACACGACACCGTCGGTGCCGATCTGGTGAATCACTGCGTCAACGACATCGCCGTCGTCGGCGCGCGGCCGCTTTTTTTTCTCGACTATATCGGCGCGGAAAAGTTGGAGCCACGCGTTTTCTCGGAGTTGCTGGGTGGATTTACCAAGGCCTGTCGCGCGGCTAGTTGCGCGCTCATCGGCGGTGAGACCGCGCAAATGCCGGGAATGTATCAACGGGGGGAGTACGATCTGGCAGGTTGCATCGTTGGCGTGGTCGATCGCGGCGAGATCATCAACCGAAGCAGGGTCAGAGTTGGCGATGTGGTTCTCGGACTCCCGTCGAACGGACTGCACACCAATGGATATTCGCTTGCGCGCAAAATCCTGTTTGAAAGATTGAAGCTCAAGCTTTCGTCGCGAATTCCGGGGGTTCGGGGAACGCTGGGCGAAGAGTTATTGCGCGTGCACAGAAATTATCAGCCGCTGCTGGCGAAAGTGCCGCGCGGAATGATTCACGGCCTCGCGCATATCACCGGCGGCGGATTAATCGACAATCTTCCGCGAGTCCTGCCAAACAATTGCGATGCCGTGATCGATACTCGCAGCTGGCGTGTTCCTGAAATTTTCAATTTCATCGGCAGAAAAGGAAATGTTGATTGTGCGGAAATGTATCAAGTTTTCAATATGGGAATCGGCATGGTCGCGATCGTCAGCCAGCGCGATGTTGCGCCCGTGAAACGAATGTTGCGCGCAAGAGTGATTGGCGGCATCGAGCGCGGCACCGGAAAAACGCGGTTGATTTTTTAACCGCGGATTACGCGGATAACACGGATTTAGGTAATTCCGTTCATATTTTATCCGCGTCCATCCGCGTAATCCGCGGTGAATTGCAGGCTCTGGATTGGCGTTTCACCGAAACGCCCTACAATTATGTTTGTCCGCGGCAACTCGCGGTTGATCTAAGTTTACAATGGAAAAACGGCGCCTCGGAAGGACGGACATGGATGTGACCGTGCTTGGCTTTGGCGGCGCGGGCATCGCCGGCGAGAGCATTGAAAATATCGGGAATGTACTGAACAGCGCACTCGATGCCGGCATTAACGTCATCGACACGGCGGAATGCTACGAGGGCGGCGAGAAATCAATCGGCAACGCAATTAGCAAACGGCGCGATGAGTTTTTCCTGTTCACCAAATGCGGGCATCCGCGTGGGATCGGGAGTGCAGACTGGTCCGCCAGCTCAATTTTGCAAAGCATCGAACGCAGTTTGCGCCGTCTGCAAACGGACCGCATCGATCTCATTCAACTGCATGGATGTTCGGAAGCCGTCCTGAAAAAGGGCGAAGCGATTTCGGCGTTGGAGAAAGCGCGTGAGCGAGGCTGGGTGCGCTACCTTGGCTACAGCGGTGATGGTCATCCGGCCCGTTTCGCCGTGGAATGCGATGCCTTCGACGCGTTGCAAACGTCCATCAATATCGCCGATCAGGAAGCAGTTTCACAGATTGCTCCGCTGACGCGCGCACGAAACATCGGACTGATTGCAAAACGGCCGCTCGCCAATTTTGCATGGAAGACCGGACACAAGCCGATCAATTCCTATCATCACCAATATTACGAACGGTTGCGAAAACTGAATTTTGATTTTTTGCGCAATGACGAAGGGTCCATTGCCATCGCATTGCGTTTTGTCTTGAGCGTGCCGGGAGTGCATACTGCGATTGTCGGGACGACGAAACCGGAGCGCTGCCAGGAAAACGCGCGGCTCCTCGAATCACGCCCGCTGCCCCAGAATGAATACAAGGCCATTCGGGAGCGCTGGGATGTGATCGCTCCTAAAACCTGGATCGGACAACCATGAAACAAAGAAAACTTGGACGCGGTGGACCGATTGTTTCCGCGATCGGACTCGGCTGTATGGGGATGTCGGAATTTTATGGCCATCACGACGATGCGGAATCGCTCGCCGCCATCGATCGCGCAATCGACCTAGGGATTACGTTCTTCGATACCGCCGACATTTATGGTCCGCACACGAATGAGCAATTGCTCGGACGCGGAATTCGCGGCAAACGCCATCATGTGGTTATCGCGACAAAGTTCGGAATCCTGCGCGATCCGGATACGCCAGGGTTTCGCGGGATTAACGGGAAACCGGAGTATGTGAAGCAAGCGTGCGAAGCGAGCCTGCGCCGGCTCGGCATTGATTGCATCGATCTCTATTATCAACATCGGGTCGATCCGGAGACGCCGATCGAAGAAACCATAGGCGCGATGGCGGAGCTGGTTCGCGCCGGCAAGGTGCGTTATCTCGGTTTGTCCGAAGCCGGCGCCGATAGTATCCGACGCGCGCATGCGGTGCATCCCGTTACTGCGTTGCAATCGGAATACTCACTCTGGACGCGCGATCCAGAAGAGGAAGTGTTCGGCGTTTGTCGCGAACTCGGCATTGGTTTTGTCCCCTATTCCCCGCTCGGGCGCGGATTCCTGACCGGCCAAATCAAAAACTTCGAAGACCTGGCAGAGAACGACTATCGGCGGACCGCCCCGAGGTTTCAGGGAGAAAATTTTCAGCGCAATCTGGATCTCGTTAGTCAGGTGAGCGAGATCGCGCGAGAAAAACGTTGCACTCCCGCGCAGCTCGCTCTCGCCTGGGTCCTGGCGCAGGGCGAAGACGTCGTCCCCATTCCGGGAACGAAGCGGCGAAAATATTTGCGCGAAAATGTGGACGCGCTCGATGTGCTCTTGAATGCGGATGATCTCGAACGGATCAACGAAGTTGCGCCGAAAAATGTAGCCGCCGGTTCGCGTTATCCGGAAGCGATGATGAAGCTGTTGGGAAAATAACTGAGAAACCGCGGATGACGCTGATTTCGCGGATACGGGACAGAAAAATCTACTCCGCCAAACACGCTAAAACATTCCTCTAACCTTGGCGTCTTTGGCGGGGTCAACCGATCTGCTTTTCCGTTTATTCGCGTCATCGGCGTAATCCGCGGTTAACTTCCGCGGGTGGGCAGCAGGGCATTCGCCATAAAGGACTGCACCATTTCGTCGCGCTGGTTTTTCGTTACATTACGAATGCGGATAATGCCGTAACCCGGGCGCGACTTGGAACGCCGCGCCTCGAGAATTTCAATTTCCACACGGACGTCGTCGCCGGGCCGGACCGCGTTTGGCCACTTCAACTCATCGACACCCATGCCGATAATGCCGCCCGCGACATCCATGGTATCGACAAACAGCCGCATCGACACGGCCGCGGTATGCCAGCCACTCGCGGCCAATCCGCCCAACAATGTTTGCTCCGCGGATTTGGGATCGAGATGAAATATTTGCGGATCAAACGCCCGCGCGAACTCCATAATCGCATCGGCTGTGACGCGATGAGTTGAGGAAATCAACCGGGTACCGCCTGGAAAATCTTCAAAGGCGCGCGACATCGCCTGAATCATCGAGGCATGGTCGCGCCCGGCAAGATGGAAAACGCCGTTGCGGGAGCATTTCACAAATCTCGCCTACTTCTGCGAGTATTTCCTTAGGCGAATGAAGGCTTTTTGTCTGGGAAGAGCGGTCGCGCGCTGCCCTGGCTATGGATTCAAAAATAGTTTGTCCACATCCACATCGTGCACCAGCGCTCCGTGCGGGACGGCGTGGACGTCGTACAGCCGTTGGGTGTAAGGACTGCGAACTATTCCGCCTCGCTCGGTTTGCGTTGCCACAGGATAACCACCGCCCGCCAATCTTCTTTGCCTGGCCGGATGTTCGCCAGGTTGCGGAACTAACTGAACCGAGACCGGATTCGGATAAAGCGAATTCCAGGCGCCAGTTCCAGCATCGACCGCCACCCCGACCCCGACCGTGGCAACATTCCCCGCCGTCGCGGCCGCGCCGGCCGTCGAGGCTTTGCTTCTAACAGTGACAGTTTGCGAGTAATAACCCGGTTTGCTCACTGTCACCTGAAAACTATTTCGTCGCCGCTTGCTGAAGGTCGCCGGCGTTACTCCCTTCTCTCCGGTCGAGAGAGTCACGTCCGCGCCGGAAGGATTGCTGACCACCTTAAGGTCCTCGTGGACGCCCCGGATGACGGTGGCGCAAGAGCTCAGAGTCGCTGCGACAACGAGCGCACCGATTACTTTTATTAACATCGCGCCAACGTAGTGAGCCAAGTCTGCCTCGCAACGTCAAAGCGGGCACGCGCCCCGCGCCCTCGCGCTCATCGCACCGGACCTGGCTTCCATGTTCCCTTGGAGCTTCCAGTTTCCGCAGGCTCCTGTAGTAGCCGCGGTCGCTGACTGCGATCCCGGCGTCCCAGAAGCTCTCCCAGTGTCTCACGACGCCTCCATGGCACACCCAAGAGTGTACCGATGTCCTGATCGCGCCCCTTTAATTGTCACTTGTCACTTCTCACCTATCACTCCTTGATTGGGGCGGTTAGCTCAGTGGTAGAGCGGCTGGCTTACACCCACTTTCAGGAGCATTTTCGCTCGTCCGCGTTCTCCCTTCGTGATTCGCTCAAAATGCGGCTTTCCGAGGGAAAACGCCGTTCAAAACGTGCTATCCCACATGCATCCCATGTTATCACCAAATCGAATGACCAGTATCATACGCGAGTGACAATGACTTTCGAGCGCGAGCGAGCGACAGCGAGAGCCTTTACGCGCGCACGCGCGGGATGTGTCAGCTTTGTCTATTCAGCTTGGCCCGAGGTCGGCGGAGCAGCGCTCGGGCTAAGTTATCGTACCTCCCGAGGTTGACGAAGGCTGGCGTGGACGAATAATCAGCAAGTCCGGAATCCCTCTCGCCGGGCGGAAACTAAAAACGCTACATTGGTGTCCGTTGCGACGCGCTGTGGCGCGCTTTTAGCTGCAAACGCGTTCGTGAGGTTCGCAGTAATTCGCAGTAGAATCTTGCGTGGGGCCACCTTTGCAGCAGCTCTGTTGCTATCCACCGGACTCCTCCTCCAGAAGACGGCGGCTGCAATCACATTAACGTTGTCGTGGAAGGCCAGCCCTTCAAGCCCAAATATAGATGGCTATCGAGTCTATTATGGAACCAGCTCTGGGAACTACAGCCAGCATGCCGATTTCCTGGGAACAGGAACAAGTGCAACCGTCGTAGCACCTCCTGCTGGTAGTACGTATTATTATACGGCAGTGGCGTACAAAGGAAGTCTTGAAAGTTCTGACTCGAACGAGGTGGTGAAATCCACGTCGGCAGCTTCGCCCACTCCTACACCGACTCCAACTCCAACACCTACCCCGACTCCAAAGCCTTCGCCAACGCCTACGCCAACTCCGACACCGACTCCAACACCAAAGCCTTCGCCAACGCCTACGCCAACTCCGACACCGACTCCAACACCAAAGCCTTCGCCAACGCCTACGCCAACTCCAACGCCTACGCCTACGCCTACACCAACGCCGATTCCAATCGTAACGCCGCCACCTAGTCCTAGTCCGACTCCAACTCCAACTCCTACTCCAACTCCTACCCCCACTCCCACCGCCACTCCCACGCCAACACCAGACGCGACAGCTACGCCGACGCCGACGCCAAAGAAGAAATATGGGAAGGGCCGTTATCGGCGTCCTTCGCCTACGCCAACTCCCTGATTACCTCGTCAACCGTCGACGCCAAATCGAGGTCCGCAAATCGGCGCTCGGGCTGATAGACAGAACCTCACTCGTCGTTCGCTGCTATTTGCGGAGCAGGTGCCCCTTAGCTCGACTCGCTCGCTGACTTTCCGCACGGTGGCGGTGAGTGCTTCAATCTGCTTCTGCTGCTGCGCGACGGTCGTCTTGAGTTCGGCGATTGTGCTGGCAGTGTTACGAGGGTCCCGGTGTCCAACCGTACTGGACGGGCGACACGGGCAAAGAGGACGCAATCGGTTACGCCACTGCGCGCGCAAAATTTGGGACGCGGAGAAATTCGTGTCTTCAATGCGGACGGATCGACTGGGCGCGTGACTGCATTCGACGGCAGTGAGCGGCCTCTCTAAACGCAGGTTTAACCGCTTTACATTTCTAAACGCGACGTCGAGCCGCGATTCGTGGCCAGCAACAAACAACGTTCATTTCGCCGCAATAGTTTCAGGATTAGCCGACGTTAGTAGGCGACGAGGCTTTTAAGGGTTGGCGACTAAAACTGTGGTGCAACTTACATGCGTCGCTGTTGTTTGCTTAACTATCGTTTAGGCCGCAGCAGCACCAGCAGAGAATGAACCTAACCGGGGTCCTTTCTTTTTCCCGCTATTTTAGCCAGTTCCTTGACGGCGCGACATGGGCTCGCGCCAAATGGAGTCTAAAACCTGGGAAGGCGAGATCAGCAGTCGGCGTCGGAATTGGCTACATTTGAGAAAACGCTGTTTAGCGAATTGCAAGTTGCCCATCAACGCGAGGTTATGTGCGTAGTTTACTGTAATTATAAGGCTTTGCTGTTCCGGAGGACAAATTCCGTCGGACGGCTTTACAAAAATCTTGCATTAGAGGTTACATCCGGATTGTGTCGCAAACATTTCATTTTCGCTAAGCAACTGAGTTTAAACTGCTTGAGAGCCTACTGAATCTGGGCGCGAAACGCATCGAACAAGACATTGGCAGGATTTAAGCTGCCGACTGCGGCAGGAGGTGGTTTAGCGGCAGCGCCCTGAACTTAAACTTTTAACGTATTCCCAGCTCCGAACTCCATCCGAACCCTGTCATGAAAAAACTAATTCTTCTCACCTTACTCAGCACGAGCTTCATCGCAGCTCGCATCGATGCTCAGGTCATCTACAACAACGATTTCCCCACCGACCAAATGGCAGCGGCTACACGACCGGAAAGCGGGAGTCAGTTTGAAATCGAAGCCGCTGATGATTTTCTCTTACCCACGGGCGCGCGGGTTACCGGCGCCACATTCACGGGTCTGGTACCACAACAATTCAATCTTTCTAACATCGGGAATGTTGTGGTCGAGATTTATCGCGTATTTCCGAACGACTCGAATGTGGGCCGTACTTCAGGTCCACCTACGTTCAGCACGGCAAATGTGCCGACACGGGTCAATTCGCCTTCCGATGTTGCCTTTGCTTCGCGCGAATCAGGCAGCGGTCTCACCTTCACCACCTCACTCCTGAATGCGAGCTTTACTGTCAATAATTCCGTTCAGCCGGGTGGTATTCACCCCATGCCCAATCAAACGACGGGCGGTGACGGAGCATTTACAGGCCAAGAGGTTCACTTTCTTATCGACTTCACCAGTCCATTGAACCTTCCGCCTGATCATTATTTTTTCGTCCCGCAGGTAGAACTCACCGGCAGCGATGGCAGTTTCCTGTGGTTGTCTGCGACTAGGCCGCTCGCTGCTCCCAGCACAGTATTCGCTCCAGACCTGCAATCCTGGACCCGCGATGGGAGCATCGATCCCGACTGGCTGCGAATCGGAACGGATATCGTCGGCGGCAATCCGGCACCGACTTTCAATGCCGCTTTTTCGATTTCAGGTATCGCTCCTGACTCGGGCTCAACCTTATTTCTCCTTGGCACTGCAGCCGGGCTCATCTTTTTAGTAAAGCGACGCCTTCGCGCCTGATCAGGCTGCTGCTCACGCTAAGTGCCTGAGCGGCGGGCCCGACAATTTTGCGTGTCTTCCGCCTTGGGTTTGATGAGGAAGGTTTACACTCGACAGGCAGCGAGTCGCGGACAGCAGCAACCAATGGCTATCCCGAGTTGGGCACAACAAGTGCAAGATTGGCCGAGTTCAGATTCTGTAAGCGACGAGGCTATTTAAGGGTTGGCGACTAACTGTGGTGTAGGTTTGCTGAGGGCGACTTGATCGCTCATTTTTTGGACAGTCTAGCCTCAAACTGCTGACGCTGCTCTTCCACCCGGCGGTGCTCCTTCAAGAACTCGTTCAGTAGGATCGCGTTCACCGCTTCGTAGCGCACGGTCATAACCTTACCCTCCTCACCACGAAGCACTAAATCTGGATTTACCTTTTCCACCTCCTCAGCAATGAGGCCAAAGTGCAGAACACGCTCAGGGTCTAGTTTCTTCTTGTAGCGAAATGTGACCGGATTCAACGCGAGGACTGCTTCACTTTCGTTTTCCATTCGCTTGATGTCTTCTTTGTAGCGGGCAGACGACTGGAGAGTGCCAAGCTGACACTCGCATTGACGAATACGCTGGTGCCGTTAGCGACCGTTTGACCATTGATACCCGCGATATACGTGGCAGTCTGCTTGGCAGGCACACCAATGCGAATCGTGCCGGATTCACCTGCCACACCAACAGCAGTGATATTAATGTTGTCATTGCCGGTGGTGAGGTTGGCACCGGCGTAACCCTCGATGCCGGCGCAACAGCAAGGCGGGCAACGTTGCCGCCCGCGATACAATATGTATGGTGCGAACCAGCTCGGGCGGTTAGCTCAGTGGTAGAGCGGCTGGTTTACACCCAGTAGGTCGGGGGTTCGAAACCCTCACCGCCCAGGTCACTCGTGAATAGTGATTCATGAACTGTGATTGGCCACCCATCTAGGGGGAGATGCCATATAACGACTTTGGGGCTCAGGTAAATTACGAAATTGGAATTGGTTAAGGTAAATGTATGGGCGAGGCATCAATTGATCCGCGGGTGCGCATCGGGCATGTGCATTTGAAGGTGGCTTATCTGCAACGGGCACTCGATTTTTACTGCGGCGTTCTCGGATTTGAGCTGACACAGCGATACGGCGACGAAGCGGCCTTTGTTTCCGCGGGCGGTTATCATCATCATATCGGACTTAACACTTGGGAGAGCCGAGACGGGTCGCCGCCGCCAAAGGGCACAACCGGCCTTTATCATTTCGCGATTTTGTATCCGACCCGCGTTACTCTGGCCGAGGCCCTTAGACGCCTGATGCAGGCGAACATTTCTCTGGCAGGGGCAAGCGATCATGGCGTGAGCGAAGCATTGTACCTAAGCGATCCGGATGGAAACGGGATCGAACTTTATTGGGACAGGCCACGCGAACTATGGCCGCGCGATGCAAACGGACAGATTGAAATGTTCACCCGACGACTGAATCTGGAAATCTTGCTTGCGGAATTGTAGCTGGTGCTCTCTCAGCGGCAGGGCATTGCGGTTTTGCCGCCAGCGACGGCAGCAGCTAGATTATTGGATACGGTAAAGCTCGATCAGGCCGACGCCGGTCGTGTTATTTTTGCCACGCAGGATGGCGGTCCAGTTGCCCTGAATCAACGTGGTCAAGATGGCGGGCTCGCGATCGTCGCCGGGCGCAAGGCCGGTCGCTTGAATCGCTGTCTGTTGTGAATCCTTCCAGTTATCGTTAGAACCGACCAGATTTCCGTTGCCATCAAATAAATTCAGCGTTGGGTCGAGCAGGGCATCAGAAACCCCAAAACTCGTTAGCTCAGGGCCGAGCGCACGCACCAATACTTTGGAACTGCCATCCCCATTGGTCCCAAGTCCACCGCCGACAATAAAGCCCCCAATCATGACGTTGGCATCGGTGCCGACCACGCCGCGCGTGCTGATATTCGTAATTAAGGAGGCGCTCGATTGAGCAAGATCGTAAACTTCCAACAGGGCGGCGCCGACGGTAGTATTCGCTCCACGCACAATTGCAGTGTAATTGCCGGGTGCGAGGGTCAGCATGATCGCCGCTTCGCGATCGTCACCCAGCGCGTACCCGCTTGCCTGAATTTCCGATTGCTGGGCATTTTTCCAATTGTCGTCATAAGCAATCAGCTTATTGCTGGCATTGTAGAGCTCGAGGATGGGATCCTGTAACACACCGGGCACGCCAAACTGCGCCAGGGTTGGCCCAAGCGCGCGCACAATTATCTTTTTCGAGGTGCTCCCGCTAATAATAAAGCCGGCGATTCCAACGTGCTGGCCGGTTTCTACATGCAACCGTGTGGAAATATTCAACTCCTTCCCGGTGCGCCTGACCGAAGCGAAGTTGTTTGGGTCCTTCCCGGAAGCAAGCTCCGATTGGTTATCTTCGCCGTCGCGGTCAGAATCGCTAGTCTGGAGGCGAAGAGAGGTAGCCGGCACTTGCGCGAGTGATTCTCGCGCCGCTTCCCATGCCAGAACCAAGTCGGCATAAGGGGCGATCCCCGCTCGCGTAATAAATGGGTCGGGATTGCCGCTTCGTGTGTCTACCCAAATCGGTACTGCCGGCACAGTCGGGCGCGTAGTTTGCGCAACACCAAGATAATCGCCTAGCATGTAACCTTGGAAAGTGAGTGGAGCGAGCGAAGCATTGGTTGATATAGAAGTAAGCCGGATATTGGGCTGCCAGTTAGCGCCACCATCGAAAGATTGTGCCAGGTAAAGATCAACCAGCACATTAGAGCCGGGATTATTTCGATGGTCATAAAATGCAACCGTAACAGTCCTAGCATCTGATGAAACATTGATGGCGGGATTGAACACCCCCAAACCCGGGGGATTATCACTAATTGCAACCGGTGCGCTCCAAGTCGTCCCGCCGTTAGTTGATTTGATAAAAGCAATCCGGGGATTGCCTCCGAGTAACGTCTGATAGACAACGTAAACGTTCTGTGTCGTTCGGTCCGCCGCGGCCGAAGGCAGAAACGAACCGGTCCGAATCAAGGGCTCATTATATTCAGTCGCGAAAGTAATGACATGGGGCGATCCAAAACTTTGGCCGCCATCGGTCGAAATCACCGCTTCGAGCCGTTCACCGGGCTGTTGGCTAGTGCCGAAGTTCCAATAAACGACCACGCAGTTTCCATTCGGCAAATACAGTGGTTGCGATCCCTGTAGGGTAGTCTCTGTACTTATAGCCGATGCTGAACTCCAGGTAGCTCCACCGTTGTCGCTGTAAACACGCCTGATCGGCGCGCCGTCAGAGTTGATGTTGCTAAACAAACTAAAGGTAACAAGCAAGCGGCCAGCGGTGGCAGTACCGGGAAAAGTGTTGACCGCCATCCATTCTTTGTCTGGAAAAAAACTGATGCTGCCGGGCCGATAAGCTACCACCGGCGAGGCGAAGGTTGCGCCGCCATTGGTTGATTTACTTAGGACTACCGCGCCACTGATGAACTGGGGGTCGGTAGCGACGAGTGTCTCAAGATAAACATTGTTGTTTAAATCAAACGCCGCCACCGGATCTGTTGCGCGGAAATAGGGACCTCCTGATGTCTGGGTGAGATTCGGAATCAGTGCGCGCGTCCAAGTCAGGCCCCCGTCGTGCGAAACGGAGTAGCCGCAATCGACCGCTCCGCCGCCGCTTGCAAACCGGCCCTCTTGAAACACCCCAACCAGGAAATCCTCGTTCGTAGTAGCGCGGGCAATGTGGGGCTCGGCTTGAGCTCGCATATTGGATGGCAATGCCGAAGAATCATTGCCCAGTCGAATGTTTGGGCCGATGCGCAAATCCAGGGCGACCGGCGCACTCGCCGCCTCCTCCGTAGTGGTTTCGCCTTTTGCGGCTGTGATCGAGCGCGGCGGCAGAACCAGATTGTCGTCACGATTGAGCAACATTAGCGCCCCGGACGACAAGCGGTGGAGGGGAAGATTACGGAGATTGGGCGGAAGTTTTGCCCGATTGACCGACGGCATCATCACAGGCCGACTTTGTTGGGCGACGGCAATCGACCCGATCAACAAAAGTAACAATGCAAGGAAGAACTCTTTCAATATTGAAACTCTAGCAATCCCTCCTAGATATAACAATATCGGTGAGGAATTGTTGCGCGATTCAGCGCACCGAATTGCGCCCGCCGATGCCCAATCACCGTTAGACTAGCGCCAAGTCGACAAAATAGCGCCCATGATAATGCAGCCGACGATGTGATACCCTGTATCGATCGCCCAGAGTCTCCGGGGCGGCGATTGCCAGACATAAGTCATGGTCAACGCGGTGGCACAAAACCCCAGACCAACACCTGCACCAATTTTCAGGCCGCGTAGCAGATCAACGCCGTGCAGTTGATGTATTACTCGGGCTAAGACGAGAGCCGCGATTAAATTGCAGACCAAGGTCACGATCAACTTTGTTCCCATCCCGCTTTGGTCCGGCTGACCTAATTTAACGCCGTGTTGCTCGACGGCGGAGCGCCACGCCTTACTAAATAGCGCCGAGTACCATACCGCGCCCAGAAGCCAGTAGGTCAGTCCGGCACAGACAATCGCCAGCCAGTTCATATCGCCATAATCCATCACGCCATAGTCCATAATGCGTATTGTGGTGCTTCGGAATTGCATAAGACAAGATTAAACCACGCTGCTGCCGTCAATGGGCAAGATGCCCGTTGGCCCCACAGCCAAGATGGCTGTGCTACGGCCGGCTCGCTCGCCCCTCGAAATTATCCGGCGACTTAATTACTAGTCTTTATATGGATCGACAATATCGCGCCCGGCCATCGCCACGCCGAGCGGATGCAATGTGTGTAGGACGCGAATTGTTCCAGCATGCGCGGCCAAAACTTCCGGCAGACGCCGATATGCTTGTGGCGCCTCATCGACATCTCCGCCGCGCAATTCCACCCCGCGGTCCGCCACCCACTTCATCATCTCATCGTGACGCACCAAACCGTCGCGGCGAATCCGCTTGCTACCCACCCTCTCGAATTTACCTTTGGCCGCGGTGCGCGACATGATCCGACCAGCCCCGTGGACGGTCGAGTAAAGCGCCTCGCGCGATTCACCCGACTCGACTCCTTCGATGATGACAGCATCATCGCCCATGCTGCCGCCGACAAAACCGCGTTGGCCGGGAAACGCCGGCGTCGCGCCTTTGCGCACGACCCAGAATTCGTCGCCGTCATGCTTTTCCTGCCAGGCGAAATTATGATGGTTATGCACCTCCTCTAGGATCTTCGCGCCAAGAATTTCACGGACGACATGTCGTGCCACTGCTTCGCGGCCGGCATAGGCATACCTCCCGGCTAGTCTCATTCCCGTTAGATAATCGGAGCCGATCTCCGAGTCCACTGGAACTATGGTCGGAGGCACGTCCATGCCATCTTTGCCGCCGGCAGCTTTCAAGAAATGCGTCGCCGTTTTGTGTCCTAGCCCGCGCGATCCGAAATGTACTCCTACCCAGATGCGGTCTTCCTCATCCGCAAAAATATCGACGTAATGATTTCCTCCGCCGACCGTGCCGAGCTGATCTCGCGCCATTTCTCTTAATCTTCCAATGGGCAGGATCTTCCATGCCTCGTCTTCGAACAACTCATGATCCACCCGCGCTTTGGCTTTTCGGCCGATCCCGAACGAAATATCGCGCACGACATCGTCCATAATGGATTTGATCCTTGGGCCGACGTCGCTGCGTTTTGCGTCGGTTAAAATGGCAAGGTTGCCGCATGCAATATCGAAGCCAACGCCGGACAACGAAATCTTGTCCTTGTAGGCGACGACTCCACCGATCGGTTGCGCATAGCCTTTATGCCCGTCGGCACATAGTACGCCACGCTCGCCTCCGGCCTCGACACAAGTCTCGATCTGGCGCAGGGTCGCCTCATCGTGGTGGCCAAATACTTTCGCTTTCATTATTACCCTGTCATCCCGAGCGTAGTCGAGGGATCCCGCCGCGCAACGAAAAGCGAAAATGCTAGCAATGATCAAAGTCCATCACCTTTCAGGCGATGAATATGAAGTAAAGGTTGGCGGCACTACGCAGACGACTCATCGCGTCACATTGCGAGATGCTGACCGGCAGCGACTGGGCGGAAAAGATGTTTTGGCTGAGCAGTTGATCGAGGAGAGTTTTCGCTTTTTGCTGGAGCGAGAACCGAACACGAGCATTCTAAGTAGTTTCGAGCTGCCGTTAATTGGAAAGTATTTTTCGCAATACGAGCGAGAAATCCGGAAACGGCTGAGGTAAGGTTAAGCGAATCTGCTACCTGGTGACGCGGTAGCTAATTCAATCAGCGAGCAGGATGCCGCTGGCCCCACAGCCAAGATGGCGGTGCTACGCCGCACGCTCGCCGGAGCGCGTCAGGACGAGGCGGTGCTGATGAGCTCGTAGAACTTGTCGAGATCGACGTTACCTCCGGAAACTACCGCAACGATCGGTCCCTTGCCGACTTTACCACTTAGTGCGGCTGCTACCGATAAGGCGCCGGCGCCTTCCGCGATCACGCGCGTCTTTTCCGCCAATAATCGCATTGCTCGCCTGGTTTCTTCCAAGCTAACGACAATTGAACCATCGGCGACCGGCTGCATCCGTTGCCACATCCGCGGGAAAATACTTTTGCCACCCGCGCCATCGACAAACGATTGCTTCCACTCCGTGAAGGCTTGGGGCGATTGTTTCGCGAACGACAACGCGCCGGGCGCCGCCGTCTCTGGTTCCGCCCCCCAAACCTTCACTTCCGGCTTGAGCGCTTTCACCGCGCTCCCGAGTCCCGTAATCAAGCCGCCACCGCCGATTGCAGCAATGACGGTGACCACGTCCGGCGCATCCTCCAAAATCTCCAAACCGATTGTCGCATTCCCAGCAACGAAATTCTGATCGTCGAATGGATGGATAAAGGTTCCCTCTGCTCCATCAAATGCCCGCTCTTCCATCGCGTTCCATGCCACATCGAACGGCACCGGAATTAGTTTAGCGCCGAGTGCCCGCATTCGCTCAACCTTCGACGCCGGCGCCGTCTCTATCACGACGACTGAGCATGGCACGCCGGCCTTACGCGCCGCGTAAGCTACACCTTGCCCGGCGTTCCCGGCGCTAATCGTCCAGACCCCCCGGCGGCGCTCCGATTCCGACAACATGGCGACGGCGTTGGCCGCGCCCCTTAGTTTGTAAGCGTTAACCGGCTGTAAGTTCTCCAATTTGAGACGGATATTTGGGAAATTCGCTCCCAGCTCGAGACGAACCAGGGGCGTGCGGAGAATCGTGCCCGCGATTCGTTTCCGCGCTTCACGTATTTCGTGCAATTCAATCGGGCGGACTGGTTCCAAGATCGCGGACATGGTGATGGAGTTTCGGATTCACCTGCAGGCGAGCAAGAAAAATCTCGGCAAAGGAAAGCTGTGGCTCGCGAGATGCTGCAGCCCTCTTTTATGAGCGCTTCTCCTACACTCGCACACGATACCCCTGTTCATCAGCCATCCGATCGCCTCCCCTGGCAGGAACAACAAAGTCCGCGTCTTTATTCGGTCGGGCGCCCTCTCCCCAAGAACACAATTCGTTTTAAGTGCGTTGATTGCGGTCGACCGATGGAAGCACGAGCCCAAGACGGCGGTGTCGATACGAATTGCCCGCATTGTGCGGCGCCCCTTACCGTCCCGCGGATTCCACCAAATCCGTACCTGCGTCCGATTAAGAATATCGTGCGGCAAATGAAAGCCGTGCCATTCCCATTCCCCTATCTGCCACAGCTGATCCAAATCGCAGTATTGACCTCGGTCCTTTCTCTCTTTGCCGTTCTATATATCACCATCGGCGTCGTGACGCAGGCCGCCGGAGTTTTTCGCGGACTAATCATCGAAGCGCAAAAACATTTGCGGGAGGGATCGACCGTGGAACGCAGCGGAACGGCGATCAGCATTGGAATTTACTCGTTTCTTTTCCTTCCCTTCTGGATGATCCAGTTTCCTTTCTCTCTTGTCGGGTCAATCTGGAGCTCGCGTCGGCTCAGCGCCCTTCTCACCGTTGCGCTGCTTCTCTCCATCGCGTACGTGGTTACGCTCTATTCGCAACACCTGATTAGGTTTTTGCATTCGTTTTAAGTGACATTGCCGCGAGCTGTTCCGGCGAACTGCTTCAAGCATCACGGCTAGGCGCGACATACCTGGAGCGAGATTCATCTGCCAAGTTCCGTTAGGGCCACAGGAAAATCGCACTCCTTCCCATGCCGGCTCCCAACCATACTTTGGATCGCAGTTAACATTTGAATGTCGCATATGCGACATCCGAATGTTAACTCGGTAATTGTCAAATAAGGCCTGGTGTCCGGAGCGCCGCTTTGTTACGCTAGGACTTGACTTCGGTGCCGAGTAAATTCGCTACCGTCATCGGCTCAGCCGGTTTCGCCTGCTGGTTCACGAACTTCTGAAAACGTTCGGAAAAAAGGTCGTGCCGCAAGTTCCAGTAATGTTCCAGACCGGGAGAAGCGAGATAATGCCGGTAAAGATTCCACCAGCCGCGCCAGATTTGTTCGTCCATCAAACCATAAATGAAATGGAAGTGGATTGTTTCCATCGCCTTTAAGAACTGGAAGGTGACATGGTAGAAGCGGGCACGATCATCAGGGGAAAGCGCGTTGATGTCTTCCAAGCCGATCCGCCAAATCCGGCCGAGCTCGGCATTTTCGCTGAATTGTTTGGTGACATCACGCACGGCGCTGGCGGCGGCATCCTGCGCGGTGAGCTTCGCGACGCGAGTGCTACGGTGCACCTGAATGGCGAGATACCAGAGCGACGCAACGACCGCGAAGGAACTAATAAGTTGCGCGGTAGCATTAATTGCCTCCCAGCTCATCGATTAATCAACCTATTGATGGCGGGGCCGCGTTCAACTATAAGCTCATAGGGAAGCGCTTCCTCTGAGGGCAGAGCTCCTGCAAGGGCCGAACCATACAAATGCTCGCAGGAATTCGCTTCTCCAGATGTCCAATTGTCAAGCGTCTTTGTGAAACGCCATTCTTTCGGTTCGGCGGCTGACACAGCCGCCCTGCAATTCTCCCGAAGTCAAGGTTCCAGGCAATCCATAGGCTCCCATGCCCCAAAACCGGCTCCGCAGAGCGTCGCCCTACCAACGACATTTTCGCGGAGACGCATTGGTAGGGCGAGACTCCGTCGAGCCGCGAGGGTGTACAACGCCTTTTGTGGAGGCTTCCCGTCGAAGTTTACAAGCCTTCGCCTGTTACTTTGGCGGCTCAGCAACTTTTAGCACCACTTTGCCACGGGTATGGCGCGATGCGATTTGCTGATGCGCCTTAGCCACATCGATCAGGGGCATGACCGCGGAAACGATTGGCGTAATCTTCCCGGCATCGATTAACTTGGCCAGCTCTTCCAACACCTTTGCGTCTGGATGTGCGTCAAGCCCTGTGCCCCTGATGCCATGTTTCTCGAGCTCGACAGGATCGGGCTGGCCGGTAATCGAAACAATGATGCCACCTTTCTTCACTGCACCGTAGGATCGCGCCAGAGTATCGCCGCGCACGGCGTTGAGAACGACATCGACATCCTTAACTACGTCCTCAAACTTAGTGGTGGTGTAATCGATCGGCTGATCTACTCCAAGCTGTTTAAGTAGGTCCTGGTTTGCGGTAGATGCAGTCGCGATAACTTTGGCGCCGCGCGCTTTGGCGATTTGCACAGCGAACGTCCCTACCCCGCCGGAGCCGCCGTGAATAAGAACCGTTTGTCCCGCGGTAAGCCCGGCCTTCTCGATCAGCGCTTGCCAGGCCGTAGTTGCCGCAAGCGGGACGGCTGCCGCCTGTTCGAAATCGATCGATTTGGGCTTGAGCGCAGCATGATCTTGTTTCGCCACCGCAAACTCGGCATAACCTCCTTGCTCATCAAAACTGAGATAGGTGTAGATGGCATCACCTCGTTTAAACTTCGTGACTTTGTTTCCAACTTGTTCTACCACACCCGCTACATCCATACCGGGGATGAGAGGAAACTGGTTGCTCCGGCCTTCGCGAATAAAAACGTCAACCGGATTAACCGCCGCAGCCATCACCCGAATGAGCACTTCATCATCTTTCGGCTCCGGTCGCGGCGCATCTTCATACTTCAATACTTCCGGCCCCCCAGAAGAATGAATCACGATCGCCTTCATCGGCGGCCGAGCTGCAGCAGCCAAAGAAAGGATTGCGATCAAGACAACGAACCGCAGTAAATTAGTTACTTCGAAGAACGGCATCCCGTTTTAGGGTAGACCAATTCGTTATCTCGACAAGGTTGAAGCGTTTCACCGCGGCGGCGCAGGACAGGTCCCTTTTTTTGAACTGCAGGGGGACCTCCTGCGAGCCCAACAAGGGCCCGTCAGTTACGCGAAATCGGTGGTGAGCTAAGCTGAATCCATGACGGCAAGAACGAACCAAGATTCTAAACGGCGGATTACCCA
>Ga0209808_1000441_pt1 | contig 20354 bp, 18 predicted proteins | sample GraSoiAngelo_157_FD_186171 | JGI IMG/M metagenome (GOLD analysis project Ga0209808, IMG submission 186171) | Grasslands soil microbial communities from the Angelo Coastal Reserve, California, USA - 14_1009_16_20cm (SPAdes) (version 2) | ecosystem: Environmental > Terrestrial > Soil > Grasslands ... | reverse complement strand
CAGGCGCGGTCACGATCAAAGCTGAACAACCGATTGCGGACGTCGTAGCCGGGCGCGATTTGGTCGAACATCTGCCGGATCTGTTCGGCCCGCGCTTCCTGCCCCACCCAACGATTATCTTCCGACATCGTGGGCTGGGTCTTCAGGTGGACCCCCGATTGCGGCCCCCGGGCCGCAGGAGTACGGTGATACCGGCATGACCGACCTGGCACGCCCGGTGGGGCTGGGGCTGGCCGCCCGCGGCGACGTCAAGGATGTCGCGGGTTGGGCACGCCGGGCGGAAGACCTTGGCCTCGATTCCGTCTGGGTCCACGACAGCTACTTCGAGCGCGACCCGATCACGTACCTCACCGCAATTGGTCAGATGACGCGGCGCATCGGCCTGGGCGCCGGCGCGCTAAATCCGTATACCCGCCACCCCGTCGTGTTGGCGATGACGATGTCCGCGCTCGATGATCTGGCGCCCCGTCGATGCACCCTGGCCCTCGGTAGCGGATTACCGCTCAGGCTCTCCCAGATGGCGATTCCCTACGACGATACCGTCGCTCGCGTCTCCGAGTCGATCGATCAGATACGGACGCTGTGGCGGGGCGAGCCATTGAAGCTCAATGACAAAGTCCCCCCGCTGCAACCGATGTTCCAGCCTCCGCATCGGATTCCCATCTACGTCGCGGCATACCGGACCGCGTTTCTCGACCTGTGCGCCGAGAAGGCTGACGGTTACCTGGGCCGGCCGGCCGAATCGCTGCCGGCCTACCAAAAGATGCGTCATCGCATCCTCGAGCGCGCCGCCGCCCAGGGACGCGCCGGCGGCGATATCGACTTTCGGGGCTATCTACTGTGTCTGTTCGACGACAGCCGGCGGGAGGCCTTGAATCGGGCGAAGCGCGAGCCCTTCGTGATCTACATGATCTCTGTGCTGAGCGACATCTCGCTGAAGCGCGCCGGCTTCGACCCGCAGCTGCGCACCCAGATTGCCACCGCCTGGCGGGCCGAGGATTACCATCGTGCCGGCGAGCTCATTCCCGATGAGCTGCTCGATGCCTTCATTCTCTGCGGCACTGTCGACCAAGTCGCGGCTCGCGCCAACGCCTATCACGATGACGCCGGAATGGACGTGCCCCTGTTGCAGCCGATCCTTCAGGAGGAGACCCAAGTCAACGCCGTGCTCGACGCCGCCGTCCTTTACGGCACGCGGGTTGCGCGGCCTCCGTCCGCTGAAGCTGTCGAAGTCGGCGCGACTGCCCCACATCCGCTGGAGGCAGGCCGCGTGGGGACGACGATTGCCCGCCGGGCGCAAGGCGCCTGGGAAGTGGTCCGGCCATTCAGCTTTACGGCATCGCTCTTGCCGGTATCGGTTGGCGGCGCCATCGCCTTAGGCCAGGGACGCATGCACTGGCCGCTATTTGTGGCGGCACTCCTCGGTGGCCTCGGTCTGCACATTGGCACGAACGTCATCAACGAGATCTACGATGTGCGTCACGGGATCGACTCCATTACATCGCCGCGAATGTCGATGGCCATCCTCAAGGGCCGGATCAGTGAACGTGGCGCATTCCTAGTTGCCTGGTCGGGCTTCATCCTGGCCTTGATCATGGGCATCTTCCTGACGCTGCATCGCGGCTGGCCGATCGTGCTTCTCGGCCTGATCGGTTTCATCGGCGGCTACTTCTATACCGCGCCGCCATTTCAGTACAAGTACCGAGCCCTGGGGTTGCCCCTGGTTTTTGTTCTCATGGGTCCGGTGATGGTGGGTGGGGCCTACTACGCCGTGACGGGGACATTCGATGCCAATCTTCTCGTGGTATCGGTGCCGGTCGGCCTGTTGGTCACCGCGATCCTGCACGGCAACGAGTGGCGGGACGTCGCCGAGGATACGCGGCACGGGTTCACCACGTTCTCCGCCCAGGTCGGCCGGGACGCCGCCCACTGGGTCTATGTCATGCTGGTGCTGGGGGCGTACGTCGCGGTCGGCCTGGCGGTGATGGTCGGCGCACTGCCCAAGCTCGCGCTCCTGACCCTGCTGAGCCTGCCGCTGCTGGCCTGGATCCTGCGAGACGCCGAGCGCGGGGCCGAGGGTCACCTGCGGGCCATCGCGATGATCGACCTGATGACCGCCCGGCTGCACAGCGCCTTCGGCGCGTTGCTGCTCGTCGGCCTGGTGGCAGGGTCGGGACTCCGCTGAGGCGAGTCCTCGGCGGACTCGCCCTGGCGGCGGCGGTCTGGACAGCCGCCTTTCGCGGTCCCCGTTCCCAATTCTGGCTCCGGATGACGCTCGGCGTTGGCGGCCTCGGTGCTTACGCGCTCCTGCGTGAACCGGCGCTGCGGCTCGAACGGCCGCGCGGGCGTGACCTTGCGATAGGCTTCGGCTCGGCCGCGGCGCTCTACGGAATCTTTCGTGTGGGCGATCCGATGGCTCGTCGGATCATGCCGGGCGGGGCGGGCGAGATTGCCGGGATTTACGCGCTGCGAACGGCCTCTTCCCGACCGGCCATCGCCGCGGCGCTGGCGCTCGTGATCGGACCGGGCGAAGAGCTCTTCTGGCGCGGCCTGATCCAGCACACTTTGCAGCGCAAATTCGGCCGGCTGCGCGGGATGCTGATGACCTCGTCGTTCTACGGCGGTGTTCATCTAGTATCGAAGAACCTGACGCTGACCGGGGCGGCCGCCACCGCCGGCCTCTTCTGGGGTGCGCTTTACGCGCGCGAAGGCCGCCTGACCCCCCTTATCATCAGCCACGTCACCTGGGATATCTGGATCTTCCTGGTGGCCCCGACCGGGTAGAGTTGGACATGCCATCGTTCTCACCGAATTGAAACTGGGGCGGGAGTTGGTCAGCGCCGACGCCATCCAGCGGCGCGTCCTGGAGATGGCTGCGGACATATCCCGAGACTACGCCGGCATCAGCCGGCCGTTGATCCTTCTGCCTGTGCTCAAAGGCTCTGTCTGCTTCGCCACCGACCTCAGCCGCCACATCACGGTGCCAGTGAACTTCGATTACGTCGCGGTCAGCAGCTATGGCGCCGGGACCGAGTCATCGGGACACGTTCAGCTTCTGAAGGACCTGACCATGGACGTCGCCGGACGTGACGTCCTGATGGTCGAGGACATCATCGACACGGGTTTGACCACGTCATTCTTGTTTGAGCATGTGCAACGCCACCGACCCGCGTCCCTGAAGCTCTGCGTTTTACTGAACAAGCAGGACCGACGGATCACACCGGTCCCGATGGCCTACAAGGGCTTCGATATTCCCAATCAGTTCGTCGTCGGTTACGGGCTCGATTTTGACGAACTGTATCGAAACCTGAGCGCCGTCCACGTTCTCGAGCCGTAGACGACCGAGTTACTGGTTCGCGCCGCCCTCCAGGGAGGCGAGCAGCTGCTTGACGACGTTGACCGGGATGGCGAAGCCGACGCCGACATTACCGGCAACCGGGCTCTCGATCGAGTCGTTGACGCCGACGACCTGGCCCTGGGTGTTGAGCAGCGCACCGCCCGAGTTGCCAGGATTGATCGGGGCGTCGGTCTGGATGAGGCCGCTGCGTCCTGACCCCTGGTCAGTCCGGTTGAGGCCGGAGACAATCCCGGCCGACATCGAGCCGGCCAGCCCGAAGGGTGCCCCGATGGCATAAACGGCGTCGCCGACCCGGACGGTGTCGGAATTCCCCAGCGGCACTGGATGCAGGCTGGCGGCCGCCACCGACACCCGAACCACCGCCAGGTCCGCCTTGGAATTGGCGCTCACGAGCGTCCCCGCCGCGCTGCGGCCGTCGTTGAAGGTTACCTGGATTTGGTTGGCGCCGGCGACCACGTGCGCATTGGTCAGGATGTCGCCGTTCTGGTCCAGCACGATGCCGGAGCCGGTGCCCTCCCCCACCTGCCCACGACGCGCGACCTCTGTCGTGATCGTGACGATGCCGGGGACCGCTTGCTTGTAGAGGGCCGCGGCGGAGGTTGGCGTTTGCGCCGGGGCGACGGTGGCGCTCGATGCAGGGCTGGTTGCGGCAACCGGCGCGGCCGTGCGACTGAGCATCACCTCCGCGCCGAGTGCCCCGCCGGCGAGGCCGCCGACGACCACCAGCGCCGCGGCCAGCGCGACCGGAGCGCGCCGACGTTCGCGACCGCCCGCAGGCGGTGGAGCAGGCGGCGGCGGCGCTTCCAGGGAAAGCGGTTCGCTGGCCACGAACCCATCATCGCGCACCAAGTCTCATAAGCAGATGACGCCGAGTTAAGAAGGCGCTAAGACTTTCGGCGTCAGGACGCTTGCAGGGCGTCGGCGCGAGCGTCGGCCAGGAAGGCACCGCGATGACGCAGCACCTCGCCGATTTTCTGGCTCAGCCCGCTGGGCAGCAGCCGCGCCTTGACCAGATATGCGGCGGCCTCCAGCCGCCGAGCCTCCTGGATCAGTTGCGGATTGTCGTCCTCGCTACAGACGACGACCGGGGTGTCACGGGTCCCCTCATCGGCCCGAAGCGCAGCCAGGAGCTGCAGCCCATCCAGCACGGGGACGTGAACATCGAGCAAGACGACATCAGGTTTGAGCTCGCGGGCCAACTGCAGGCCGGTCATGCCGTTTGATGCCACCGCGACTCGGTACCCTTCGAGCTGCAACTTCAGCTGGTAGAGGTCGGCAATATCCGGATGATCTTCAACCATGAGGACGCGGGGTTGGGTTGGCATAGGCTCCCTTGAGGGGCTTCAGCGTAATCTGGAAGCGCGTCACGGTCAAGCCATCGTTTAGGGGGACAAACCGCGGCGGACCGCACTCATGTTTCGACGCAGGCCATCAGGCATTTTCGCGCAGGCTGTTGCGCTAAGGAGAGCTACCAGCGGCCACGCCGCCCTTCGCCGTGTGCGCTTGCCTAGTGGCTGCAGCCGCGGGCGGTGCCGGCGTCACCGCCGGTGTCGAACGAGCTACCGCATGAGCAGCTCGAGACCGCGTTCGGATTGTGGACGGTAAAACCGCCACCCATCAGGCTGTCCACGAAGTCGATCTCGGCCCCCTTGATATAGCGGGCGCTGACCGAGTCGACGAACAGCCGTACGCCGCCAACATCGCTGATGGCATCGCCTTCCTCGGGCCGATCCTCGAAGCCCATTCCGTACGACATGCCCGAGCAGCCGCCCGGTTGGACGAAGACGCGCAAGCCCATCTCCGGCCGCCCCTGCTTCTGCAGGAGATCGCGTAGCTGGGTCAGGGCGGAGTCGGAGATGCTGATCAGCTGGGTATCCTGTTCGATCATTTCCTGAGCCATGTGAGACCCATTATACGGCCGGTCGCAGCCGCGGCCGGTGCTTTCGAGTTGTAACGGACCAGTGACGTGGCGACGCCGTCGGGCCGGCGAGCCGCTAGGGGAATTGCTGCTTTGCCAGGGGGCGCACGGCATGCGTGTGCCCAACCGGTTGCCAGCGGACGGCCACGACCGCATCGCGGACGACCGCCAGCATCTCGTCCGGGGGCCCACCCACCCACGGGACCGGTGCTCGAGGCCCTGCATCCGCCGCTGCGCCGATGGCATCCGCGTTGACGCGCCGAACCGCGTAGACGTATCTGCGGCGACCGCGATAGCTGAAGTACGGCGGCTGATCGGGATGGCCGGCGCGTACCAGCCGGTCGATCTGGACGAACGGCTGGTCCCAATCGATGCCAACCTGGCGAACCGGCGGATCGTAGGTCCCCAGGTCAGGCTTGTTCGCGACTGGCTTCGCCTTACCCCTCTCCAGGGCGACGAGCGTTTCGTCGAGCGCCAACAGTCCCTCCGCAACCAGGCGCTTGCTGAGGCTGCCGGCGGTATCGCCGTCCAAAACGTCGACCGCGCGCTGAGCCAGGATCGGACCGGCATCGATCCGAGGCTCCGTGAGGTGGACGGTGATCCCCGCCTCGCGGTCGCCGTTCGCGATCGTCCAGTAAATGGGCTCGGGCCCCCGGTGCCGAGGCAAGAGCGAGGGATGGATATTCAACCATCCCCGAGACGGGACGGCGAGTGTGTCCGATGCCAGGATCTGGTCGAAGCTGGCCATCACGACCAGGTCAGGCTGATAGGCGCGCAGCGAACGCACAAAGGTTTCGGCATTGGCATTGGCCGTGATCTCGACGGGACGGCCGAGGTGGCCGGCAATTCGCGCGATCAGGTCCGTCTTGGGGTGGGTTCGCTGCCATCGTGTGCTACAGACGGCCGCCACGATGTTGACGCGTTTCCCGATCAGGTGCAGCAGGAATGCGGTGCCGTAATCGGACGGGATTCCGCAGAAGACAACGCGTTGCCCGCGCTCGTCGAGTCGCGCGCCGCTGTATGGTCCCCGGGGCACGGCTTCGTAATCGATCGGCACCATCGAGAACTCCGGCTTCGACCAGATCTGACCGGCCAGATCGTCCAGCCAGGGATCTTCGAACGGACGGGGCTCGGCGAGGGCGGCCCCACTCACGCCATGGCCCGGCGGACGATGGGCGGCTCCTGCCCCTCGTCGCCGTAGGCCCAACCGAGCAGGTCCATGACATGCACGACGGGGATGTCGCGGCCGGCCCGCTGCAGTCCCATCGAAATCTGCAGGATGCAGCCGGGATTGGCTGAGGCGATCACCTGCGCGCCCGAGTCGATGATATGCCCCACCTTCGAGGCGAGCGCCGCCTCGGAGATCTCAGGGTGTGTCAGGTTGTAGACCCCGGCGGAGCCGCAGCACCAGTCGGACTCCTTCATCTCCACCAGCTCGAGGCCGGGGATTATCGTCAACGCCTGACGCGGCTGTTGATGCACCTTCTGGCCGTGCACCAGGTGGCACGGATCCTGGTAAGCGACCCGCAATGTGATCCGTCGGGCGGGCGGGCGGAGACCCAGCTCCACGAGGAATTCCGAGGCATCTTTGACCGTTCGCGAGAAAGCGGCGCCCGCCTCGCGCCGCTGCGCGTCATTGCGGAGCTGGAGCTCGTACTCCTTCATGTTCGAGCCACAGCCCGCGGCGTTGACGACGACGGCATCGAGCTGCAGGCCGGTAAAGGCATCCATGGTACGCGCCGCGAGCCGCTCCGCCGTTTGCGCCTCGCCAGCATGCGAAGCCAGGGCACCGCAGCAGAGCCGCGCGTCCGGCACGACCACGTCGCAACCGTTGCGCGCCAGGGCCAGTGCCGTGCGCCGATTCGTGCCATGGAACATCTCGTCCTGGATGCACCCGGTCAGCAGGCCGACGCGGGCGCGGCGTGTTCCCTCCGCCGGGGTCAACGCCGGCAACCGCGGCTGGCGCGGCGCGCTGTCGCCGACCGGCGGGAACGCCGCGAACTTGCCGAGCGGTAGCACCTTCCAGGCGCCGGTGCGGCGCAACAGACCCGGAAGGCGCGCCGCGCGCGCCGCGCGGTAGAACCAGCCGGTGACCCGCAGGCGTCGGGGATGCGGCAACAATCCGTTGAGGAGGATGGCTCGCACCATCCGATCCCGTCGGTTCTGTGGCGGGGTCAGCGCGCGGGCCATCTCCATCACCGATCCGAACTGGACACCCGAAGGGCAGGCCGTCTCGCAGGCTCGACAGTTAAAGCATTGATAGACGTGCGCCTGGAATCGCGGGTCGTCGAAGGCCACCAACCCGAGCGCGGCTTCTTTGATCTGCCACATGCGTCCGCGCGGGCTGTCGCCCTCGTGATGCAGGATTCGGAAGGTAGGACATTTCGGGAGGCAGAGTCCGCAGTGGATGCAGTCGCGCACCAGGTCCATGTCGATGCCCGCCGCCGGGCTCGGTACACCGTCGCGGTCGATTTGCCGCTTGAAATCGAGGGTGGCCAGCTCGGTCATCGGTGGTTAGATCCCACCAACGAACCGCCCGGGGTTCAAGATGCCGTTCGGGTCAAGGGCCTGTTTGAGCGCGCGCATGATCGGAAAGCCTGGCGGGGGCGGTCCCCAGACGTCGAGTTCCTTTTTGACCGCGGCCGGCGCCGCCGCCACGATGACCTGGCCCTGGTCGCCGCCAGCGGTTCGCAGCCGCCGCAGGATCGATGCTGCGAAAGCCGCCGGGACCCGCACGTCGACCAGGCCTGCGGCAGGCTGGGCCATCACCTGGGAATCCTCCGGCAGAACACCGAAGATCGCGTGGATGGCCGTCAAGGGAACGATGGCGCGCACGACGACCAGGTCCCCATCGGGCGCCGACCAGTCCCGGGCAGCGTGCCAAAAGCGCGACGGAACGTCGTCGCCCTCCACTCGGCCCCCGGCCGCGCGGATGAGGCTGGTGGCCTTGTCCCGCGCCGCCTCGACTTCGCGGGCATACCCTTCGAACTTTAGGGCGAGTGTCCATCGCCAGTCAGCGGTCATCCCGCAATCCTTCAGCGCGCTCTGGTCGAGCACCACGGCGGCCGCCGGCGCGAGATACTGGCGTGCCAGCGCTGTTCCCGTGTCGACTGCGGCTGCCGGAGTGTCGAGGTGGGCGATGAGCGTCGCCTCGACCTGCGGTCGAGTCTGAACCTTGAAGTTCACCTCAGCAATGACGCCGAGCGTGCCAAGCGCGCCGATGTGCAGCTTCATCAGGTCATAGCCGGCGACGTTCTTCACCACCTTGCCACCGGCTCGGGCCAGCTTTCCCGACGGATAGGCGACCGCAATCCCGATCACCCAGTCGCGGACTGTGCCGTAGCGCGCGCGCCCGAGCCCATTGGCGTTCGCCGCCAGCATCCCACCGACCGTGGCGCGATCCGGATGAGGCGGCTCCAGCGGAAGACGCTGCCCCTGCGCCAGCAGCGCCTCCTGCAAGTCTCGCAGTCGCATACCAGCCTCGACCCGGCAGGTAAGGTCGGCGGGCTCATACTCCAGCAAGCGGCTCATCCGTTCCGTCGAGAGGGCGACCTCATAGCGTCGCGGCGCGGCGCCAAGCCGCATCTGCGTTCCGCCGCCCCAGATCACGACGGCGGTGGGGGCCAGGTCACAGAGCCGCAGTCCGCGCGCCGCGTCCTGCGCATCAGCCGGACGCACCACCCTGGACGGCAGCAGATCGTCGACACGAAACGGTTGCTGTTCTTCGACCGTGACCTCATGCCCGGGCAGCGTCGCCACGCGCGCGTTCAGACCCATATTTCGTCCCCGCCGGCGACGTTGGCCGCCCGTCGTGGTGCATGGTCCGGCGCTCTCGATGGCGCCGAGCCCTCGACCACTTCGCCCGGGAAGACTTTTCCTGGATTCATCAGGCCGTGGGGATCGAACACATGGCGGATCCGATCCATCACCTCGAGATCATCGTCCGAAAAGATGTATCGGATGTTCTCCCGCTTCTCCAGCCCGATTCCGTGCTCCCCGGTCACCGATCCGCCGGCGTCCGCGCACAGCTTCAAGATCTCGTCGCCGATCCGAAGGACGGCCTCGTACTGGCCGGGCTTGAACGCGTCGAACAGCACGAGGGGATGCAGGTTGCCGTCGCCCGCGTGAAAGACGTTGCAGATCTTGTAGCCGGTACGGGCACTGATGGCATCGATTTTTGCCAGCGTTTCGGGCAACTTGGTGCGGGGCACGACGCCGTCCATGACGTAGAAGTCCGGCGATAACCGGCCCATCGCCGAGAACGCTCCTTTGCGTCCCTTCCACAGTGCCTGGCGCTCAGCCTCGTCCTTGGCGACGCGAACCTCACTCGCCCCACTCTCGCGGCAGACCTTCGCCATCCGCTCCCCCAATTCCTCGACCAGCTCTGGAATGCCATCGACCTCCAGGAGGAGGACGGCGCCGGCATCCAGTGGATAGCCGGCATGGGAGGCGGCCTCGATCGCCTGGATCGAGAGTTTGTCCATCATCTCGATGGCTGCTGGAAGGATGCCACTCCGCACGATGGCGGAAACGGCGTTACTGGCGGTTTCGACATCCGGGTACACCGCCATCAGCGTCTTCTGCACCGGCGGGAGCGGCTGGATCTTGACCCAGATCTTGGTAGCGATCCCCATGGTGCCCTCCGACCCGACAAACAATCCGGTCAGGTCGTATCCGCTCGCGCTACCGGCCTTGCGTCCGCCGACCTGGACGAGTTCGCCAGACGCCAATGCAAGCTCGAGCCCGGTCACGTGGTTGACGGTGACGCCATAGAGGAGGGTATGGGGACCCCCGGCGTTGGTACCGACGTTGCCGCCGATGGTGCAGGCGCCCTGGCTGGATGGGTCCGGAACGTAGTAATAGCCGTGCGGCCGCAGCGCCTGGCTCAGGGATAGATTGACGACGCCGGGCTCCACCACCGCGCGTAGATTGTCGGCGTCGATCTCCAGGATCCGATCCATCCTGGCGAAGGTGATCACGACACCGCGCTGGACCGGCACCGTCCCGCCGGCCAGGCTGCTGGCGGCGGAGCGGGCGGTGATCGGCACCTCCGCATCGGCGCAGATCTTGACTACCTGCGCCACCTCGGCGGCCGTTCCAGGAATCACGACAACGTCAGGCAGCGCCGTCTCGGGGCTGGCATCGTACTGGTAGAGCCGGACTTCATAGGGATCGGCAAAGGCGTAGCGGTCGCCGACGACGGCGCGAAGCCGGCCCAGCAGTCGCTCGCGAGTGGCCGCATCCATCCTGTTCAAGCCTACCCCCCCACCCCGACCCTCCCCCGCAAGGGGGGAGGGAGCAACGTGTCTGCTAACTGAGCGTTGGGATGATCCCCGGGATCAGGTAGACCTCGATCATGGCGACGATGCCGACGGCGGCCGTGAGGATCAGGCTATAGCCGATAGTGCGGCGGAAGATCTCGCCCTCCGCGCCTACCCGGTTGACACCCGCCGCCCCGACGGACAGATTCTGGGGGCTGATCATTTTGCCCATCACGCCACCGGAGGAATTCGTCCCGGCGGTCAGGATTGGGTTGAGGTGGTGCCCGCCGATCACGATCTGCTTGGCGGTGATCGCCTGCATCGGGCCGAACAGCGTGTTCGATGCGGTGTCGCTCCCGGTCAAGAAGACGCCCAGCGCGCCGATGACGGCAGAGAAGAAGGGGAAGAATCCGCCAGCATTCGCCATCAGTAACGCAAGGGTGAACGTCATGCCGGAGAAGTTCATGACCGCGGCAATCCCCAGGATGAACGCGATGGTCATGATGGGGAGGGCCAGCTGGCGCAGCGTGCGTCCATAGGTCGTAAAGAACAGCCGCAACGGCGCACCTCGGATCGCCATCACGATGAAGGCGAAGATGCACGCAAAGAGCACCAGGCTACCGGCCGCCGACAGGAAGTCCCAGGTGAAGGTGACGGGATATGGCGTGGACTTGGTGACAATCTTCGGTTCCTGGAAAATCTCGGGCTTGGGCTTGGCCGAGGTGCCGCTGTAGCTGCCGGGCCACTGGAACCGCCAGAACGGAAACTTGAAGGCGCCCGCGTCCTTCGTCGGACTGGGGCCGATCCATGGATTGGGACAAAGCTTGTATGCCGGCTGGCCGCACTTGAAGTCGGCGGTGATGTTCGCCGGGGTGTGCAGCGCGTTCTTGACGTTGCCGGGTGGACTGCCGGAAAAGAATGGCAGGTTGCCCATCTGGCCGATCAAGATCACCACCACCAGGATGACGTACATCATGTAGGCGCGCACGATCCGGCCCGGCGGATCGACGGCCTGGGCAACCGCGGCGCCGACGCTTCGAAGCCGGGCCGTGCCGCCGGCCGCCGCCGCGTCGCGATCGGCGGCGAAGCCCCAGAGCGTCCGCGGCTTCCAGACCCGAAGTAACAGGGCGACGGCCGCCATCGACACCAGCGCGGCGAGCACATCGGTGAGCTCGGGGCCGATGAAATTCGAGACCAGGAATTGCACGATGGCGAAGACAACCCCGGCCGCTAGCACGGCCGGCAAGACTTCGAGCATTCGCCGCCAGCCGGCGAGGACGACGATCAAGAAGGCCGGGATGATGATGGAGAACACCGGGAGTTGCCGGCCAACCATGGCCGAGAGCGCCAGCGTCACAGGCGTCTGATCCGCGGCGCCGTGGCCGATGATGGGGGCGGTCAGCAGCCCGAGGGTGACGACCGGGATGCCGATGGATCCAAACGCCACCGGCGCGGTATTGGCAAGCAGGGCGAGCACGGCCGCGCTGATGGGCTCGAATCCGAGGCTGGCCAGGATCGCCGCTGAGATGGCGACCGGGGCGCCGAAACCGGCGATGCCTTCCATGAGAGCACCGAAACAGAAAGCCACCAGCAGGGCCTGGACACGCCGGTCTTCCGTCAAACGCGTGAGAGAGCGCCGGATGACATCGAAGTCGCCACTGGCAATGGTCAGGTTGTGGAAGAAGACGGCGTTGAGGACGATCCAGCTGATTGGCCACAAGCCATTTGCCATGCCCTCGGTGGTGGCCGAGGCATCGAGACCGAGCGGCATCCCCCAGACCAGGGCAGCGAGCACAGCCGCGGAGAGCATCGCCACCAGTGCCGAAATCCAGGCTGGCAGACGCAGCACGGCCAGCATGATGAACAGGATGTAGAGCGGGACCCCAGCAATCAACGCTGACAGCGCGATATTGCCGCCGACCGGATCGTAGACCTGATGAAACGCGAGGACCGCAAGCGCCTCGTTCATGACGAGGGTACCTCCTTCCCCCGCTTCGGTTCCACCTAAGGGTTACATATTGTGGCTTCGGCGCGCCACAATTGGCGGGGCATGGCAGAGTCGACGACGCCGGCAGCGGCCATCGATGCGCCTCCGGTCCGGGCCGAGGACTTCGAAGTCGCGGCGCGCGCGATCCTGCCCAAAGGGATCTACGACTATTTTGCCGGGGGCGCCGAGGATGAAGCCGCCCTCGCCGGGAATCGGGCGGCCTTTGCGCGCTGGCGGTTTCGGTACCGGGTGCTGACGGGTGCGTCAGACCCCGATCTCAGCCTGGAATTGCTCGGCCAGCGCTTCGCCATGCCCGTCCAACTGGCCCCGGCCGCCACTCAGAAGATGGCCCATCCAGATGGGGAGCTGGCCGCGGCAAAGGCCGCGACAGCTGCCGGCGTGGTCTACTGCCTGAGCACGCTGTCCACGACATCGATGGAGGCGGTCGCCAGCGCCGCGGGCGTGCGCTGGTTCCAGCTTTATGTGTTTAAAGACCGCGGCATCACGACCGAGCTGGTCGACCGGGCCGCCGCCGCCGGCTACCAGGCGATCGCCCTGACGGTCGACACGCCGATTTTGGGACGGCGCGAGCGTGACTTGCGCAATGCCTTCGGCATGCCGGCAGGTTTTCAGTACGAGAACCTGGTGGGGCCCCTCGCCAGAGCTGGGCCGGCGGATCTGGGGCAGTCCGCGCTCGCCCAGTACTTCAGCTTCCAGCTGGATCACGCCCTGACGTTTAAGGATCTCGAATGGCTCGCCGGTCACACCCGCCTCCCGGTACTGGTTAAGGGCGTGGTGCGGGCCGACGATGCCCGGCGTAGCGTCAGCGCCGGAGCCCGGGGCGTCATCGTCAGCAACCACGGTGGCCGCCAGCTGGACTACTCGATCGCCACCCTGGACGCGCTGCCGGCGGTCGTCGACGAGGTCGGCGGCGACGTGCCGGTGTTAGTCGACGGTGGCATCCGACGGGGGACCGACGTGCTCAAGGCGCTTGCGCTCGGGGCCCGAAGTGTCATGATCGGTCGTCCCTACTTGTGGGCGCTCGCGGTTGGCGGCGGTGACGGCGTCCGCGGTCTCCTCGAGATCTTGCGGGAGGAGATCGCTGTCTCGATGAGCCTGCTTGGCGTCCGCCGTCTCGACGAGCTGACCCCGGACCTGCTGGCAGGGCCCTAGCGGAGCGCGTCCCGGCGCGTACGCGTCAGGCGCTGCCGGCGGTCGTTTCCCGGGCGACGGTATCGAGGATCGGCTGGACCGTCTTTGCCTGCCAGGCGGCGGCGCCGCTCTGGCCGGCCGCGAAACTGGCGGCCAGCTGGTCACGGGCGGAGGCCAGCGTCCGGCCTACCTGCTGAGCCTGCTGCGCCTGGTTGGCGGCCGAGGCGAGGCTGTACTGCTGCGCGGCGATGGAGACGCCCAGCATGGCATCGACCCATTTGGTCCAGAGCGGATCAAGGAGGGCCTCCGGGTCGCCTGATGGACTCTGCTGGGACTTGAGATCGGTCGTGATCGTCGATGCCGTCCGGGCTGCGTTGGTCCAGTCTCGGGCGCTGAGGCTCGCGTTCATGCTGGCGAGGCTCTGCGAGTTCTGGCTCATATGCTCGGCGAGCGTCAGTTGCAAGGTGGCCGCGTGGGACAGCTTGATGGACGTGGTCAGCGCTTTTTCGAGGTGCTGCGCGGCGGCCCGATCCGGGGCGATGAATGTCGGGGCGTGAAACTGGAACGGCAGGCCATCCGCCTGCGCCATGTAGGCCTGGGCGGCCTGCACGTGGCTGAGCGCGTCGTCCGCCGACCGTTCGGTGCGCTTCGCCAGCGCCAGGTCCGCCGACAGGCGATCTGGGCTCAGACCCATGGCGCCTTTTGGCGAGAGGTCGGCCCAGAGCCCGGCAACCGCGGTATTAACCTCGGTCGTCCCCGTTCTAGCCAGGACCAGCTCATTGGCTTCCATTTGGGCCAGTTTGGCGACCTGTTGCGGCAGCAGGACTTCCAGGAAGGCACCGATGGCACCCACGGCTACCAGGAAGACGAGCAAGGCAAAGATCCGTGTGCCCCACGAGACCCGGCGGGCCGGCCGGAACACTCGGCGTGCCGGAGCCGGTCTTGGGAGGGCCACGAACAAGTAACGCGGGCCGTAAGCCTGCTCTTGCCCACCGCCCTCAAACGCCGACGCACCGATCTGTGACGGTCCTGTGGCGGAGCGTCAACCGAGGTGACGCTGGCGGCGATCGTCGCTCGGGACGTGCGCAACCCTGTGCTAGAGTGAATTTTCCTTAAAAGAAATGGCCTATATCATCACCGAAACCTGCGTCGACCTGAAGGACAGGTCCTGTGTCGATGTCTGCCCCGTCGACTGCATCATCGACGGCGGCGCCGAGGACCGGATGCTGGTCATCAACCCGGATGAGTGCATCGATTGCGGAGCCTGCGTCGATCCCTGTCCGGTAGCCGCGATTTATCCCGAGGACGAGGTGCCCGCCGAGATGAAGCGGTTCATTCCCTGGAATTTCGACTACTTCAAGAGCGACGAGGACAAGGCTCGGGTACGGGCGGAGATCAACGCTGCCTACCCTGAGAAGCGCAAGACCGAAGTCTCATAGCCAATTGGTCAGATACAACCAGTCATGGGGTTGCTTCGTGGCCAACGTTCCGTCGCGTCCGGACCCACCACATAGATGGCGAGGTCGTCGTCGGAAGGACTCAGGAAAAGCTGAACCGACCCGTGCTGGTATCCGGTTGGTAAGGCGTCCCCAGGAAGGGTCGCCCGAAGAACAAGCTTCTCACTGATGTAACCACTCTTGACCACGCCGTCGGGGTCCCGGACGTACTGGCGAGCCTGGCTCGAGCCCACCCAGTGGTTACCTGGCGGCCAGCCCACGGTGAGAAACGTAACGGACTGCCAGTTGCAGTGCTTTCCACCTGTCGAGACGTCGAGCTCTTGCGGTGACACGGCTTGCCCATTCCGCGTCCACGTGTAGCCCGGGTAATCAGGCGGGTAGTCAAAGAGCGCCGCCAGGGAGGTCTTGCCAACACCAAGTCGGTGGGCGCCCCACGCGAGCAGCAGCAGCGCAACAATTCCGAGAAGCACCGGGTAGGCCGTCCTTCGGTACGGCAGCCGGCTCGACGTCGGTATCAAGAACGCTGAACGAACGAACAACGGAGTCTTTCGCGAGGGCTTTCGCTACCCCATTTCGTCGAAGAGCGGAAGAGACCAGGACGTGTTTTGCGTGAGCCAACCGAGCTCCCGGTAGAGACGTCAGCGGCCGGTGAAACGGCTAGTACCCGCCTCTGTCTATGGCGTCCGCATCTCCCAGTGCTCTCCCTCGTCGACCGTTTGAGCCAGCGCACTCTCCTCTGCTTGCCCGTCGCCCGCGGACCACGTGCCGGCGATGATCCAACCGGACTGGGCGGTTATGAAATCGAGCACGAGTACGGAGCGCTGGCCGAGGCTGAGCGAATGTCGAGCCCAGGAGCGTCCACCGTCATGGGTGACGAAGATATCGCCACCACTCGCGATCCACCAATCCTGCCGATTCAGAAATTGCCATGTCAGCGGTTGGCGGAAGCTCCCGGTCGCGGGTAGCCGGATTTCGCTCCACGAGCGGCCGCCATCGTCTGAAAGATAGGCAAAAAGCACCAGTGGATACCCTTCTGCAGGCACCGTCTGCGGGCCGCCGCTCGGTTGCGGTACAAGGGTGATCTCCATCGGCAACACGCCCTGGCCTGGTCCAAAGAACTGTGGTCCACCAGGGGCCGCGTTGCCGCTGACATACACGCCCGCCGGCGCTGGTAACGTCCCTTGTTTCCATGTCAAACCACCGTCGTGGGTCACCCAAAGGATGGCATTGCCTCCGGCGCTATCGGCCACCAGCCAGCCGGTGTCGGCGTCGCTAAAAGCGAGACTGTCCTTGTCGCCGTTCATGGTCAAGCCAGGCGAAGCGCTGTTGAGGTCTACGTGGGCCACCTGGAGCCAGGTCGAGCCACCATCATTGGTTCGAAAGATGGTGGCCGTGGACTGGCTCATCGCGGCGTTAACGTCAGCGAGCAACCAACCGTGCTGCGCATCAATGAAGCTGACCGGCGATCCGGGCGCGGGGATACCTGGGAGCGCCAACGCCTGCCAGCTGCTTCCGCCACTGGTCGTCCGGTAGAGGACCGGCTTGCCGTCGCTGCCCGCGCGGTTGAGCACAAGTCCGTGAGTCTCGTCGACGAAGAGCAGACGCACCTCATTCCCCGGAACGGTGGCTCGCGGCTGTGCCGACCAGGCCAGCTGCGAACTCCAATGCCGGCCCCCATCGCTGGTGTGAAGCAGGCGGCGGGAAACCGTTTGATCGGCATGCATGGAGCCGACGACCACCCACCCAGCGTCTGGCGAAACGAAGCGAATTGCCTCGACAACTCCCGTCGAGCTTAGTGAGGGCGACGCTGTCGACGCTGGGACACCCGGCCTGTCGAGGCCAGCCGTCTTACCCAGCCCAAGGCGGCTTGCGCCCCAGACGGCGAGCAGAACCGCAGCCGCGGCGATAAACAACGGCACGATCGCCCGTCTCCTCAGGACATGTCGCCAAACGCCGCTTGCCATCGACGATATGAGTGAGTAACGGAGTCCAGCGAGTCTGCCTGCGGCTCGGACGACCGCGACGCGGGTGCTTACGCTAGCTCGTCGAAGAGCGGCGTGACATCGCGCTGGTATAACGGCAGGTCGATCAAGGGGTGGTCCTTGAGCGCCGGAACCTTGTCGGCGAGCTGCTCGTCATAGGTCGGAAGGTCGATCTTGTAGAAGAGGCCGACGGCCAGGCTGTCGCCGGTCTCGTACGACGTCTGCAGCGCCCGGGTCTTCTTCTGCACCACCTCGTCGAGGTTGCCGGGATCCCTGACGACCGGGTCCCAGCCGGCATCGGCATCCAACCGGCGGAGCCGCGTTCGACCGATGTCCTCCCCGGCGTACCACTCCTTGGTTCGCAGGTCGTTGTACACCGGGCAAGTCTGGAAGACATCGAGGAAGGAGGTGCCTTTATGTTGGATGGCCTGCACGATCAAGGAGACGAGGGACTTCACATCGAGGGCATAGCCGCGGCCGATCCATGTGTAGCCGGCGCCCAGCGCCACCGCCAGCGGATTGACGCCTTCCTGGATCGAGGGATCGGGCATGGACTTGGTCTGCAGTCCCTTGCCCAGGGTTGGTGAGGCTTGCCCTTTGGTAAGTCCGTACACGCCGTTGTTGAAGACGATATAGGTCATGTCGAGATTCCGGCGGCCGCTGTTGACGAAGTACCCGGCACCGATGCCATAGCCATCACCATCGCCTCCAACCGCGACCACCGTCAGCTGATGGTTCGCGAGCTTCGCGCCGGTTGCCACCGGTAGCGCCCGGCCATGCAGCGTGTGCAGGCCATAGGTATCGACGTAGTGGGGCGTCTTCCCCGAACAGCCGATGCCCGAAATCATGGCGATTCGATGCGGCGGGATCTGCAGCTGAAAGAACGCCTGCTGGATCGAGCTCAGGATCCCGAAGTCCCCGCAGCCCGGACACCAGTCGACGTGGACCTCGGTCTTGTACTCCTGGAGGCTGAATTTCTTGGGTGGGGTGGCCGTCTCAGGCATGCGAAACCATGACCTCCTTTGTCCGTTCCGACAACACCTCGTGGACTCCGCCGACGATCTCGTTCCGCGAGAACGGCCGGCCGTCGTATTTCAGGACCCGATGATCGAGCGCGATGCCGGTCTGCTCCCGGATGAGCGCGCCAAGCTGCCCCGAATAGTTCGCTTCAATCAGCACGGCGCGCTTGGCATCCCGGAGCATAGCTTCGACTTCCTGGGCCGGGAACGGCCGCATCAGGCGCACCTGGAGAAAATTCACCGAGAAGCCGTCCAGCTCGAGCTCGGTCATTCCATCGAGGATTGCGCCCTTCGTGGTACCCCAGCCGACCAGGGTCAGGTCCGCGCGCCTCGGGCCGTGCAGCTTGAACTTGAAGGACTCCGGGATCTCGCGGGCGGCGGTCTGCAGCTTGACCATCCGCTTGCGCATCATGGTGATCCGGTTCTCGATGCCTTCGGTGATATGGCCTTCGGGGTCATGCTCATCGCTGGTGGTCGAGAAGATACCGCCCGCCGTTCCGGGCAGCGCGCGCGGGCTGATGCCATCCGGCGTGATGGCGTGGCGCCGGTAGCCATTCTTTTCGGGGCTGACCGGCTGGTACACGAGGCCCCGATCGATCTTGAGCGTGCTGGTGTCGAGCCTGTCGGTCGTGAACAACGAGGAGGCCAGGAATTTTTCCAGCAGCACGATTACCGGCACCTGGTAGCGGTCGGCCCAGTTGAAGCTCTCGAAGCTGTCATTGAAGGCCTCCTCGATGTCGCCGGACGCGATCACGATGTGCGGGAAATCACCGTGGGCGGGATGGAGGGCGAACTGCAAGTCGGCCTGCTCGGTTCGGGTGGGCAGCCCGGTTGAGGGACCGCCACGCTGCCAGAGGAAGACCACCGGGCCGGGCGCCTCGGTGATCGCCGCGAATCCGAATCCCTCCGACATCAGGGCAAAGCCGGGACCGGCGGTGGAGGTGGCCGCCCGAATCCCCATGTGAGCCGCCCCGATGGCCATATTGATACTGCTGATCTCGTCCTCGGCCTGCACTACGGTCAGCTGGTACTGGGGGCCTTTGGCCTCCAGGTACACGCTCTCGTCGGTGGCCGGGCTGATCGGGTAGTAGGTCTGAAGCCCGAGCCCGGCTTTTAGCTTGGCGATCCCAACTGCCTGGACGCCTTTGATCAGGATTCGCTTCTGGCGCTGCTCGGCAGGCAATGCAGACAATTGCCGCGCGGGCCGCGCGCTGAAGTGGCTTCGTGCATAGTCGGCTGCGGCTTTGACCGCCTGCACATTCATCTCGGCGGCCTCGGCCTTGCGTCCCTTGAACTCGTGACGGATGGCGTCAAAGACGAGCTCATCGTCGTAGCCGGCCAGGCCGATCGAGGCGCCCAGGGCCACTGTATTGCGCATCACGATGTACTTGCGCGACTGGCCACCCTTTCCGACTTGCTTGAGGGCCTCCTCGAGGACCTCGAAGAACGGGATCGGGTAGAGGTGGACGTCGTTCCGCTGGAATTGCGCCGGATCGATCTTGAGGTCGGCGTCGTAGACGATGCCACCTCCGGGCGAGACCCGATGGACATGGCCGGTGTGACTGGGATAGTGTTTGCGTTCCTGGGCATCGCCGAAGAGGGTTTCCTGGTCGAGCGCCACCAGCATGTGGATCTCGTCGATATGCGAGCGGACCGGCACCGGCGCCGCCGTGACCCGGTAGTAGCTGTGCTTCCCCATGATGTTCGAGTGGAACTCGATATTGGCGAAGACATGCAGGCCACCGCGCATCAGCGCTTTGGCATAGATCTCGGCCGAGGCATTGATGCCTCCACCCTGAGGACCGCCGATGACCCAGGACAGTTCCCGGCGGCTGAGTTCAGTAGGCACGACCAGCGCTGATTTTAGCGTTTGACCAGATTCCCGGGTTCCTCAAGGCGCAGCGGTGGCAGAGAACGGTGTTGCCTCTTTGGCGGGCACAGCCTGAATATAGAGGGAGATGGAGCAGCTTCGACAGGTCGTACTCGTCCTCATTGCGGTCGGCGCAGTAATCAGCCTTGCTGCGATCGCAAGCGCGTTATATGAGTTCAGAACCGGCCGCCTCGTCCGCTACCCCTTTCGCCGCAAGCTTCCCGCGACACCGGAGGACGTTCGAAAGAACGGCCTCGCGCTCGTTCTCAATGACCTCGGGGTCTTGCTGGTCGACCTGATCGCTCTTTCAGGCCTGCTTCTGGAGGGCGCTCGTTACGACCCAGTTTTGG
>Ga0209808_1000440_pt1 | contig 20375 bp, 20 predicted proteins | sample GraSoiAngelo_157_FD_186171 | JGI IMG/M metagenome (GOLD analysis project Ga0209808, IMG submission 186171) | Grasslands soil microbial communities from the Angelo Coastal Reserve, California, USA - 14_1009_16_20cm (SPAdes) (version 2) | ecosystem: Environmental > Terrestrial > Soil > Grasslands ... | reverse complement strand
GCGTCACCGCGTCGAACTCGGCCGCACACGTGTCGACCATCTTGTAGACCGGTCGGATCCCCCACTGCGTGCGCAGGCGCCGCACGTCCGCGGGCAGCATGCCGGTGAGCGTCGCGATGTCCGCGTCGGCGAAGCCCATCCGCTTGGCGGCGCGAAGGAGCGCCGGGGTCGGCGTCCTTCCCTGAAGATCGTCTTCCGCGAAGCGCACGATGCGCGCGATCTTGCGCAGGAACCAGCGATCGATCCGCGTACGCTCGTGGATGAGGTCGATCTGGGCTCCCCGGCGCAGCGCGGCGAAAAGGCGCCACAGGCGGTCGTCCGTCGGCTGGGCCGAGAGGAATTCATCGACGAATCGCGTGGGATCGGTGACATCGACCCACGCCGGCGCCTCCCAGAGCAGCCCCTGGCCCTTGACCTCGAGGGAACGCAGAGCCTTCAAGAGGGACGCCTCGAACGACCGATCGATCGCCATGACCTCACCGGTCGCCTTCATCTGCGTTCCGAGCGTGCGGTCCGCCGCCGCGAACTTGTCGAACGGCCAGCGCGGGATCTTCACGACGACGTAGTCGAGCGCGGGCTCGAACGCGGCCGTCGTCTTCTTCGTCACCGCGTTGGGGATCTCGTGCAGGCGCTTGCCGATCGCGATCTTGGCGGCCACCCGCGCGATTGGGTATCCCGTCGCCTTCGAGGCGAGCGCCGAGCTCCGCGAGACGCGCGGGTTCACCTCAATGACGAAGTAGGGCACCTGCCCCTCCGGATCGCTCGTCGGCGAGCGGTCCGGGTCGAGCGCGAACTGCACATTGCAGCCGCCCTCGATCCCGAGGGCGCGGATGATCCGCAGCGCCGCGGAGCGGAGCATCTGATACTCCTTGTCCGTGAGCGTTTGAGACGGCGCCACCACGATGGAATCCCCGGTGTGCACGCCCATCGGATCGATGTTCTCCATGTTGCATACGGTGATGCACGTGTCCGCGCCGTCGCGCATGACCTCGTATTCGATCTCCTTCCATCCAAGGAGCGATCGCTCGACAAGCACCTGCCCGATTGGCGAGGCCGCCACCCCACTCGTCACGCGAGCCGCCAGCTCCGCGGCATCGTTCGCGACGCCACCGCCGGTGCCGCCGAGAGTGAAGGCCGGACGGATGACGAGCGCGTATCCAACGCGCGTTGCGAATGCGAGCGCCTCCTCGACCGAGTGGGCGGTGATCGATTCCGGGACGGGCTCGCCGATCGAGAGGAGAAGCTGTTTGAACGCCTCGCGGTCTTCGGCCTGCTGGATCGCGGAGAGGGGCGTGCCGAGAAGTCTCACTCCAAAGCGCTCGAGTACACCGGACTCGGCGAGCTGCACCGCGAGGTTGAGGCCGGTCTGCCCGCCAAGCGTCGCGAGGAGCCCGCTCGGCCGCTCTCTTTCGATGATTCGCTCGAGGACCTCGACGGTAAGCGGCTCGAGGTAGGTGATGTCCGCCACGCCGGGGTCGGTCATGATCGTCGCCGGATTGGAGTTGACGAGGACGGTCTCGATACCTTCCTCGCGGAGCGCGCGGCAAGCCTGCGTTCCGGCGTAGTCGAACTCCGCGGCCTGGCCGATGAGGATCGGTCCGCTCCCGATGATCAGGACTTTCATATATCGAGCCACCCGCCGCCCATCGATACGCAGCGACCGCCGACCCGTACGGCGGTGATCGCTGCGCCGGCGCGATCGACCTCGATGTCGAGGATGCTCGGCCGGCCGATCTCAAAGCCTTGCTCGACGCGGATGCGCGTCGTGGGCGCGGCCTGCACGAGCTCGTGGACCACGACGTACGCGCCGAGCGGGCCCTGGGCCGAACCGGTCGCGGGGTCCTCGCCGATGCCCAGACCCTGATCGAACATCCGCCCATGCACGTGCGAGCCGGACCGCTCGCCGCTCATCGCGAACACGTAGACGCTCGCGTCGAGGGCTGCCGGACGACGCGCTCGACGGACGGCTTTCAGATTCGCGAGCGGAACGAAGAGGAACGGGATTCCGGATGACCCCATCTGGATCGGCACGTCGCTCCGCACCTCTTCGACGGCGATGCCGAGCGCGTCCGCGGCGGCCTTGCGCGTGATCGTGGTGCCGGTGAATGTGGGCAGCGGCTGCTCCATCTGCACGAAGCCCTCGCGAATGGTCACGCCGATGACGCCGACACCCTCCTCGAGCCGCGTCGACCCATCGTGTCCATCGGCCAGAACGTAGGCCGTGCCGAGCGTGGGGTGCCCGGCGAACGGGAGCTCGGTGTCCGGGGTGAACATTCGCACTCGGTGGTCGGCGGCGGCGGAACTCGGCTTGAGCACGAAAGTCGTCTCCGAGAGATGGAGCTCCTTCGCGATCGCTTGCATGGTCTTCGCGTCGAGGCCGCCTGGCTCTCGAAATACGGCCAGCGGATTTCCACCGAACGCTCTATCCGTGAAGACGTCGACGAGCCGATACTCGTAGCGAGTCATCACTTCGACCTGGCCGAGACGCGGCGCCGTGGGTCCCCAGGGGCAGGGGCCCCTGGGCGCGTAGCGACCGATGGGGCACCGGCCGAAGGCCGGGGGGTCCCTGTCGCGTTGAGAGGGTTTCGGCGCCGCGTCGCGAGGTCTGGATCGATCATCTCCGTGTCGCCGCTCATTTGCGTGCCACGGCTTCGCGCACGTCGTTCATGAAGAGATCGAAGACCGGCTCGTTGTCCTTCGGTCCGGGCGCGCCTTCGGGGTGGTACTGGTAGGTCCGGATCGGGAGCCGCTCGTGCGCGAGGCCTTCGACGGATCCGTCGTTCAGGTTCCGCGACGACACCGCAAAGCCCGAGTCCGAAGGGATCGAGGTCTCGTCCACCTGAAACTCGTGGTTTTGACTCGTGATCGCGACACGACCGGTGCGGAGATCTTGCACCGGATGGTTCGCTCCGTGATGACCGAAGGGCAATCGTGACGTGGTCGCTCCAATGGCGCGGCCGACGAGCTGATGGCCAAGGCAGATACCCAGGATCGGAAGCGCGCGATTCATACCGCGCGACGCGGCCGCGTCGAGGATCGTGCGCGTCGCGGCGGCGATCTGCGGTATGGCCGCCGGGTCGCCGGGGCCATTCGAGATGACGATGCCGTCCGGCGACCACGAGAGGATTTCGCGGGCCATCGCCGTCGCCGGGAAGGTTTTGACCGTCGCGCCCTTCTGGACGAGACAGCGGATCTGGTTTTCCTTCACGCCTGTGTCGAGGAGCGCGACCTTGGGACCGCTGCCAACCTGCCGCTCAAGCCCCGTGGATTCGACGACGAGCGGTTTCGCGGCGAGCGGCTGGATCGATCGCGCCGTGGCGACCGCCTCGCGGGCAATGTCTTCGTTCTGCGAGCGGTGCGGCGGAACCTGAAGGATCGCGCCCCGCAATGTGCCCTTCGCGCGGAGGCGGCGGACGAGAGCACGTGTGTCGATCCCTACGAGGCCCGGGACCCCGTACGAGCGGAGGTATACGTCGAGGTCGATCGTCCCTTCGCGGCATGTACCGACGAGCTCGCGGACAATGAGCCCTTCGACCCACGGACGCCGACTCTCGCCGGCCCGCTCGAAGGTCCCGTAGTTCCCGATGAGTGGATAGGTGAGGACGACGATCTGACCGTTGTACGAGGCGTCCGAGGCGATCTCCTGGTAGCCGGTCATCGCCGTGTTGAACACGATCTCGCCGGAGGCCGACTGGCCGTCGCCGAACGCCTCTCCCCACCACGTCGAGCCGTCTTCGAGCCCGAGGACCGCCGCCCTGGTCATACTTGCATAACTATACGTTTCGGGTGCATAAAGATGCAATTGGCCTTCGAGCTCAGCGACGGCTGATCGTTTCGGCGACACGAGCCCCTCCTTCATAGCGGAGTTCCCCACCGACGACCGTCGCGACCACCCGCCCGGTGAGCGTTCGTCCGATGAGCGGAGTGTTCTTTCCCTTCGAGGCGAGCTCGTCCGCGCGCACGACCCATTCCGCGTCGCGATCGATGACCGTCCAATCACCTCGCGGAGCCTCGATGCCGAGGACGCGGGCCGGCCCGATCGTTAGCGCGTCGATCACTGTTCCCAAAGCTGCCCAGTGGACGCCCACTCCACCCAGCACGAGGGCGAGCGCCGTCTCGAGACCGGAGATCCCGAAGGCGGCCTGATCGAACTCAACGTCCTTCTTCACCGAGGCGTGCGGCGCATGGTCCGTCGCGATGGCGTCCACCGTCCCATCAACGAGGCCCGCCCAGAGAGCGCGGACGTCCGCGCGCCCTCGCAGTGGAGGGTTCACCTTCGTCGATGAGTCGTACGGCACGGCGAGGAGCGCCTCGTCTTCGACCTCCCACGCGAGGGCGCGCGAGCCCGCGACCCATTCATCGGTCATCGCGAGGTGGTGCGGCGTGACATCGCACGTGACGGGGACACCATCGGCCTTGGCGCGTCGCACGAGCTCGATCGACCCAGCGGTGGAGAGGTGCGTCAGATGCAAGTTCGCTCCGGTCATCCGCGCGAGCGCGATGTCGCGCGCGACGGCGCTCTCCTCCGCGGCGGCGGGCATGCCCGGAAGTCCAAGGCGCGCGGAGACCGAGCCTTCGTGCATCACGCCCTTCGCCGAGAGAGCGAGGTCTTGAGCGTGCTCGATGACCGGCCGGCCGGTCACGCGCGCGTACTCGAGCGCACTGCGGAACAAATGCGAGTCCTCCACCGGAGACCCGTCGTCCGAAAAGGCGATCGCGCCGGCTGCGGCGAGCTCGACCATGTCGGCGAGCTCGCGGCCGTTTCGGCCACGCGTGATCGCGGCGACGTAGCGCACGCGCGCCCCGTCGACACTCTTGCCGCGAGCCAGGAGCTCTCTGAGGAGACCCGGTGAGTCGATCGCGGGCTCGGTGTTCGGCATCGCGCAGATCGTGGTGAAGCCGCCGCGCAAAGCGGCGCGTCGACCGGTCTCGATGGTCTCGGAGTCCTCGAAACCGGGCTCGCGCAGGTGTGCGTGTAGGTCGATAAAGCCCGGGACCACGAGGTACCCCTTCGCCTCGAACGCGCGCCCATCGAACTTCATGCGCGCTCCTCGAGCGATCCCGGGCCGCCTGCCCCCGCGGCGAGCAGGTACAAGAGCGCCATCCGCACGGCGACGCCGTTCGTGACCTGCGTCTCGATGAGCGAACGCGCTCCGTGCGCGACGCTCGCATCGATCTCGATCCCTTCGTTCATCGGACCGGGGTGCATGACCGGAGCCCCCGGGCGCATCCGCGCGACGCGGTCGGCGGTGAGCCCCCACACCCGCGAGTACTCGCGGAGGGACGGCAGGAGTCCCGATTCCTGGCGCTCTCGCTGAAGCCGGAGCGCGATGACCGCATCCGCGCCGTCGAGCGCTCGATCGAGATCGGATTCGTAGGTCACGCCCGGCGGAAGCTGCCCGCACCGCCAGGCCAAAGGGATCAGCGTTGGAGGACCCGCCAGCGTGATCCGCGCGCCGAGCGGGAGGAGCGTGTTGATGTCCGAACGCGCTACGCGGCTGTGCAGAACGTCGCCGACGATGACGACGCGCTTTCCCTCGAGATCGCCGACCGCGTCTCGTAGCGTGTACGCGTCGAGCAGTCCCTGCGTCGGATGCGCATGCCAACCGTCACCGGCGTTGATCACGGCGGCATCGGTCCGCTCGGCCACGAAGTACGGAGCGCCCGATGAGGCGTGGCGCATCACCACGACGTCGCCGCCGAGCGCCTGCAGGGTGCGCACGGTGTCGTAGAGCGACTCGCCCTTCTCGACGGACGACCCGCTCGCCGTGATGTTCGTCACGTCGGCGGAGAGGGCCTTCGCGGCGAGCTCGAACGAGACACGCGTCCGTGTGGATGCCTCCGCGAAGAACAGGATGACCGTACGTCCACGCAGCGGTGGCGCGCGCCGGATCGGCCGCTGAAGAATTTCGATCATGGCCCGCGTTTGATCGAGAACGGTCTCGATCTCCTCCCGCGACCAGTCGTCGGTGTCGAGGACGTGGCGCCGGTTCCACTTCATGCCGGTACCCTCGTAACGACCTCAACCTCATCGCGGCCGTCGACCTCCGACAGATGCACGCGCACGTCGTCGCCCGGAGCGGTCGGCACGTTCTTACCGACGAAGTCGGCGCGGATGGGAAGCTCGCGATGGCCGCGGTCGACCAGGACCGCGAGGCGTATGGCGCGCGGACGCCCGTAGTCGACGAGCGCGTCCATCGCGCCGCGGATCGTTCGGCCGGTGAAAAGGACATCGTCGACGAGCACGACGACGCGGCCGTCGACCGAGAACGGGATCTCCGACTCGCGTACCACCGGCGCGTACCCGATTCGCGTCAGGTCGTCGCGGTACAGCGTGATATCAATCGCGCCCAGCGGAAGGTCCACACCCTCGTTCGCCCGGATCGCCGCCTGGATACGGGCCGCGAGCGCGTCGCCGCGCGCGCGAATACCGACGATGGCGAGAAGAGAGAGGTCCCGATCGCGCTCCACGATCTCGTGCGCGATCCGCGTGATGGCTCGGCGGACGTCGTCCGCCGCGAGCAGCGTGGTCGTCTGGCGCTCCTTCCCGGCCTCACAGGACCGGTCCTTAAAGGTGGTGGCGCTCGTCCGAGTATAGGTGTCTAACCCGGGAATGCGTCCGGCGTCCGCGAATACGTAAAGAAGCGATCAGCATCGAGCCGTACGTACACCCCTCGCTCGCTCCAATCGAACGCGCTGCTCCCGTAGTGATCGCGAAAGATCGCGTCGATCTCGCCGACGTCGGGATGACCGGCGTACATCAGCTCGGCGTGACCGTGAGCATTTACGAGAAAGCGCTCGCCCTCGAAGTACGCGATGCTCGCGCGGGGCCTTTTACGTAAGCCACGGATGCGTATCGCGTCATCGCTGGAGCTGAAGAAGAACGCTCCGTGCAGAAACCAGCCGTCCATGGGACCGACCAAGGGATCGCCATTCGGCGCGGGGGCCGCGACGGCGATCGTCCGCAGCCCCTCAAGAAGCTTGATCACCTGGCCGGCAGTCAGGGAGTACTTCCCGGGATGGATGATTCGGCGCATGTGGGCCCGCGTTCGCGCGTGGCTTCGATCGATCAGCGCTTGGAGATCTCGTACCTCTGCGGGCGTCTCGCGCACGGCCCGAAACTCTACGCGGGCCCGTCCGACGCGAATCCTGGAGGCGCGACGCGAGGCGCTTGCCCGCATGAAACCGCATTGCGGGGCGTCTGGCACGCAACCGGCGGTAGGGTAAGTCGACCGTGCGGATTCTCCTCGCCGTCCTCTGCGTCGTCCTCTTTGGTGTCGTGGCCGTCACCGCGTCGGGCTCCTCGCACGAGGTGGCAAGCCCGGCGACCGCGCCGCGTTACACGCCGGTGCCCGCGGTTCCGAGCGTCGCACCGGATGTCGGCGAGCGCAGCGCCCGAACGTACGTCCGGCTCTGGGGCACGTTCGCGCTACCCATCGAGGGTGGCGACATCCCCACCGATCCGGACCTCCTACCTGGTGCGCCGCGCGATTACCGCGGCGGCATCCATGAAGGGATCGACTTCCCCGCTCCGAATGGAACCCCCGTGCTTGCCGCAGCGAGCGGGACCGTAGCTCGCGTCGACCTGAGCTTCCTCGACTGGGCACGCGAGCAGCAGGAGATCGCCCTCTACGAGGCACTAACGCTCGGTTACACCCCAGCGGCGACTCTCGACCGGATACGCGGACGGCAGGTGTGGATCGACCAGGGCAAAGGCGTGATCACCCGCTACGCGCACCTCTCGGCAGTCGAGCCGCTTGTCGTGGGTCAGAAGATCGAAGTAGGCACCTTGATCGGCGCGGTCGGAAGCTCAGGCTATCCGCAGGGTGGCCCGCACCTGCACTTCGAGGTCCGGATCGGGGACGCCTTCTACGGCGATGGACTCACCGGCGACGAACTCGTCCGCGCGGTGTCTCGACTCTTCCGCTAGGACGCTTTCGCTTCGCCCTCGAGGCAGCAGCTCGCGCAGATGCGTTCGCTGCCGGCCTCGCTCAGATATCCGATCTGATGGCACCGATCGCAGTTTCCTTCGACCGGCTTGCGCCCGGTCATGCGATCACCCAAACGAAGCCAACCCGTGACAGCGCGCTCGGATTCTTTGTCGATCACTGATTTGTGTGTCGCGGCAAATGAGGTGCCAGCTGGCATTGGCCCAACGTCCGCTCAGGGGCCGTTACGAAGCCGTTACGGGCGGTTAGCGGAGACCCGTCCTTCGCGCGCGAAGGGCCGCTTCGAGAACAACTTCGACGGATTCCGAGGCGAGCGGGGCCGGAAGCGTCCGGAAGATACCGATCTCGGCGACCTTGTCCTTCTCCGGCGAGTCGTACCACCATGAGAGGTGGCTCACCTCGCACATGTAGACGTATGCGGTCGTGCTCTTCGGCGTCTGGTAACGGATCGCGCCCAGGAGGTCGAGGCGCGGCGGAACGATCCGCGCCGAGTCCCAGAGCTCGCGCTTGGCGACCTCGAGGATCGTCTCCCCGGCCTTGCGGCCGCTCGTCGGGAAATGCCAGCCAGCCGCGTCGGCCTTGCGTATCCACACCGTGAGCTCCCCATAGAAGGGGATGATCATCGCGAGCTGAGCGGACGCGGGTGGGTACTCGCGGAAGGTGTTGTCTCGCCGAGATACGAATGAGTGTTCGGCCACTTTGTCGCACACTATGCAAGGGACAAAGCGAGCGTCAATAGCGCGAAGGGTTCTGATTCCCGCTAGACGCGAAGGACCTCGGCCAAAAGGAACGGATCTGCTGCCACCACGCTCGCGGCGTACAGCTCCATGCCACCGATGTCGCTGGTTTTGTTCGCTGGGTCGCCGCGGTCCACCAGGCGGGCATGTGGGGGGAATCGCCGCCAGTCGTTACCGTCCGCAATGAGCGGTGGGAGCATTAGCGCGAGGTTGTAGGCAACGACGCCCTGTCTTCGATACGCCGAAATGACACCCGCGATCCCCGCCGCGAGAGAGGTGTCATCTTCTCCGGGCCGGCCGAGAATGATCACCTCGCTCTCTTTCACCGGCGTGAGCGACGCAAAGACGCGGGCGCCGTCACGCTCGTGGCCGAGGCCGAGGCCGTCGTGGACGAGCCAAAGATCGTCGAAGTAATCGCGGCCGTACTGCTCGTCGTATTCGAGTGAGCGGCGCCGAAGCATCTCGACACGCGGGTAGTGCATTCCTCGGGTGACCGTCATCTGCATGTGCCCGTGGACGATCGACCCGCCGGCGCGCCAGAGACAGTTCCAGATCAAGAAGTAGTACTTGGCGGTCGGATCCTGCTCATTCGCGGCAAGGGCCCAGCGCCGCGCGGTGACCAAGCGGTCCTGGATCGTCTCGGCATCCATCGGAACCAGCGGGTCGTGTTCATCGAACACCAAGACGCCGTGGTAGCCATCGTATTTGGCGATGTTCGAAGCGGTGATCCCATGTTTCCCGCGGATGCGACCGAATGTGTCGGCCGGCGTTCCGGTCTCCGGGTGGCAGAAGGGATCGTTCCTGGACCGCTCGATCGTCTGGTGGAGCTCGTCGGCGCCCTTCACCTCGACCGGTCGGCGGGCGCGGAGGTCGTTGAAGAGCGCCCCCTCCAGCATCACCAGATTGGTGACCCGGACGATCTTCTGCGCCATCACAGCCTCGACCGATCCGAATTGTTTGGTGATCCAGTCGCGCATCTCAGCAGGCGGATCGAGCCGTCCCACGGTCGAAGAAACCCCGAAGATGCGTTCGGCGGCGGCGCGCGCATCGGGCGGAAGTGACGCGATGCGGTCTTCGAGCTCGGCGATGTTCGGCTTCACATCCGTCTTCAAGCTGCGCGCCGCGCCTTCGCCGCGGCCGCGTACATCTCGATGTACCGCTTCGCCGCTGCCGGCCACGAATGGTCCTCCCGCATCGCTCGCGTGCGCAGCTGTCGCCACGGTTCCCCGTCCGCCCTGTAGCGGTGGAGCGCGCGAGCGATGGCATCGGAGAAGGCCGCCGCCTCGTACTTCTTGAACGAGAAGCCGTTGCCTCGAGGATCGGTGTCCAGATCGCGGACCGTCGTCGCGAGGCCGCCGACCGCGCGGACCACCGGGATGGTTCCGTAGCGCAGTGAGATGAGCTGGCCGAGACCGCACGGCTCGAATCGCGAAGGCATCAGGAAGAGATCCGCCCCGGCATAGATCCGCTGCGCAAGTGCCGCATCGAACCCGAGCGTGAGCGCGAGACGTCCTTTGTTCTTCGCGGCAAGCTCGCGCCATTTCTGCTCGTACGCGGGGTCGCCCGTTCCAAGGATGGCGAGCTGCCCGCCTTGTTCGAACAGCCACGGAGCGACCGCGGTAAGAAGGTCCACGCCCTTCTGCTCGACGAGCCGGCCAATGACGCCGAATACGGGCTTCGCCGCATCGATGTCGAGGCCCGTTTCCTTTTGGAGCGCTGCCTTGTCGATCGCCTTGCCGCTCTGGTCTTCCGCGTCGTACCGCGCGGCGATATTGGCATCGTGCGCCGGGTCGAAGAACTTCGTGTCGATTCCGTTGGTGATGCCCCAAAGATCCGCGCGGCGCTTGCGAAGGAGGTCCTCGAGACGCTCTCCAAATTCGGGGGTGAGGATCTCTTCGGCGTAGCGCTCGCTGACTGTCGAGACGATGTCGGCCGTCGCGATCGCGCGCGCCATCAGGTTGGCTTCGCCGCGATCCTCGATCGGAAGACGGGCGCGCGGAAGGCCGACGAGCTTCAGAACCTCGGCGTTCGTTCGTCCCTGATAGGCGAGATTGTGGATGGTGAACACGGTCGCCGCCTTCCGGAGCTGACGCGCCCGCGCCGAGAGCGGGACCAAAAGCGCAGCGTGCCAGTCATGCGCGTGGACTACGTCGGGTGGTGCTTCGAGGAGGTCCTCCAGCACGGCGCGGCAGAAAAGTGCGTAGCGCTTCGCGTCATCGTCGTAGCCGTAGACCTTGTCGCGCCCGATGCGCACGCTGCGCACGAACACCGTTCGGACGCCGTCGCGAGAAATTTCCGGGTACTCGATCCGGGCGCGCGCCGCACCGTACGGGATGGAGTGAGTCCGCGCGCCAGATGTCGGTATTCCGAACTTCTGTGCGTCTATCGAGCGGTGATACGGCATGTAGACGGTGACGTCGTGCCCGAGTGATGCGAGCGCCTGCGGCAGGGAGCCGGCAACATCGGCCAGGCCGCCGACCTTGGCGTAGGGGGCGACCTCGGCGGCCGCGAACGAAATCCGCACGGAGCGGTACGGATGTTAGCGGCGTGTAAGGACCCGACGCTCTGGCCACCCCGATGCCACGCTTTTGGAAACGGATGCGTTAGACAGGTGGTACCCAGGACAGAGGGTTACAAGGAGGGCGGACGGAAGTGAAGACCCTGCGACAGAAGCTGATGGTGGCCGCGGCGGTGGGCGTCGGAAGCGTCGGCCTGTTCGGTGCGGCAGCTCTCGGTGCCTTTGGTCCGGATGCTTCCTCGGGCATGGTTTCCGCGATCGCGCCGGCGGCTTCGGCCGTGCTGGGCGAAGACAAAGCCGGCGACCGGCTCAAGGCGCTCCTCGATGGTCTCGTTCAGAAAGGCGTCATCACGGCGCAGCAGGAAGACGCGATCCTCGCCGCGGCGAAGGACGCCACGACGGCAAAGCTCCGCACCGGGAAGGTCGTGCGCGATCTCCTCGGCGAGTCCGCGACGTATCTCGGCCTCGCGCCGAAGGACCTCCTCGCGAAGCTTCCCGGCACGAGCCTCGGCAACATCGCCGACGCCACGCCGAACAAGAGCAAGGCGGGTCTGGTGACCACTCTCTCGACCGCCGCCAATGCGGACATCACCAAGGCGCTCTCCGACAAGAAGATCACCGACGCGCAGGCGAAGACCCTGCGCGACGGACTCGCAGCAGAAATCAACACCTTCGTCGATCGCACCTGGCCCACCAAGCCCGCGGGCGCGCGAGTCTCCGTGCCGAATGTGAAAGCCTTCCTCGGCGACATGCTTCAGACCGTGCGGGACTACCTGGGTGGAGTCACGCTCAAGGACGTCACCACCGCGATGCGGAGTGGCAAGAGCCTCGGCGACATCGCGAACGACAGAGGCAAGAGTCGCGACGGTCTCGTCGCCGCGCTTGCGACCGCCGCGAACATGCGGATCGACAAGGCGGTCGCGGACAACAAGCTCACAGCGGATCAGGCCGCGACTTTGAAGACCAAGGTGGCCGCCGAGATCGCGAACTTCGTCGACCGCAAGGCGCCCGCGAAAAGCACGGCCGGCAACGGAACGACGACGACGAAGACCCCGTAACACAAGAGCTCCCATCCCAGATGACGCCGGCTGAAAACCGCCCGGCGTCTTCATCTTCGGTATCCGTTCGGTCGCGGGTCAGAACGCGTCTTTGCGCTTCCCGTTGACGTAACGGCTGGGGAGTCGGGGGACGGAGGCGGAATCATGTCGAACCCGCTCACACATGTCGCAACGCGAAGTGTCGGCGTTATAGTCGGCGCGCCAGCGAGATCAACGGAGTTGGGAATGGAGCGGGTTCTACAGGGTCGGTACAAGATCGAGGAGCCGCTCGGTGTGGGTGGATCTTCTCAGGTTTACCTCGCCCGTGACCAGGCTCTGAATCGCGACGTGGCACTGAAGGTCCTCGATCCAGCGGCGGCCGCCGACGGCAACCTCCGCAGAATGTTCGTCAAGGAGGCGCGCGCTCTCGCACAGCTTTCGCATCCGAACATCGTTGCGGTCTATGACGTCGGCGAGGTCGACGATTCTCCGTTCATCGTGATGGAGTACCTCCCCGGCGGTTCGATGAAGCAGCGAATCGAGCAGGTCGGGGCGCTCGTAGCCGCGGACGCGGTGCGGATTGCGATCGAGGTCGCGAATGGCCTCGGGTTCGCGCACTCCAAGGGGATCATCCACGCCGATCTAAAGCCGGCGAACATCCTGTTCGACGCCAACGACGTCGCGAAGATCTGCGACTTTGGTATCGCGCGAGCGCCTCAGGAGGACGCGGATACGCCGCAGCTCTATGCGACCGCGATGTACGTCGCTCCCGAGCGGGTCGAGGGAAAGAGCGCGTCGGTCCAGTCCGACGTGTATGGCCTCGGCCTCGTCCTGTACGAGGGTCTGGTCGGCAAGCCGCCGTTCACGAGTACCAACGCGGCCGTGCTGCTTCGCGATCACGTGGTCCGCCAGCCCGTCCCGCCGAGTCACCTGCGGCCGTCACTTCCCCGTGAGCTCGACTCGGTCGCCTTGAAGGCCCTCGCGAAGCAGCCCAATCTTCGCTATCCGAAGGCGAGCGATTTTGCGTCCGCATTGCAGCGGATCGAGAACCTCGACAAGGAGCTCGCGACCACCCGGATGGTGATGGCGGATCCGCTCGAGGACTTCGTCCCGAAGACCGAGCAGAGTCCCGTCGTCGCGCTTTTGTCGAGTTACGGGCAGCCACTGCGTGGAGCCTTCTTCTCGCTGTGCATTGCGCTTCCCGTCTTCGCTATGGCGCTCCTCACCGGCTTTGAGCTTATCGGCGCGCTCCTCGCGGCAGGACTCGTCGCGGTGATCGCGTTCGCCGGCCAGCTCGGGATCGCGATCGCGATCGCGTGGGTCATGGTGACCGCGTTCGTCTTTATCTTCGTCCCCGGCCTCGCCCTGCTGCTCGCGATCCTCGGAGTATTCCTGTGGGCGCGGAGCGCTCCAGCCGAGCAGATCGCAGTGGCCATGGCTACTCCGGTGCTGACGCCGCTCGGGCTCGCCCCGGCGATGATCCTGACGATGGCGACGTGCTTCGGACTGACCGGGATTCTGACGGTGGCGGCGAGTGCCGCATTGACGATGATCGTCGCGGTCGCGATGGGCGTTCAGTCGCTTGGCGCATTCGCCCAGACCGGCCTCTCGCTGCGCCAGGAATCGCTCTTCAATCCCGTGCGCGCGGCGGAGGTGAAGTCCGCTCTCCTCACAATGCTGCAGAACCCGAGCGATCGTTTCGGTCCGCTCGGTACCCAGCTCGATCCATCGGTGCTGTGGTCGCAGATGGCCGGGCTCGTGTCGCGCCTCGCCACCGCGACCCTCGAGACGTGGATCGCGACCGTCCTGGCGTGGACGATCGCGGCCCTCACGGTGTGGACGGTCACGCGGCTCCTTCGGACGTTCTTCGACACGCTCCTGCGCCGCCCGAAGCGTTGGTTCGCGCTCTACGTCATGGCCGCCGGCGCCGGTGTCGTCGCTGGCGCAGCGATCCTCTACATGCTGTCGGTGAGTCTCTCGATGCTGGACAACGCTCCCGACCGTCCGGCGAACGGAGTTCTGCTGCTCTCGGCGATCACGGGAGCGATCCTGTCGCTCGCGCTCGCGATAATCATCGGGGCCACCGAAAAGCCGGAGCCCGAGGCTGAGGCCCCGCTCTCACTCTCAGCGAGACGGTTGCCGGTCCGCTAACCAGCGGCACCGCTAGGCTCGCGCTCGTAGTCGATGGTCCTGCTCCGCGCCCTGCCTATCCTTGTTGTGGTCCTCCTGACATCCGTTGCCGCGGCACGCGCAGCCACGGTCCCGCAGGTGACAGATTTTCATTGCTTCTGGACCGCGGCGCGGATGGTTCTCGACGGTGCCGACCCCTACGATCCGACTCGTTGGGCGATGGCCATCGGTGGGCCTTTCGCTGATGTGGGTGGAGTGCTTCGCTCAGCGCCATGTCCAGGTGCATTCGGCTATCCCCTGTCCACTGCTGTCGCGTTCGTTCCGCTCGCCGCCCTCCCCGAATCGGTCGCCGCCGCCGTATGGGCGATCGTTCTCGTCGGAGCCACGGCCGTCGGCGTCGGAGCGCTCTGGCGGGCCGTCGACGGGCGGCCGAGCGGACTTCCTTTATTCGCGGTCATCGTGGGCTGCGCGCAGCCGCTGTGGCTCACGATCATCAACGCGCAGTTCGGCGGGCTGCTGCTGGGGCTCCTCGGACTCGTCGCGATCGCGCAACGCGGCGTGAGAGAGCGACTCGGCGCGGTGGCGCTTGCGGCGCTCACCCTCAAGCCCCATGTGGTGTCGCTCGTTTTCGTCGCGGCCGCTTACGGCGCGATCCGCGAGCGGCGCTTCGGCCCACTCGCCCTCGCCGCGGCGGTCGCGGGCGGCCTCGCCCTCATCGCCACCGCGGTCCAACCAGGCTGGCCCGCCGCCTGGGCCGCCCAGCTTCTCGGGACGCGCCGCGAAATGCTTCCCCGTCAGGCCACGGCCTGGAGCCTCGCGGCCGACACGATCGGCGACGGCCGGATCGGCGCGCTTTTCATTTTCGCGGTCGTACTGACGGCGGCTGTCGCGTTGCGTGGCGCGCGGTCATCGGGCGTCGATCGAGTAGGTCTTGCGATTTGCGGATCACTGCTCATCACGCCGTACGCCGGTAGCCACGACCAGGTCCTCCTCGCGCTGCCGTGGGCGATCGTTCTCACAGCGGCGGTCGATCTGCCGTCCCCAGCGCGTCCGGCCCTCCTTCTCGGTTTGGTCTTTTGCGCTTCGGTGCTGCCTTGGACCCTCTACGCCTATGCGTTGCGCGCGCGTCCGGACGAAGCGACCGCGTGGCTGGTGGTTGCGGCAACGACGCTGCTCGTCGCTCTCGCGATCCGGCTCCGAGCGGTCAGCGCGCCTTCTTCGCAGGCAGCGTCTTGGCGTACGCGTGCGCGTGAGCGACCCATGCGCGAAGCTTCGCCGGACTCTTGACTACCGACTCGGGCACGACGAAGAACCCGGTCATGGGACGTCCAGGCATCGGCTCGAATCCTTTTGCGGTCTTCGCTCCGGGAATGCTGCGGTCATCGCCGAATTTGACGACGATCTTGTCTTGGAAGGTGCCGGCGAACATCTTCCCGTTCAGGAAGAGCGCGGGATAGCCGAACATCGGCCGTGACGTGACGGACGGATCCGCGGGCTTCGCTTTCTCGAACACTGCGATCAGCTCGGGCGGAGATTTTTTCCAGGCCATCCCGCCGAATTATTCACCCATGCCTATTTGCGTGCGAGGAGTCGTCAAGAAAACTTGGCGGGGCGGAGATCGACCAATGCGACGTCCGATGCTCGAATTGCCACAATCGTCGGACCGCGAAGCAGTTCGGTTGGAGCAAGGTGCTAGCCGATTCAGACGGATAGAATGCTGTGCACGCGGGTGTGTTGTAGTGGTAACAAAAGACGTTCCCAACGTCTGATCGCGGGTCCGATTCCCGCCACCCGCTCAGGTAGAAACCTAGATGACTAGTCTCGACACTTTACGCGGGCGATCCGATTAGCGATGGACCGCGCCCTCATCCAATACATTTGCATACGGAAGACGCATCGCCGTAAGCCGCCGATCGATCCCTCGAGCCCCTTCAATATCGCGGAGCAGGGCGGATGGGCCTACTGCCCCGGCGGTGAACCCGAGGGCCACCGGTGGTTCAAGACCGGCGGAATCACCCGCGCCGCGCTCGCGAAGTTCGAATGGCCCGACGACCAAGAGGCTGAGCCCTAACCGGACCAATGGCCCACTGGGGTGCCCGTAACGAGTCCACGTGGCCTCGGTTCATTAACTGATGCGCTTCCTCCTAGCGCTGGCCGTGATCGCCGCCGCAACCTTGCCGCCCGCGGCCCAAAAAGCCGCGGCCGCGACCTGCGCACCGAACATCGGCCCCGGAATCGCCGCGCCTGTCGCAATACCAACCAAACTGCCGGGCTTTCACGCGGCCTGGTACGGGCAGAGCGGATACATGCGCCTCTGCCCGGGTGGAACCGCACAAGCGACGCTCGCCTACTACAACTCGGGCTCGCTCGGCTGGGTCGCAGCACGGATGGGCGAGGTGGCGTATCTCGGGACCTGGGGCAGCGAGCCGGGTCAAGATCAGCCGAGCATCCTCGGCGGCGACGGTCAGCTCGGATCGCCCGCAACGGGATGGCCGCGCTTCAACCGCATCGCCTTGCAGCCGGCCCCCTACGTCGGCCCGGGCCAGGTCGCATGGTTCCAGTTCACCCTGCGGGCGCCAGCACTACCGGGCACGTACCGCCTTTTCGTGCGGCCGCTCATCGAGGGCGCGTCCTGGCTTGAGGACGTCGGCGTCTTCTGGCAGGTGCTCGTGCTCAACCCCGATGGCACGATGCCAACGCCGACTCCGCCCGATCCTGTCGGGATCACGTTCCGCGTCGACCCCGGCGTGAACGCGAAGGACATCGCGCTCGTGCATCAGGGCGTGCAGCACGCGAGCGCGTATCTCGACACCTTCGTGGGAGGGACGCGTCGCAAGGCTGCCACCGTTCAGGTTCTGCTCTCCGACGCCTCGCAGCCGTACTGCTGCCTGACCGTTGGCGACAGCTTCCGGATCGTCACCTCGAATCTGGCGTGGACAGCGCCACCCGCGGCCGCTGCCGATACCTGGACCGCGGACACCGAGAGAACCGAGCTGGCGGCGCACGAATTCATACATCTCTGGCAATACGCGCTCGGCGGGAACGCGTGCATGGTCGGCGTGCGGTGGATCGCGGAAGGAATGGCCGAGTCGTTCGCCTATCGCTCGCTCGTCGCGGATGGTCTTATTCCGGCCGCGAATCTCGACACGTTCACCAAACGCCAGCTCACCACGGCGACGAACCACGTGACCCTGCAGTCGCTCGAATCGACCTTTCCCGGTAACGCGAATCCCTTCGCGGTGAGCTACCTCGCGGTGGACCGCCTCCTCGCGCAGAAGGGCCTCGCAGCGATCCGCGATTGGTGCACGAGGGTGGGAACCGGCCAGGAGTGGCACCAGGCCTTCGCGGCGGCGTTCGGCGAGACGACGGATACGTTCTACTCGCGCTTTGAGGTCTTCCGGGCCCAGTACGTGCGGTAACCGCGGACGTCTCGAGCGCACGCCGGGAAGCAAGCGGACGCGGCTGGTGTTCATGTCGCGACGGTGGATATCGCGGGATGGATTGCCCAGATCCTCGCGGCGCTCGTCTTCGGAGCGCACGGGTACACCCTCCTCTTCAGACCCGAGCAAGCCATGAAGCAATATCCGTGGGCTACGGATGTTCCGGAGCCGGTGAAACGGTTCATCGGCGTGGCCGAGGTGCTGGGCGCGGTCGGTCTCATTCTTCCCGCGGCAACGAGGATCCTCCCGTGGCTGACTCCGCTTGCCGCTCTCGGGCTCGTGGCCCTCATGCTGCTCGCCGCGATCTTTCACCTCACCCGCCGCGAATGGCCGAACGTCGTTTTTAATCTGGTGCTCGGCGGCATCGCGGCGTTCGTCGCCTATGTGCGCTTCGCCGTACCCTCTGCGTGATGGAGCTCAAACCCGGCGACGCGGCGCCCGAATTTGCCCTCCCCGACGAGGACGGAAAGACCGTGTCCACAAAGAACTTCAAGGGGAAGCGGTATGTCGTCTACTTCTACCCGAAGGACGACACGCCGGGCTGCACGACCGAGGCCTGCCAGTTCACCGACAACTTCCCGCAGTTTGAGATGCTCGGAGTTCCCGTGCTCGGTATCTCACGGGACGACGCCGCCGCGCACCAGGCGTTCCGCAAGAAGTACGGCCTTCGCGTCTCCCTGCTGAGCGATGCCGACCGCAAGGCGCACGACGCGTACGGGGCGTGGGGCGAGCGACCTGGACGCGGCGAGGGCGTGATCCGCTCGACCTTCCTTATCGGCTCCGACGGGCGCGTGGAGAAGGCGTGGTACTTCGTGAAGCCCGACGGCCACGCGCTTGAGGTGCTTTCCGCCCTTCGCGCCTAACGTCGCGGCGCGGCGCGCCATCTTCCTCGAAACGCAGCAGCCTGAAGCCTTCGGCGTAGGCATAGCGCTTCTTCTTACCCGCTTCCTTCATCCAGCTCTTGATGAAGTCGACGCTGTCCTCGTCGATCTGCGACTTGTGCGCGAGAAGGGCTTTGATCTTCACGTCGACGACATCACTGACGTCGACGATCGTGTCCGGCGCGCCGAAGGCCATGAGAAAGAGCGCCTTCGGCTTGTGCGGCTCGAGTCGCTCCTTTTGCCAGAGCTCCGGCAGCATCTGGCGCGTCGACGCATCCGGGTTGATCGAGCGCAGGACCACTTCTGAGGCGGCGATGTGGTCTGGGTGGTTCACGTATCCGCCGCCGTAGCGCATCGTCGGGTCCATCGTGAAGATCACGTCCGGGCGATGGATGCGGATCTGCCGCGCGACCGCGCGACGCACGTCGATCGTCGGCTCCAGATAGCCATCCTCGAACTCGAGGAAGACTACGTTCTTGACCCCCAGGATCTTGGCGGCTTCGCTCTGCTCCATCGCACGGATGTCGCGGAGACGCTCGCGAGTCATGTCCGGATCCTGAGACCCCGACGCGCCGTTCGTGACCATGCAATACGTGAACTCGACGCCGGCCTTCACCCACTTGGCGACGGTTCCGGCCATTCCGAACTCGGCGTCATCGGGGTGCGCATATATCGCCATCGCGCGCTGGACATCAAGATCCTTGTCGAACTTCATCTCCTTAGTGTGCGCGTGAAGAGCGCGGCGGGTGGCACGGGGGAGGTTGCGCGGCGTCGGGGTCTTCTGAGCGAGCGGCCCCTGGATGGCGGTTCATCGCGATCCCACGAGGGGCCGAGCGAAGAAGGCCCCGGCGCTGCGCGCTCCGGGATCCCGGCCGCGTATCGTGCCCGAGCGATGCGTCGAGCGAGCGGGCACGCCCCCGGACGGATCAATCTGATCGGCGAGCACACCGACTACAACGACGGACTGGTGATGCCGATCGCTCTGCGGTTGGGCGTCACGGTCCAGACAACCTCGCGGGACGACACGAAAGTGCGGTTGACGTCCGACGCCAGGATCTCCCCGCCGGAAGCGTCATACGAGCTGGGTGACGAGCAGAAGGATGGGAGCTGGGTGGATCGCGCGCGGGGCGTCACGGCGATGCTCGCACGCGAGGGTATCGAGATCCGAGGGTTTGACGCCGAGGTCAGATCGGATCTGCCCGTTGGTGCGGGTCTGGGCTCGAGCGCGGCGTTCGCGATCGCGCTTCTGCGTTCGCTTTCGAAGCTTTTCGATCTCGCTCTTGACGATGCGGCAAGCGCGCGCATCGCTCACGCGGCGGAGACCGAGTTTGCGGGAGCTCGTGCCGGAATGCTCGACCAGCTCGCATCGGTTTATGGACGGCCCAAAGATGCTCTGCTCATCGACATGCGCGACCACGGCACACAGGTGATCCCGCTTCCACCGGACATCGAGCTCGCCGTCATCGATTCCGGCACACGCCACGAGCACGCAACCGGTGGATATAACCAGAGGCGCGCGGAGTGCGAGCAGGCCTGCCTCCACCTTGGCATCGCATCACTGCGTGACATTGACGAGAGTCCTCTGAACGAGATCCTCGACCGGTTGCCCGCGCCCCTCGATCGACGGGTTCGTCACGTCGTCACCGAGAATGCGCGTGTGCGCCGAGCGGTCGGTGCCGTTCG